>JACCDP010100778.1_pt1 | contig 46443 bp, 64 predicted proteins | sample 7445841 | NCBI WGS metagenome assembly JACCDP01 (sample SAMN15323441, study PRJNA562643) | freshwater metagenome | isolation source: river surface water | place: USA:Blue River Watershed | collected 2017-08-17
CCAGGCTTGGCGTACATCCCGTTGGGTCCGAGGTACGTCGCGGCCGAAGCGCCACCGTACATGATGGCCTGGATGACCTCGGGCGGGAACCCGCGGTCAGCGAGCATCATCGAGTAGGCGTTTTCCCCAAGCGCCGTGCGCTTGCGGTCTTCGTCAACCTGCGCCTGACGAGCGCGAGCCTGTTCGAGCGCGAGCTTGTGCGACCGGTCGAACTGGTTGCCCTGAATCTGCAGGCGCTGGTCGTCACGCTTGTTCTCGACGAGGCGCTGGGCGTCCTCGCGACGGTTCTCTTCGTCGATGCGCGCCTGGTCCATGCGCGACTTGCCGAGGCTGGACGCCCCGCCACCGAACGCGCCGGCGAGGACCTGGAGAGCAGTACCCCACGGGTTCGGCATGGGCTACCTCCCGAGAAGGATGGGGGCCAGGATGCGCAGGATGTCGTTCATCTGGTTCTGGCGCTGGTTGTCGTAGTCCAGGCGAGCCGAGGCAATCGTGCGGCCCTGGTCACCCACGAGTCGGTTGAGCATCCCGCTGGCACCGATGTCGCCGCTCGACGACCAGAGGCCGCGACGAGCGAGGTCTTCGTTGAGGTTCTGGCGCTGGTCACCGAACTGCTGCTGGAGGTTCGCCAGGATCGTGGACCAGCCATCGGTCGCGCCGCCGTCACTTCCGCTGGCCTGCGATGTCAGGATCTGGTCGATGGACGGGCGCGTCGATACGCCACCAGTGCCGGTCGCTGGGCCAGACGGTCCTACAGCGCCACCCTCTTCGCCAGCCATCAGCGCCGGCGGAGTCGCCCCGAACATCTGCGCGACGTTCGCGGTTGGCGTCGGGGCCGCCGGTCGCGCACGACCCTGACTCTGCAGCTCTGCGAAGGTCGGAGCCACGGTCTCTCGAGCCGCCGACTGCGCCTCGTCGCGCGCCTGGTTGCCGCTCCGGTTCTGGAACGTCCCTTCCTGGCCGCGGGGCTTGCGGTTGGCGACATCGTACCGCGACATCCCGTACTTCTCGATGGGATTCTCCGTGCGCGGCATGTTACCGCCCTCCCAGGGCACTCGTGAAGTAGGGCATCAGCAGCGCGCGGATGCGCTCGCGCTCGGCGTTCTGACGCTCCTCGAGTCGCATCTGCTGGTTCACCTGGTTGTTCTGCTGGGCCATCCCGTAGGCGTTGAGGCCACCCATCGCCGTCTGCCCGAGCGCGAGCATGTTCTTGGGGTCCTTCATCGCCCACTGACCGACGCTGCGAACGCCGTTCCCGATCCGGCTCAAGCCGTCACCAGCCTGCCAGGTCGCCTCGCCAAGCATGTCGGCTGCGTTACCGGGCATGTTGCCGACGGTCTGTAGCGCACGCTGACCTACCTGCCGCGCACCGCCGGAGAACATGCTCTTGAGAGAGTCCATGCCGCCGCCGCCGTTGATGCCGAGTCCTTGCGCGAGACGGCCACCGGCGTACCCCTTGGCCGCGCCGATGGCCCCCTCTTTCACGTCGAAGCCGATGCCGCGCTTGCCCGGCCGGTCGAAACCGGAAATCGCGCCATTGACGGCCGCTGCGCCGGCGGGTCCGCCGAACAGGAAACCTGCCCCTGACGCGAGGGGCTTGAGGACCTTCTTGTTGCGGTCCCACAGCCCCGCCAACCCACCGCGCTTTCTGGCCATCTTGACCCCCCCCTGATACAAGAAAAGTAATGGTCCCGCCCGTCGCCAGCTACTCCTCGGCGTCGGCGTCGGGGCCGGCTTCGTTGGTGTCGTCCAGCTGGTAGAACTCGGGGGAGAGCGCGATGATGACCGCGGCGTTCCCTCGAGGGTTGTCCTCGCCGTCCTTGCCCTTGTGGGCCTTGGGCATGTGCTGGGCCTGGAGCTTGGTCTTCGGGACGGGGATGTCGAACGGCATCGTCGTCAGCGCCTCGGCCTTGAGGTCGACCTCACGGTAGGCCTGCCTCTTTTCCTCCTCGCCCTCGAGCTCCCCCGCCTCGCCGTGCTCCTTCTGGAGCTTCTTGACGATGTCGTCGTGAGCGTCGAACGCGGGCTTCAGGAGGCCCCACATGCTGGCGACGAGCATCTCGGCGTCGGCGGTGGGAAGGCGCTTCTCCTTCAGGACGGCCAGGCCAGAACGGATCTCCACGAGCCGCTGACCAGTGACCGCCATCATCTTTCGAGCCATGCTTTCTCCTAGGTGGTGTTCGTGGGACTGCAGGGGAAACGCTTACTGCTGGTTCGTGCCGCCGCTCGGGGGCGAGACCGACCCGTCGCCCGTCCCAGACGGGGTGTTCGGATCGTAGGGCGCACCACCGTAGCGGGGGCCAGGGGACGGCTTGGACTTCCGCACGAGCGACACGGCGAAGACGATGGCAGCGGCCACCACGAGGACGATGACGACCTGGCTTGCGGTCATGCTTACCTCTGGAAGATTGGGGAACATGGGTGTTGCTCAGACATCGGCACGCTCGTCATGATAGTAGACCGCACCATAGTTGGTCCAGCTCCCGGACCCACCGGACGAGGTCTTGATGCGCCACCGAAAGTAGATGGTGCATTCGTTGTCGGCCGATCCGTTGTTGATGAGACCGTCGTCAGACCCGGAGTAGATCAGCCGCCCGGTGTCGCCGGTCAGCGTGAACGTGCGAGCCGTAGACATGAGCGTACCGCCGCCGCTGTCCGCCGACCGCCACTCATAGTCGAAGTCCACGTCGATGTCGTAGCCGCGGTTGAGGAACGGCCCCGTCCACGAACCCATCTTGACGCTGTTGAAGCTCCCGGTGTCGGGCGTGTATTGCCAGTTGATGGTCAGCGACGTGGTGCCAGTCCCGCCCAGCGACCCAGGCGTGCCGTTGTAGGTCACAGCCCACGGCACATGGTCGGCCGGCGGAGAGCCGGTCTGGTCCGCTGTCGGCGTGTTGGTCGGAGATCCGTTCTTCTTGCCGCGAATGCGAAGGTCGATGTTGTGGGTGGCACCGGTTGGGCTTCCGGCCGCGCTGAACGCATCGACCGTGGCGCTCGCGGTCGCCTCACCTGGGATGGTGAACGACCAGGCACCCACGACATTTCGCTGGATGTGGTAGAACTTGGAGCCTCGAGCGATGGTCGCGACGATGTTGAACAGCGTGTTGCTGGCGTAGTCGGAGCCAAGGTCGTCGACTGGCTCGCCCGTGAAGGTGATGCCAGAGCAGACGTAATCCGACATCTTGGTGCCGCTCGCCGCGCCGGTCACGTGGTTCAAGAACGACTGGCCGCTCGTCCCAGCGTTTCCCGACGCGATGATGAGCTGCTTCAGCGTGAGAGCCATTAGGCGAGAATGAAGTCAGTGGCAGTGATAGTGCTAGCGTGAGTCAAGGCAGACCCAACGATGAACTCGCCGCTAGAGTTTGCACCAACGATCCTACTGCCAGTGCCCGCCAACCCACCCACCTTGACCGTGCCAGTTGGGAAGTTCCAGGTGGCAAACCCAGACCCAGACCCGAACGTCGAGCTCAACACGACTTCGTGGCTACTGGCGCTTGCGTTGTGTCGAATCCACGCGCGAGGGTTGTATGTACCATCAGAGCAGAAAAACTCGATGCCACGGGAAGTCGCTATCGCCGTGTTTGCAACGTAGATGCCAGAATCTGGCCCAGAGCCCGACGAGGTCTGAGCCGAACCAACAAACAGGTTGCTGCTGATGTAGCCGAGGACGCTGTACAGGTGCGACCACCGAACCGACGAGGTGCCGAGCGACGCGGTGTTGTTCGTGACGCTCTTGACCTGGTTGATGGTCGAACCGAAATCAAACATGCCCCCGCTTACGCCAATGTAGCGATTGGCGTCATCTCCGAGGTAGATGTACGCATCCGTCGAGTTCCGGCGAATGGCGATGTCACCCGTTGCGCCCTGCGATGACCCATTTAGTCGAAGCGACCGGTCTCGCCCAACCTCGAAGAACTTCGTCATCGAAACCTGAGCTCCGACAGAGTACGATCCACCTGCCCCAGACCACGCTTCGAGCGATGACCCTTCCATGCGAAGCAAAGCGCGCGCAACGTTCTGGACCGTCGTGCTTCGGAAGTAATCCGTCGCGCCAAGCTCTGCCGCCGTGTCCGAGCGGACGGCATACGCCATGAACGGGCCACCCGAGCTATACATCGTGCCGAAGTTGGCGACACTTCCATCGGAATAAAGTCCGCTGAGAAGCATGGTCCCAGACGTAGACGAGCCAGCGTTGTGCGCGCGAAACTCGCCACGCGCTTCAACGTTGCCTGTCGCCTCGGCCACAGTGAACAGCGCCGCGCTGTACGCGGAGTTGATGACGCGGAACGAACCGGATGCCACCTTGATTTGCGCGTCGAACAGCCCGGAACCGCCACGACCAAGAACACCCACCGACTGCGTAGGCAGACCAATATCGGCAGACGTAACGCGAAGCGCCGAGATGTCGGTGCGGGTAAGCGTCGTCAACGAGAGCACATTGGCTGACGGGTCGTACCCCCAGACAGTGCGAGCATTCGTGCCGTCGTAGAACCCTGCGCCAGTGCCTGCGTTGTAGAGGTAAACGTTCAGCGCGTTTGTACCAGTGCGCGTGAGGAAGATGTCCACTTCGGCGCTGGCGGCACGAGCGGTGATGGTGCCAGTTACATCAAGATTGCCCGTTGTCGTCAGCGACGTGATGCCGGTCACGGCCGCGCTTGCGAACGTCCACGCCCCGGCGCTACTGATCGTCAGTCGCGTCGTGCCGTTGGTCTGGAGCAGCATTGACTGTGCGTCAGTCGTGCCGACCGTGAGCGTGCCGGCCGCAACGTTGCTCACCGACGGCGTCCTGAAACCGTTGGTGAAGGCATAGGTCGTTCCGCCGAACGTGCCGTTGGTCACGTTCGTAGCCGAGATGCTGCTGATGGTCGGAGCCTGCCACGTTCCATCAGCGCGCAGGAAGTTGGTCGTGCCGCCACCCGACGCCGGCGCGTAGCCAGGGTCGGTCGAGGTGAAGTTGGGCGGGAGCGTCCACGCAGGAGACACGCCAGACGACCAGCGCAAGAACTGGTTCGTCGCACCGCCGCCCGTGCCAAGACGCGCCGGGAGTGGGACAGTTCCAGCGGTCAACTGATCGGCTTGCAGGTTGGTCAACGACGCGCCAGATCCGGAGAACGTAGTCGCGGTGAGCGTCGTCACCCCGCCAAGCGTTCCAGTGATGGTAGACGCGCCGGTCACCGTGATGCCACCAGACGCAACGGTCAGTCCAGTGAGACCGCCGAGCGTGCCAGTGATAGTCGAGGCGCCTGTGACTGTGATGCCGCCAGACGAGACCGTAAGGGTGGACGACATTCCAAGCGTCGTGATGCCAGACAATGCCGCACTTACGAATGTCCATGCCCCGGCGCTACTGACTGTCAAGCGGTTTGTACCGCTCGTGTTCAGTAGCAGCGACTGCGCGTCAGTGGTCCCAACGGTGAGAGTTCCGCCGGCGATGTTTCGCACTTCCGGCGTCGTGAACCCGTTGGTGAAAGCGTAGGTCGTCCCGGCAAACGTACCGTTCGTCACGGACGACGCGGACAGGCTCGAAATCGTTGGAGCCTGCCACGACCCATCGGCGCGCAAGAAGTTCGTGGTGCCGCCCCCGGAGGCCGGTGCGTACCCAGGATCGGTGGACGTGAAGTTCGGCGGCAACGTCCAGGCAGGCGAGACGCCGGACGACCATCGAAGGAACTGGTTCGTCGCGCCTCCGCCGGTCCCGAGTCTTGCCGGAAGCGGGACGGTGCCTGCAGTGATTTGATCAGCCTGAAGATTGGTCAGGGACGAGCCGGACCCCGAGAACGTGGTGGCCGTCAACGTCGTGACGCCACCGAGCGTACCGGTGATGGTCGAAGCTCCCGTAACCGTAAGGCCGCCAGTGGTGACCGTGATGCCGCCAGAGCTCACGGTGACCTGGTTCGCGAACGTCGTCAGGCCGGACGAGTTGATGGTTACGCGCGTGATGCCGAACGTGTTCAGCAGCAGCGACTGCGCATCCGTCGTTCCCACGGCCAGCGCACCCGCGGCGATGTTTCTCACCTCGGGCGTTGTGAATCCATTCGTGAAGGCGTAAGTGGTACCGGCGAACGTACCGTTGGTGACGTTCGATGCCGACAAGGACGAAATGGTCGGCACGGACCAGTTGCCCGTCGCATTCAAGTAGTACGTCGCCCCAAGTGCGGATGCCGGCGTCGGCACGGCACCGTCCTGTGTCGTGTTGAACACAGGCAAGAAGTCCCACGCCAACGCTCCGCCAGCGGTCGTGAGGAACTTCCGGCTCGCGCCACTGGTGACGGTCGTGTACGTCCCAGCCGTGCGGTCGTAGGCCACGATCCGCTCGTTGTCGCCAGTCGTGGGATACGTCCCAAGCCCGGTTCCACCTCGAGCCACGACGAGCGTGCCGGACGCATTGCTTACATCAGCCGGGAAGTACGACGGCTTGCTGGTGATGGACGAATACGGCAGGCTCGCCGTGAGCGTGCCGGTTACCTCAAGGTCGTTGAGGAACTTGTAGAACGCACCAGAGAACGTGCCTGGGCCAGGCACGGCAATCGTGCCACCCGTGACGCCAGAGGCTGCGATACTCGAGACCGTTGGGACAGACCAGTTGCCAGTCGCGTTGAGGTAGTACGTTGCGCCAAGCGCACTCCCTGGCGTTGGCACGGCCCCGTCTTGGGTCGTGTTGAACGTCGGCAAGAAGTCCCAAGCAAGCGCACCGCCGCTTGTCGTCAGGAACTTTCTGGCCGCGCTTGCGCCAGCGAGGTTGCCTGGGGCAACGCCAATGCCAGACCCAAGGGCCGTGGACGAGAGGACGGTGACGTTGTTAATCTTGTACGTGTTGCCGGTCGTGATGTCGACATTGCCGGCGACCGTGACAACGCCGGTCCCCTCGGTGACGATGGAATCCCCGAGCGAAGATGCGCCGGTCCACTTTGCCAGCTTGGTGTTCGTTCCCGAGCCCGACAGCGATCCGCCGCCACCGCCGCCAGACACCGACACCCAGCCGAGCGAGGTGTAGATGGTGACAGCCTCAGAGCCAACGTTGGTGACGATATAGGTCGTCCCGACCGGCGGCGTAGACGGGCGATTCACGAGCAGTCCGGACTGGACGTGGGCGACAGAGTCCACCGCATGCGCGTTGAAACCCTGCCGCATCAAGTTGTCGTTGTTCCTGATCTGCATGGGCAGAGCAGGTGACACCTTGGTCGGCAGGGTGAACGGTCGCAGGGTGTTGTCGCCAAGCGCCATTACGGACAGCCTCCGTAGAACTTGTTCGTGCCGACGTTCACCGTCTGAAGGACGAGGTCGTCGCTACGCCGCAGCACCTGCAGCGTGAACGACAGAGCCAGTTCGGTGTCAAAGAGCGACCCGTCGCCCAGCTGCCCCGTGTTGTAGAGGTAGCTCCCGGTCGCGTTGTTCAGATTGCCGTCAAGCGTGGTCTCGCCAAGCATCAGCTTCAGCTTGTAAAGCCCGTTGTCCGCGTTCACGATGGTCCACCCGACAGTCACGCGCCACGACTGCAAGCACGAGATGTTGCGCTCGTCGGTCGCCGTGAGCGTGGAGATGGACGGCGGCGGCGTCCCCGCGGCCGTGATGACCATCATGCGCCCGGTGACCAGCATCAGGCACCCTTGACGGCGAAGGCCGACAGGTACTCCGCGCCATCGTACAGACCCGAGACGACGTTCTTCTTGGCCGCGGTCGTGCTGAAGACGGGGGTGTTCTCCCCGAAGTCCCAGCCGGTGAGTGTGACAGTGCGACCGCCGACGCCATCCTGGACCAGGATGAGCGTGTAGGTGCCGCCAGAGACGGGGTTGGTGAACGTGAGCGTCGCGTTGCCCGTCAGCGTGACCTTCTGCACCGGACCGTTGGTCCAGTTGATGGCCAGACTGGTGCCGGAGTTCCCGGCGTCGTAGACCACCGGCTGGCCGTTGGCCCGCAGGTAGGTCGTCTCATCGAGCCACGCAGAACCCGTATCGAGCCAGAGTCGGGCGACTGAAGCCGCTCCGATGGTCTCGGTGGTGATCCACTTGCGGCCGGCGATGCTCGGCGCGGGGCGCGCAGCGAGCGTGCTAGACTGGACGTGGACGCCGGTGTCAGCGTCGTGCGCGTTGTGCTCTGCTACCGCGGCGTTGTCGTTGCCTCGCACGACATCCGCGGACAACGGCCCACCAGCGACGGGCGTGGCGACAGCGGTGAGCTGGTGTTGCGCGACGGTGGTGGGCATAGAACCTCTGGTTAGCGTCGCCCAAGGGCGAAGGCTTCGATTTTGAGACGGCTGATCACCGGGGTGTCCGTGCCGTCGTGAGACAGGGTGAAATCTACATAGTTCCCGATGCCGGCAAGCCCGACCTCGTAGTTTTGGGAGTCGAGGCCGGCCGACCAGACCGCCCCAGAGTCCCAGGCCACGGCCACGTCCCAGGTCCCGACCAGCGCCCCGACGATGTTCTGGGGGGCGTATGACTCGAAGTTCGAGGTCCAGGCCAGGCCGACGATTGCCCCTCCCTCGAGGCTCGCGGTAGCGTAGGCGAACCGGAACTTCTTGGTCTCGCTCTCGTCCCCGAACTCGAGCCGCCGGCACTGGACCCGCCAGGGGATGGCCGCTCCGGACGACGGGGAAGACAGAGTGCCCCCGTCGGTGCCCACGTCGCGCACGTCGCCCAGCCGCACGGTGTTCGTCGTCAGCCCGAGCGCGACGTAGACCTCTGCGGCGGAGCCGGCTGGCGTCTCCCACATGCAGGCGACGTTGAGGTGCTCTTCGGTCCACGGGCCAGACCAGACGCCCAGGATGAGATGGTAGACGTAGGTGCCGGTGCCGGGGATGTTGAACCAGATTTCCTGGGTCTTTCGCGACAGGGTGGCGCGAACGGCCGCCAGTTGCGCCGGGGTCAACCGCACGACGATGGGCAGCAGGGGGTCGGGTCGGTCGGGGGTGCCGAGGGCCGTCACTCCCCCCTCGTTCGCGGCGAACACCCCGCGGTCGGAGAGGAAGAAGACCATGTTGTCGGTCTCGACGACCGAGAGCGGGGCGATGGTGCCCGTCTTGGTCGAGATGCCCTCCGGATCGACGTTGATGTCGTCCTGGCCGAAGCCGGTCAGCCGAGAGACACCGCGCTCATGGAAGATCAGAAGCGAGCTTCCCAGCGAGGCAAGTGCCACGACCCGCTCATCACCGAAGGTCCGCACGACGATTTCCCCGCCCCCGTTCGCGACATCCCCGATGGTGTCGCCGTCGTTGAGGGACGAGTAGAAGATAGAGGCCGGCGCGGTGCCGTCGCCACATCCCCACAGCCGCTGGTTGTGGACCTTGATGAACTTGAAGTTCGGAATCGTGGCCGAGCTGCGCGCCAGCGTCGTGCCGTTCCACTTGCTGATCTTGCCGCCGTCCGCGATGAAGACGACTTCGTTGTTGCCGCCGTTGTCGACGAACTCGGCGAAGATGGGCACCACGGAGGTCGAGAGCGTCCCGGACTGCGCGACCCACGCGGTCGAACCGATGGTCGCCAGAGGGTTCATCAGGTAGAGGGTGCCGGCGGTGGTCACGGCCAGAGCCTCGACCGTGCCGCCAATCCGCACCCAGGAGTACCCGTTGAGCGGAAGCGCAGGCAGAGCCCCGGAAGCGAGAGAGATGCTCCCGAACCGCTTCGTGATGGCCCCGTACTCGGTGTGTCGAGCGTTGCGACCCAGCCGGTACTGGTTCTTCGAGAGCGCGAGAGGGTCTGAGACGGTGTTCAACCCACCGGCGAAACTCTCTTGGGAGTCTGTCGCCTTGGGCCGGCTCATCGTCCGCTCCACTGTGCCGCGGTGTCAGGGTACCGAGCGAACCGCGGATTGCCGCTCCGTCGCCGCATAGACGACAGCATGTCCTCGCGGACCTGCATGGCGAGGTTCAGGATCGCGGCCGCGGCCGATGCCTCGGTCCCACCGCGCGCAAGCATGAGCGCAGCCGCTCCCATCGCCAGCAGAATGATGCCGTCGGAAGGGAAGTCCACGACACTTGCGCCGTTAACCAGATTCTTGGGCGAGACGGGTCGCCAGTTCACGAGCACGCGCAGCGACTGTGTCGTCTGTGGCAGCGCGTACAGCGAGTCACCGGTCAGGTAGTAGGACATCGCCTGCCCCGTGACAGTGGGCGGTACGAGGTCTACGCGCGTCTCCCGGAAGACGTTGACGCCATCCGACACCTGGATGATGTTGCGGAACACCTTGGCGGTGTCGCCGGTGCCGGTCGTCAGCGACGCGAACGGCAGCACGCCATTGGCGTCGGTCGTTGCGGTGACCGTGTTCACGCGCTCATAAGGCGCGCTCGCGAGGATGGTGTTCCACTCGCGGATGAAGGTGATGTCCAGCGCCGTGAGAATCTCGGCAGGCGTCCAGTTGGACGATGCGCCGGCCTCGGCCTGCTCCTTCGCCATCAAGACCAGCTCGTCGAGCGTCGTCACGGCCTACTCCCTGTCTAGACCTTCTTGTGAGTGACGCGCCGGCCGGTCACACGACCGATGGACGCCGTCTCCTTGATGACTTCGTCGAAGATTTCGTGCTTCAGCTCCTCGGCCACGGGAGCTTCCCCTTCGCCCTTCGCGAACTTGGCCGCCAGTTGCTTGAGGTCGCGCACCGGGTACTCACGGAGAGACTTCTCGATGAAGGCCGGCATCTGATCAAACCCGATGTCGGACGGGAACACGCCCAGCCCATCCAGGGTGTTCTCGGGCGAGATTTCCCCCTTCTGCACGTACTCCCACCGGGGGTCGTTCTCCCGCCACTTCTGCATCAACCACCACGAGCCGGAACGCTGGGCGAGGACCAAGCCCTCACCCAGCGCCTCGACCCGTCGGCGAATGGCGCTCGGAATCTCCGGCTCACCACGCGCGTTCAGGATGATGGACATTACTCGAGCACCATCAGCTCGATGCAGACCTGCAGGGTCGTGACGTTGCCGCCGACGACGTTGTTGTCAGCCACCGCAGTCACCACGATGACGCCACCGGCGGCGATGGATCGGTCGCCCAGCGACATCGCAGAGTCGAACGTGAACGCGCGCGAGACCTTGGTCACGGCGAGCTCGGGGTCCACGGTGGCGAGGGTGCGGTCACCCGCGCCGTCGTCCACGTACTTGAGGATGCGGATGGTCGCCGTGCCGGCCGTGGTCTGGGTGCCACTGTTGAGCAGGAAGGCACGCGACACGTAGGACCGCGCCGGCACGACGAAATACGCCTTCGTCGTCTGGTTCTGCGTCAGCGTCGGGGCCGTGACCGTGATGAACTCGGGGTGGGTGCCGTATCGGCCGCCCGTGGGCTTGCGCCAAGTAGTCATTGGATTGTCCTGAGTGAACCAAGGGGGATGGAAACGGGTGTCGTCCCCACCCCCCAGGGTCGTGAATGTCGTCCTACGTCACGCCATTAGATGACGTGGGTGTAGCGGGTGCTGTCGGTGTAGCCGGTGATCATGCCGTGCGCGTTGCGCTGGAGCGTGGCCAGCTCACCGTACCACGAGTAGGTCGTCTCGAACGCATCGCGACCGGTGACCCAGCGCCACGGACCAGCGCCCTCGAACTCCACGTACCCGGCGTCCTTGCCGTCCACGAGGCCGAGCGACGGCTTGTGGATGAGGTACACGGTGCCAGCGGGGACGTAGTAGTCCGCGATGCAGTCCATGCCGGCGACGCTGACGGCGTTGTAGCCGCCGTTCACCTTCTTGACGAAGGAGTTGCCGTCGAAGCGACGGAGCGACGCGAGGTTCTGGATGAACTTCTGCTGGATGCCCGGCGTGGTGAGGAGCAGCCACTGATCGGGGTTGGTGAGCGGCGACTTGCCGGAGAGGCCGGACACGCGCTGTCCCAGCACCCACAGGTCGTCCTCGCTCGGGGCCGCGGCGTCCGGAGTGTCGGTGCCGGCGGTCATACGCACCGTGTTCCAGAGCTCGTTGCCAGCCGTGCCGGCGTTGATGCCGTGGAGGTCGTTGTACGACCCGCCGCGGTTCATGATGCCGATCAGGCCGTTCGGCGCACCGTTGTACGACGTGTCCGAGGCGCTCGCCTTCACGACGAAGTCACCCGTGGTCACGTTGTCCGACGCCGCCCACGACTCGGTGACGCCGGGGCTACGCAGGGTCAGCGTCGCGGTGTCGCCGGAGTTCGTGATGGCGGTGATTTGCGCCGACGCGGTCGCTTCGGCCGGGGCCGAGGCGTTGATGATGGCGATGGTGTCGCCCACCGCGAGGTGCAGACCGCCCTGGCCGGCGCTCGCGATGCCGTAGGGCGAGACGACCGTGAGGCTGGTGGCCGACGAGAAGGTGCCCACCAGACCCAGCACGCCGTCCGCCTTGTTGTGGAAGGCCGACTGCTGGAGCAGGAAGAGCGCCGACTTGATTTCGTCGTAGGTCTTCGAGAGGATGGTCTCGAAGGCCATCGACTTGCTCTGCGTGCCGACGAAGGCCAGGCCGTCGATGACGCGCGTCACGTAGGCGCGCTTGATGCCGACGTTCGCCTGGCGCTCGAGAGCCGTGGTGTCCGTCGGGAAGAAGCCGGAGGGCGAGAAGGTGCCGCCAGCCGGGCGGCCCATCTTGACGCTCCAGTAGAGGTTGTTGCCACCCCAGCGGAGCTGCTGGGCACCGCCCGCGCTGATCTTCTTCAGCTGGGAGACGAGCGGGGTCGAGATGTTCTGGAGCTTGAGGCGGATGTTGGAATACAGGTTCTTCAGAAGACCTGTGATTTCCGCATCCGTCATTACGGTTGGGTTCGGCATGGCCTATGGCCCTGTGAGATAGTGAACGGGTGTGAGACCTATCGCGTCCGCATGGAGCGGATGGTCTCCTGCATGATGTCCGAGTCGACCTCGTCGATGGTCACCGGGCCCGTGCGCTCGCGACGCGGCGCAGGGGCCGCTCCGATGCTGGTGGGCGATGCGACTGCGCCGAGGGCATTCTTCGCACGCTGTTCGTGCGCCTGCGCCTTGACCGTGCGCTGGGCACGGCGGTCATTCGTGGCTCGCGCCCAGTCCCGAAGGTCACTGGCGAGAATGGCCTCGATTTCCTTGTGGCGCTTCAGGGGAATCTTCCCGTTTTCGCGCATCGGCTCCAGCATGAGGGCCAGCCGCGCGGCGACTTCCTCCGGATCGTCCAGCTCCGGATTCTCGCGCATGATGGACTCGATGGTCGGGAACACGACTTCCGCGAAGAACTTCTGCCCCTGTTCCGCCGAAGCGGTGTGCTGCATCTGCTCCCGAAGCTGCTGCGCCTCTGCCTTAGCTCGGCTGGCCTCGCGCTCGGGGGACTTCTCCTGGATGTACCTCGACTGGACAGCGTCGAAGTAGTCCGGGTCCGTCAGAAGACGTTCGATGGCGGCCTCACGCTGATCGAGCTCCGCGTAGACTCCCTGAACCTCTTCGTGCATCTCTTCCTGCGCACGCACGATGTTCTGCTCGCGCTCGTGGTTGTAGACCCCAAACTGCGCGAACTGGACGACACGGTCAAGCGGCTCCTGCCGTACCTTCCCGTTCGCCTTGAACTCCACGAACATCTTGGGCGGCGTGATAGCCGTCTTGCCATCCTCACCGAAGACGGTGAACGCCTGCGGTGCGGCCTCCTTCTCCTCCTTCTTCTCCTCTTCCTTCTGCGGGGTCGGCTCGCCTTCGAGCTGCCCCTTCCCTTCCTCGTCCCCCTCGTCGGTGTGCGTAGCCTCCGGCGGGAGCTCTCCCAGCGCCTCCTTCAGCGCCAGCTGGACGATGTTCTCTTCAGCGGGCACGAAGCCCGGTTCGTTCGGAATAGCGACTGGTGCGACGGGTTCCGGCATTGCGCTCCCTCCTCAGGGTAGCTGGTGTGGTCCTACTAGCCCTGCTGTCCAGACATTTCGGCCGCGCGTGCGCCAATCTCTGGGTCAGGGGTTCCTGCCATGTTCATCTGGGTCATGTTCGCCGGGCTCCCGATGCCAGCCGGATTCGGGGCAAGACCCTGTGAGCCCGCGGGATTGCCGGGATTCGCGGGATTGCCGCCGCCACCGCCACTCATCGCGCCAGGCGCCATCGGCCCCGTCGCCATCATCTTCATCTGCGACTGACCAGCCAGTTCGACCCACCGCTGGTTCGCCGCCTCGATAATCATTGGGTCCAGGTCATCGCGGAGCAGGATCTCTCGCTCGAGGACATCCTGGTGAATCGCTTCGTTGTCCTGCCAGCGCATCTCGGGCACCGGCTCGCCAGACAGCAGAGCATCGGCGATGCGACGAGCGCGCGCCTCCTGGTCCTCGTCCGGCGTCGCGATGTCGCTGACGACCGCGAACTTCTGGCGGCGACGGTACTCGGCCATGTCGATGACGCCCGACGCCAGCCAGTTGTCGAGCATGTACAGACGGAACGAGAGCGGCATCGGCATCATGGTCGCCGGCTCGACGAAGACATCCGGCGCGCCGTCCGAGTCCAGCATGTCGCCAGTGAGCGACTTGGCCAGGTCCGGACGACCGCGACCGACGACACCCATCGCACGGGGGACGACGTACCCCCACTGCATCACGCGAATCATCACGCCGGCCCACTCCGTCAGCGCCAGCGCGAGCGCGTGCACCGGGGGCGCGAAGACGCGCTCCAGCTGCTCGCGCGAGGCGATGATGGCGCGACCGGACTCGCCGGTCACCTGGCCACGGGACACGGCATTCCAGCCGCTCGCGTCCTCGAATGCGGTCTTCTCGAGGACGAACGCCTCCTTCACATCCGCGCCAATCGAGAAACCGGGCACGGGCTGGATGATGTCGTCGAACGCGCCGACACCACGCACCTCGATGAGGTTCGTGAGGCCGCCGAACCAGGTTTCGTCGGTGATGGCCCCCGGCCTCGAGAGCATGCGACCGCCGGAGTTGACGCGGATGTTCTCGCCCCACTTCGAGAGCAGGACGTTCATGCGCACCTGGCTGTCGATCCACTGCTCGACGGTCGGGGCAGGGAAGTACGACGGATCGGTCGAACCGTCAGTGACCCGGACAACAGGAATCACCCCGAAGAGCAGGGGGGCAGGACCGTAGACGAGCTGCTGGCCGACGACGGTGAGCTCCAGCCCATCCGGGAGCTCCTTGGTCGGGGCCAGATAGACGTGCAGCCGAGACACAGAATCCGTGTCACGGAGACGGTCGCCCTCGCCGGGCGTCGTGTGCCGAAGGTCGAACGCAATCGACTCGGCCGAGTCGTCCTGGCTGTTCCCGTGCGCCGTGCGGTCGCCACTCGAGCTGGCCTGGGTGCCCGTGTAGCCGTACCGCGCGGTGGCCTCGGCGGTCGAGATCATGTCACGCACGACCACCCACATCGGGGGCTCGGTCGAGGTCGCGTTCGCGCTGACCCGCACCTGCTCGATGCGTAGCGTGCGCGCATTCGCGTCACCGAGCTTCTCGCGCGTCGGCGTCTGGGCATCCATCGGACCGCGATTCGGGTCCCAATAGATTTGCCAGAAGGCGACGCCGTCGGTCTGGGCCCAATACTCGGCCTCGCGGACCTTCTCGCGCATCCGGCACTGTTTGAACTGGTACTCGCACGCCATCTGCCGCGCCTGGGCAGCTCGCTTGTCGTCCGAATCCATCGTGGTCGGACTGATCGTAAAGCCGGGCTGCTGGTCAGCGATGATTTGCAGGCGCTGGTCGAGCGCCTTGTCGATCATGTTGTAGACGAGGCGCAGCGCGTCGCGCGGCCTGGGCGGCTCGACCCACGCCTCACCGGGTCCGGCCGAGTCGATCCACTGATGGCCGGCGCGGAACATCCGGTTGCGCTTCGCGCACCAGAGGCGATACCGCACAGCGGTCGCGCGCGACACCCAGAGGTCGTATGCCCACCGGACCCACGCATCGGCGTCCTTCTCGGTCGCGGTCTCGGCCCCAGGGAACGAATCCCCGAACATCGCGCGATACATCGCGTGCCGGCGCTCGACAGCCGAGGTGTCCTCGGCATTGGGCGCATTCGGCTCGACCTGCTCGTTCGGTGTCGGCGGCTCGGGCTCGGGCTCGCTGATAGTCCCAACGAGCTCTTCGAGGCCAGGCGCGATGCCCTGCATCTCTCCGGCGAATGGCATCGTCACTTGTCAGTCACTCCAACGCCGACCGCGCGGCGCACCATGTTCCAGTCCTTGCTCTGCTCGTAGCGTTCGCGAATCACCTTCGTCGCGTCGGCTCGAGCCCAATCGGTCGTGAAGGACGAGATGAACGCCATCAGATCCGGCGGGATGGGCGTCGGCTCATTCGCGGGGGTCGCATCCCCGCCGCGAGTGGCCATGATGATGCGCTCGGCGCGCAACGCAATCACCAGGACGACCGCGGCCCACGCGAGCGAAGACGCAAGGCCAAAGGCGGTCATGGCTTAGTGCGACTCGGTGTAGCCGCGCAGCACCACGGTAGAGCGGGTCGTGCCGCCGACCGCGGGGCAGGTGATGGCGGCCGCGGCGTTGATGTCGCACCGGATCGGATGCGAGAGGTTCACGACCACCGGCGAGAACGCCGCTGCCGGCAGTTCAGCCTGCTCGACCGTCGTTGCGCCGTTGGTGATGGTGAGACTCACTGCCGCGGCCGGTGCGGCCGCGCACGAGACGGTGTACCCCGTGATGTAGTGCCGCATGCCAGCGACGGCCGCGCGCGTCGCAGTGGCGGCCGAGTTGGTGTTCTGGGTGGCGACTTCCGCCCACTGCGTGATTTCTCTCATTGCCGCATCCTCAGTCCGTAGTGTTCTTGCGTCGGAGCGTTGTCAGGTCGTCGCCACCTGGCGGCGGTGGCGGGAAGTAGGTTCCGCTGACCACCCCAGCCATCGTCAATATAGCACCAAGCGCCTGCCGCAACAGGAGGGAGCCGGTCACGGCCCCACTCATCGTCAACGTAGCGGTCAGCGCCAGGAACCGGAAGGCTCGAGTGGTCACCCCGCCGGCGAATGTCAGACCCCCCGTGACCGCCTGCGCAACGCGCACCGCGGTTCCGAGCGCGCCGGCGAACGTCAGTGCCCCGGTCACCGCTCGAGCGTTGCGCGAGATGCCGCCGACCACCCCGGCCAGCGTGAGCGTGCCCGCCACGGCGCGCGCCGTGCGCGCGAAGCCGGTCACCGTCCCTGCCAGGGTGAGTGTGGCGGTGAGGAGTTGCGACTGGCGCACCGCGGTGGCGATTGCACCGGTAGTAGTCAGAGTGGCCGTGAGCGCCCGTTGAACCCGAAGCGCGGCCGCGAGGCTGCCGGCGAGCGCAAGTGTCCCTCCGACCGACTGCAGAATCAAGCCACCCCCGCCCGGCAGCAGCTCCCATCCAACGTTCATATACGTCGGGGTCGCGTAGGCCGTTAGCGCAAACGCGACAGCCGAGAGCGATGGAACTGTGTAGGCTGAAAGGGCTTGCTGGGGCGAGGCAATAGACGGCACCGTGTGCGCCGTGAGAGCAAAGTCCACGGCCGACAGCGAGGGGACGGTGTAGACGCTCACGGCTCGAGGTACGGGCTACCGGGGGCGGTGTAGAGCGTGCCCGCGTTCTCGTACTGCACGAATGCCGCGCCGACCTTGCCCGTGCGGATCGTGGAAGCCCACGTACCGCCTGCGCCCGTCACAATGGTATCGCGCAGGACCGCGTTCGTCATGCTAATGTCATCGGCCTCGATGACCGTGACGATGGCTCCGCTGACCGGCGATCCTGAGAGCGTGACCGTGCCCGAGATGGCGAACGTGGCAATCGTGTCCTCCTCCCAGGTGCAGGTGAGGTTGGTCATGTTCGTCAGGGCCGCGTTGCTGGTGCCCGCCGCCGCCACGATGCTGACCAATAGCGACTGGCCAGGGCGCAGGACTACGTTCTTGGTGTAAGCGATTTCCGGCAGAATCGCCATCGCCCCGTTCAAGTACGATGGAGCGATGAACTGCTCGACCACCGTGTGCGCCCGCCTCGTAAACAACTGCCAGAGCGTGGTGCCGGGGGTGGCCGTTATCGGCGCACCCTCCCACATCGGCGACCGGAACGTGATGGCGGGGTCGGAGGTCTGCAACGAGGTGAACGTGGCCTTGGGGACCGTGATGCCGCCGCTGATGCTGGTGCCGCGACTGACCTTGATGAGTGGCATGACCGCCGTGAGGGCGGCGATGGTGTCAACTTCCACGTCTATGTCGCGCACGATCATGTTGACTCGCGATGCGATGCCATTCTCAATGGCAAAGATATGCTGCGTCGTCGCGTCGTTCCCGAAGAACAACGGCGTAGCACATCCGCCAGTGAAGGTCACGGCCACTCGTTAATCCTCATCCCACACGACGCACACGCTGTAGTGGTTCGTCGCCGGATTGGACGTGCCCGCCGCCGCCACGACCTGCACCAAGAGCGCCTGATTCTGGCGCAGGATGAGGTTCTTCGTGTCGATGATTTTCGGCAGATACGACACCGGCGAGAGCACCTGACCGACCACGGTATGCATCCGCATCCCGTACTCCTGCCAGAGCGTGGTGCCCGCCGTCGCGGTGATGGTCGTCAGGGCACCACCGTCCGACGCGGTGGCCCCGCGCACGATGGTGTTGGCGTTGGAGGCGTTGCTCGTATCGAACAGCGCCTTGTTGAGCGTGGTGCCGCCGGTCGGGACCGCCGTGGCGCGGGACAGCTTGTTGAGCGGCATCACCGCCGTCAGGACCGCCGTGGCGTCCATCTGGAGGATGATAGCCCGCACCGTGACGAGCTTCGTCGCGTCGATGTTCTCGATGGTGAGAAGGTTCTGCGGGGTGGCAGCAGAGCCGACCGTGCGGAACGAAGAGGCAGAAAAGGTGCCAGCCATTAGACCACCGTGGCCGGCAGGCGGTTGGCGATGGCGGCCAGCAGCGCCTTGACCTGCGCCTCAGTGAGCGGCAGGCCGAAGTCCGTGATGACCGCGTTGAGCAGCGAGAGGATGGTCGTGCCGATTTCCGTGACTTCCGCGGCCGTGTAGGTGCTGAGGACCGGGGTGGTCTGCGTCACGCCACCGAGGAAGCCGATCAGCGACTTGAGCTCGGCAGGCGGCAGCGCGATGGCGCGGAACACCGGACCGAGCAGCGCCACGCACAGGCGCGCGAGCACCGGGAGCAGGGCGGTCGAGAAGAGCAGCGCGATGACCTTGGCCTTCAGGGTGGCGAACATGGTTCAGGTTCCCGTCGAGACGGTGAGAGTGTAGGTGAACTCAATCTGCGAAGCGTTCACCACGGGGATGCCCGTGAACACCGAGCGGTCGAGGAGCACGCCGGCGCTGGACGCCGAGAACAGGCCGTGCTCGACGATGGTCTGGGAGGTCGTGTAGGTGATGGTCGCGACCGTGCGATACTGCGTCGCCGCCGGCTCGCTCTGGGTGCCGGTGACGCGCGCGGGACCGGCTGGCGTCTGCAGGGTCGTGTCGCCGATGGCCTCGGCCGTGCCGCCCGTGCCGGAGTCGTGGAAGTTCATCGCCTCGAGTTCCACGAGATTCTGGAACGCATCGACGACGAACCCTGCGCCAGCCGTGGTGATCATGCGTCGCGACACCACCCCGAGGGACACCCAGCCCATCTCGGGGTGGTAGACGCGAGCCCGAAGCTCGGCCCGAAGACCGAGCTTGGCCAGATTCAGCAGTTCCTCGCGCCACCCCCGGAGGCGGTGCGGGAAGTTGCGAACCCAGAAGGCATAGCGATTCATGGCAGACTCTCCCAGGCCGACGCCTTGGCCTCGAGCGCGATGATGGCGTCGCGCGTGGTCGCGCCGGTGGCGGCCAGTGTCGCATCAGGTCGCACGAGGCGGATCTGGACCTGGCCGGCGGGGGTGATGCTGCGCTCGTAGTGCGCCTTGTAGCGCAGGCAGAGCGCGTCGACCGCATTCGCGGGGGAGACAGGCGGGGTGACCACGCCCATTCCGAGCCACTGTCGCAGACCCATCAGAAATCCGCCACGGTGAGAGAGAACTCCTTCGTCGTCTTGAGCAGGGTCATCAGTTCATTGAACGCGACCTTGCTCCCGAGGATGCCGACCTTCGCGTCCGCCGAGCCGACGGGGTCGAACGAGGTCCCGGTGAGGATGCACCCCTCCGAATCGTCCGCGGTGTTCCCCGAATGGAAGAGGATGCGAGAGCGGCCGGCCACGCCGGTCACCTCGAACGTCTCCATCTTGAACTTGGGCGAGTAGGTGCGGACGGTCTTGTAGACACCGGCCTTGATGCAGCTCATCTTGCCGAACCCGTCGAGCTGGGGGCGTTCCAGCGTCACGATGACCGGTCCCTTCGGACCGATCAGGACGCCGTAGGTCGCCCATTCGCGGTGGTCGACGCGCTTGAGGATGAGCGAGCTGACGGTCGGGGCCATGTGCATCAGTCCTTGGGCTCGTCCGGCGCGGGATCCGCGTCCGGGTTCGCGACCGCGCGACGGATGGCCGACACGGGCTGGATGAGGGCTCGAATGGAGTTCGCGACCAGCTGGGTGGACCAGGTAGTGGCCCCGAGCAGGACGAGTCCGATGGCCAGGTAGTGGTTCATCTCGAGGACGGCGAGGCCCGTGACACCGATGGCGACGAGCATCGTCCCGATGATGGTGCGGGAGAGGATGGTGGTCCAGCGTTCCCGCGGCACCTCTTCCATCCGGACGGCCTTCTGCAGGGTCGTCACCTTCATGTCGTCAGTCATGCGGGAAATCCCCGTGCCGCCTGTGGTTGGTGCGTTCGTCGATGCGTTCGACGAGGCGGATCATCGCATCCAGCTTCAGCTCGATGGCCACGAGTGCCGTGGCCATGCGTTTCTCCAGGGCCTCGATGCGCTCGTGGGCATGGTCGATGCGTTGCTTCTGCATCCCGAATGCCACGCCGCCTCCGATGAATACGACCACTACCCCGAATGGCACCAAGACTGTTGCGAGCGAGGCTTGTTCCATGTCTCTGGCGCGAAACGGTGAAGGTGGATCGTCTGCCGTTAAACTAGTGCCGGAAACTGGCGCGTCAATCCCGTGCCGGACTCGATGAGGCGGTCGTTTCGCTGCCGTCGGACCCACGGATCATCCCCGCGCTGCGCGGCCGGCAGCACCGCTTCCGGCACATGCCCCTGCACGCGGTCCCAACCCTGTAGCGCAAGTGCCAGCGCCATCACGCCGTCGTCGTGCATGCCTTCCGGCGCGGAGTATGCGACGCCGAGCTTGGTGTAGACGAAGCCGAACGACTCGAGTTCGGCGCGGAGCCAGTCCGGGGCCCCGTGGAGGCAGAGTTCGCGACGCTGGAAGGCCGCGATGAGGCGTTCCATGAGCTTCATCTTGCTCGCCATCGTGAACCGGAAGGCTGCGACGAGCGCACCGTCGCGCTGGAGGTCTTCGACGATGGGGTCACCGACGCCGGTGGCGTCCACGACGGCCGGAGTGGTGCCGAAAATCTGCACGAGGCGCTGGCGGGTGACGCCCCAGGGAGCCTGCCACCGCTCCAGGCCGCACCAGCCGCGGTGGGCGTCCAATCCGAGGGCCACCGTCGCGTCCACGGCGCGCGCGAGGTCGGCTCCCCAGACCACCGGCTTGTTCTTCTCGCCGGCGATTGGACTGATCTTCCGGAATGCCTCGTCGATGGCGTCCAGACCGAACGGGTTGCCGCCGTCGTCGGACGGAATCCCTTCGTATTCCTGCGCGAACGCCTCCGCCGGCATGCTCCGGCGCGCGTCCTCGACCTCGTCGGCGGGGATGTAGGGGTTGTCCAGGGTGCGTCCGGCCCAGCCGGTCCACTGGTGCCCCGGATTCGTGATGGCGGCGCGGTGAAGGCGGACGAAATCGCTCTGGGCCCCCTTCGGCGTGCCCATGAAGATGGCCCGACCCCGGCGGTCGGCCAGCGTCGGGCGGATGGCGTTCGTCCAAATCGTCATCAGATTGGGGACCAGGCCCGCCTCGTCGATGACGACCAGGTCGTAGTCGCGGGAGCGGCCCGAATCCTGGTTCTCGAGGGACCAAATCTCGATCAGGGCCCCGTTCGCGCACTCGATTCGGCGCTTCTGGGCGTCCTGGCGCACCACGAAGTCCCCGAGCCGGCGCAACAGGTCCTCGTAAATCTCGTCGGCGTACCGATAGTTGGGCGAGAACCAGCCCACCTTGACCCCGGCGAGCGCGGCATCGAGCACCTTCCGCACCCCGTACACCGTCTTCCCATAGCGACGGCCGCACATCAGCGACACGAACCGCTTGGCGACCGCGTCCAGCGCCTCCTGCCCAGGGTGAAGCCGGGGAACCACCACCCGCACTTCCCCACCCTTCGCCTTCGCTGTCCGAGCCATGTGTCTCCGAAACGAGAAAAGCGCGAAAATCCGCGCCTTTGTATATCTAAGCTCTTCTTAGCTCTTCTTAGCTCTTCTACGCTCTCTTTTAGATATATCGAGCGGTCGTGAGCGCAGCGAACAGCGAGACGGGGGGATAGATAAGGGGGGATTCCGTATTCTGTCAACCCCCCAGCTCTACATTGTTACACGTGAAACACCCCGGAACCGATTTTTCACCCCTTTCCGGCCCACAGGGTATAGCAACCACGCGCCCCGCGCGCGCGAGGGGGTGTCCACCTTCAACGCCGCCCCACGCGCCTGGGCGCGCACGCCCGCGTCACGCGCCCGTGTCCGCGCCCGCCCCCGCGCCCACGTCGCGCGGCTGCGAATCCCCTTTGCGTCGCGGCTCGCTCAACGCCGCGTCGCACACTTGCGCGTCGCCCACGTAGCGCGACTGCGCATTGTGAGAGTCGGCGATGACGACACGTCACGCCACGCCGCGCACGTCACCCACGTAGCGCGGCTGCGTATTGTGAGAGTTCGACGATGGCACGGCGCACCGTGCTACACACCGCGCTCGATGCGCTCGAGCGCAACCCAGGAGGCTCTATGCAGACCCAGACGCTCACCATCCAGGACGCCCGCCGTATCGCCAAGGTCGCCATGCGCGCGCAGTACGGCGCGGACTGGTGGAAGCGCGACGACGTGGCAGTCCTGCGCGCGGCCATCGGCAAGGCGGCCCGTGCCGTGCTCGCCCAGCAAAACCTCGAGCGTGCGCCCATCCAGGCGCCCGAGGCTCCCATCGCTAGCACGGGGCCGCTCACGGGTATGTTCATGATGCTGCCCGAGCCGAAGGCTCCCGTGCCGCCCGTGACCGAGCCCGCGGCGATCCTGGCGCTCCGTGCCGAGGCGCACAAGCTCTACCCGAGCGACCCCTCGCAGTCGAGCAAGAGCAAGCACAACAAGTCGCAGGCGCAGAAGCGTCGCAACCACCTCGTGCTCAACGGCGCACCGCGCGTCCAGCCCAAGGAGGGCCAGGTGTCGTTCGGTCGCAAGCTGGTGAACGGCGTCTGGGTGAAGCTCGGTTGAGCATGGGCGGTCTGATGGTCCACGCACGCCGGCGCGAGTGTCCTCAAACGGGGACACTCGGGGGGTTCGACTCCCCCCGTGCGCGTGCAGGTGTACGAAGTGTCCTAATAAGAGGACACTACGGTCCGTGCCCGATGCACGGGAGCGTTAATCGGAGGCAAGTGCTATGACCCAGGTCCGCGTGGGCCGTCAGGTGGCGACCGAAGTGCGTGTCTCGCGGGCTAACTACCTGCGACTGCTGGACATCGACTGCTACGTCGCCGTGATGCCCGCCCAGGTGTACGGCGGGTGTGACCCGCTCGCGGTGATCCGCACCGCCGAGCTTCCCACCAAGGGGCGTCAGCCCCGCCCGAAGAAGGAGAGCCTCTCGTGACCATCACCGTCAAGTACCGCGACCTGTTCGCCGTCCTGCTCGCCCTCTTCCTGGGCTGGCAGGCGGTGCGCGAGCTCCGCATCAGCATGGACATCGCCAAGTTCCACGCGCTCGACGAGGCCGCCACCTTTGCGTCCGATGCCGTGAACGCCTACGACATCCTCCGCATGGACGCCAAGCTCCAGCGCGCCGTGCTGCCGCTCGACGAGCTCGAGGACCGCTACGCCGGTCTGTCCATCGAGGCCCAGGACCTGCGGTTCCGCGCCACCCAGCTCGAGCACGCCACCGCCTATCCCTGCTCCATCCGAACCCTCTACCGCGAGTGCCTCCGCTGATGCCCGCCGACGACCACAACCCCCACATCAAGGCCTACGCGCACTGCCGGAAGTGCATGGCCGAGCTCCCCGCCGACCAGTCCCCCCGCTCCTGGGCCCGCATCGAGGTCGGCCTGACCGACGCCGGCTGCGTGGTCTGGTGCGTCCGGCACGACTGCGCCATCGTCGAGGTCGCCTTCGACGACAAGCCCACCTCGCTCCCCCGCCTCCCCCGCACCACCTCCCTGCCCCCTCTCAACTAGGACCACGACCATGCGCACCCACACGATCCTGCTCATCCTCTGCCTCTTCCTCCTCATCCCCGCCCACCTCGAGGCCCAGGCCAGCCGAACCGCGGCTCAGGTCACCGCCGCCCAGCTCGTGACCGTCGGGGACGCCATCGACACCGTCCCGCGCACCGTCAGCGCCCTCGTGACCAAGACGGGCCTCCCGGAAGCCACCGTTCGCACCGCCGCCTCGAGGCTCCTGGCCGCCAAGACCGTGCGCTACCGCCTCCTCCCCGTCGCCTCGGGCGACACCACGGCCTCGGGACGCCCGCGGCGTGAGCGGGCCTACTACAGGGTCACGACGCCGTGAGCCTCGGTCACTCAGTCGGCGGTCGCCGCTCGTCCAGTACGACCACGACGGTGACGTTGCCGTTCTTCCCCCCGCCTTGCTCGGCCAGGCGGTCGTCGAAGGTCTTGGGGTAGAGCTTGCCGATGTACCACCGCAGGTAGTCCAGGCGGAGCTTCATGCTCATCACCTTGGACGGCGACACCTCTTCCTGCCGCGACAGATGAGCCGCCAGCGCCAAGCCCTGGTCCGCTAGGATCTGCGCCCCAGCCTGACGGCTCAACTCGTAGGCCCGGTCCAGCGACGGGCTCGAGCGCAGCACCTTGAAGAACTCTCGCGGCGTCAGGCCAGACTTCTTGATGGCGACCGCGGGTAGCGTCCCCTGGCCCATGAGGTCCAGAGCCCCCTTAATCTTCTCCCGTCGCACGATGGCGGCGGCCGACCGTTGCTTCAGGTGCTTGGGTACGCCCTGCACAGGCGCCGTGAGCGCAACGGTCGGCTCCGGCGATGGCTCGTCGTTGGAATCAGTCATGCTCCCACGTAGCGCGACTGCGTATTGAAAGTCAAGCCACAAAGCAAGTGTCACCCACACCCACCCAGGAGTCCCGTATGTCCGAAGTCGTGAGCACCAAGGCCGAGTTCCTCGCCCGTTACGAAGCCGCGTCCCGCCGCCTCATGGATATCGCCCTCATCACCGAGCGCGACCACGCGCTGGCCATCGCGGAGATCCTGGCCAACTGCATCGAGACCTACGTCCGCGTCCGCGACACCAAGAACGAGACCACGACGCCCGAGGAGCTGACCAAGCTCGCGGACGAGTTCGACCGCCTCGTCGGTCGCGTCGCTACCTTCGCGCCGAAGGTCTGAGTCCTTCACCATTCGCGCACGTCTGCCTAGCGCGACTGCGTATTGCACAAGTCGAAAGTTCAGCTTCACCACATCGCTCGCGGTGCGCCTGGCGCGCGTGATGTGCTTCCATTCAGGCGCTCACCACGGAGAACAGTATGAGCAACAGCACGAAGGTCACCGAGACGCAGGGGCAGTTCCGGGCGCGGATGCGTGCCGAGTTCGGGGATGGCCGCAACGGCACGCTTCACTGGCGCGACAACCCCGCCGCCCAGCAGGCCATCGCGGAGCGCAAGGCGCTCAAGGACCAGGCGTGGCAGGCCCAGCTCGCCACCTGGAAGACCGAACGCGCGGCCAAGAAGGTCGTGCGTGACGCCGCCCAGCAGGAGAAGGTCAACGAGGCGCTCCTGGCCCCGACCGTGACCGAGGCGCTCCGCATCCTCGGCATCAAGCTGTCCTGATCACACGAGTTGCGCGAGGCATCGGCACTTCGGTCGATGCCTCGCGTGACCCCAGCTCCGGAGGCCGCATGCCCAAGGCCATGCCCCGAGAGAAGATGGACGAGTACGTCGCCGAAGCCATGTCGCAGTTCCCGGACATGCAGGTCGACCCGAAGGTCTCCCAGGACCTCGAGCTCGCCCAGAAGCTACAGGACTTGAGTGACTCCATCGAGCCGCTCATGCTCACCACCATCAACGCGATGCGTGCGAAGGTCGAGGCCAAGGGGCCGTTGGCGCTCCTCGAGATGGGCCTGTTCCTGCTCACCCCGCGCATCAACGAGCACATCTACCCGCCAATCCCGATGGTCTCGGCCATGTTCGGGATGCTCGCTAGTTCCTTCCTCGGCATGCACTACATCTCGGAGCGGAACATCACCCGCGGCGGCGAAGTTGATGGCGACGACTACGAAGCGTTCGTGAACGAGCACTTCGAGTCCGTCGTCCGCTTCGTCGTGAGCATGCCGAAGGAGGAGTTCTACGAAGCTCTGCACCGCATCCTGGTCCTCCACACCAACTCACTCAACGGAACCACGGGAGACACCGAATGACCCTCATGACCAAGCCCCCGCGCATCTTCATCAACGAAGGCACCATCATCACGAACGCCTCCAAGGTGTTCCCGGGCATCCATCTGCAGACGTTCAAGGACGACACCTGCGTCGCCCTCGAGGACATGCGGCCCGACAACGGCGTGTTCGTCGCTGGCACTAGCTGGCACGACGGCCAGCCGTGGACCGGTGTCCTGTTCGCTAGCCAGGACGCGCTGGTGGCGCTCGGCTACGGCCAGCAGGCCCCGACCGAGAACCGCACGCCCGAGGACGAGGAGGTAGAGGCGCGCACCAGCGGCGAAGAGCAGCAGGGCGGCGAGCAGCAGCAGCGCGAGGAGCAGCGCAAGCAGCAGCAGGACAACGAGAACGAGGCCGAGGGTGACGGCAGTGGCGAGGATGACCCGCTCCTGGCCCTCATCCACAGCATCTCGCACGGTCGCGACGTGCTCGTGATGGAGTCGATGGCTGGCGCGATGACCGCGCGTTTGGACAGCGACCTCGAAGCCAAGATGTTCGACATGCAGGCGCTCATCCTCGAGAAGCTCGAGGACATCCGGCAAAACGGCCTCACCGAGCGCACCATCATCGAGGTGAAGGGCCTGCCGCCCATCAAGCTCAACGACGGCGAGCTCGTCCACATGGAGCTCACCCGAGTCCTCGCCCTGATCGCCTCCGGCGCGAAGAACATCCTGCTCGTGGGCCCCGCGGGATGCGGCAAGACGACGCTCGCCAAGCAGGTCGCCAAGGTGCTCGGCCACGAGAAGTTCGCCGCTCTCTCGTGCTCCCCTGGCATGAGCGAGGCCAAGGTGCTCGGCCGCATCGGCACCCCGACGCCGACGAACCCGACCGGCTACCACAAGACCGCGGTCATCGACGCCTTCATGAACGACGGCACGATCCTGTTCGACGAGATGGACAACTCCGACGCCAGCATGATGGTGAGCTTCAACGCGATGACCGACGGCGGCTTCGCGACCCTGCCGACCGGCGAGGTCGTCCCGCGCTCCGCCGGCTCCATCATCATGGGTGCGATGAACACCTTCGGCCACGGCGCTGACCGCATGTACGTCGGTCGCAACCAGCTCGACGCCGCCACCCTCGACCGCTTCGTCGGTGCCACCGTCGAGATGGACTACGACAAGGACCTCGAGCGCAAGCTCTGCCCCGAGACCGAGGTCCGAAAGGCTGTCTGGGGCCTGCGCGACAAGGCCCGCAAGCACGGTCTTCGCCGTGTCGTGTCCACCCGTTCGCTCGTGGCCGCTCGGCGTCTCCACATCGGCATGAGCGAGCCGATGGAGGTCGTCCTGCAGCGCCTCACCCTCGGCTGGTCGCCGCAGGACAAGGCGGCGGTGGGGGTGACGGCGTGAGCATCCAGACCGACCTCCCGTGGTCGCACCGCCTGGTGAAGCATTCCGACGGCAACCCGCTGCTCGCCGTCGAGGGTGACATCGACAACCTTGACGCGATGTTCACGGATCTGCCCGACGAGCACAAGAACGACAAGTATGCCACGCACTCGACGCCCGACGGCATCAACCAGTGCATCCAGGACGCGGGCGTGCGTGGCTTCGACGACCACTTCTACCAGTCTGACAGCTACGAGGAGACCAGGCAGCGCGCCACGGCGACTGGGCGTGACGACGTGACCAAGCTCATCACCAAGCACCTGGCGACCGACGAGATGCGCGAAGAAGTCTACATGGCCGGTCGCCGCGCCTCTCGTCCCATCGTCGTCTACGGCGACGAAGGCGACGAAATCGACCAAGACCGCATGATGGCAGGCGAAGACGACGTGGCCTGGCGACGCATGACCCGCATCGAGACCATGCGCAAGTCGCGCGTCGTTGTCCTCGATGTGGACATCATCATGAACGCCGGCGCACGGCAGAAGGACTTCGTGTGGAACGGCGTGCAGACCGTGGTCATCGTCGACGCGCTCGAGGCCGAAGGGTACCGCGTCGAAGTGAACGTCTTGCAGATGGTCAAGCTCGGCGGCAACACGCACTTCTGCTCGCGTGTCCGTGTGAAGCGAGCCCAGGACCCTCTGCGCATCGACCTGCTGGCCTATCAGGCTGGTTGTGCCGCACTCACGCGCACCGCTCTCTGGCGGCTCGAGCATGTGCACAAGGGGAGCATCGACGGCTACGGCATGTGCGTCTACAACGAGGCGACAGCGCGTGCGCTCGCGTATGCCGCGGCCTCTGAAGGCCGCAAGCCCGACCACATCCTCCCGCTCGTGCTCGACAAGGAGCGCGCGCTCAAGAACATCCGGCAGGTCATCGGCACGTATCGCACTGAAGTTGCTGCTTGACAGCAACGCGAACGCTTGCTATATTGCTAACCACATCTCGGTGAGCGCGGCCCAGCTCACCGAGTGACTACTCGGGCCAACCATCACACACAGGAGTACCGCATGACGCTGAACACGATTCCCCTGAACGGCGAAGGTGGCGACTTCAAGCCGCACCCCAAGGGCCCCGTCCTCGCTCGATGCCTCCACGTCGTCGACCTGGGCGAGTGCGTCTCGGAGTGGCAGGGCCTGACCTCGCTGAAGCCGAAGCTCCAGTTCCTGTTCTACACGGGTGAGCTCAAGGCCAACGGCGAGCCGTTCATCCTCACCTCGCGCGAGTTCGTGAACTCGATGGGCGACAAGGCGAACCTGCGTCGCTTCCTCGAGCAGTGGCGCGGTGCTGCCTACACGCCCGATCAGGTCAAGAAGCCCATCGACCTGGCTCGCCTGGTCGGCCAGCCGTGCCAGCTCACCATCGACCACGGCACGAGCAAGAAGGGACGGCTGTACGCGACCATCGCGTCGATCAGCCCCGTGATGCCGCAACTCATCGAGGCCGTCCCGTCCATCCCCTCGCCTGTCCCGCCGGTCCCGCAGTATATCCTCGACCGCGTCGAGCAGTACGCCATCGAGACCGCCGAGTACCGCGACCGGATCGGCATGAACAACACGAACAACGCGCCCAGCAACAGCGGCCAGCAGGACGACGACCTGCCGTTCTAACTCGCTGTTGTTGTCCTAACTCTTGCTCCTCTATCTCGCTCTAGTAGTTCTAACTCTTGTAGTTATAACTCTGTGCGCGGGTAGGGGAGCAACGAGTCTCACCCCATTCGCCCGGAGGCAAGATGCAGTTGAACGAGTACGAAGCCCCCACGCGGCACGGTGACCCCGAGACCTCGTTCGAGGCGGCCGCAACGATCAGCGGCGAGAAGATGACCCAGGCGATGCTCCACGTCCTGTACGTCCTCGAGGCATACTCGCCCTTCCCGCTCATCGACGAGGAACTGTGCGTGCATTACGACGCCCTCGGCAAGATGCGGCAGACCCACCAGAGCATTCGTAGCCGCCGCGCGCAGTTGGTGCGCCTGGGGTATGTCGAGCAGACCGGGCACGCGCTCAACAACCACGGCAACCGCTGCCGTTGCTGGGCGATAACGGCCAAGGGGCTCGAGCGAGTCAACGAGGAGCTCGGTCTCCGATGAAAGACGCCAAGCCGTGTCGCGGATGCGACCGCATTCTCGACGCCAGCGCCTTCTACTGGCACAAGTACCAGAACAGGGCGTGGAAGAGGCGAGCACAGTGCATCGAGTGCATGTGCATCGCCCAGACCCGCCGCAACGTGCTACGGCAAGCAGCACTCAACGCCGGTAACCGCCAGCGTCGCCTGGCCAAGAAGAAGAGGAAGCCATGACACACCCGAACAAGCGTCGCGTTGCGAACGTGCGTCGCGCGGCGGTCGCCATGCAGTTCATCGCGATGGTCCTCGGTATCCTGAGCGTCATGCTCCTGGCCGCCGTCGTGGTGCTCGTGTGGAAGGGGGTGCTCTCGTGACCGGCGATCCGTGGGGCGCGACCTACTATGGCGACGGCTCGAAATACCGCGAGCCAAGTCAGCGCGAGCTCGACGAGCGAAATGCAGTGACCGCCAGAGCCGTCGAGCGCATCTGCGAGTGGCTCGACGACGACGACACGGCGACGTGCCTATGCAAGCGCGTCGTTCCAATGGCCGACTTCGAGTCCCACGCCGAGACGTGCCGCGCCTTGCGGCGGGAGGTCGAGTGAAGCTCTATCACGGTACGTCGTCAGCCGTCGCGATGCGGGCGCTGGCCGACGGACTCAAGACGCGCAGCAGTCATGGCGGCAAGTCGTTGTGGAAGGATTGCCCGTCCTCTGAAGAGGCGGTCTACCTCACGAACGCATACCCCATCTACTTCGCGATGCATACGCTCCGCGATCCGCAAGACGGCGACACGGTCGGGGTGGTCGAGGTAGACACAGACCTGCTAGACCCGATGGCGCTCGCTCCAGACGAGGACGTGATGGAGCAGATAGGGCGAGGTCGTGACGACGTGCGCGGCACCATGAAGGCGCGCACGAAGTGGTACCGCAAGCGCCTACGCGAATACACTGGGTCTGGCCAGTGGGAAGCAAGCATCAAGGCGATGGGCACTTGCGCCCACCTGGGAGACATCCCTGCGCACGCCATCACTCGCGTTGCCATCATCGACCCGCAAGAGGCAGCGCACCTGTGCTGGCAAGGGATGGACCCCGTCATCGTGCTGATGAACTACGCCATCTGCGGCGAAGGTTATCGGCAGCTCTCGGCGCGGGTGTTCTCGGGGCAGGAGCCAGGCATCATCATCCACCCGAGGGAGCCGCGCGGCTTCCCGTCCTACACTCCGACCGCACCAGATCCGGTGCGCCTCACTCTAGGGGAGCCGTAATGGACCCGTACAACGATCCGCCGTGGATTCCGCCGTTCCACATCCCAGCCGAGAAGCGTGTGCCTGAGAAAGCGCAGGTCAGTCGGTTCGTGTGCAACATGCACGGCTTCGTGGTCGACCAGTGCTGCGAGAAGGCGGTCGTCATCAAGAAGGCCGAGCCATGACAGACGCCATCCCGCGTCGCACCAAGCCGCGGTACCCGTGGCTCGAGGTGGCGCTTGGCGAGCGATTCGTCGTGGCGTCCATCTCGCGGCAACGAGCGATGGAGCAGTGCTCGCGCGCGACCAGGCGATACGCCAAGCGTGGCTTGCGGTTCGTCGTCGTGATGCCCTTCGAGCCTTACGGCTGGCTCGTGGAGCGCGTGGCACCGCTTGATGGTCCGTATGCTCCGCCCAACACTCCGAAGGCGAAAGAGCGAGCGGCGAAGAAGAAGGACATCGCGACGTTCATCCGCCGCGATCCGCTTCGGCACCTGTACGAAGTCCTCGACGCGCCCGAGCCGTGGGAACAGACCGAGCCGCCCACCTAGCGCGACTGCGCGTTGAGAAAATGACACTTCACCACTCACCCACGGAGTCTGCGTGAGCATCAACCCGCACCACATCAGCAACACCGAGCGCGTGTCCTCGAGCGTGCCGGCAGGCGTGCTCTTCACTGTCGCCCATGACCAACCCACCCCGGTCATGTCGCTGTACCCGATTCCCGAGAAGGACAAGCTCACGGCCCTCCAGTCGGCGGTCTGCGGCAACATCGAGCACCTCTACATCGGCCCGTCTCGGCACAGGCAGTTCGTGACCTATGACGGCTGGGTCAACGAGGACGGGATGGCGAACGAGCTTCACGTCGGCCTGCAAGTTCGCTGCCTCGTTGGCGGTAAGTACGTTCTGACCCCTGTGTTCGGCTCGCTGCTGATCACGGCTGGCGAATCCCTGAGTGGCGAGACCTCGCCGCTCACGCCCGAGGAGATGCGCGACATCGTCCTCTTCACCATGCACGATGGCCTTTTGCCCATCGTGTCCATCAACCCGGAGCACCGCGATGCCTAGCACCGTTCCACACACCTCAACCGAAGTCGCCGCCGAGGTCGAGTCACTCGAGCGGCTCATCAACGAGCACCGCAGCCTGTCGCGCGTCGTGAGCGACCTGCACGGCAAGTACGGTCCATACGGCGTCGCGGACGACATCCGCAAGTCCGAAGTGATGCGCCTTCGCGGGTTGATTCGCGATGAGATGCTCCTGGCCGGCGAGAAGATTACCGAAGCCGGTCTCGATGCCGCGGCTTACGCCCACCCGACCTACCGCGAGCTGCTCGACACGATGGCCCTCGAGCGCGAGAAGTACCTGCTCGCCTCGCATGAGCTCATGTATATCGAGTGGCGAGTGAACCGCGCCAACGCCGTCCTCAAGCAGAGGTCGCTGGAGAACCTGCGATGAGCCACTCCAGCGAGATGGACCGACGCACCCCCAAGGACGACGACCCGTTCTACAACGACGCAATGGCCGCCGACGTGCCTCGAGAGGTCGTCACGACGTTCCTCAAGGCGTGGCAGCACTACCCTGTGCGAGCCGGCGGCAACCCGCGACGCATGGCGTTCCGCGCCTGGCTCGCGCGGTTTCGCGAAGGGGCAAGCATCGACGACATGCTCAAGGCAGCTGTGAACTATCGAAAGCACTGCAAAGACAGCAACGCATTCGGGACTGTGTACGTTCTCCATGCGTCGACGTTCTACGGCCCGAACGAGCGGTGGATGGACTTCGTGAACCCGCCTGCCATCGAGCTGCCGCACGACGAGATGGAGCGCGAGATCCGCGAGACCTGGCTCAAGGGAGGCGGCTGATGTCGAGCTGGGACCGTCCGGAGAGCATCGAGCAGCGCCTGCTCGTACAGCGACTCCACACCGACCCGCGCACCGCGACCCTCCCGTGGTTCGCCGTACCCAACGGCTCGAACAAGAGCATCAACCAGGCGAGACTCTTCAAGGCCGAGGGCTTGCGGGCCGGCGTGCCCGACCTGATCTTCCCGGTCAAGAGCAAGAACGGGCTCAAGCTCGGCCTCGCCATCGAGATGAAGCGCCCCGACGGCAAGGGCAAGATGAGCACCGCGCAGGTCGAGTTCTTCACCGCGCTCATCGAGCAGGGATGGGACGCACGAGTGGCACTGTCGGCAGACGAGGCGTGGCGCATCATCTGCAAGCACCTGGGCATCAAGCCGTGACGCCACACCAAGCTCGGCCGGTGAAGCTCCGGCACATCAACACTTGGGGCGCGAGCGTGCCTAATCTCACCGTCCAGAAGGGCGATCCGCTCGTCATCACGACTCGCAAAGGCAAGAGCATCAGCGCCACTGTCACCGCGGTCATCTACCGCGGCACCGACAGCACCATCGTCTCCGTCGTCAACCACTAGGAGTCTTCCATGAGCACGCGACCGTTCCTCAGTTCCCCCGCCCTGCGCGAGCCCAACGACCCCGAGTGGGGGCGTTGCCCGCACTGCAAGCAGTCCGCCCAAACGCGGATCAACGGCTTGCTCTTCTGCTACCGCTGCAACTGGAGCGAGCCCAAGGCCAAGTCGTCCCGTACCACCGTCCCCACCAAGTAACCCTTCACCCACCAACCACAATGGCTACGCGAAAGACTCTCCCCGACCTGCCGGCACTCGTGCCGCTCAAGCCCGTCATCGTCGCGTCCTTTCCCGACGAGCCGCAGTCCAACATCACGCACTTCGTCTGGTCCGACGGCGTCTGGGCGACGTTCATGCCCGGCAATGCCCCTGGCCGGCGCTGGAGCTTCCGTGAGGTCGAACGGCCTGCGCCTGGCGACCTGAAGCGCGACGTGCCGTGATGCGCGCCATCAGTCTGTTCTCGGGATGCGGCGGTCTCGACCTCGGCACGCACGCCGCTGGCATCGAGACCGCAGCCTTCTGCGAAATCGACAAGCATGCCGCTGCCGTCCTGCGATACCACTGGCCCGACACGCCCATCGTGAGCGACGTTCGCAACGTCAAGGGTGACCAGTACGGCGACATCGTGCTCGTTCACGGCGGCGCGCCATGCCAAGACCTGTCGACTGCAGGCATGCGGAAAGGCTTTGAAGACGGCAAGCGATCCGTCCTCGTGTTCGAGCAACTGCGGGTCTGGGACGAGTCTCAGGCCCCTTACCTTCTCTGGGAGAACGTTCCAGGTGCCCTTTCGTCCAAGCAAGGTCGGGATTTCGCCGCTCTCCTATCGGCCATCGTGGGAGCCCCCATCACTGTTCCCGAGGGAGGATGGGCAACCAGCGGTGTGGCAGCGGGACCTACCGCCGTCGCCGCCTGGCGACTGCTCCATCTGGAAGCGTTTGGCGTTCCGCAATCTCGACCGCGCATCGTGGTCCTCGCGGCTCGAGCCGGCGGAGCGGATCCCGCAGAAGTATTGGCGGTCTCGCACGATGGCGCTCACGCTGTTTCGCCGTGCGCTGAAGCGCGGCAGACCAATGAGCCGGGAGATGTGGAACGCCGTGCGCTGGACCATGAAGCACGGGAAAACGGGGAGATGACACTGTTCGACATCGGGGAGTACGACTTCCTGTCCTGCCCGATTGTCGACCCGCCGGCCGAGTCGAAGGCTCCTCGCGTCGTCGCACAGACCCAGCTCGTGGGTGCTTTCCAGCTCGAAGGCACGCAGACCGCGGTCGTGATGGGGCCGCTCGGCATCCGCATCCAGACCCCCAAGGAGCGCGAGCGACTCATGGGGTGGCCCGACGACCACACCTTGTACGGTCGCAAGGAAGACGGCACCGTCTACACCGTGTCAGACCAGCAGCGGTACCGCATGTCCGGCAACGGCGTCGGCCTCGAATGGGGTGAGTGGATTTGCACTCGCCTAGCACTTGCTCACAACACCCTCGAAGCACCCTGACCAAACCCCCACGGAGGCAGTAATGTACGGCTCTACCGCAGACGAGCCATCCGACTCCTTGCCGGAAGAGACACCCCCGACCGACGAGGAGATGGAGGCGATGCACAGGTATTTCGAGTCGCTTGCCGAGAATCGGGTAACGCCTTTCAAGGAAGCATTCAGAGAAGGACTCAAGCGACTGCGCACGGTACAGGCCAATGAGCGATGAGTTGACAGAGCTCACGATGCTCAGGCGAGGCATCCTCTCCTGTTGCATCCAGCGAGCAGACATCGCTCCGACCCTGCGCGCGCATGGCATGTTCGAGCCGGCCGAGTTCGGGGACAAGCGCGACAAGCTCTACATCCTCGCTCGCGCCATCGCCGCGATGGTCGACCGCAACCGACCCATCGACGTGCTCACGCTGTCAGCGTTCCTGCGCGAGCACAACGTCACGGATCGCGTCGACGCTCGCGACATCGGCGACCTGCTCGACGAAGTGCCCATTCTCGATGCCGCGCGGTGCGTGACATGGGTTGAGGCCCTGCGTCGCCTGTCGCTCTCGAAGCTCGACCCGATGGCCGCTCAGAACTCCGAGCAGATCAGCATGGGCAAGCGCCGGCTGACCATCGGCGCGCAATCCGTGATGCGCTACCCTGTCGGCGCGCTCGACCGACTTCGTGGCGGCTGGATGCCCGGCGAAATCGACATTCTCTGCGGCACGAGCGGCGGCGGCAAGACCACGCTGCTGACCACACTCACGAAGGGATGGATTGACCAAGGCAAGAAGGTTCTGTACGCCGGCTTCGAGATGCCGGCGACCAACCTTCGGCTCATGTGGGCCTCGAGTGCCGCTGGGTACCGGCCAGGCGACATCCTGAGCGGCGAGTACCTCTCCTGGCCAAACGTCGACACGGTGAACGCCAATCTCGCGAGCGCCATGAACGCGCAAGAGGCGACGCTCGACCTGCTGCGGTGTGCCGACCTGCCGTTCGTCGACGTGAAAAGCATCGTCCGCCTGCTCGACGAGGCGACCGCGTGGGGTGCCGACATGGTCATCATCGACCACCTCGACCACGTTCAGGGAGTGGGTGACCTCTACTCGCAGTCCCGACAGGTCGTCGCCGCCATTCTCGACCGCGCTCGCGACACCGGGATTCGCGTCCTTGGCGCGACCCAGCTCAACAACACGGGCAAGAACGACGACCCGTTCCGCTCGCACCGATCCGTCCGCGAAGAGTGGGTCAAGATGGGGTCGCACAAGCAAGAGGTCGCGACCTTCATGTACGGGCTGTCTCGCGTCCTGCGCAAGGATGTGACGAACGAGGAGCTCAAGGCCGTGCGCGAGAAGCGCGCCGCCATCAAGTCCATCGAGCAGCCCTATGCCGCCCAGGCCAACGTGATGAAGCACCGCTGGTACGGCGAGCGCATCGGTGACATCGGCCTCATGAAGTGGGAGCGCGGCCAGTTCAAGGACTGGTTCGACCACCGCCACGAAGAGCGCGACGAACACAAGCGCCACCTCAAACTCGCCTCCGGAGACGACCTGTGAGCAATCGTGCCATTGCGACCGTAATCGCATTCTGGTTCGTTGTCATGTGCACCGTCAGCTACTTGGCGTGGCGTGATGGGCGGCTGCGTCATGCACCCGAGGCCGCGATACGCGAGGTTGTTCGCGCCGAGAGCGTGTTCGTCACAGACACCGTGCGGCTGCGGCAAGTGCTCACGCGCTGGGACACCGTTCGGGTGCGCGACACCATCACCATCGACAGCGTCGTGTACGTCCCTCTGCGGATCGTCGACAGCATCGTCGAGGCGTGTCGCCCCCTACCAAACTCGTGCGAGCGCCTTGTGACCGCCGTCCGTGACTCGGCCAAGGCGATGCACTTGCGCCCCTGGCAATCGGCTGGCATCACCTGGCCACTCGGCGCGTACTATGAGCGCGACCTCTCGAGGTTCCGCGCCGGCACCACGGTCGGGCTCGACCAAGAAGGTCGTCTGCGCGGTGAGATCAGGTTCGGCGTTCGATGGGATTGACTTAGCCCAGCGCGAGCAGTATCCGTTCGACATCGCGATGGGCGGCAACCGCACAATGTAGCCTCCGTGGTAGCGCCACTGTCGTCGTAAGGTCGGGCTCTGCCCCTCCTCGCATCGCGAAAGCCCCGCACACCAGACCATCGGTATGCGGGGCTTTTTTTGTGCCTTTTTCAACCGTTGCCTATCGCCGCGCGGCCTCGCGCGCTGCCTTCTCCTCGGCCGCCTTCTTGAGCTTGTTCCGCTCCGCCGTGCGCTCACGTCGCAGACCAGCCGACACGCTGCGCAGAAGGGCGGTGTAGTCAGGCGAAGGAATCGGCTCGCCGTCGTTGTGCCACTTCACCAAGAGCTTCTGGTCCGCGAACTCGAGGCCGTTCTCCCACTTGTTGTCCAGCGCGTTGGCCAGCGCCTCGTACTCCTCCTCCCCTTCGGCCATCCGGCGACGGTTGTACGCCTCCTGCGACTCGCCTTCGTGCCGCCCCTGGTGCGCCGGGAAAGCGTCGTGCTCGACCAACGCCTCCGTGACCCAATCCTCCTGCGGCTGGTACTGGTTGCGCAGCGGGTTGATGAGGCTCGTGAATGGCGAATCGCCAACATGGATGCCCTTGCCGTCGAAGCCCATCGGCGTCGCGCGGACTGGTACCGTCTGCCGCGGCCCGAACGGGGTCGCCTCGCGCACGGTGTTCGAGAACGCCTCGGAGAAGTTGCTTCCGCGGGTGTCGCGTCGCACTACGTCGCCGTCGGCATCGAGGTCCTGCGTCTCTGCGTACTGCTGGAGGAACGCGGGGATGGGCTGGGTCGCGATGCGCCCGAGCAGACCGCCGGTCGCCTGGCCGCCAGTCCCCTTGCGGTAGTCGCCCACGAACTTGCTCACGTTCTGGATGCCATCGGCCAGGGGGAGGTCATTCATCGCCCCCAAGACCTCGTCGCCCATCGGCTTTGTCGCTGCCCAGATGCTCTGTCCCCACCGCTGCTCCATCTCGGGGTCGGCGGCTTCCATCTCGGCCATGTTCTTCAGGCCGCGGTGCAGACCGGCACCCATCGCCATCAACATCGCCTGCGGCCCGAGCAGGATCGACGCCGCATACCACTTCCCGTTGTGCTTGATGGTCATGGGGCGCTGGTTCAACTCTTCCTGGGCATCCTGGGCCCGCGAATCGTCCGAGAACGCCCCCTGAATCATGTCGTTGTCGGCAAGGTAGTAGCCGAGCGACATCCAGCCGAGACCGGTCGCGTGCAGGCCGAGGCGACGCGCAAGCTTGCGCTGGGCCTCGCCTTTCTCGGTCTTGTCGAGGCCGGCAAGCACGAACCTGCCGAGGTCCGCAGCCGTCTTGAAGTACCCGACCGGCGACTGGTTCAACGCCTGGCCAATCTGGGCGCTGGCCGTGTGAACGAACGGCATTACGCGCCGAGCCATAAACCGCGTCGCGGGAGACGAGTTCGACATGAACGAATGAGTCGCGGTCGACAGGACGTTCCGGTTCTGCCAGACGCGCTCGATAGCCTCCTGCTGGGCCTTGATGGTCAGAGCGGGGCCGGGGTGCTCGAACAGATCCATCGCCGCGGGACCGAGCTTCGCCCCCCGGTGCCCAGCCTTGTACGCCGCGACCATCGACATGTCCGCGAGCGCGTCATTGAAGGCCATCCGGTAGGCAGGGTAGTCGGCCGAGGTGAACCACCGACGCGCCTGGGTCGCCAACGCATGGGTCACCGGATGCGTAAACGTCGTCTCGTTCGTGAAATCCATGCGCTCCGCGACACGACGCATGAACTCCATGTCGTCAGCCACCTTCCCGCGGAACAGCAAGCGAAGCGCGTCCATACCGCCCGTCGCGAAGCCCTGCCCGAGCACCTTGAGCTGGGTGGCAAGCCCCGGCGGCATGACCTCGCGCTTGCCGCTGAAGACCGACAGGCCGATGTCCGCGATGCCAGCGATCCGCCCAGCCGCGGCGAAGTCTGCCACGTTGGTCAGGTTGCTGATGAGGTCGCGGAAGGGACGGAAGAACGTCAGCTGCATCGCGCTGCGCAGTCCTTCGTCGAGCTTGTCGAGAGGGTGCGCGGTGCGAAGCATGTTGAGCTTCTTGGCCGCTAGCGAATACTGCCCGGAGACCGCCAGGCGCACGATGGCCGAGGCGTCCGCAGCCTGCAGGTCGGTCCCCGCGATTCGGACCGCCGCCGCCAGCCACGCCTGACCGTTGTTCCCGTTCTTGGAGTAGATGTCGCCCAGCAGACGCATCGCCCGGAGCGTGCGACCGGTCTCCGAGATGTCGCGCCGGCCGCGCTGGGCCGCACCGATGGCTCGCTGCATGAACTCGTCGGCCACGCGCGAGGCGAACTGCTGCTCCTCGAACGAGAGGTTCGGGTCGAGCGAACGGTTCACGGCCGCGGCCATCGCCGCCATGTTCTCGTGCTCGGCGATTGCCGAGGCCAGCAGCTCGGGACTCGACATCACGCGGTCGGGGTCCTTGAGCCAGAACTCCTCGTTGCCGGCCTTGGCGACGAGCTCTCGAGCCGTGCGAACAAGGTCGACATCGTGGACCGTGCCGCTGGTAGTGACCAGCCCGTGCCGGACCAGCGACTCCTGGATGTCGGCAATCTGGCTGTCCACGGGCTTCATCTGACGGGCGTAGCTCGGGCCGTTCGCCAGCGCCTGGTCCACGGTCCGGGTGATGGCCTCGTCGTTCGGGTCAATCGGATCGACCAGCGACCGGAGACGCGACACCGCGACCTGACGCTCGGCCTGGGCCGCGGCGATGGCCTGGGCCTGCGCTGGGGTCGTCGGGTGGGTGACCGGGGCGTGGGTGGTCAGCTGGCGAACCAGCCCGCGGGACGGGACGGGGGGTGCCGACGGACCAGCCCGCGTCAGGGCGCGGGTCAGCGCCGGCCCCCCGAGAGCCGCCGCCGCGATAGCCGCCGCGGTGCCCCCCAGAAGCCCCCACGGGATGCCCCCCTCGTCTTCCCCCTCTGGGGCGATTTCAGGGGCTCCTGCCCCCCTCCGGATCGCCGCAATGAGCGAATCCGTGGCGGGGGTGGCCCCCACCGGGGGGTCCTGGGGCGGGTCCTGGGGGGCTTCCTGGGCCTCGGCCCCCGCCGGCAACGCCGCGACCCCAGCGCCAGCCATGATGGCGGCGCTCAGGATGGGCAGAGCCTTCCCCTTCAGCTTGTCGAGCTTGAGAGCGCGAGTCTTCCCAATCGTGACATTCGACGGCATCTGGCCGGCAAGTTCGCGCTGGTAGACATCGTCCAGATACGGCAAATCGTCGTTGTATCCTCTTAGCAGAGTATCTGCTTCCCGCTCTCGAAGTCCATTGAGATTAAACGCCTCTTCCAGGGCTCGTTCGCGGTGTCTTGCCGTCTCCGCATTGACAAAGGCAGCATCGCTTGGGTCCGGATCGGCGAAGTTCATGTCGTCGTACTCACGGTCTGGGCGAGACGTTAGCTCAAACTCGTAATCCCGGTCGCCGCGCATGATCTCCTCGCGGATTCTCCTCTCGTCTGCAATGCGAGAATCTCGCCACGCCGGATAGGCAGCTGCACCAGGATAATCCGCCATCCTACGGTCGCCCTTCGGGTCGATCATGCGAACAGACGCATCTTCCCATTCCGGCTCGACTCCGACAGCTCGTAGAATGCGCGCGACCTCAGTCTCCGTGATTTTGATGTTCTTGGCAATCGCTTCAGCCGGCATTCCGTCGCTCGTTGTGTGCGCCAGCACATCCGCCGACGGGAAAAGCAAACGGTCGTGCCCTCTGTCGACGGCATCTCGGATAGCGACTGCAATGGCTGGGCGATAGAACGCCTCGCCACCATTGGCCTCCCACGCACTAGGCCGGTAATGTTTCCCAGCCCAATCTGTCCGAATGCGCTCAGTGTTGAAGGAGTCTGCGTCCTTAAACACTCGCGACGATGGAACACCGACCTCCTCAAACACACCGCCAATCCTGGCCTTACGCCTGCTTACAATGGCGTTGTGCTCTTCAGTCTGCATGCGGTCAAGCTGATTGTATCTCTCTTCCGCTTCGGGACTTGACCATCGCTCTTCCCAATGTCTGCCGTGCCAGTCTACCGCTGACGTTGCCGTCTGCTCCGGGACTTCAACAAACCCAAGTTCCGACTGCCTGAGCCGCTGCGCTTCTGCCGTGAGCTTGTCGAGGTAATCTCGCTCGTTGTCCGCGCCAACGCGCCGGGCCTCATCAAGAGAGCGGTCGATATTCCGCATACGCTTTACCGTTTCATCAACCTCATCCTCCACAGGAAGGCCAGAGGTCGCTGCTCGGTTGCGCGCAGAGCGTCGGACCTGATCGCTATGGCGAGCAAGGTCAGACTGGAGCTGCACGGCCATCGGCTCTCGAATGCCGCGTTCCGTGATAACATCCTCCATACGTGCCCACGATGGCAATACCGTATCTGGAGATTTGTCGGTGTCGAAGGAATGCGGCCCAGGCCGAGTGCTGCTGTAAATATCTGCGCGCGTAGACTGCGGGATTGGGTCGAACATCTCCGGAAGGAGCGTTCGGAGATTCCCATTATTCTGGTCAACGCGCTGGTTGTGCCGGTATGAGTGCCGGTCGGTCTTTACAGTCATCCGACTTTGTGGGCCAGATGACTCCATGTGCTCCAGCAGGCGGTCGCGAGTGAACCTTGGGTCGCCATCAACATCCACGGCATCTTCGAGCATTGGTCGAAGATACGTGTCGAACTCCTGCCGACTGTATCCCTTCGGCACTTCTAGCAGTTCACGCCAGTTGCTCGCGCGACGCGCCTGCGGGGCCAGCTTGCGAATGGCCTCGGTCAGAAGGGTCGTGAATGCCCGCGGTGCCGTCATTTATCGACCTTGGTCTAGTGGTCCTGCAATGCCGTGCTGGAGGTTCGACCCCCCAGCACGGAGACCTACAGAAGCGCTCGCACGAACAACGCGATGACCGTGCTGCGGAAGTGCTGCTGCTTCACATTCCGCAGCACGACGGTACCGCTGCGTCCAGAGAAGCTGTAAAGATTGTCGCCGCGATGAGAGAACCCGAGGCGCTCGATGAGCCGCAGCGCACGACTTCCGCAGTTACAGGCCATGCGTCACTCGGCGTTGCAGGAGATGCACTGGTGGTACGTCCCCTTGTGATCCGTGACCATCTGACAGCCGCAGTTGCGGGTGTCCTGCAGGCACTCGAGCAGCTGGGCGGTGGAGCACTGTCCGTTCATGTCATCCTCTGGGTTAGGCGCCAGCGCAGACGATGCACTGCGGGAGTCCCGCAGTCGTCTTCACGCAGCCGCAAATGGTGGGGTCCTGCAGACAGGTGAGCAGAGCTTCGAGCGAACACTGAGACATTGTACCTCCCCCTAGTTGAGTTTGACGGTCTTCACCGTCGGGAACATTTCCGCTGCCTTCGCGGGGTCGATCAGCCGGATGAACTCTTCCGGCGTATCAGCCGCCCCCAGCTCCGCCAGCCGCTGTTCTGCTTCTTCGCGACTGGCGCAGTAGATGGGCTTCCAGAGGAAGGACACGATGTGGGTTGCGCCATCGGGAATCGCAGAGACGATAGCAGCCATAGTCGCTGTTGGTGGTGAGTTGCTAGCGGCGTCCCGGAAGTGAGACGCCACACGACACGAAACTACTGCCCTGCGTTGATGGCCGCCAAGATGCGTGCGACGATGCTCTCCACGTTCTGTTCCTGCGGGAACTGCCGGCCCATCGTCGAGGGGAACGGCATCGCCCCCGGACGGCCATAGTCCAGCGGCTCCCCGCGGTAATCGACTTCCTGGCGCATCGTCTGACCCAGCGTGCGCGAACGGTCGCGGTTCAGGATGCGCTGCTGGTCGAAGCCGCCAGGCACCGCCCCGAAGAACTGGTCCTGCTCGCCCTGCGGCATCCGGCTCACGCGGTCCATCAGCATGCGAACCAGTCCGTCCACTTCCTGGTTCGCCTGATCTTCGATGCCGCCGCGGGCAGCAGCGAACTCAGAAGGCGGCGTATTGATGCTTTCATAGGTACGCTCGAGTCGGCGCATGTTGTCCAGCATGTAGCCAGCAGCCTGTTCCTTGGTGAGCGTACCGTCTGCGACCATGCCAAGCATCGCCGTGTTTTCGTCGGCGATTTCGCGCATCACGACGTTCGGATCTTCGCGCGGCTCCACCGCGCCAGCGCCTCGCCGCAGGATCGGTTCGAGGTTACCCATCTCCGACCCGTCCTCGAGGCCAGTGAATCGAGACGGTACGCCACGGCGCGGGAAGACCTGCTCGCGTTCGCCCGTGCGCTCACGCAGCATCATGTTCTCTCGTGCGAAGTCGCCCCGGCCAATCACGGACTGATCGCCACTGTCGCGCACCAGGCCGGCTCCCGGCACGATGCTCTTCTTGGACTGTCTCGGCTGGACGACCGGACCCAGCTCGTCTTGCAGGAAGAACTCTCGCGGCTTCGCAGGACCGGCAGGCCCCGCCGCGCGACGCTTGGCGACCTTCTCGTTGCGCTCGATGGCGTACTCCCCAGCCCCCTCGTCCATCTGGTCGAACTGGCGCGCGACGCGCTCGGCGCGACCACGACCGCGCCGGAACGACTCGCGCTCGCGGAAGCCAGCCTCGGCCGGCGGCGGCACCATCGTCGCTTCCTGGGCGGCTCGAGCGAGCTGGCGGCCGGTCGGACCAGCCTCGGACACCACGCCCTCCTCGAAGGCGTCGCCCTCGGCTAGCATCGCCGCGGCATCGTCCACGAAGCCCTCTTCGGCCTGGGCACGGGCGGCACGGCCACCACGAATACCCTCGAGCATCTTGAGCCCAGCTCGCTCACCAGCCTCGTCGATGCTCGACGCCGGCGGGAGGTCGAGCGGGTCGGTGGATTCGCCACGACGACGCGAGAACGCGCTGCCACGCCGAGCCTGCTGGCGATAGGCGCGCATCAGGGCGAAGTCGTCGAACTGGCTGTCGTCGATCCTGAGCTCCTTCATCGCGGTGCGCAGAATGTTCGGCATCGCGGCGTCCGGCGGAGCCGAAGGGATGGCTCCGCTGGCGACCATCTCGTTGATGTGGCGACGCACGACCGCGGATGCGGTCACGACCCCCTCGTTCAACCCACCGGGCTTCATCCCGCGCTTGCGGGTGCCGCTGATGATGGGCCGGTCCTTGGCCTCGGGGTTGTCCACATCGTAGTAATGGCCGTCGCGCATGTCCGCGGCGTCGCCAATCTTGGTCTGCGTGTTGAGGTCCGACTCGCCGCGCATCTGCGCAAGGTCGTCGAGCGTCTCCTTCTCCTGCTGCTTGATGATGGCGTACCGCTTCTCGGCCTCGGCCGCGTCAATCTTCTTGGCGCGCAGGTCGGCGTTGACCTGGCTTCGCGCAGCCGCAGCCGCGGCCTTGGCCTCGGCCTTGGGGCCAGTGCCGACCGCGCCCGACTGCGCCGCGATAGAGCGACCAGCGCCACCGGTTCGAGCCGCGCGCTTGGCCTCGTAAGCGCGGTCGATTTCTGCGACCGCCGCGGGGTCAGGATTCTTGCCGAGCGCGGCGATGGCCTGCCGGCGCTCCTCGGCCTCGGCGCGGTTGATGCGCGACCGCTCTTCGCGAGCCGCGGCTCGCGACTCCACTGTGCTTTTGGCCTCACCAGCGACCCGACCACCACCCGCGCTTGTGCCGGTATTCCGGTCGACCTCGACGCCATCGAGGACGGTGGCGACAGCCGACCGCTCTCGAGTCGCCTTGGCCTGCTCCGGACTCCAGCCGCGGGTGCGACCGTCGCGCGTCGGGTCGGCGCGTCGCGCCAGTTCTGCGACCTCGACTGCATCGGGGTTCGGCCGCGGGTTCGCTGCCCGCTTGGCCTGCTCGATCAGGGCCACTGCCTGGGCTTCCGAAGCGGTGTCGTCCTGGAGCACCCTGCCGATGCGCTTGAAGAGCGACGTTTCCCGAGGGATGGCGTCGCTCATGTCGATGAGAGTCCGGCGCATCGCGTCGGAGATGGTGCGGGTGATAGCGCGCGGAGCAGTCATGTGCGGGCCCGGTAGACGGGGAGGGGGAAGAAGTCGTTACGGAACAGCCGGCGTCGGCCGGCGGCGGAATCGGTTCTCGTAGGCGCGATTGGCCTGCTGCACCACGTCGAGCTCGTCGGCAGCCGGAGCAGGAGCCTTGCCCATCATCGTCGAGAGCAAGTCCATTCCGTTCTGCGGCGTTGGGGTGCGAACCGGCCGGTCGAACGGGGCCTTCGGGTCCGACCAGACGGCGTTCTGCGGTCGCCTCCCTGAGCCGTAGTCCGCGGCAATCACGTTGTCGATGTAGTCGGGCGGGAGCGACGCGAGTTCGCGGTCACCAGCCTGACGGATCGCGGCCCCAGCCCGACGACGCGCACCGCGCATCCCCGCGCCGACGCCAGCCATACCGACGTTCGCGACACCACCGATGGCAGTACCGACGACCCCGTCTCGAGCCATTGAGCCAGGGGTCGCTCCTTCGTATCCAGCGCCGATGACGGCGTTCTGAGCGAAGTCCACGCCAGCGTTGCCTAGGATCTCGCCAGCCAGCGCACGACCGCCGCCGCTCGACAGCATGCGGCCGATGGCCGGCACCTTGCTCGCCACCCCCATGCCGGAAGCGTAGAGCGGGATGTCGGTCGGCAGCGACCCAGCCATCTCGCCAGCCATGCCAAGCTTGCCGAGGTACGGCGTGACCGCGTTGTAGTCGTCCTCGAAGCCCTGGGACCACCGGGAGTAGGCGTTGTACGGCTCCTCAACGCCGAACATCCGGCCGATGCCGAGCACACCCTTGGCGAGCCGATGCGGAGCGTTGATGGCTCCATAGACCGCACCAGTGGCGAACCGGTCCATTCCCGTCGTGCCCTCTTCGGCATCCATCGTCGCGGCCTTCTGCGCTCGACCGGCGAACTCCTCGCGCAGGCGTTGCATGATGCCCGGCTGGGCCTGCTCCTGTGCGGCAGCGACGGTCGTGGACTCCGCGGGAGCTGCGACAGGGCGCGCAGTCTGCTGCCCGAAAACCTGCTGGTGAATCTGCCGCAACGAGCCTGGCGTCTGCCGCTCGACAGCCTCGAGCTCGTCATACGTCGCCTGCCACAGCGAATCACGCTGGGCCTGCGATGCGTTGGGCATCTTCTTGACCTTGTCCTTGTAATAGGCCAGGACGAGGTTGTAGAGTTCCTCTTCGTTCACATGCCCTCCGGCCGCGGCCTACGCCCAGAGCGAACCGCGGGAGGAGCTGGCGAAGCCGCGCCAGCCGCTGGGTTGTTCGAGGACCATCGCGGATCGCCAGTCGTGGCGCGCGGCTGGCTCGTACCACGACGGTCTCCAGGCTTGGCGTACATCCCGTTGGGTCCGAGGTACGTCGCGGCCGAAGCGCCACCGTACATGATGGCCTGGATGACCTCGGGCGGGAACCCGCGGTCAGCGAGCATCATCGAGTAGGCGTTTTCCC
>JACCDP010745371.1_pt1 | contig 46421 bp, 62 predicted proteins | sample 7445841 | NCBI WGS metagenome assembly JACCDP01 (sample SAMN15323441, study PRJNA562643) | freshwater metagenome | isolation source: river surface water | place: USA:Blue River Watershed | collected 2017-08-17
GCCAACCTAGCCGAGTTCTTGGACGAGGGTGAGGTCAACGAGATCAGCGGTGAGCTGATGGAGCAGTTCCGTAGTGACAAGACCAGCCGTAAAGAGTGGGAGAAGACCTACCGCGATGGTCTGAAGCTCTTGGGGTTGAAGATCGAGGACAGGACAGAGCCATGGCCTGGGGCTTGTGGTGTGTTCCACCCGCTGCTGTCAGAGGCTGTTGTGCGGTTCCAAGCGGACTCGATAATGGAGACGTTCCCCGCCACGGGGCCAGTTAAGACCCAGATTATTGGCAAGCTGACCAAAGAGAAGGAGCAGGCGGCCAATCGGGTTAAAGATGATATGAACTACCAGCTCACGGTGCAGATGCCTGAGTACCGTCCGGAGCATGAGCGCATGCTGTGGAGCCTAGCCTTGGCGGGTAGTGCGTTCAAGAAGGTCTACTTTGACCCCAACATGGGCCGTCAGGTGTCTATTTTTGTGCCCGCGGAGGACTTCGTGATCTCCTACGGCGCCTCAGATCTGCAGACTTGTGGTCGTTACACCCATGTCATGCGTAAAACTGAGAACGAGGTTAAGAAGTTACAGGTCGCGGGCTTCTATCGGGACGTAGAGCTGGGTGAGCCAGACGCTGCCTCCATTGATATGGACGAGACGAACCCCGGAGACGACGACGCTACGATCATTCAGGACAACCGATTCGCCATTTTGGAGATGCACGTTGACCTAAATATCGAGGGAGACCCCCTAAAAGACGAGAATGACATCGCCATTCCCTACGTTGTGACGATTGAGAAGTCCACGGGAGAGGTGTTGGCCATCCGTCGTAACTGGGACCCCGAGGACGAGACGTATAAGAAGCGTGTCCACTTTGTCCATTATGTCTATATTCCTGGGTTTGGGTTCTACGGGTACGGTCTGATCCACCTAATCGGTGGTCATGCCAAGTCTTCCACCTCTTTACTGCGCCAACTCGTCGATGCGGGCACACTTTCCAACCTCCCAGGTGGTCTAAAGACCCGTGGTCTGCGAATTAAGGGCGATGAGACCCCGATTGCACCGGGTGAGTTCCGCGATGTGGACGTTGTGAGCGGGAAAATTGCAGAAAACATCACATTTTTGCCCTATAAAGAGCCTTCTCAGACGCTTTTGGCCCTGATGAACTCGATTGTGGAGCAGGGACGTGGTCTTGCAGCCGTTGCTGAGCTGAAAATCAACGACGTAAACAAAGAAACGCCCGTTGGTACGACTCTGGCACTCCTAGAGCGCAGTCTGAAGGTCATGTCGGCTGTTCAGGCTCGCATCCACACCGCGATGAAGACCGAGTTTGGGCTTCTAAAGGCCATCATTGCCGAATTTGTAGAGGATGAGTACGAATATGAACCGATTGATGACGGCAATACGGACACGGTTGAGTTTAAGCGGCCTTCGCGCAAGGATTACGACATTGTGGAAGTCATCCCGGTGTCGGATCCCAACGCATCTACGATGTCCCAGCGGGTTGTGCAGTATCAAGCGGTGCTTCAACTCGCTCAGAGCGCGCCCCAACTCTACGATCTTGCCCAGCTGCACAGGCAGATGCTGGAGGTACTGGGTATCAGGAATATTCAAAAGATCATTCCGGTTGAAGAAGATCAAAAACCCACAGATCCCATCTCGGAGAACATGAACGTCCTCAACGGCAAACCCGTCAAGGCGTTTATCTACCAAGACCACGAGGCTCACATCAAGGTCCACATGAATCTGTTGCAGGATCCTCAGATGGCTCAGCTCATGGGGCAGAACCCGATGGCTCAGAAGATGCAAGCGGCAGCCCAGGCACATATTGCGGAGCACCTTGCGTTCGCCTATCGCCAGAGAATCGAAGAAGCTATGGGCGCTTCCTTGCCGCCGCCTGATGCGCCTCTGCCTGAGACGGTTGAGGTTGAGTTGTCACGTATCGCAGCACAGGCCTCTAGCCTCGTCTTGGGTCAGAGTAAACAGCAGGTCGCCGCACAGCAGGCTCAACAGGCAGCACAAGATCCTGTCGTACAGATGCAGCAGCAGGAGCTGCAGATTAAGGCCGCTGAGGTTGACCGTAAGGCTAAGAAGGACGCCGCTGACGCAGCCGCTAAGGCTGACCAGCTTGAGTTGGAGAACAAGCGCATTGATATCCAGGCGCAGATTGAAGGCACTAAATTGGGTATCGACATCGCCAAGGACAAGGCTACAGCCGCCCGTCAGGGCACCTTGGACGCGATCCAGACCGGGCTTGACATGGCTCGGGCACAAAGGGAAGTAAAAGGACCAACCGGAGAATAAATGAGCGAACTACGCAGCTTTGAGGATCTGATTCGTAAAAAGATCCGCGACCATATGAACGCATACGCCGATCAGATTTCGACCGGCGGCGCACAAGATTATGCCGACTACAGGTTTCAGGTCGGTGTGATTCAAGGACTTGCCATGGCAGAACGGGAGATCCTTGACCTAGTTGAAACCGCGAGAAAAACAGAGGGACTATGACTACACGTCTAGGCGCCATTGACAAGCAGAAAACGCAGGAAATGGCAGAAAGTATCGGCGAGTTAAAGATGCCGCAACCGATGGGGTATAAGATTTTGATTACCCTACCAAAGATCGAGGACAGGAGTGAAGCGGGGATTATCCTTGCTGATAGCACTAAGCGTGCTGAGGAAGTCGCATCATGTCTGGGATTTGTGTTGAAAATGGGCTCTTTGGCCTATAACGACGCAGATAAGTTCCCTGATGGCCCTTGGTGTAAAGAGGGCGACTTTGTCATCATGCGTAACTACTCTGGTACTCGATTTATGATCCAAGGCCAGGAGTTTCGTTTGATTAACGACGATCAGGTCGAGGCCGTTGTTGAAGATCCTCGTGGTTACACACGTGCGTAAGGAGACATAAATGGCAAACGAAGAAATCGTTACAACCTTAGAAGAAATTAAGGATCAGGCTTTTAAGGACAAAGAGGCAGCTGACAGGGACTATGAAACCTCCTATGAAGAAGCTTCTGAAGAGAAGGCAAAGTCCAAGAAAGAGCCAGAAGAGAAGCTGGATATAGAGATCGTTGACGATACTCCCGCAGAGGATCGTGGCCGTAAAAAGATGAAAACTCCCCCCAAGGAGGAGGATGAGTCTGATGAAGTCGGCAAATACAACGAGAAAGTCCAGCGTCGTATGGACGAACTCAAGCGGGCTTGGCATGACGAGCGACGCGCCAAAGAGCGTGCAGCACGTGAACACCAGGCTGCTATTGATTACGCCAAAAAGGTAGCTGAGGAAAACAAGCGACTAATGCGCCAACTGCATGAGGGTGAGAAAACTCTTATGGAGCAGGCTAAGAGCCGTGCGGATATTTCCTTGAAGTCTGCTAAAAAGGCACTCCAAGAAGCACAGGAGTCCGGAGATTCTGAGCGCGTGGCTGACGCCATGGCTGAAATTACTCGGATGACGATGGAGAAAGAAAACTGGGATAAATATCAACCCAAGTTTACGGAAGAGGCTTTACAAAACGCGGATAATGAAGTAGGTTATTCGCAACCTGTCCAGCAAGTGCCTACTCCTGACGAAAAGGCCATAGCTTGGTATAACAAAAATACCTGGTTTGGTGCCGACGACGAGATGACAGCATTTGCATATGGACTGCACCAGAAGTTAGTGAATGAAGGACTTGATCCTCGTTCAGACAAGTATTACGAGCGAATTGATGCTCGGCTACGGCAAGTTTTCCCCGACAAGTTCGAGTCGGATGGAGAAGGAATCGAAGCGGTAGAAGATACCGTCGAAGAAGAAACTCCCCGAAAAGAACCTGTTAAACGGGTAGAAAAACGTCAACAGGCAACGGTGGTAGCACCGGCGACACGTTCGACGCCTAGTAAGAAGATTGTCCTGACTAAATCTCAGGTAGCAATCGCTCGACGCTTAGGTGTTCCCTTGGAAGTTTATGCAAAGCAAGTTGCTATGCAGGAGAATAGATAATGGCAAATCGTATTGATCGTGAATTGCAGTCTCGTGAGCGTGAAACCCGCGCCCGTGCAACCTATGTCCCGCCGCAACAGTTAGCCGATCCTATCCCACAGGACGGGTACAAATTCCGTTGGGTTCGTACCTCGATTATGGGTCAGTCTGACGCACGAAATGTTTCTATGCGTCGCCGTGAAGGTTACGAGCCTGTAAAGGCAGAAGACCATCCGGAACTCGCGCTATCGCTTGATGCTAACTCCCAAGCTAGTGGAAATGTCGAAATTGGCGGTTTGATGCTGTGTAAGGTACCTGCTGAGCGGGCCGAAGCACGCCAAACCTTCTACGAAGGGAAGTCCCGTCAACAAGTCGAATCTGTTGATAACAACTTCCTAAGGGAAAACGACCCCCGGATGCCGCTCTTTTCGGAGAAACGATCTGAGGTTAGTTTCAGAAAGTAAAACTTTTAACTATTTAGCGAGGTATTCAAATGGCAACTACTGCTGCTCCATACGGGTTTAAACCCGTCAAGCGCGTTGATGGCATGCCTTACGCTGGTGCGACGGAAACATTCCTAATCAATCCGGCTGGTTATGCTAACAACATTTTCTACGGCTCCATCGTCGCTATTAACACCAGCGGCTACATCGAGCTGGTAACTACCAACGGCGACAACAGCACTCCGTTCCCCGCAGGCACCATCGGTGTTTTCGTGGGTTGTGAGTTTGTTAATGCTCAAGGCCAAGTTATTAACAGCCAATACTATCCCGCCGGTACCACTGGCGTTGTGACGGTCAAGGTTGTTAGCGACCCCCGTGTTGTTTTCCAAGCTCAAGCTGACGGCTCTGTTGCCCAAGCTGGTCTTGGCGCCAACGTCTATCTGGCCGCTGTTCAGTCCACCAGCACTGGTTCTACTCGTACTGGCAACTCCAATACTGCTTTGGATGCCTCCACGATTGCTACCACGTCTGGCTTCGCCTTCCGTGTTGTCGGCTTCGCTTCTGGTCCTGGCGATGCTTACACCGACGTGTTGGTTATGTTCAACCCTGGCGCGCATTCGTACACGAATGCCACCGGTATCTAATAAGGAGTAGACCAACATGGCTATTTCACGCGCCCAACTACTTAAAGAACTCCTGCCCGGACTGAACGCTTTGTTCGGTATGGAGTATTCCCGCTACGGCGAAGAGCACAAGGAAATCTTTGAAACCGAGACTTCCGAGCGTTCCTTCGAAGAAGAGACCAAGCTGTCTGGCTTTGGTGCAGCTCCTGTCAAGGCTGAAGGCTCTGCCATCGCTTATGACAATGCACAGGAAGCTTTCACGGCTCGCTATACGCACGAAACCATTGCTCTGGGTTTCTCGATTACCGAAGAGGCTATCGAAGACAACCTGTATGACAGCCTGTCGGCTCGTTATACCAAAGCTCTGGCTCGCGCTATGGCTTACACCAAGCAGGTAAAAGCTGCTGCCATTCTTAACAATGGCTTCAACTCTTCCTACACCGGTGGTGATGGCGTCGAGCTGTTTTCGACCCAGCATCCCCTGGTCTCTGGTGGTTACAACTCCAACGAGCCCTCCACTGCTGCCGACCTGAACGAGACTTCTCTTGAAGCCGCCGTTATTCAGATCGCTGGCTGGACGGACGAGCGTGGTCTGCTGATCGCTGCCAAGCCTCAGAAGCTGATTGTTCCTCCTTCGCTGATGTTCGTCGCAACCCGTCTGCTCGAAACTGAGCTGCGCGTGGCCACTGCCGACAACGACATCAACGCTCTGAAGAGCAATGGTTCGATCCCCGGTGGTTACACTGTTAACCACTTCCTGACGGACAACGACGCATGGTTCCTGATGACTGACGTTCCCAACGGTCTGAAGCACTTTGTTCGTGCCCCCATGGCTACGAGCATGGATGGTGACTTTGACACCGGTAACGTTCGTTACAAGGCCCGTGAGCGTTATTCGTTCGGTTGGTCTGATCCCCTGGGCGTCTTCGGTTCACCCGGCGCTTAATTAACCTTTTTGGTTAATGGGAGGGGGCTTCGGCCCCCTTTTCATTTGGTCTTCTTCGTAATGATGTTTTCTGTGGCAATTTGCGCACAGCACAATACACTTTTTGATTTCTTCCATAGCGGCTTTTAACATCCCGGCCCCCGCAAGTCTGTGAACTTTGCGGTTGTTTGGCAAGCGAATGGCGTGATGGAAATCTAACGTTGCAGGGTGGTTTTCACCGCAGCGCACACAAGCCAGGGTGGCCTTATAAGCCGCCCATTCTTCCCTACACTTCTTTTTTGTTTCTGCAGCCCGAGCTATGTAGGCTGCTTTGTTCTTTTCGTAGTCCGCTTTTCCCCATTTTGCGTAGTGGTCGGGGTTTGGTTTTCTACGGCGTTTGGGTCTATCTGTAGTATTTTTTCGATCATCCGTGCTGGGATCGTTAGCGTCTGGGCGTGGTTGTCCACTGTCCATGACTGACATATCCGTACTCCTTGTTCGTTTTGTGCAATTAACCAACCAATTGAGTAAACAAGCGGGATTTCGACCGGTTCTGGGTCGTCGTTACCTTCTAGCCATCCAAACTCATGGTGGGCGTCGTACCAATGAATAAGGAGTAGAGGTGGCCGTTGTGGAGCCGGTTTTTTGTTCTCTACCTTTCCGTCCGGGGTTTTGGGTTGCATGGGACTTCCTCCTTGTCCTAAATACTATTGCACATATTCTGTGACAGTGGTATAAAGACCCAAGTCTAGGATTTATTCGCTCGCGCAGACTGGCCTAGCAGACTTAGTAGAGACGGCGCGGGTTTGTGCTACTACACAAGGAATTTGACATGGCTACGACCACGTTCTCCGGCCCAGTTGTATCTGACAACGGCTTCCAAGGCGCTGTAACCGCCACCACTATCTCCGCTTCTGGCAACGCTACCCTGTCCGGCACCGCTAACGTCATCATCATCCCGACTTCTGATCCTGGTGTTGCTGGCGCTATTTGGAACAACGCAGGCACGCTTTCCGTTTCTGCTGGTTAATTAGGAGGCCACCATGGCTTCAATGCAATACGACGTTTTAGCGTCGAAACCGCTTACGAGTGACGGGCAGTTTGTAGATGTTAACGATAACAATATCAGTCGCGCTCGTATCAAAGCGGTATATATTGTGCCGTCTGGCACCGCTGGTTCCGTCGTATTTAAGGACGGTGGGTCTTCTGGTACGGCACGCCTGACTCTAAACACCACAACGGATACAGGTGTTGTCCATATGTGGATGCCCGGTGAAGGTATCTTGTTTGACACCAACATCTACGGCGATTTGACCAACGTAACCTCAGTCGTGGTTATTTATGGCTAAGACCCCAGCATGGCAGCGCAAAGAAGGCAAGAATCCCAAAGGCGGTTTGAACGCCAAAGGTCGTGCTTCTTACAACGCTGCCAATCCTGGCAAGCCTGGGCTGAAAGCCCCACAGCCGGAAGGTGGCCCCCGGAAAGACTCATTCTGCGCCCGGATGAAAGGGATGAAGAAGAAGTTGACTTCGGCGAAGACGGCCAAAGATCCTAACTCCCGTATTAACAAATCCCTTCGCGCATGGAACTGCAAATAATGGACATGATTCTTTGGAACGTCGGTCTTTCTGCCCTTTTAGGTGTTGTTGGCTGGTTTTTAAAGGGTGCTTTAGACTCCGCTAAAGATACTAAAGAACGCTTGAACGACCTACGGGTAGAAGTTGCCCAACAGTACACGCACAAGAATGACCTGCGTGATCTAATCAAAAGTATTAACGAACGTTTCGATCGCATCGAGACAAAAATCGACCGCCTGATGGAGAATAAACATGGCTAAGAAACTAGGTAAAGCAGCCGCTATGGCAGCCCTTCTGGGTGGTGCAGCTCTTCTCGCTAACCGCGGTAAGGGTGAATCTAAAGCAGCAGAGAAATCTGACACTTCCATGATGGACGAACTGGCTGGTATGGATCGTTCTACTCGCCGTGGTGACTCCTCGATGGAAGATGAACTGGCTGGTATGAGCCGCAAAGCGTCTGCACGTGGGATTAAGCGAGACAACTCTCGGTTTGACGAGCTGGCTGGTATGGACCGTTCTAAGCGCGCCCGCCCAGCTGCCGCAGATGAAATGACCGGTGCAGAGATTGCTAACGAAAATCAGCGTCTGGTTAACAAGAGTGTTTCCCGTGGTGGTCCTGGCCTAGATCGTATGGGTGAGTCTGCTGTTGGGCGCATGATTCAAAGATTTAGGAACCGTAGCTCGTCCCCCACCGCTGATATGGATGAGGGTTCTGGTGGCATCGGTGAGAACATCGTAGGAGCCAAGCGTGGCGGAAAAATCAAAGCTAAAAAATACGCTGGAGGTGGTTCTGTCGGCTCTGCTTCTAAGCGTGCTGATGGCTGCGCTATGCGCGGTAAGACTAAGGGACGGATGGTCTAAATGGCTAGCCAGGCAGAAAAAGAGGCAATGCACCGGGGGCTAAGACCCTCGGAGGTCATCCGCGACGCGGAGTTGGAGAAACAGTACGACATGCCTCCAAAGAAAAAATCTTTCCCCCAAAAAGCTGAAGAGGCTATGGAGGATGAGATGGAGCGTCGTAAGGCCGCGAAGAAGAAAAGTTCTGGTCCTATGATGTTTGAAAGGGGTGGAAAAGTGAAACGATATGCTGAAGGACAAGAAGTAAAGTCCGACTTCCCCGATCAGTCGGCTGAGGCCCGTAAGAAGCGTATGGAGATGCCTGCTGATGAGTATGGCAAGATGGTCGATAAGACCATGGGCGTTTCCAAAGGTGGTAAAAAAGGTGATTTCAACGAAGAGCCTGATACTGCCCCCAAGAAGACCAGGAAGTATGCTAAAGGTGGTTCAGTTTCCTCCGCTTCCAAACGTGCGGACGGGTGTGCAGTAAAAGGCAAAACGAAAGGACGGATGGTATGAAAAACGAAGGCAAAATGATGAAGAAAGAAGGCCGTGGTATGGCTAAGGCTGACATGCAGAAAGTGGCTGGTAAAGCTGTTAAGGGCCACGAGAAGCGCATGCACGGTATGGCTAAAGGTGGCAACGTCATGCCCTCCAAAATGGGTAAAGTTAAGACCTCCAGCAAGCCTGACGGTGTAGCCGCTAAAGGCAAGACCAAGGGCAAGATGGTCGCCATGGCTGGTGGTGGATACATGAAGAAGTCTGGACGGAGTTGCTAAATGCGTGCGTCACGCGGAATGGGGGCGATGTCCCCCAAGAAGCTAAAAGCCGTCGGTATGAAAGCCGGTGGTGAGACTAAGTCTCGCGTGAACGAAGCAGGCAACTACACTAAGCCCGGTATGCGGAAGTCTATTTTTGAGCGTATCAAGGCTGGTAGTAAGGGTGGCAACCCAGGCCAGTGGTCAGCACGTAAGGCTCAGATGCTGGCCCAGCAGTACAAAAAAGCCGGTGGCGGCTATAAGGATTAAACATGGCTAAAAGTTTTCCTGATCTAAACAATGACGGCGAAGTCACCAAGGCCGACGTTCTAAAAGGGCGTGGGGTTCTTAAAAAAGGTGGCAAAGTTGGTGGCAACTGGATTAAAGACGCTATCAAGAAGCCCGGTGCTTTGAAGAAATCACTTGGTGTTAAGAAGGGCGAGAAGATCCCCGCAGGAAAGTTAGCCAAAGCCGCCAAAGCCCCCGGCAAAATGGGGCAAAGAGCGCGACTTGCGCAGACCCTAAAAGGTCTAAAAAAGTGAGCTTTATACTCGGGTGGTATTGGATCCCCGGGGTGATGTTGGGTGTCGAGATTGGTAAAGACGAAGAGGGCACCCCGATGTTGATTTTCGATCTGCTTATACTTCGGTTAATGTTCGGAGCGAAACGGATAGATGATTAAGCTTTCAGATTTTGTGCATGACCGGAAGAAGGATGGCAACACTTTTAACTGGATTCTGGACACGGCTGAAAAAGTAAGAGAACTTAGACGGGAAGAAATTCATGCCATTAAAGAAGCCGCAAAAGAGTCTAAAGGCCTGGACACAGCAAAAGTGGCGTACTAAGAGTGGCAAGCCGTCTACTCAGGGAGCAAATGCTACTGGAGAGAGATACCTACCCGAAACTGCGATCAAGGCGCTTACGCCGTCTGAATATGCGGCTACAACAAGAGCTAAACGAGCTGGTAAGGCAGCAGGAAAGCAGTTTGTGCAACAACCCAAGCGAATTGCACAGAAGGTGGCAAAACATAGGAAAGTAAAATGACAACCTCCGGCACCCAGTCTTTTAACCTAAACCTCAACGAGCTAGTTGAGGAAGCCTTCGAGCGTTGTGGCTCTGAACTTCGCACGGGCTATGACTTGCGGACTGCACGTCGGTCGTTGAACTTGCTTACTATTGAGTGGGCTAACCGGGGTATCAACCTGTGGACGATCGAGCAGGGCAGCATTGCTATGGTTGAGGGGACGATCACCTACAACCTGCCTGTTGACACGATTGACCTACTAGACAGCGTCATCCGTACCGGTACGGGGCAGAACCAGCAGGACATCAATATCAGCCGTATTAGCGTTTCTACTTACGCCACGATCCCCAACAAGAACGCCACGGGCCGCCCGATCCAGGTGTGGGTTGACCGCCAATCTGGTGCCACTGAGCCGGTTACTGGGGTTGCCTACCCAACAATCAACGTCTGGCCAGCTCCGGACCAGAGTAACTACTACACGTACGTCTACTGGAGACTTCGGAGGATCCAAGATGCGGGAAACGGCACAACAACTCAAGATATCCCTTTCCGGCTACTGCCATGTCTGGTTGCCGGTCTTGCGTATTATCTTTCCCTAAAGATCCCAGACGCCGCGAATCGTATTGACATGCTCAAGATGGCGTACGAAGAGCAGTGGAACATCGCTTCTGGTGAAGATAGAGAGAAGGCTTCCCAACGTTTTGTTCCTCGTCAGATGTTCTACTAAGGTAGCGAAATGCCTACTAAGTTCTCATCTGGCAAATATTCGATCGCCGAGTGTGATCGGTGTGGGTTTCGCTATAAGTTAAAGCAGCTTAAAAGCATCACTATCAAGACTAAGAACACAAATATCCTGGTTTGTCCCACATGCTGGGAGCCGGATCAGCCGCAGTTGTCTCTTGGTTTGTATCCGGTGAACGACCCTCAAGCTGTTAGAAACCCAAGGCCGGACACTTCGTACTATCAAGCTGGTCTTACTGGATTACAGATTACCAGTGGGTCTGGTGAGTTGGGCGTAGGCGGCCCTTCTGGCGGCTCCCGAGATATACAATGGGGGTGGAATCCTGTAGGATTCAATAACATCTTAGAGCTACCAATCCCAGACGTTTTAGTGGCCGTCGGAGAGGTTGGTTCTGTGACAGTAACAACTTCGTGAGGTAATTATGCAATACAAACAACCCCAAAAAGTACCCGTGCCCAACACGGCTGGCTATCCCAACAACGTGCCCAACACCCAAACGGTTAAGACCCGTGGTACTGGCGCAGCCACCAAAGGGACTAAGTCTAGTCAACGACTGGCCTAATAAATGAACTACGCTACGCTGTTTGAGACGATCAAGGGTTATTGCGAAAACGATTTCCCTAACACTTCTTTCACCGACACAACTGGTGGAAGTACGGTCACGTTCACGTCTAAAGAGCAGATTGACACATTTATTCGTGAAGCCGAACAGCGTATCTATAACACAGTGCAGATTCTTGCGCTGCGCAAAAACGTCACAGGTAACACAACTTCAGGTAATAAATACTTAAGCGTACCTTCTGACTGGCTGGCTAACTTTTCACTAGCTGTGATTGACCCAACTACGGGTGAGTTTTCGTACTTGCTAAACAAAGACGTTAACTTTATCCGCGAAGCATTTCCGTACCCCGCAGTGACCGGTAAGCCGACTCACTACGCAATGTTTGACGAAGATTCATACATTCTTGGCCCCACTCCAGATGCTAATTACAGCGTTGAGCTGCATTACTTCTACTACCCGCAGTCTATTGTTGATGCTGGTACATCTTGGCTGGGGAATAACTTTGATTCTGTACTGCTGTACGGTTCTTTGTTGGAAGCGTATACGTACATGAAGGGTGAGCCAGACGTTCTTCAGAACTACACGGCTCGTTATAACGAAGCTCTTGCACTCCTGAAACAGCTCAGCGAAGGTAAGAATCGTCAAGATATGTATCGAACTCAACAAATAAGGGTGCCTGTTAGATGATTACAGTTCAGTCTCCAGTATTGCTAGGTGGGGTCACAGTTCAAACAACTAGTGGCCGTGGCTTTACACCAGAAGAAATTGCTGAGAGAGCGTTGGATAAGATTATTTCTGTTGGAGATGATTCTCATCCAGCGGTTAGGGATCAGGCGCTGGCGTTCCGTGAGAAGATCCGCCACGTTTTGGTGTTTTATATGAAAGAGGCAGTCCAGTCTGAAAAGACGACGATTGCCAATAGGCTTCGGGAGGCAGGTTATCCCGATTTAGTTAATCTGTTGAAATAAGGAGCCCGAAATGGCCATCACTCAAGCAATGTGCACCTCTTTCAAGGTTGAAATCCTTCAAGGTGTGCATAACTTTACCAATACTACCGGCGACACTTTTAAGATCGCTTTGTACACGTCTTCGGCTACGCTGGACGCTACCACCACCGCCTACTCTACTTCTAACGAAGTTTCTGGTACGGGCTATACGGCTGGCGGTAACGCCCTAACCAACGTAACCCCGACCTCTTCCGGCACGACTGCCTTCACCGACTTTGCTGACACGACGTGGTCTACGGCTACTATTACTGCCCGTGGCGCCTTGATTTATAACAGCAGCCAGTCTAACAAAGCAGTTGCTGTTCTGGACTTTGGTTCGGACAAGACCTCGACGGCTGGTGATTTCACCATCATCTTCCCGACGGCTGACGCATCGAACGCAATCATCCGTATTGCTTAAGGAGTAAGTCATGGCTCTGGTGGTTAAGGATCGGGTCAGAGAGACCTCTACAACTACTGGTACCGGAACCGTAACGCTTGGCGGCGCATACGACGGGTATCAAACCTTCGCATCTGCCGTTGCTGATGGATCTACAGTCTTTTACTGTATCCATAACACTTCTATTGGTGTTGAGGATGAGTGGGAAGTAGGTCTTGGTACGTTTACCCTATCCGGAACCACCCTGAGCCGTACTACGATTTACTCGTCGTCAAACAGCGGGTCGGCAGTTAACTTCAGTGCTGGTACCAAAGAAGTCTTCCTGACTTACCCATCTGAGAAAGCCGTCTACGAAGATGCTTCTGGAAAAGTCACTGCTACTTCTTTTGGTGCTATTACTGCTGATAGTGTCGCGCTGACGACCGGTACCATCTCGGGCACACCCACCAACAGCACTGACATTGTTAATAAGACGTACGTAGATACGTTGGTCTCCTCTGGAGTTCATTTCCACACCCCAGTTCGGGTTGAATCCCCCGATAGCGCGGGCAGTTTAAATGCTACCTATAACAACGGTACATCTGGCGTTGGTGCTACATTGACTAACGCTGGCACCCAAGTGGCTCTTACCATCGACGGTGTAACTCTGAGCGTCAACGACCGTGTTTTGATTTACAACCAGACAAACGCTTACGAAAACGGCGTTTATACGGTTACTAACACTGGATCAGGTTCAACTAACTGGGTTTTGACCCGTGCAACTGACGCTGATAGTTACGAGGTTTCTAGCCCCAACGGTTTGAGTGAGGGGTCAACGTTCTTCGTTCAAGAAGGTACGACTGGTGCTGGTGAGACTTACACCTGCAATACGACCGGTGTTATCACTTTTGGCACCACTGCAATTACGTTTGTTCAAATTGCTGATGCTTCTTTATACACGGCAGGTACAGGACTTACGCTATCTGGCACCCAGTTCAGTATCACAAACACGGCGGTAACGGCTGGCTCTTATGGTTCTGCCTCGGCTGTCCCGACATTTACTGTGAATGCCCAGGGCCAACTAACTGCTGCGTCTAACACAAACATTGCTATCGCTTCTGGTGCGGTGTCTGGACTGGCTGCTTCGGCTACAACTGACACCACCAACGCCGCCAACATCTCTTCAGGCACCCTACCAACTGGACGTCTTACTGGCTCTTACACTGGAATCACAGGTGTTGGTACGCTGACGGCAGGCATTTGGAACGCTACTACCCTTGGTATTGCTTATGGCGGCACAGGGCAAACCACGGCTGCTAACGCTATCAATGCGCTGCTTCCAACCCAAACCGGTAACTCTGGTTACTACCTGACGACTAACGGAACGGCGGCTTCTTGGGCTGCAGTTCCTTCACCTAACAACGGCACGTTGACTTTAAACGTGTCCGGCACCGGTCTTTCTGGCTCAGCGTCGTTTACTGCCGATCAATCTGGCAACTCGACGTTCACGGTTACTTCTAACGCCACATCTGCCAACACGGTCTCAACGATTGTTGCTCGGGATGGGTCTGGTAACTTCTCGGCTGGCACGATTACGGCGACCCTGTCTGGTAATGCTTCGACCGCTACCACGGCAACCAATGCTACAAACGTAGCCACGACCGACGATACAAGCACCAACGCCACCTATTACCCAACATTCGTAACCGCCTCTAGTAGTAATAATCCTATTAAGGTCTCAAGCACCAAGCTGACCTATAACCCGTCTACCGGCACCTTGGCGGCAACGGCATTCTCTGGTAACGCATCTTCGGCTACGTATGCTTCTAACGTAACTATCGCAGCGGATGCTACTAACGCTACCCGCTACCTTACTTTTGTAACGGCTACAACTGGAAACATCCCACAGTACGTAGACGCGGGTATCACCTACAACCCAAGCACAAATGCTCTGACTGTTTCTGGCGACATCACATCATCATCTGATGAGCGCTTGAAGACCAACTGGCGTGGGCTTGGCGAAGGGTTTGTGAAAAAACTTGCCGGGGTTAAAAACGGTATTTATGACCGAACCGACATTGGAGCCACTCAGGTTGGTGTTTCAGCCCAGGCACTACAGCAAGTTATGCCGAATGCGGTTGGTGTCAACGACGCTGGATTCTTAAACATTAACTATGGCCAAGCCGCTTTGGCTGCTGTTGTTGAGTTGGCTAAGGAAGTTGTTGCCCTTCGTGCAGAGATTAAAGCCCTGAAAGGCGAGTAATGTTTGGTTTCGATACCTTTTCTGCAAACCCATTTGCGGCGGTAGGGCAGGTATACACCAACGCTGCGGTTTCAGTTACGGGTGTCGAGGCTACTGGGGTTATTGGGGCGGAAGCCGTTGTAGCCGCAGCTAATATTTCGGTTACTGGAGTTGAAGGTTCGGGTTTTATTACTAGTGTTGTTGTAGATACACGTAAGCGGGTTGATGTTGATGGCGTAGAAGCTACCGCTGAGATTGGAACCCAAACTCTTTCTACAAACAACAACTTATCCATTACGGGTTTTGAAGCTACGGGTGCAGTTGGGGATGTAGTAGTCGCGGCAAATGCTGACGTATATGCTGACCCAGTTGTTGGTACTTTGACGCTTGGCGACGCTTCACTAGTAACCAATAACAACATTTCTGTTGATGGGTTTGAGGCTACTTCCGCGCTCGGAACAGTTACTTCGTATGGCACAGCTAATATTTACCCAACCGGAGTTGAAGGCTCTGCGCTTTTAAATGGGGTAGGCACTGCGGCTGAAGGTAATATAACTCCTGTAGGAAATGCTGCAACCGGCTTTGTTGGGACTGTTGAAGTATACGAAAACGAGGTTGTTGAAGTTACCGGCGTTTCTGCCACTTCGGCACTTGGTGATGAGACTGTTTACGCTGGAGCTTTAGTTTCCGTTACCGGCTTTGGGCTGACTGCTACCCTCGGAACGGTTGCTATGACGGGGGATGGTACTGTATATTTAACCGGTGTAAGTGCTACTGGCGAGGTCGGAAGTGAGCTTGTTTGGGGCTTGATCGACACGGCGCAGACACCAGACTGGCAGCCGATTGCTGCATAGGGATAAAAGATGGCATCTACATATTCGTCAAATCTAAAAATTGAACTTATTACCACGGGTGAACAGACTAACACCTGGGGTACAACTACGAATAATAACCTTGGCACAGCTCTTGAAGAGGCTATCGTTGGTTATGGCAATCCCGTTTTTTCTACCAACGGGGATCTTACGATTTCTCTGACAAACTCCAACTCAACACAGATTGCTCGTAATTTTGTACTAAATGTAACCTCCTCAACCAGTCTTATTTCTACTTGGAACCTAATAGTCCCAACTATTGAAAAACCTTACGTGGTGCAAAACAACACTACCGGTGGACAGTCTATTGTGGTTAAGACCTCCGCTGGTACGGGTGTAACGGTGCCTAATGGCAAGTCTGTTTTTGTCTATACCGACGGTACTAACGTTGTTTCAGCAATTAACTACTTTCCAACTGTTGCCGCCGGGTCCTTTGTAGGTCCTCTTACTGGTAACGTAACCGGAAATACAAGCGGAAGTGCCGGTAGTGTGGCGACGACCAACTGGACAATTTCTGAGTCCGGCGGAAATATTATTTTTAGTTACAGCGGAACCCCAAAATTTAGTTTTAGTTCTGCTGGTGCTTTAGTTGCTGTTGGTGATATCACCACCGGCGGTTCTATTTAAGGAGTAAAAAATGTCTTTTATTGGTGACGGTTCTACACTTACTGGCTTAGATGCTGGTGATATTTCTGCAGGTACTCTAGCGGTCGCCCGTGGAGGTACTGGACTTACTTCGCCTGGTACGTCTGGCAATATCCTAACATCTAACGGCACTGCCTGGGTATCTTCTACCCCCGCATCTAGCGGGCTTCCAGGCCCACGTGCTGAAGTATTTAACTCTTCGGGTACATTTACGGTACCTACCTCCGTTACTGCAGTTAAAGTTACTGTGATTGGCGGCGGTGGTAACGGTGGTAACGCTAGTAGTGACGGCTGTAACTACGGTAGAGCAGGTGGCGGTGGCGGTGGCGGTACAGCTATCGAGTGGATCACTGGCCTAACCCCAGGTGGAACTGTTTCGGTTACTGTTGGTAGTGCTGGTGGCACATCTTCTTTTGGAGCCTACTGTTCAGCTAACGGTGGATCTGCTGGAGGTTCTACATACGCGAGTACTGCAGGCGGTGGCGGTGGCGGTACGGGGTCTGGAGGTACTTTTAATATTAGTGGTGGCTCTGGAGGAGGAGGTTCCACCTCTTCTAGTGGTGCAGGTGGCGCCCCCGGTGGATTTTACGCTAACGGAGCTTCGCCAGGAATTAACATTTTTCTCGGCGGTCCCGCTGCTAGTGGTGTCGGACTTGGATCTAACGGAGCAGCAGCGTCTGTAAAAGGTTGTGGTGGTAGCGGGGCTTGTTCCGTACTCTCTAACCCCGGCACTAGAAACGGCGGTGCCGGTGCTAGTGGCATTGTGATTGTGGAGTATTGATATGAAATACGCACTTGTTAACCCAAACGAAAAAGTTTTTGACCCCAACACTCAGCAGCAAATTGGTGTACGAGCATGTGATGTGCTCGATACGCCTTTCGAAGTTCATCCAAGCCTACTTTGGGTTGAATGTGGCGATAATGTAGTCGCTAATGAGTGGTGCTATGTTGAGGCCACGAAGCAGTTTATAAAAGTCCCTGCATGGATCCCACCCGTAGCAGAAGACCAGCCAACTTCTTCTGGAACGCAGAACCTATGATTTATGCGGAAGTAACTCACCCGATTATTTATGATGGTGCGGTAGTAAATGTGTACCACGTGAATAAGGGTGAGGGGCTTCCAAGGCATCAACACACCTACGCACACGCTTTTCTGTGTTGTTCTGGGTCTTGTGTTGTACGCAAAGAAGGTAAGGAAGTTGTTTTCACAAAAGAGTCTACCCCCGCTAATTTGGTAGCTGGGGAGTGGCATGAAATAGAAGCCCTCGAAGACGGGACTGTTTTTATAAATATATTTTCACAAAGTAAGATGTAATAAAAGGAGAAGAAAATGGAGTACGAGTTTAAGAATTTTGTTGGTATTTTTAAAGACGCATTTTCAAAAGAGTACTGCGATTCTTTGATACAACAATATGAACACATGATTTCAATTGGGCTTGGTTCTACTAGGCAGAAGTCGGAAGACGCAAAGCGTATAAGCAAGGATGATATGCAGCTTTTCGCAGACCAAATTAAGTATGTGCCACTGAATGACTCCGCCAATACGTTTAATACAAAGCTTTGGTCAGAATTGATGCCGGTGTACGAACAGCAATATAGTATTTTAAAGGAATTTGGTCCGTACTCTAGCTACTATTTTAAGATACAAAAAACTGAAATTGGTGGCGGGTACCACGTTTGGCATTGCGAAGACAGCGCACGTAATGCATCAAACAGAATCCATGCTTGGATATTGTATTTAAACGATGTAGAAGAAGGTGGGGAAACGGAGTTTTTGTACTACCCTATGCGAGTAAAGCCGAAAGCTGGGACATTTATTGTTTGGCCCGCTGGGTTTACGCATACACATCGCGGCAACCCACCAATTAGTAATGAAAAATATATTTTGACTGGCTGGACGGAGTTTTAGATAGGAGCATAGGTGAATCCGCTGATCGGGGAAATTAAGGCGGGGATTGGTGGGTTAAGTGAAGCAATATCGTTGGCCGATGACCTGGAAGGTGTAGCCCAGCAGGTACAAGATCTTGGCAAAAAAGAACTCTCCGCCCGCCAAGCTTGGCGCCGAAAACAGGTGCAGGTTAACGGAGACTACGCCTTTGTAGATGCCGTGGACGAATATCGCCGGGTCAAAGAGGCCCTTGAACTTAAAGAAGAACTGAAGAAGCAGGCGATTGCTAAATGGGGTCGCGCTGCATGGCACGAGATTGAATTGATTGAGGCCCGTCAGAAAGAAGACTGGGCGAAGTTATATACAGAAGACGGCCACGATCGGGAGGCCATGAATCGCTTAAAATGGATGTGCTTTGGTGCCGCAGCGTTTATAACTTTTATTTTGTGGCAGTCGTGCATGCTGCCGATGGAAATTCTAATAGCATCTGGATGTGGAGGCTGATGTGCGCTTGACTACTGAAGAAATCGAAGTGCGTGTTTGGGCTTGGATCGTAATGACTTTAGCCTTCATCCTAGTTATATCGGTTATTGCCATCCTTGGCGCCGTGATCTTTATTGAGCAAGACATGGAAAAAATCGCCCCCATCGACACGGCGTTCCTAGCAATTATGAAAGACATCATGTTGCTTTGTATTGGCGCTATCGGTGGGATTGTAGGCCGTAAGGGTGCGTACGCAGCCGCAAACATGATGAAGAAAGAGGAGACGCAAGCATGATCCCGCTCGGTGCAATCCTATCCATCGGGGAGAAAGTCCTCGATAAGGTTCTTCCAGACCCAGAAGCCAAGGCCAAGGCGCAAGCCGCTCTTCTGGAGATGTCTCAAAAAGGGCAGTTGGCTGAACTAGAAGCCCACGTTAAAGAGATGCAGTCTGCCCGTGACCGGGAGATTCAGATTGCCACCAGTCAGCATGCGCCGCTTCTAAACAAGATTGTGACTCCGGTTCTAGCTCTGGGCACGGTGGCCTTGACGTTTATTCTGTTCGGGATAGTCCTTTTTGCGGACGTAAAGCCAGAATCTAAGGACATCATCATCTACGTGCTAGGCGCTCTGACGTCTGCCGTGACTATGGTGCTTGGCTACTATTTTGGTTCCAGTCAAGGCAGTAAAGAGAAAAGCGCTCAAATTGACGAGCTATTGGGGAAAAAATGAACCTGACCGCAAACTTTAGTCTGGCTGAGATGATCAAGAGCGAGACCGCTCTGCGTCATGACATGGACAACACTCCCGGAGAAACCGAGATTGCGAATCTTAAGGCGTTGGCTGAGAACGTTCTTCAGCCTGTTCGGGATCACTTTGGCAAAGGAGTTAAGGTCAACTCCGGCTTCCGTCACCCGGAGGTCAATGCCAAGGTTGGGGGGTCCAAAACCTCAGATCATTGCCAAGGTCAGGCGGCGGATATCGAAATCCCAGGCGTTCCAAACGCTGATCTAGCCCAGTGGATTGTGGACAACCTAGAGTTCCGCCAAGTCATCCTTGAGTTTTACACCCCCGGCGTCCCAGATTCTGGTTGGGTACACGTCTCGTACGTGGCTGGCGATAACAAAAAGCAGGTGCTGACTGCTACTAAAAAAGATGGTAAAACAGTGTATCTCCCTGGACTAGTCGCCTAAAACCATGCCATTCATCCCACTAAAATTTAAGCCGGGACTCAATCGAGACCAAACCAACTACTCAAACGAGGGTGGCTGGTGGGCGTGCGATAAGATTCGTTTCCGTTCCGGATACCCAGAAAAGATTGGTGGTTGGGTTAAGTACACCTTCGAAACCCTTATTGGTACGTGCCGTCAGATGTTTACGTGGTTTACTACGTTTGGCGATAATTTCATGGCGTTGGGCACTAACTCTAAGGTGTTTATAGATGCTGGCGGTAACTTATTTGATATTACTCCCCTACGAGACACCACCGCCGCTGGAGATGTAACGTTTGCAGCCACCACTGGATCTTCTATTATTGAAGTAACCGATGCATCTAACGGTGCTGCCGCTGGGGACTTTGTATCTTTTTCTGGTGCTGTATCTCTTGGTGGCAACATTACCGCTGCCGTTCTCAATACAAACTACGAAATCGTAGAGATTTTAGATGGCAATACGTACACAATTGACGTCGGCGTTGCTGCTAATTCCTCTGACTCTGGTGATGGCGGGGCCGCTGTAATTGGATACTACGAAATCCCTGCGGGTGGTTCAGGCGGTACGTTTGGATACGGCTGGGGTACGTCTACTTGGGGCCGTGGTGCTTGGGGTTCTGGCTCAACCGAACCTGTAGTTTTAGGCCAAACTGATTGGTTCTTCGATAACTTTGACAACGATCTAGTTATGAACCAGCGCACCGGTGGTAAAGGTGCAATCTATTATTGGGAGCGCGGAGCGCTAACCGACCCAGATACTGCCCTTGGAACCCGTGCGGTTCTTTTGTCTTCTCTGGCTGGCGCTAATGAAGTACCAGTATTGGCTGGGCAAGTCCTTGTTTCGCAGAACGATAAGCATCTGTTGGCATTTGGCGCTGTGCCTTATGGTAGCGTAGCGGAGGCTGACTACGACCCACTACTTATCCGTTGGGCTAACCAAGATGACCCAGTAGAATGGGAGCCAACACCGACAAACTCGGCTGGTTTTTTGCGTGTTTCCCGTGGTTCCGCCATTGTTCGTGCATACCCAACACGGCAAGAAATCCTAACTTTTACTAACTCGGCTCTTTATTCACTTCAATTTTTAGGTACTACCGATGTGTTTGGCTTACAAGAATTAGCCAGTAATGTTTCTATTATGTCAGCACGTTCGGTTATTTCCGCCAGTAACACAGTATTTTGGATGGGGCATGACAAGTTTTATGCCTATAACGGTCAAGTACAGACTTTACCCACAACGCTCTGGACACACGTCTTCCGTAACTTTAACTACGATCAATCCGAACAAGTTATTGCTGGTACGAACGAAGGCTTCAATGAAGTTTGGTGGTTCTACCCATCAGCAAACGCTACTACTAATGACTCTTACGTTATATATAACTATGTAGAACAGATTTGGTACTACGGTACGCTTGAACGTACGGCTTGGCTAGATAGCGGGTTGCGTGCATTTCCTCAGGCTGTTGGTGGTGAATACATTTATAACCATGAAAGCGGTGTAAATAACGACGAGTTACCAATGGAGGCTTATATTCAGTCCTCTGACTTTGATATAAGTGACGGCGAAAACTTTATGTTGACCCGACGGATCATTCCGGACATACGCTTTAATGGTTCCAACACAACCGAAAACGCCACACCAACTGCAACACTTACTCTGTACCCAAAAAGGTTCCCTGGGTCCGCTCCTGGAACAGAACCCCCATCGTCAGTAATTGAAACTACAACCGACCAGTACACCAACGAGGTATTCATTCGCGCCCGTGGCCGCTCCATGGCTATTAAGGTTGCTTCGGACGAAATTGGTGTGAACTGGCAGATTGGTAACTCTAGGTTAGACGCCCGCCAGGATGGTAAGCGATAATGATCGGGAAAAATTTTGTTGCGCCAGCTCTACCCACGCCAGCGGGACTGTATGAAGTTCGGCAGCAAAACGAGTTAAACCGAGCTCTAAGGTTGTACTTCAACCAGCTTGACTCTTATATCACTACCACCATTCTTGATGCTTTAAACGGCGGGGCGGCTGGCAACGGCATCACTTTCCCCCATATTGCGGCTTCAGACTCAACCGATCAGATCGCTGGCGGTAACGACACCCCAACATTAGTGCAGTGGAATACGCTGGATTCTGGCTATTTGTGGACTCTTACAGCGCCGGGAACGGCAACGGCTAGTGTAGCTGGTGTGTATACAATTCGATACAGTCTGCAGTTTGTAAACACCGCCAACGCTGCCCACGATGTAGATGTCTGGATTAAGGTTAACGGCACGAATGTTGCAAACACAACGACTATTTTTACTGTTCCCGCCCGCAAAAGCACTGGCGATCCAACCTATTTGGCGGTCTATTCAGAGGCCACGTTTGAGGTGAATGTGGGGGATACGATTGCGCTTTACTGGGCCACTGACTTGGCTGGCAACCCAACTACACCTACCGACGGCATTTACATCGTTCACGAGCCAGCTCAAGTTTCCCCCTACGCTAGACCGGCAGCTCCATCAGCGATTGGCTCAATTTGTTACATTTCAGCCCTTCCCCCGGCTTGACAAATCTAGGATAATAAGACATGGCCCAACCCCGATACATATACGACCCAGCTACACAGACCTACACACAGGTCGACCCAGCTACTATGAAGCCGGTAAACCAAGGCTTAGGTTCACTTTATGATGCGGGAAGTGGTAGGCAGGCTGGTGGAGATTACTATTACGGGATTCTTGGGTCGCAAAGCGGGGCTAACGAAGCTCCTAGCGGATTTGGGCCAAATTTTGGCTCGCTGTCCCCAATGGCTACAGAATTTGGTGTTGGTATGCAAAATATATCAAATGAAATTGCTACTAACCCCATGACTAGTTTTTCACCTACCATGGGAGTTGTTGGAGCAGTAACTGGGGCCATAGGAAATAATGTAATGGGCACTACAGTTAGTCCTGTCGCTGCGCCTACAGCTCCGGTAGAGTCTCCAGTTGCCCCCGCTACGATGGGTTTAGCTGCTATGAATGCACAGGTCGCCGCAGAAAACGAAGCGCAAAATCAACAGACCGCCGTTGCCACCACTGCCGCTTCCGTAGCCGATGCCGTGGGGGTTTCTGTTAGTGAAGCTGCCGATGCCGCTCAAGATGCCGCGAATGCTGCCGATGCAGCCGCTGCTGGGGGTGGTGGGGGTGGTGGGGATGGTGGTCCTGGTGGTCCTTCTGGTGCTGGCGATGAAGGTTCCCATAGTGCCGACGGTAATAACTCTGGTGATAGTTCTAGTGACGGAGATGGAGGCGGAGACGGGGAAAAAGCTGGAGGGCCAATTTACTTGAAAAGATATAACCAAGGTGGAATCGCATCTCTAGCCAACAAAGTACAAAGTCAGGGCCGTGGTCAGGACAAAGTCCTTGTTCACATGACTCCAAAAGAAGTTGCTGGTCTGCAAGCTCTTGCTATGCAGCATGGTGGCTCTCTCACTATTAACCCAAGAACTGGTCTCGTCGAGGCTGGCTTCCTAAGTTCTATCCTACCGATGGTAGCTGGTGCTGCCTTGGCGGCAACCGGTGTAGGTGCTCCCTTAGCCGCTGGTCTAGTTGGTGGTGCGAGCTACCTGATGAACCCCAAGCAGGGGCTGATGGGTGGCCTGATGGCTGGTCTGAGTGCTTATGGTGGCGCTGGGCTTGGTGCTGCACTGGCTGGTCCGGGTGCGATTGGGTCTACCGCTATGGAAACGGCGGCGATGGAAAACGTCTATATGGACCCCGCCACCAAAGTTATGCGTCCTGAGTTCGCCGCTATGGGTCAACAGGCACAGGCTGATGCAATCCTCAACGCCCAGAAAGCAGCGGCAGAACAGTACGCCCAGCAGGGTGTTATGGACCGTCTAAGTCAGAGTGCCAGTGCAATTGCTAAACAGCCGTTTGATGTGACGGTTAACCAGTTGGGTGGGCCTATGGCGGCTCTGAAGACTGTCGGCCCTGCTGTTGCTACCACAACTCTTGCTGCTGCCGGTACCGGCGAAGAAGATCAGGGTAAACCCCCATACGAAGCCAAGATCCGTCCGTTTAGCTACGACCCGGGACGTAAGACTGAGGAGCCTGGGTTCAAATATCGCACCGGTGAGCGCGGCGAGTCTACTGCCGAACAGACCTATTTTGCCCCTCGTTTCACCCCCGTTGGTGTTTATAAACCAGGGCAGGAACCTACTTATGGCACGTACTCTGGTGGTGGCATCACGGCCCTCAAGCATGGTGGTATGGAAGAGGGTGGCTACGTTGTAGCTGCTGATGTTGTCTCCCACCTGGGTAATGGCAGCACGAAGGCCGGTCAAAAACTTCTTAGTAGAAAACTTGGTGGGGTGCCACTAAACGGCGCTGGTGATGGCATGAGTGATGACATCCCGACTCACATCGAGGGTAAGCAGCCAGCACGGGTGGCGGACGGTGAAGTTTATATCCCCGCCAGTGTTGCCAAAGGTAGAGCCAAAGATTTAGATAGAATGATGAAGCGTATTCGTAAGGCAAAGACTGGCCGTAGTAGCCAAGCCCCAGAAATGAACACTTCTAAATTCATTCCAGCATGAAACTAGACTTCTCCTTAGTGCCGTATGGCATGTTAGCCGGTGCAGTACCACAAGTTATTAAGTACTTAAATGTATCCGAAGGGTGGACTCGGGGGCGGTCTAAAGTAGATGACATACTGAAGTTTTTGTTTAATGGTCAGATGCAGTTGTGGGTTGTGCTGGACGACAACAAGATATATGGTCAGTTGATTACAGAAGTTAAGCAGTATCCGCAGTGCAAGATGCTTACAATTCAGTACTGCGCTGGTGAACCCCAGCATATGAAGCTGGTAGAAGATAAGGTTTACGCTACGCTGGAGCGGTTTGCTAAAGATAATTACTGCTCTGGTGTGGAACTAATTGGTCGCCCCGGTTGGTCTAAGCATGTGGCTAAGCGTGGGTACAAGGTGTCAAGTGTGATGTACCAAAAGTTTTTTAGTGAGGCGGACGATGAGTCGCAATAACTATGCAGCCTTAGAAGCTGGTTGGGTGCCGGGAGACCTCGGTGCGTTTTCGCACGTCGGTGATCGCAAGATCAAACTTTATGATTCCGGCGGCGGTGGTGGCTCTTCTCAACCCACTTCTACTTCTACGACCACGATCCCTGAGTATGCGCAACCCTATGCGGAGCGTATGCTGGGTAAAGCCGAAGCGCTGACCGATACTCCGTATCAAACCTACGGTGGTGAGCGGATCGCTGAGTCTACTGCGGAACAACAAGCAGCCCGTGCGGGTGTAGCTGGGTTAAACCGCCCTGAGCAGTTTGGTGCAGGCACAGAACTCTCTGCCCTTGGTGGTCTGGGTGCGATGGGTTTTGGTGGTCAAGCCGCTATGGCTGGTCAGAACTACATGGGGATGGCTACAAGTCCCGGCGCACAACAAGCGTTTATGTCCCCCTACATGCAGAACGTGGTGGACGTACAGAAACAGGAGGCAATTCGTGACGCTCAAAAAGGACAACTTGCAGCTAATCTCGGGGCAGCCCGTCAAGGTACTTATGGCGGCGCTAGGCAGCTTCTGGCTGGTACTGAAAGAGAACGCAACCTCGCTCAAAACTTGGCTAATATCCAAGCTACAGGAAGCCAAAAAGCGTTTGAAGCAGCTCAGCAAGCGCAGCAATTCGGAAGCCAACTAGGACTTCAGGGTCTCGGTCAGGGTATCCAAGGCGCTCAAGCGGCAACCCAAGCAGGTGCTACCCTTGGTCAGTTGGGCATTGGTCAACAGCAGCAGGACATCGAGCGGTTTAAAACCCAAGAGGCTATGGGTGGCCTTAATCGTGCCGAGCAGCAGGCTGCGCTTGATCTTGCTTACCAAGACTTCCTTACGCAACAGCGCTACCCGTATAGCCAGCTGGGCTTTATGTCTGACATCCTACGTGGTTCGGGCAACTTGGCGGCTACCGGTGGTCGTGCAGTCTACGAGGCTCCCCCCTCAACAACTCAGCAGTTGATGCAGTTGGGGCTTGGTGGTCTGGGTCTATATAAAGCACTGGGGTAAATATGGCTAAGAATCCAGCACCACAAATCGAAAATGCTCAAATCGCTCAGATGGCGGCGAGGTTCGCCAACATGCCGTCTGAACAACTACCTCAGTATACGAAGGACCTGCGCTTCGGTGCTTTGGCTCTGGCTGAGATTTCCCGTCGCAACCGTATCAGCATGATGGACGAAGCGGCTAAAGCGCAAGGTGTTGAGGGTGGTACGATTTCCGACCAGCAGATTGGCCAGATGATGCAGGCTAAGATGCGTGAGCGCATGATGAACGACGACCGCCTTGGTCTGAATAACATCGTAGCCTCTGCTGAGCAGGGGGGCGTGGACTTTGGTGCGGCTGAAGAACCCCAGAGTATGGCTGGCGGCGGTGTCGTGTCGTTTGATAGAGGTGGTCCGATTCAGTATGACGACGGGTCGCATGGCTACGCCTTTGCTGGTCCAGTAATCGCCGCTCTAGGCCGGGGTGCTGCAGCTGCCGCTCCGTATGCTCAAAGAGGGATTCAGTATCTACGGGATCTTGGCACTGCCGCTCGTGGTTTGTCCCCCACACAAAAGGCTCTTGGTGGTACGGCTCTTAGTACTGCTGCCTCTGTTCCGTTTATGGACTTTGGTGGTGGCGGTGGTGAACCTCCCGTCTCCGATGTTTATCCTGATGAAACCCAGCGTGGTAGCGCCAAAGGCAAAGAAGGTAAAAGTGAGGCCGTTGCTGCTGGTAAGGCAGAAAAAGAAGACGCTAAAGTTCTTGCCAAAGAACTCGGTACAGACGCTAAGTCTATTTTGGAAGCCCGCCGCAAGCTTGAGAAAGAAGCTGGTTTGGGCGAGTATGGTGCCGAAGCTAAGTCTGTCCTAGAGAAGCGCAGACAACGTGCCGAGACTGCTGGCAAATCTGAGTATATTGAGAAAATACAAGAAGGCATTAAGTCTCTAGGTGGCAAGCGCCGCACCGATACTATTGGTATGTTAGGTGAAGGTCTAGGTGCGATTGCTGGGGCTACTGGTGCAGAGAGTAAAGTCCGTTCTGCCGCTCAAGACGCAGCTGATGAGATCGAGCAGAAGATGTCCATGGCTAAAGAGTTGTACGTGCGTGGTGACATTGCTAACGCCCAAAAGATGGCCATGGAAGCTCAGAAAGACCAGCGCGACTACGAACTCAACCTGCGTAAGCTTGCATCTCTTGAGAAGTACTATGAGAACATGGGTGCTGCGGCTAGAGCCAAAGGCGCAGGTGGTGGGTTTAAACTTAGCGACCCGTCCAAAGTATCGGCTGAAATTACCAACCTACAAGACGCCCTGCGTAGATCTAAAGATCCAGCACAACAGCAAGTTATCATGCAAAGGATTAAGATACTTAATGCCTACCTCATGCGTGGTTTGATGGGCGGCATTTCGATAGAAGACCAACCAGACGCGGAATAAAAAATGCCTCGGATCGTTAGAGTACCGGGCCTAAAGGAACCTTTAACCTTTCCAACAGGCACTCCAGACGCGGAGATCTATGCGGCTTTGGCGGATAAGTTGTTCCCCATGGCGGATTTGCCTGAGGCTCCTAAGGAAGAGGCTGGGTTCTTTGGTGGTCTGAAAGAGGGGATTACTTCCCTAGGCCAAGTACCCGAAGCGCTAAGGTATGTAGGTGGTCCGGACGCAGAAGCCCGTAAAGCCGCAGCCAAAGCTGGCGAAGCTGACTACGAGTTCCAACAACTTAAAGACATTGGTGGTATAGGCGACCTTACGCGCTTTGTGAAAGAACAAGCCGGTCAAGCTGTTGGATTCTTGGCTGCGCCTGCTGCTGCGGCAAAAACAGCCGCCATGGTTGCCCCCGGAGTAGCAAAACCTTTTGCTGCTGGTGCTGCATTTTTAACCACAGCTGGTGCACAATACTTTGGTGAGACGGCAACCCGTCAAGCTGGAGAACAAGAACGTGCAGTTAAAGAAGGGAAAGCTCCGGAACTACCGGACGCAACAAAGATCGGCCTCTCCGCTGCAGGGCAAGCAGGTCTGGATCTTTTTGGATTTAAATTCTTCAAACCTTTGGGCCGCCTACTGGGTATCGAAGGAAAGAAAGCTGCCGAAAGCACAGCCGAAGAAATCGCTAAAACAGCCGTAGAGAAGGGTGAAAAAGCCGCAGCTGAAAAGATGCTGGGCAAAGAGTCCATCAAGGCTGGTATGGCCAAAGGTGCTGCAGTTGAAGCCGCACAAGAACCCCTACAACAACTTCTAGAGCGTTATGGTGCTGGCCTAGACCTAGCCAACGACGATGCTATCTCTGAGTATTGGCAGTCCGCCGTAGCCGGTGGGTTGCTTGGCGCCCCGCTTGGTGGTGTGAGTACCTACGCAGGTAACGTACAGAAGGGTGTGTACGACAGAAAGTTTGTGCAGAGCATCCAAGACGGCATTATGGGCCGTGGGGGTAAACCCTATACTGAGGATGAACTGCAGAAGTTATGGAGCGAGACTGAGCCTAATGTCCTAGCAGAAGCTCCTATGCTGAGTCTTTATGCCGACGAGTTTGGCAACTTTAAGACTTACACCCCAGAACTGCTGGAGCAGCTAGGTATTAACCCTGAGGCTAAGGCTATTGGGTACGGCAACACCACGCTTGGCATGGACAAAATCTTGGGTCAGGAGACTGGCAACAAGGACATCGCTAGTTTGATGGTGAACGTGTTCCGTCAGCGTATGGCTGATCTGTCTAATAAGTTTAGAACCGACACCCGCATGTCCCCCGCCGACCGTGCCAATCTTTTAACCGAGTATGAGCAGGCCGCTGCGAGCTACAAGTCTTTTCTGCAGATGGTTAGCCAGCGTCCGATTGAGTCTGCAGCCAACTTTATTACCCGCCCCCACCCAAAGCAGAAGGGCAAGTTCCGGCTGGTCAATGCGTTAACCGGTGAGAATGTTAGAACAAAGTTGTTTGAGTCTGAGACTGATGCTCAGAAGTACATCCGTGAGCGTATTGGTAAAGAAGATTCCGCTATGGCCAGGGCGCAAGCCCAAGGTGTTAAGAAGGCCGGTGTAGCGCCTAGCGCTACAGTCCAAGAGCAGGTCAAAGAGACCCCGGAGCAAGCAGCCATGCGGGAGCAGGCTGTAACAGAGGCCACGGTTAAGCATCGGTTTAAAGAGGATGCGGGGCAAGTATTTGACCTAGCCCAAGAGATGCTGGACACCGGCACCGCCACGTCTTACCAAGAGGCAATCAACAAAGCGTCACGGATTGTAGACGCCCAGATTAAGGCTGACAAAGCTGCAGCCAAGGCTGAAGAAAAGGCTGCAAAAGCAGAAGAGAAAGCGCCTGTTGCCCCGGTCGCTCCGGAAGCTGGGATGGCGCCAGAAGTTACAACAGAGCCCACAACCACACCCGAACCAGAAGTTACCCAAGAAACAGCCACGGTTGCACCAGAGGCTGCGCCAGAAGTTACCCCCGCTCCTCCCCCTCCCCCTCCACCTAAACCAGCACCTGCCCCCAAAACTGCGCCGACAGAAGCTCAGAAGCTTACCGCTCGGATTGAGTCTGTAATTGCGAAGAACAGGGAGGCACAAGCAAAGTTTGAAGCCGCTCAGCAAAAAGCGGAAGACAAGAGAAGAGCTGCCGAATCACAGGAAGTGGCGCGACGGCAAGCTCAATATGCAAAACTCATATCAGATTTCAGGGAAAAACAAAAAGTCGCCCCCAGCGCAGTGCAGACCATAGACCCTAGTACGCTGCCTGAGGAGTACATTAAACAGTTGGAAGAGTCTGTAGCCGGTGCCAAGACAGCAAAAGAAAAGAGGGAAAAGGCTCCTTCCGCTGAATTCCTAGCAGCCCTTAAAGCTACAGAATCCCAAGCTGGTAAAAAACCTAAGAAGGTTAAGGGTCAAGAGTACCCATCTCGGTTCACCGAGAACGTTGAGGAAGACTTAGATTTTGACCCAGAGATCGAGGCTGAATTAGAAGCGGCACAGGCAGAGGTACAAGCTACAATGAAGGAAGTAGTAGAGGCAAACGGCAACGCAAAAGAAGCCGACAAGATATCTAAAAAACTAAAGGATCAGGCTTGCAATGGCTAAGGCGCCCCCATTTTGCTCTTTAGATGACGGTAGTACCCCTACCGCTAGTCGCCCGAGACAGGCCGCAGTTGAGATAGCTGGCACTGCGTATAACGCTGCCAAAGACATGGGTAAGGACAAGCTGGAGACTATTCGTGAGAACTTCCCAGCGCTGCGTTTCTTGTGGGACATTGCTAAGTCTCTAAAAGATCTTGGCCTGAACCAGGGTGAGCGCATTGATAACTTGGTAGAGGAACGTGGTGCCTATCGTGAGGCCATGCTGCGTTATGCCGAGAACATCATTCACCCGTTCTCTCTGTTGTACGCTAGGAATCCGCAAGCTGCAGAGAAGATGAATAACATTGGCTCGTTCGCTTCTGAGGCTGAAGTCAACCCCTTTATGAGCCAGTCTCGTTACGGCAACGAGAAGGTCACGATCCAAGAAACAAACGAAGAACTTACTCAGAACCAAATCTGGCACATTCTTCAGAACGACATAAAAGACCTTGCCAAGATGGACCCCGAAGCGCCCAAGATTCTTAAGAGCGTGTTCGACTCCTACGCCTATTTCCGCCGTCAACTTAAAGACGCAATCATTCACTCCTACAAGGTGCGTGAGGGCGAAGAGAAACTTAAGAACGACGAAGTCTCACCCAACGTACGGGAGCTTATCCAAAGCACGAACTCTAAGTTTGAGAGCGCCGACAACGATGCCTACATCAAGTTCTTGCGTTCCGGTAATTACGTTGTCAATACATACGCCAAGCTACCCATAGAGTTAGAAGACGGCACGGCCAAAGATCTTGTTGAGTCTAGGTTCTTTGAGAATCGTTCTGAGGCCGAGCGTTACGCTGCGCAGATGCGGGAACAACGTGGTGAGGACTATGTAGTTGAGTTCTTCAAACGCTCTGACATCGACAAGATTCTTTACGGAAGTGCCAACCGGTCTGCGATTAACAGCTTCTTTGACAAGATGCGGGTTGAGTTGGACAAGAATCTGCGCCCTAAAGAAGGCGACCCAGACTACAACGAGAAGATGGAGACTTACCAGAAGACGATGGACTCTGTGCATGAGGCCGCGCTTTTGCTGTATCCAGAGACCTCCGTCCGTAAAGACCTAGTTGCCAAGCGTAAAGGCACGCCCGGTTTCATCCAAGACATGCTGCAGGTCTACGCCATTATGGCTGACCGCTACACCAACCAGATTGCCAACATTCGGTATGGTGCCGCACTTGACCGGGAAGTTAAGTCTCTGCGGGACGACATCAAAAAGATTGGTCAGACTGACCCAGACAAAGGCATCCAGGCCGACGCTCTTGGCACGGAAGTTACGAAGCGGGTGCTTAAGGTGGGAGAACCCCCGTCTCGTTTGGATAAGTACGCCTCTGCTGTTAGCCAGTTTGGTTTTACATGGTTCCTTGGTTTTAACCCAGCATCTGCATTGGTCAACGCCTTTCAGGTCCCGGGCGTAACGCAACCCTACCTAGCTGCTAGGTTTGAGAATGGTCAGTTGTACGCTTGGAAGACTTTGGGGGACCTTTACGGCCTCAACTCTTTGGGTAAAAAGCAGGGCACGCTGGCCAACCAGATGTTTGGTAAGACCTTTGGTACAGAGAACTTCATAAAAGACGGTTCTTTCAGTGAGCGCCTGGACGACATGCGCAACATGACTGAGCAAGAACTAAATGCCAAGTTTGGTCTAACACGTCAACAATATGAGCTTTTGGACTTTTTGGACAAGCGCCGTGCGCTTCGGTCCGGCATGCAGATGTATGACATCAACGATATTTCTCACATTGGTGGTGAGTTTGCCGGGTCTATTAGAAGCTACATATATAAGTTCCAGAAGTGGTCTGGCTTTGCCTTCCAGAAGATGGAGCTTATCAACCGTGAGATGACTGCTTTGGCTGCATATCGTATGGCCAGAGAAAGAGCCATGATCGGTAAAACTAAGCCGATGACGCACGAAGAAGCCATGAACTTTGCTTATAAAGCGGTGCGTGAAACTCAGGGTGCGTATGGTCAGGAGCAAGCTCCACGGCCCTTTATGAATCCTGTGTTGAGAACTGTTTTGATGTTTAAGAAGTTCCCAGCACACATGGCTACTATGTATGTCCGGATGTTTAAGGATATGTACTCTGGAGCTACTCCAGAAGAGCGACGTATCGCAAGGCGGCAGTTTACCGGGACGATGGGTATGTCTGCTTTCTTCTCCGGGGTTGCTGGCATGCCGTTCTACTACATCATCCGCGACGTTATGAACATGGTCTTTGGTGATGAGGACGAGCCATATAGCTTCGACCTTGAGCTGCGTAACTTCTTGGTTGAACAGCTTGGTGACGACGTAGGTCACATGATGTATAGGGGAGTCTTAGGGCAAACCGGTGCAGATATCGGGTCGCGCCTTGCCTATGAGTCTTCGTTCTTGCTGGGCGGTGCTGACCTTACTCAGGCGGGCCTGCCGTTGCCGTTCCTTGGTGGGGTGCTTGGCCTACGAGATATCCGCAGGGGTGAGACCATGACTGAGACCCTAAGTAACACCGCTTGGGAGGCTTTGGGTGCTGGTGCTGGCATTGTTAAGACCGCTTCGGATGGGTTTGACGAGTTTAGAGATGGCGAAATTATGCGGGGTGTAGAGAAGATGACCCCGGCTTTCTTGCGTAACATCATGAAGTCCTACCGGTACGGACAAGAGGGTGTTCTATCTTCCCGTGGCGACCCCATCATCGAGGACATTAGTACCAGAGAACTCGTCATGCAGGCACTTGGCTTTACCCCACAGCGTCTGTCTACCCAGTACAAGCTCAACAACCAGATCAAAGACATCGAGCAAGAGATATTGCAGCGCAGAAGTACGCTCATGGACCTGTACGCCAAGGCTAAGTTAAAGGGTGATGACGACCGGGCGGATGAGATTAGGGACGAGATAGACTTATTTAACGACGCCAACCCAGAAAGAGGCGTGCAGATCACAAGCGACTCCCTGCAGAGATCCCTGCGTAAACGTAAAGAACGTGCCCGCGAGACTGAGGCTGGCATCTCTATCGCTAAGGGCCTACGTGGTCGCCTTGGTGAGTATCAGGATCTAGCCGAGAAGGAATAAAAAAACCCCGGCATTGCGCCGGGGTCTGAAGAACTAACAAAGGAGAAGCAACTTGAGCGAGTTGCGGATTTAGTATCTCCTAAGTTCTCCATACACGCAACCCCTGAGTGCCATTTTCCACAACAAACCTAAATACAAAGGTTACGCCGTGGTCTTGGGCCTCCTTTCGAAACGCCCTAAGGGTACGGTTTGGGTCCATGGATGGTATAAAAATAGAGGTTCCCAGAGTGAACTTGTCCCATGGGATTACAAACTCAACCCGATCAGACCACATCTTGAACAAACGGCTTAGTAGGTATCTCAATTCCCATCTTCTCCGCGTCTAGCCATAGAGCATCTACCGGTGGGGTAGCTAGTTGGGTGCCTTTTGACATGCCCTTCTTGCTGACCTTTAGCAGGTAGCCGTTATCGCTCAATTCCTTGAGCAGTTCTTTATAGTGAGTACCTCCCTCAGCCGCCTCATGCCGCACATGCTTGACTGTCAGGAAGATGCGTTTTGTGTCGGGTTCCATACGGATCAACAGTTCGCCCCTTGGAGACTGCTGCGTCACAATCCCTGTCCGAGCGTCTACGGCATCGTCGATGATTAGGGTGTTTTGGGCCATGTACTTCATCACATAGTGCGAAATAAAGGTCACGGCGTCCATGCTCTTATCGAGCGTAGTCTCACGGATCTCGGCAATGGTGTCTGTGTAGAAGTCGTATATACGTCCGAGGTTGAAATTAGGTATTAACCCTAACTCTTTGGCTATGTACGCCCCAGCCAGATTGACGCCACCAAGCGCAGAGTAGAACCGATAGGCTGAATTTAGGTTCATCTGGGCGTTAATCTTCTCGGTATATTCCTTGACCTTATCTATCGCAACCTGCTTATTAGCCTGAACTGCCGTTAGATAGGGGATCCAAGCATGCCCATAGTTCTCCATCAAGAGTTCATCGAACAGGACTAGACCATCTTGGGTGCTAATCAAGTCAGTAGGCGGCACACCGTACTCAACGCATCGGAACATCTCACCCTTCGGTAAGTCCTTGATTGACATGAGTTTGTCGTACATGGAGGCGTTTGACGTGCAGACACCGATGGTCTGCCAAGTCTGTTTATTGACCCGCAAGGTGTTGCTGCTGGCGTTCATCCGGTCTTTGCCTCGGCCTTGGGTGATGCCGTAGAGGAAGTCAGAAGCGTCTTCACCTTTTTGGTTAGTCACCTCGTCGACAGTCAGGGGGATGTTGTTCAGCACGCTCATCCGTAGGACCAAAGAGTTCTTGGTATCGTGGACTGCCCGCATGGGGTCAGAGGGGTGCCCCCAGACCGAGTTGATCATTCTCAGAATAGTCGACTTACCAGAGCCAGAATCCTTGTGGATCAGGTTCAACAGGATGCCTTTGTGGTTGGTAGCCATCTTGAGGAGCGGAGCGCCAAACGCTGTTAATGCTGCGAATGCCCGGTTCTCCATGCCTTCCATGCCGTAGGTGTTGAACACCCGCTTCCACTCTTCTAGGTTGCCCTTCTGGTGATACCAGCCCACCATGTCCGAGGTTGTCGGCGTAGGGGGAACGTAGCGTCTTTTGCCCTGTTCTAGTTCTACGTCTCCTACAACAAACGTGTCGCGCTTCGTCCATCCAAATTGGTGGTGCGCTAGTTCTGCTTTCTTTTTCACTTGTAGCTCTCTCACCGCGCTAATTACATAGGCTTGGATGTTCTTCCAGTCAAACGAAACTACCCCTCGTTTGGACAACTCAGTCCGGATTGTGTCTGTGCCAGACAAAAGTGCAAGAGGTACGGTGAAGTTCTTAATCCCGTCGTGTGGCAGGTGCAGCCTCATCCATGCACTCTCCCCATGCTCTTCGTCGTCGATACGCTGGATAACAAACAGGTCGTGCGGGTGAACAGTCTGGGGGTTGCCGTCTTTGTCTTGGCGGTAGATGCCGCCGGTCTTACCACGGAAATAGGGTTCTGGTAGGTCTGGAATCTCATAGATAACTTCTACGGCCTCGCCTTCCTTCTCCACAACTTCTTTTATTTCAGTATCTTCTGACCGAGCTACGTCGGCGCCTAAAACAATCGGCGATTTGATCTTTCCTTTATGTGGGCAGTTCTCGCATCCGGCGGGGTAATACTTCTCAAACGTCTCACAAAAGAACGGGCCGGAGGTATCGTCTGCTTTGCGCTCAGTCTCACCCGGGTCGTAGTCAGGATGCCCACGGGAGATCTTATGGATAGCCTCGTCTCTATCGTCACAGCAGTTGGCTACGGATAGTCCAGCCCGCCAAGAGTCATAGTCAACAGTCTCCTGCTCGGTATAGATACGCCATAGCTGCTGGCACCCTTCGCCCTTCTTGCTGCGCTGCATGATCTTCTTGAACAGCGACGTGCGGTTGCCCATCAGGGACTTGGTCAGGGCGCTTGGCTCCCTTTTGGTGGGTACGAGTTTGGGCGCGACCTTAGGTAGTAGGTTGGCTAGAGCGTCTGGGTCGTACTTGATATCGTCTCGGAAGTTCAGGACTTCGACCGGGCGTGGCTCTTCTTGCTTGTAGTTAAAAGTGCCGGGAACCCGCAGAATACGGGCCGCATCGGTGGTACAGCCTGCATCAATAATCAGACCTTTTTTCTGGGCTAACTCACGTAGCCCCTCGGCCATCGGTGCCCACTCTTCAGGGGTAAGATCTTTTGTGAAGGGCCAATAACAGTGTAATCCTCCGCCAGAGTCAACAATGATAGGCTCGGGTAGCGTACCCTCAATGAACGCGAACAGCGCGTTGAACCCATCTTCTTTCTCCGCATACCCCTTACCGGACTCGGCTTTGTCTTGGCCGCAGTCGATGTCTACCCATAGTGCCTTCATGGCTTGGGCGTTCTTGGCCTCGCGTGGCTTTGGGTGATCTGGGTCTTTAAATGTGGCAAGCGCAAAGTAAACATCCCTGCCTTCTTCTAGGAATGCGTCAATGGCTTTGTGTGTATCTTCCAGCCTTACAAAGAAGGACTGGATCGCTGGATTCTTTGCCCCCTGCTTTAACCCCGTAATGCAGTAATGGCCTTGACCAGCAAGAACGGCTCTCAGAAATTCTTGCATCGGTGTCTTTCTAGTTGACTAGTGTTTTTATGAACTGATCTATCTCCCGCATGTTTTTGTATCTAGGGTCTTTATCACCCGAGAACCATGAATAGATAGTCGCTCGCGACACGCCGAAGTAGTTGGCAACCGTTTGGACTGGGACGTTCTTTTTGATGCAGATGCGGCCTAGCTTTACACCAATCTTGGACTGGTCAGCCTCCGCATTTCTTTGGATTATTAGTTGTGTATAGCCAATCATTTTCTTCCCCGAGAGAAAAGGAGTCGGGGTTCGCTAACCCTGCCCGACGCAGGTTTGGAGCCTCACCTAGCGAATGGTGTCCTTGGGGGAGGACTGGGTGGGGCGGTGGTGTGCTTGGCTTTGACCCCCGCTTGCGTTAAGGATCTAACCACACCGCCCCAAATTTATTTAGTCATCCCACTCGTCTACAAGAGCCGCCGCATCCTTCGCAGTGGATTCTTCTTGCTTACGAGCAGTTTTCTTTACTGGCTCTTCGATTGTCTCTTCAACCTCCACGGGCTTCTTAGTGGCAGGCTTAGGAGCGGCTAGGCGCTTTTCACTAACACCATCGGTTTGCGCCACGTTCATGGTGATCGCAGACTTGGCTTCAGTGGTCTGTGCCTTCAGAACACAAATGTTGTGCTCACGCTCTTCCAGAGGACGGACGGGCTTAAAGGTAAGACGGGGAGTGGCGCTGTCAGTATCGAAGCGCATTTCAGTAACAACATCTTCTACGTTCACGCCATGTGCGGCCAAGTACTTGACGTAGGCTTCCAAAGGCATCTTGCCATTCTCGACCTTGCCAAAGATTGACTGCGAAGGCAGAACCAATTGATACACATCGCCGTGCATATCGTTTGCCAACACTACTGCTAGTCGGCGAGAGAAGCGGCATGCACGTGAGTTACCTTGACCAGAGCCAGCCACGTTCTGAGGGCAGTTGGCGCAGGTATTGGATTGAGGATCTTTAATAGAAGAGTCAGGGCGCACGCCATCCGCAGACCAGCATGCCGGGGATACCTGCTCACCTTCTTTATAGGTGCCTTCATAAAACGTACGGCTAACGTTCTCAGCCGCAGAAACAACTACGACTTCCATAGAACGCTCATCAGACTTTGCAGTCTCTTGACCGCCAACCATCATACGGAATACGCCACCCCGGATGGAGATGCGCTTGTTCTGGCTGGTGCCCATCAGTGCCTTGGTAGTGGCGCTCAGGCTACGGTTCTTTAGGTAATCGGGCAGGGCGCCCTTAAACAACGAGATTTCTCCGCTCATTTGGATCTCCTTACGGTTACGGAATAACGAGACTCAGCATTGAGTCCCTGTGGCAGAAGGCCAGGATTTTCATCTAACCAAGCCTTCATGTTGGTTTGGTGGACACGACGCTCAAGTAGATCAAATGCGTCATGCTCACGTACGAAGTTGTGCATGGATTCCCAATCGGATGTCCAGTAGCGGGTTTTCATACCACGCATAACTGTTCCGTGTGGGGTCTTGATGCTGTCTGCTCCGGTCTCTTTGCAAATCTCAAGCAGCTTTTCCTCGATGACTTGCATCTTGGCCTTGAGGTCTGCCTCTTGCTCTTCAAACTCAGCCTGCATTTGGCGTAGCTTGTCGCGCATCTTGATGTAGACGCGGGTCAGTTTGTCTGCTCCGATTTCGCTCATTGTGTTCTCCAGTACTAAGTGTGCGACTCTATATGTACTTTGTCAACTTCATTGTAGAAAAGTTCCACAATTTTTGAGTGAACGTCCTGTTTTTTACTCAGACTGGTATAAACCTTAGCCTCTACGTTGCTACCTTGCAGGTGCACAACAGTTAATTTGTTGACTTGTCCCTTGCGGTGGGCACGTGCGTTGGCCTGCAGATAGGTCTCAAGACTTAGGGTTGGCCCGAACCATATGATTGTGTCAGCCCGTGTCAGGGTAACTCCGTGGGCCGCAGACTGTGGTTGGATAACTAAGACTCTTGGTTCATCGGTTTGCTGGAACTTTTGGAATATTTCAGCTCGTTTGCCAGCACTAACTTCGCCAGAGATAATTTCGTTCGTTATATTGTTGGCGGTCAGGAACTCGGATACAGCTTCGATGGCATGTCTAAACGGAACGAACACTAGTATTTTGTTGGATGCCTCTTGAATTACCTCCAGCATCACGTTCATGCGGTTCTGTCCATCAAAGGCTACGACCTCACCCATGTCGGAGTACACCGCACCGCAACTAAGTTGTAGCAGTTTGTTCATGACTGTGGCAGCATTGACAGCAGAAATTAACTCGTCCGCCGCATGCACCAACTGATCATCCCTTATCTTCTTGTAATAAAATTCTTGCTGCTTTGTCAGGGGTACAAGCCGCGTGATATGAGTGACTTCTGGAAGATCTAAGCACTGCTCTTTGGTAAACCGGATTGCCGGTTGGAGTGCCTGATGCACTATGTCCACCGAGTTGCGCTTTGGTAGCCATTGATACTTGGACACCTGAACCATAACAAGATCTTTCCAGCCGGTCTGGAATCTGGGTACCCGCTCAGGGCATACCAACTTAGCCAAACCATACGCATCTAACGGAGACTGTGCCGCCGGGGTACCGGTCAGCATCCATAGCCAAGTCTCGGGGGTCAAGAGTTTGTGTAGCGTCTTCCAACGATTAGTCGATGGGTTCTTATACGCGTTGGCTTCGTCCACCACAACCAAATCAAAGTTAGCTTCTGCAATAGCGTCTTTAACAATCTCGACTCCGTCGTAGTTGATGATTACAAACTCAGCGTCACCACCAATAATTTCTTTACGCTTCTTTGGGCTTCCGTAGGCGATGTCCACCCGGCGGTGCATAGCGAATGAAAACAAGTCGTTTTGCCAAGCGGATTGCATAATAGATAGTGGGCAGATAATTAGGACTCGTTTGATTAGCCCCTGCTTCATTAGATAGTCTGCCGCCCAGATACAGGATGCAGTCTTGCCGGTGCCCTGCTCGTTGAAGCAGAACGCACGCTTATGTAGGGTGAGGAAAGCTGCCGTGTCGATCTGGTGGCTCATCGGCTTATGAAAGCCTGTCCACTTGTAGTCCCTGCGGATGGGGGATGGGACGTTCTTGATCTGCAGCTTCTTTAGGGTTTGTGCCTCGTCAAGTCCCCACTTGACCAGCACTTCAGATACGCCGTCCTCTTCCTTAACCAGCTTGCTCTTAGGTATCGTTGCGAGAACGGGGTCGGGATTCTTAAGCCTTAGCAACAAGGCCTTGTCTTGAATTATTTCCATGGCTCACTAGCACGGGCTACCGGCCCGAGGCGGGTTGTTGTTTAAGATTCGCGCTTACTCTTCTCAGACACTAACTTGCGCTGAGAGTTCCGTCGGAATGAACGATTTTTTGAGGGTGACTCAACCTTCACCCCATCGCTATTACGCCCGCCCTTTGATAGAGCTTTTTTATGGGCGATGTCTTTGCCTTCACGTGCATCGGCCTTGCCGTTACCGTTGGCGTCTCTTCCTTCCTTATCCATAGCACGACGGGCACGTTGACGTTCCATGCGGTTCTCATGCTCACCACGCGCTTTTTGCTGCTGGTATTCTTTTTTGTATGGCCTTGGCTTGTTCTTGTATGGCATTAACCGTTCCTTCCATTATGGGGACAGCTCTTTACCGGGCAGTAACTACGGCACGAAAAGTTGGGCTTCGGGTTCCAAACGTCTTCCTGGTAAGTTTTTGACAACCAAGAATAGTTTTCTGTCCACTGCCTCATTATCCCAAGAACATCGGCCCTTGTGTAGGTTCTTTTGATAAAGTCTGAACATACTAGGAACAGCAGGCCAGCCTTAATTTCTTGGACTTCGGGGAAGTGGGCAAAGGTGCAAAGCGCCATCAGATCAAGCTGCTTAGTGTCTGCATACTTACTGGATTTGCCAGTCTTGTAGTCAACAATCCTTGCCTTTTCACCATCTACAATGACTAGGTCGGCTACCCCCCGCATCCAAACATTGGGGTCAAAGAACCCACAGGCCTCCCCCCGCTCGTTCAGACCCATCTTCAATTCACAATGCTTCTCGCCGGGTAGTTCTTTTAGCTTCTTGACCGGCGGCTCAAACTGGGAAAACTCTGGGGGAAACGGCTTGTCCTCTTTGATATACAACTCAGCCGCCTCATGCACCCGCTTGCCGTAAATCAGCACCTCGGTTTCCGGTTCGGTAATGTCCTTCACCACTCGTAGGTGGTAGTACTTCTTTGGACACTGCTGGAATAACGTGATGCTGGAGTACGACCAAGCTGGTGTATTCATTATTTGTTCTGCTGAAGAATCAGCATTCCCCTCATTAGTCTTAGTTCGGCTATGGCTTCTTCTACTTGGGCCACTGCACCGGGTAGGTCTTTCTTTCTTATCAGAGTTTCAGCTTGCTGTAAATGATGTTTTGCTTGGATGTTATGTTGTGAGTAATCAACACTCGCCATAGGATTTTCCTGTTCCAACTTCGCAATCGACAGGTAGGCCTGCAGCCCAATCGGGTGTGTACCGCATGCAATGCTCGACATATTTAGTTGCCTCCTCAACTTCTGAATCTTTAACGATGCACATCACTGCGTCATGTACCGTTAATACGACGTGATATCTTTTGGATATCTGAAGCATCTGCTCGGCCACGATACATCTAGCAATTGCTTGGACCACGTTCTCTACCACCTTGCCGCCGTAAATGTAGATACCCTTTTCGCGGCGGGAATCATAAGTATAAACCGTCCGGTTTGATCCATCAGGCTTAGCCTCATTGCGTGCGGTGAGATTGTTATAGGTAAGTTTTAGGTGGCTCGGTAGGATCACACCGCTCTTGACAACCTCCAAAACACCCTTCTTACCCAGCTGGAACCCGTTGCCAAACAGCATAGCGTTGAGTGCGTCGTTAGCCTTGGCCCACAGAGTCTTGATGCGTGGGTAGGAAGTGCGATAGATAGTGATAATCCGCTCGGCTTCCTTCAGGTCAATGTTGATGCCTTGAAGTTTGAGCATCAGGTGAAATTTAGCCGCGCCCATACCATATCCAGCACCGAGAATCGTTGTCTTACCAAAGAACCGCTCCTCCTTGGTAACTTCTGATACAGGCTTGCCATAGATGCGACCGGCCATGATCTTGTACACGTCCTCGTGGGCTGCAAAGGCGTCGACCAAGTCGTTCTGCTCCGCAAGCCAAGCAAGGGTTCGCGCTTCGATCTGCGCCGAGTCTGCGTCGATTAGGGTATACCCGTGGGGAGCTATGATGGCCTTCTTAATCATGGACTTGCCATCTCGGGCAGGTAGGTTCTGCAGGTTCACCTTGTCCGCCCCACCCCATCGTCCGGTGTGCGCTGCGTAATACTTAAGGGGTACAGGCAGGGTGCCGCGCTTGCCGATGTTGATGAAGCGCTCCGTGCGGGTCTCTTCTAGCGTAGTCTTCACCCCCAGGCGGGCAGCCACCAAGTTCTGCACGTTCTCATCATGATGTTCTAGTAAGGCCTTGAACCCCTCGTCAGTCTTGGCAAACGCCCAAGTCTCCTTGCCTGTACGGGCTGAGATCTTTCTAGGAGGTGCCACACCTAGTGCCTCAAGAGCTGCAGCGAACTTGTCGTTCGACATGATGATCTCGCGGTTGGCCTCGACTTCAGACAGCAGCTTCTCTTTACGCTCTTTGATCTCGATGAGACTCTGCTCAAGCAAGGGGATGTCAATCTGCAACACAGGGTCATAGAACATCCGCAGAGTCAGGTCGATTAGCTTGAGTTCCTTGACCGGGAAGCCACGGGACAACTCCTTATACAGAGCATAGGTCAGCGCCACGTCGTTCTTACAGTACTCGCCATACCGCTCTAGGTCGAACGCATGGAACAGGGCACGCCGCTTACCCAAGGCGTTGAGTACTTCTTCTCCCTTGACACCAAGCTGATAATGCTCGGCTAGGGCCTTGAGACTGCCACCCACCTCAGTACCATGTATGGCTCGCGCCATGCTGAGTGTATCCAGCCAAGCCTTTGGTTTGACGCCGAAAACCCACGACAGGATAGCCCCATCAAACATAGCGTTGTGAGCCAAGGCGTAGCAATCAGCCCAGTTGAACTGAAGTAAAAAGTTCTCAATGTCTTTGTGGCTACCGCTAACCCACTCAGGTTCCCCGTCGTCTACTTGTACGGACACACCGATAACTTCAAAGCGCTCGTCGCGGATGTACTCTTCAGTTGTTAGTTTTGATAGGGAGTAGTCCTTGTCGTAGAACGTCTCAAAGTCAATCGTTAGAATGTGCATCCGGCTCGTCCCAATAAATGTAAGTAAGTCCCTTGTGCTGCGCAATATTTAGGAATTTGCTTTCTGTTTCAATCTCCCCATCACATACCTCGCAGTAAAAGCCAATCCGCATGCCGTGCCTACGCTTGCTTGGGTTCAGAGATAGTTCGTTTGCTATAAACGCTTCGTGAGTAGCCTTGTCATCGACAGTCGTTACCCTAACCGCATGCGCGTCTTCATCCCGGTTGAAGATCTGTACTGTCCGTTGATGTAGGTAGTTGTTCCCACACTTAGGGCATAGCAAATTAAGGTCTAATAGGTCAACCATTCGCATTTTTTAACGCCTCCGTCAGCTTCTCACGTGCTTGCCGTACCTCAGGCTCGTAGTCCAAGGTGTCCGATACTTCCCACATACGCAGCAGGGTGTCGAGTTCTCTAGCGGCTTTGACTACGCCCGTAGTGCAAACCCACGCATCGTTTTCTTTTTTGGTTGTCTCAATACCCCGTATGACTGCCTGCGTGAACATAGACTCAAATAGTTGTTGCATTACTTCTTTTGGAGCATCTATTTCAAACGTCGCGCTGCCATCTTCGTGTTCGGTTGTAAGGCGTACTGTTAGTTCGCCAATCGTTTTATCAGTCATTTATATTTCCTTTAGGTAATTTTTCTTTTTTGTGTACGAATTAGTAAACGCAACTGCGGTGCCTATAGCTTTCATACGTTCAACTTCTTCGTTCGTAATTAAATGATGCTTTATTTTTACCCTACGCTCGGACATAGGTAGTAAATGCACCAGTGGGGTTCTAAAATCAAGCTGTATTAGTTGCTCTGTTTCAGTTCTTGAAACGATAAGGTTTATGTTTGTGGAGGTCTGGTGAGTATAAGAAATGACTCCGGGCACTACATGAACGTTGGTTGGGGCGAAATCTTTCCAGCCAAATGCTGACCAAGACCAATAGATATCCTCCGAAGAGCGAAAAAACCAAGGATTTACAAGTTTCAAGTGCACATGTGTTTCTGGCTTTAAAAAGTTTCCCATTTGTGTAAAGTCGTGGGGTTCTATGTTAGAAATCAAATCAGAGTACTGCCACTCATAGTACTGAGTACCGATCGGGCCAACTTTTACGTGCAGGTCAGACCATAGGGGAAGAGCAAAACCATACCTAAAATAATCAATAAAGCCCCTGCAATGCTTCATGTTTGTAGGTGGGCGGAAAGCTTTTGTGTCAGGTAAGGAGATATTTTTCCACCAAGCGGGTAAGAATTTAAACGCCTGTTCTGGTTTGGCGTGCGTAAAAGCATTTGCGTTAGCCGTAAAACAATCAAGCACAATTTCTTTTGGTTTTATAAAAAACATTTTCATTGTCCTTAGTCGTCCAACAACCCCTCAAAAAGATCGTGGAAAGCTTGCTGGATATTAGTCAGCAGCTCATTGGTTTTTTCGTCGTGGTCTCCGTGCTTTATTGTGTTACGCAGGTACATACGGAAATCTTCAGCGGCCATGGCGTAGTCTGCACCACGATAGGCTTGCTCCGCCCGCTTAACTTCATCGTCGTTGAACTCAAGAATTATTTTCATGACCCAATCCTTTGGTCTGGCGGCAGGGTTGATTGATAATCGTCCCACGCTTCTTCTAACAGCGATGCGGCTTTGTTCAGCATCACAACAAGCGATTCGTACTTCCTGTCTTCTTCAATCCCCTCGGCAAAACCACGCAGTCGGTGCGCCATGGTGTAGTACTGTAGTTTCTTTGGGTCAATCACTTCTTAATCTCCCGTTGTTGGTACTTCAGATTCTCTTGTCCAATCCACAGGCCAGCACAGACCATGTCTAGTTCTTCGGATACAGGACGTTTGTATAGTGCATCTTTGTAGCCTTGCTGGTAGGCGGCGGCCTCGGCCTTCTTGAGTTGTCTTTCCCCGTATCCCATGCCAATAAAGAAAAACAAGATGCACAGAAGCACTAGCGCAACTGGCTCAATGTATCGCTTCATGTGTTCTTCTCCTTTAGTTTGGCTTCGATGGCACGATAAAAACTACCAAAGACATCTCCATCCAATTGCTCTCGAACGCTTCCTAATTCTTTTACCCACTCCTCATCCGTCAGCCCAACAAAAACCAGCCTCTTGGATTCACGAAGTTCTTTGTACGCCAACGCAACTCCTCTTAACTTACCAGCATCCACTGTGACAAATCCGTAAGCACCGTTTAATGCTTCGGCAAATTGAGTTTCCCAATCATATTCGTCTGGCCAGCATGTTCCATAATCAATTTTAAGTTTTTTGCTCATGTGTTCTTCTCCCTCAATGCTTGCTCGATTGCTTCGTATAACTCATAAGACATCCCAAACGGAAACACCCCCAATTTAATAAGTTCCGTCTTTGTCAGCCCAACCCATTCACGCTTCTCTACCCCACCCCGCAGTTCATCCACCCAGTCATCAGGCGTATCGGCCCAAGCCTTCGTGCCTCGCTTGACCATTTCCTCAAACTCATGTTCACGTTTTGCCGTTTCATCGACACGTTCTTGCGATATGTCGATGGCGTGTACAGGTGCGGTGTCAAAGGTATAGGTGCGATTAAATAATTCACGACCGATTGGGTATTCCTCACCAGCCACACCACGCATGATTAGGTCATCTTCTTTGACTGGCGTGATGCCTTCCCGTGTACTTACATGGGTTTCGCCTTTGCGCTGCTCACGGACATGAACAATAATTGGCAACTTCACGCATGGCTTCCATTCCTCACCAATCGCCACAGGCCCTTGCTTCTCTGCCTCTGCGATTGCTTGGCGTAGTGCAGACATAGCCTCGCCTACCTTATTGATCTCCCGCACATGCAGCGGTGAGTAAATGCAGTCCAACGCCTCCAATGCTTGCTTCATTGCTGAGATGCTCATAGCCTCACTCCCATCACAGTGATTCCTGTGTTGTAGGTGGCTGGCATAGCCTTTACCGGCTCTGGTTGTGTCAGTGGCTTGCCAGTGGCGATATATCGCACGCCGTGATTGTTTGGCTTTGAGTCATCGGTCACTTTTCTCAGTGCGCCATCTTTGACCAAGGCCCGAATGTATCGATGTATGAAGTCGACCTTCAACTCGATATGCTCTGCAATCTCAATGCTGCGCCGAGACTTAAAGCAGTATTTGATAATTCTCTCTTTACGACTCAGAACTTCGCTCATCAGACTTCTCCTTTTCTTGTTTGATCCACTCATCCACTTTTGATGCTTCTTCGTCTTCGTCCACTCTTGTCGGTGGCTCTAACTTCCATCTGTCGTAAGTATCCCAAAGATTCATGGCATCACTCCAGCACCGAGTAGCCACGACCAGTCAGGCACTTGAGCATGATCTTTTCTCTGCGCTCAGAGACATCCCATGCACCTTTGCCAGCACCGACAACTGCGCCGCTTACAGCACCCGCAGCAGCACCAGTTGAAGCAGAAACATTATTGCCAGCAAGAGCAGCACCCATGATGGCACTGAGGATCGAGTTCCAGAATGCGCTCTTAGCCATCTCGCTGCCATAAGGTACATTGCGAGCAATTTCCTCGCACTCCATCTTGTCGGCATAGTAGTTCTCCGGGTTCTTGCTTGATTTGGGGTCAATGATGGGCTTGCTGCTCGCGCAGCCTGTAAGCCAATAAGCGAGGCCAACCACCACAACCAATTGCCAGTTCTTCATTCGTCTTCTCCTAGACAAACAACCAGATTAGAAACAATCCAAAGAGCAGATACTTAGTCACGCTCGATGATGCGAAACAACTTGATGAGTACATAGACCTCGAACAGCATCCAGAGAAAGAA
>JACCDP010475399.1_pt1 | contig 46410 bp, 75 predicted proteins | sample 7445841 | NCBI WGS metagenome assembly JACCDP01 (sample SAMN15323441, study PRJNA562643) | freshwater metagenome | isolation source: river surface water | place: USA:Blue River Watershed | collected 2017-08-17
TAATCGTTCCTTCCCTAGAAATAAAAATGCTGGTAAGAAGTAATGTTTTGGATTTATCTTCCAATTTCAATACTAGCTTCTCTTGCAGCCTACCCTCTGGTTCCTCTAGCAGTTTACTTTGCTGATAAGGATGGTAGACTACCTTGGTTGTTTAGGTGGCTAGAGACTCATGATGCATTAGGGTGGATTGGCCCAAGTACCGAAGAGGCTACTAGAAAGACCACTGAACGCTTTGGCCTTAAGGCGGGTTTGGTTCATTACTTATGGAGGAACAAAGCCTATACCCTTAGATACTGGATGAGGGCTAAGATTACTGATGGTATGGTATCTACTCAATCTGGTACCTCTATTCCTAAACGGTGGGGGTTTTCTTATTGGAAAGGTTCTATTGGTCCTTATTGGGAATATCAACCTCGTATTGGTTTTGGTAAGTTCCATCTTTATCTTAGAATTGGGTGGAAGATGAAACCATTCCTAGACAGTGAAGGGCCTTATGGTTTGAGTGCTGGTATCTTTACAGGTGTGTCTATTCGATCTGATGATTGGGATGATTATGCTAACAACGGCAAACACTAAACAACTAACGAGGTCTAAGGTGCCTGTCAAGAAAGTCAAGGGTGGTTATAAATGGGGAAGCAAAGGCAAAACCTACCCTACTAAGAAGCAAGCAGAAAAGCAAGCTGCTGCTGCATACACCTCAGGGTACAAGAAGAAAAAATAGGGGCCTTAAGTGGCCCCTTTCTCAATCTTATTGATGAGTAGTTCTGCGTAGTGAATTACTTTCTTTAAGTCTTCAACCCCACCCTTCTGTTTGTATCTACATGTGTATTTGATAATGTTTCCTTCACAGAATCCTAGATCATTAGCTAGAATAAACTCCACTGGCTGAATCTTCATAGACTTGTAATGATAGCCTCCCACCTGTTTAGCCAAGGGTGTTGGAGGTTTTTTATTGTCTTCATACTCGTTTACAATCTCCATCGGAGTAGGTTTGTCCTGCATATTTAGTGGACCCCATTTAGCCATTAGTAAGTGCCTCCCATGAGTACGGATAAAGGTTAGACATTTCTTTACTAATTAAGTCAGCAATATATCTAGTTTCTTGTTGGGCATCAGGCTTACAGCGTAGCTTACACATATTAGCGAAAGCATCTAGACTACCAGACCAATACCATTCAGTATACATGGATTGAGGTAGGACCATACGGGCTTGTTCCGGTGCAACGCCTGATGATAGTAGATGATTATAAGTATCTAGGTTGTGTTCGTATAGTCTCCAAATATCAACAGGAACTTCAACAACACCCTCACTACCTTGCTTCTTGTCTTTGGCTCTACCGCGCCAAACCTCAGGAGTATAAAACTCAGGAGTAGTGTCTACATACCGACGAGATACTTCATTCATCCTCAGGTATTCATGTTTGACTAGCTGAGAACGGACAAAGATAGGGGCCTTAATCCTAAAGGAAGCAAAGCAATGGCCGAAGGGGCTAAGATGCCCCTCCTTTGCCAAGTACTTAATTAGTTTCTGATCTTGTTTAGATAGGTCGTATGAGTCTTCTGAATACTCCCAGTTACTTTGTTTGTCGAACGATACCCTAGCAGCATTGACTACAGTAAGGTCAGAACCCATATGGTTGATATAGTCTACCTTCATTCACATTTCCTAAGACCAGTTGCAGGATCATAATAGCAGGCCCCACCTTCAGCTTCATTGATAAAGGTGTCGGCTTCCTCTTCTTCCTTTACCGCCACGTCTTCAACTGAAGCGGCATTGAGGATTCCGTATCGCTTACCAGATGCACGGAAGGTGGTGCAGCCCGAAGCGCCACCCAAGTACGCCTCCATGTAGACTCGCTTGAAATCATCCCAAGTTACCTCATCTCCAACGTTACAGGTTTTAGAGCAAGCAGAGTCAACATAGCGGCTTGCAGTATTCAGAACTCGAACATGGTCAAAGACAGACAACTCATTAGCGGTCTTACCTTTTACACCAAACACACGATACCCATAGTCCTCAACACGCTCTACCTTAGGGCCTTCAAAAGTCTGGATAGTCCGATCATAGTAATGAGAGAACACAGGCTCAATACCAGAACTCACATTGTCTGCACTGAGGCTGATCGTACCAGTAGGGGCCACAGAAAGAAGGTGGGAGTTACGGATACCATAGTTGTTAATATCCCTACGAATATCCTCAGGCAGAGTCTTAGCAAACTCCGACTCAAGATACTTGTCTGCTTGGAACAGAGGGAACGGACCTTTTTCCAGAGCAAGGGCAATCGAACTGCGGTAACAACCATCACGAATAATAGCCATCACATCTTCAAGCCACGAAAGGAACAGATCACTACCATACAAAAAGCCAAGAGCCTCGCCAGCATTAGCAACACCAGTGACACCCAAGCCCATACGACGCTTGTTCTGCGCCTCAAGCTTTTGAGCCTCAAGAGGATAGAAGGTACGGTCAATCACATTGTCCATAGCCCGAACAACATGCGGGATATCGTGCTTAAGGGTATCGTAATCAAAACACCATTCACGGTAAATATTGTCCCAATAGACATACTTGGTCAGGTTAAACGAACCAAGGAGACATGCACCATGGGGAGGCAAAGGCTGTTCCATCACACTGAGCCTTGTGTTACAGTTAGCTCTGTGCGCTGGACTATCGCATACGAATGGACGTGTGAGTGTTTTCCCAATGACCTTCTTTGTAGGTCCTTAGTGCATGACAATTCTTGCACAACACTTTACACTTAGCTAGTTCTTGTTCAATTCGTTCCCAAGACCATCCGGCATCATAAGATTTATGAGAGCCTTTATACGTCTTTGTCTCAGGATCAATATGGTCAAGATCAAGTTGGCAAGGATGTTCTGCTTTAAATCCACAGCATTCACAACCTTTGACCATCTTATAACTACCAACTTTATCTCTTTGTTCTTGTCGGTAGTCTCTAGCTCTTTTCCTCGAACAGTCCTTGCAATCCGCTTGGACACCATTTCTTCCACCACCACGATAAAAGAAATTTTCTTCTGGCTTTTCTTCAAGGCAAGTTCTACATTTAATCATTATGGTTGCTCCCTTTCTAGGGTAATTATACCATAATATATACTAAATGTCAACTTCTTTCCATTCGCCCTTCTCGCTTAGTCTCTCACGCTGCACAGGTGGTTAGCCTTGCTTGCGCCCTGTCGCTTCTGTAAAAGCTTCCAAGTCAATCAGAGAAGGTTTTTAACGTGAGGCAAATAACCTTAGTAGGTCAGGCAACCACACGGATTCGTCGCTGCGATAGTCTCTGCATACCAAAGGTTATTTTTACGATTGATACGGTCAATAAACAGGATACCCGGTTCAGCCCAGTCCCAAGTGCTGCGAAGGATGTCGTCCCACAAAGCCTTAGCGCGGATAGTCTTATAAACACGGCCATCAAATTTAAGATCAAACATCTTATCATTGATAACAGCATTCATAAACTCATCAGTCACACCAACAGAGATGTTGAACTGAGTGAGGTTGGTGCTATTGTTTTTAGCTTTGATGAACTCTTCGATGTCAGGATGGTCGACTCGGAGGACGCCCATTTGAGCACCACGCCTATGTCCTGCCGAAGCAATTGTTTTGCAGAGGGCGTCAAATATCCCCATGAAAGAAATTGGGCCGGAAGAGCGGGAGTCAAGTGACCGGATGTGGTCTCCACGTGGCCGCAAAGTACTAAAATCATAACCGATACCGCCTCCCAAGCGCATAGTCTCAGCAGCCTCACTTGCTGCTTCCATGATACCATCCATCGAATCAGGAATGGTACGAGACACAAAACAGTTGTAGGCAGTTACCACACGAGGGGCACCCATAGCTGCCTGCACTCGGCCAGCAGGAAGGAAGCGTTGTTCAAGAAGAATACTCTTAAACTTACGATAGTGTTCTTCATTGTCCTTAAGAGAGTCTGCAACACGTACCATAGCTTCCTTGAAGTCCTCGCCTTTAGTGCGGTACTTCATAGCATGGATTTCTTCAGAAATAGGCAGAGTAGGTCCGTATTTAATTTCAGTCATTTTTCTTCCTTATCGTTTGTCGCCAGAACCACCAAGAACACCACGTTCCTTTCGATCCTGTAGTTTTTCCAAATTCATTTTAGCAATATCAGAAAGGTAGATATCCAGTTCAGTAGCCAGTTGGCTTACGTACCACAGCACATCACCAAGTTCATCTGCTACTGCCTCTGAATTCCAAGTGCCATCACGGAGAGCCTTCTTAACCTTACCAGCGACTTCCCCTGCTTCGCTTACCAGACCAAGAGCGAGATACTCAATGGCACAGGACTCTGGATAGATTGCGGTAAGTTCTGAAGCGTTTTGATAACCGTCAAACGTTTCGTAAGAGGCAAGTTCCTCCATGTCTTGTTGAACCTCAATTTCCTGCTCCGGCGTATAGTATTCAATCATCATAATCTCCGTCTTCATAGACATATTCATAGGGATTAAATAAACCTTGTTCAGTTAGTAGTTCTAGAACCATCAATTCTTCTATGTCTTGAGACTCAAGAAGATAGTCAAGACCGTAGTCTTCTAGGAGTTGGTTAAGTAGCTTTTCCATATTCATTCCTCAACCGCTCCATTGATACCCTTTCCAGATCATAGATTCCATCCTCAACGTTCCTTTTAATAATCACTCCGGAGTCCCAGTGGTTCGCTGCCGTTCCTGCCCACGAGTTCCGATAGTCCTGAAATACACCAGATACCAACCCCATACGAGTACGGCCAGACGAATCTCGACTAACATGGTAATCGAAAAGATGGCTATGGCCCACAGTGCTAGATACGAACCGCTTTCGAGTAAGATCAAAAGCATGATGAATAGACTGCAAAGGCCGACCGCTGATACCGCTAACGAAATAATGGCTGTAGTCAATACCATCCACATTAATGATGCCGGGGGACGAACCATCGTATTCTACCACATCTGAGTAGTATTTGTCAAACTCCAAATCACGAAAGCTTACACCAAATTTATGTCCTTCAAGGTGTGGTTCAAGTTCAAGCATCTTCTTGATACGATGCTCATGGTTTCCTTCAATGATCACTCGGTAGGGTCGCTTCTTCTTGCTCTTGAAGATAGGCTCCCAAGTACGCTCATGGGCATCTAGGGCTGCTTCAATGTCTGCGGAGTAGTTCCTACCGTGGAAGGATGCTTTGCCCTTGTCATAGGACGACAGAGAGGGCATGTCAGCATGGTCACCGATATTAACCACTACGTCAGGTTTGAGGTCAAGGATAAGCTTGCCAAGCCAAGTGAATCGTTCATTGTGGTGGTCAGGGTGGGCGTGACCATCTGGAATAATAAGATGTGTTTTCATTCATCATCTTCCCGCATTAGAGTAAGAAGTCGAAAAACAGTGTAGGGCCAAATTAGAATAGTCAGACCTACCATAAAGATTTTATACGAAAGAGAAAGCTTCTGACCACTAATCTCTTCAAAGGCATCATCGAAGCCAGTAGACCAGAGGCCAATAAGCATTAGAATTGCTACAAATAATCCAATGGCAAGGTAGATTTCAGCGATTCCCATTTTCTTCTCCGATCAATGTAAAGAAGTATTCAGCGTCTAGAACAACAAGTGGACGACTACGATCTTGTTTAACTACAAGCATTGGCTCTGCGCCAGCAGGAGCGTTAGCCTTAGCTTGCATGAACCAAGCATACAATGGCAGGGTCTTCCTAGCTTTACACTCAATGCTGTAAGGCACCTTCCTACGAGCAGCAGGGGATAGTTGGATATCTTCCCCACCAGCCCCCATACTTGTACTCTTAACGTCTCCTTCTTCTAGGCTAGGAAACTTGTCATAGATTAGGTCTCTGACCCATTGCTGAAACTTTCGGCCTTTGGCCTTGCTACTTGCTGCGCTACTCACCACTCTGCCTCGTATACAACTTTAGGGATAGAGCCTTTTACATGGTTGTAGTATCTATTCAGAAGAGCAAGGGCGTCTTCTTTTGTACTATAGACATTACAGTATTTTTTAGCATTATGCATACTACAGTACAGACTATAAGTTTTCTTAAAGAATCCTTTTTCTTCTATGAAATGAGAATACTTGTCACCTTCAAGTTGGTAGACTTTAGGCCAGTATCCTTCGGCATCCTTAACAATCTCAACTTTCATTGGTAATCTCCTTTACATTAGGTGTACGGACAACTTTAGTAAGCCAGACAGGACCAGAGGAGTAGATAAACTTACGAGCCTCAGGCCAACATACTTCCTTATAGGGGCAGTAGGAGCAGCCAGCGGCCAGCTTCATGTTACCAGACTTGCCATCGGGAATAGGATCAAACCCACGATGGGGAGGCACAGGAATGGTAGCAAATACTTTACATTCATTGATGTGCTTTTCAAGCAGAGAAAGTTCAGGAGTCAAGTCATAATAGTCAAGACAGATATGGCCAAACTGTTTATCCATAACAAGGAAAGCACCGCCCTTTTTGTCTGTAACTAGCGGGTCTTCCTTAGCTGCATGGACATAGCCAGTTAGCTGTTGGATGTATCCGAAAGGATCGTCAATTCGGAGTTGGTTGTATTTGAATTTGTCGAATCCTCTTGTTGAAGCAGACTTGACATCGACCACAACACCGTCAATGACAGCATCACGGTGACCAACAATACCGTAAGCGGTGACTTCATCTTGTTCTCCTGTAACGTTATGGCCAGCAGCTTTAGCAAGTGAAAGAAGCAGACCTTCAATCATATCACCAAAGAAGAAGTTCATCTGAGTATGGACAGGAAGTTCTTCTTGGGGTTCTTCAAGGTTAAGATGGTACCAGAGTTTACGCTTACATGGGGTGCCGATATTCGACATACGAAGAGTGGGTTTACGTTCTTCCTTAGAAGAAGAAAGCCGCCTAGTGGCGGCCTCCCCAAGAGTCTCTTTGAAGTATTCGTTTACCGTTGCATCCCACCCACCTTTTCCAAGAATTACGTTATTGATATCTTCGACAAGGGTGTGGATTGATTTAGTCAAAACGGAATCTCCATATCAGCGGTATCTTTCTTAGCGGCAGGCATAGGTGGTGCTTCTTCCTTCCGCTCTTCCATCTCTGCCACTTTAAGAACCTTCACAGTTTCAAGTCGAGTGCCGGGGCTAAGGGTAGTGGTGTAGACAGAGAATTTAACTTCAACCTCCGAACCATTAGGGATGATGCCATCACGCTCATAGTCCCATTCAGTACCGTCAGGCTTGGTCACCTTAGGGGCACCAGATGCCCAATCAAAGCGGTCCTTATGCTTACGCTTAAGCGAGACAATGAAGTTTCCATCATCATCAAACTTACCTTTACCAGCAGTGCCAGAGGCTTTGTAGATAGCCTTGTTCTCTTTGTCCAGCATAACATCAATTTTGTAGAAGCCATCGAAGGGAACAGCAGCATCATTGTAACCCTTGAGGTCACGGTTCTGCTCAAACACGCGGGGCCAGAAAGCTTTACCACGAATAACTACGTCACGAGTTGCCATTGTATTTCTCCAAATAGTTAATAGCAGATTTCAGATTATTTTGACTATCTTTAAATAGTCCGAGTCCAGTGTTGCAAGACCTACATAATAGGCCTCTAATTTTTCCAGTAAGGTGGTCGTGATCTACAGCAAACTCTTTCGCACCTTCTTGTTTTGGTAATGAACAAATTGCACAAAGAAACTTTTGCTCCTTTAGTTTAGAGTTATAGTCGTCTATACTAAGATTAAAATTTCTTTTTAGATTCTTTTCTCTTTGAACCTCTTTTGGCAGAGGCTTACTTCTCCAATATCTTTTCGCTCTTTCCCTAGAGCACTGTTTACAGGCGGATTTAAGTCTGCTATCTGTTTTAGACCTAGCAAAGAATTCTACTATAGAAAGCTCCTTTTTACAGCAGGAGCAAACTTTAGTAGCCATTAGTAAGACCTTTCTTCTTTATAAGAAATAATAAAATCAATCAGTGCTTCATGGACCCAAGAGTCTCCTACCTTAAAGTAGTACTCTTTGTCCTTTTCTTTGTATAGAGTTGGCATTATAGCTTACACCTGTCTCGCTGTCAAGAGTTTTTTGCTCCAACCTTCCAACGTAGAAGGGCAGACTGTTGTAGCTTTGCCACGATAATAATCTGGTTTAACCCAAGGGGTAAGCTTATGGCTGACCATTCTTCTCTTTTTATGTACACTAACAACCCAACCACGAAGTAGCCAAATATCATCGTCATTAACTTTAAAGATCATCTTTTAGTCCTTCCAAGTGTCTAGTTCAGTCGGGCCTATAACAGTCCAGTACCTCCAACCCCCTTTAGGAGTACTAAATCTAGTACGTTTTATCTCAGACCCCTTTCTCCATTCTAGGTACTGACCTAGAATAAACACATGAGGGCTTGGATGGTTTGGTTTAGCTAAGATCATCCCATACTCCTACAACTATTGGGCCAATTACTTTATCGTCACTTTGTATTACAGCACGAGAGTTCTTAATCCATATCCAACTCATGTAGCCAGAATCGTCGCAATCTGCAATAACATAATGACTATTCTTTAGTGTAAAGGCAGGAAGTGTTCCGGGTTGCATATTGTGAATTAGACCTTCCATCAATGAGTCTCCGCCCATGATCTACCGATATCACTAGAACCAGCCAGCGGACAGAACAAACCTAGGTCTTCACCTGTTTGCTTGATGGCCCAACGTTGGATGCGGCCAACCTCCTCTGCCTCTTCCTTCGTACCAATAACCTCCGTTTGCCATTCGTCATGTACAAAGTCCACTTGCTTGAATTGAATGCCTGTCTTACGAAGTTCTTTACGCCACAGAACATTGGCATGTTTCATGATAACAGACTCACCATTCTGTAGGTAACCAGCCAACATAAGATGCTCTGAGTCACAAGCAACCTTACGACCATCAAGACCCACAAAGAAACCGCGAGAAGCGTCAACAGGAATCTTGTGATCCTTAAGCTTCTTAAGACCGGGAAGAGCACGAAGGAAGTTGGCTACTGCCTCACCAGCCTGTTTGTTATTGCACTTAAGAATCTCTGCAACCTTAGGGATGGATGCACCAAGAAGGAAGGCATAGATAAAAGTCTTGGCATCATCACGGGAACGACAGATAGGACCGAGAGCACGTTTGTTAACGTTATGGATATCTGTCTCGTCTTCCTTCTTACCGTCAACAATAGCTTTTACATACTCGGCAGACTTCATGTAGTGGGCAAGGATACGAAGCTGAATGCCCTCGGCATCAGTACCCACCAGCCAGTTGCCTTCCTCTACAGTCCACAAGTCACGAAGGGTGTAATCGTATTTAGCCTTGACTTCCTCAACTGCGCTACGAGGCTCACCATGGAAAGGTGAAAAGATGTTGGCTTGATTAGGGTTGGTGTGAGCCATACGGCCAGACCATGCACCGATAGGCCAGAACTTACCATGGATACGGCCATCATCCTTGACGCATCCAAGCCACTCCACAAGGCTCTTCTTACGTCCGTCTAGGGTGAGCCACTTGGCAAGGTCTTTAGCTGCCTGTGGGGCGCTTTCAGGAAGCGTAGCAAGGTTAGTCTCAGAGGTCTTCCAGCCGTATCGTTTGTAGTTCTCTAGCTTTTCGTCTACCATTGTGTTACCTCAGCAGGACCGATGCATCTCCATCCAGTCTTAATAAAGCTACTATGAAATGTTTCCCCACACTTATTTAGACTGTACTTTGGATATTCAAAAGAATGGTCATAGAACTTTGTAAAGCCAACCATAGCAGTAGGTGTTTTATTATTTAAAGTATAGATTCCCGGCGCTACCATTTCCCAACCTCCACAGGACCTACCCTAATAAACTCATCTATTTTATTTTTACTCTTAAACCAATGCGCCAAGTTACTATGTTTACCTTTACATCCTTTATTGCCCCATTCATAACCAAGAAGATGTTGGTAGTCATTGCCTTGTAGAATCCAAAGCTTTACTTTAGTGTAGTTTTTCTTCTTAGCCTTCCACAATCCTTCATGATCTTTCATATTTTTTGTATCCATCTGTTTTCTCTACAGGTTTCCAACCAGCATCCCACAATACATCAATACGATCCTTAGGGCTACCGGGATTAAAGGCTACGTAATCGTAACAAATAAGATCATCCTCCTCACGTTTGGTCAGAGGATATTTAGCCATAGCATCCTCTACATTGGAGAAGAGAGTGCCATCTTTCTTAGTTCTGTACTTGATTCGATTGACTTCCTCAAGCCGGGGTGGGAAAGCCTCTTGGAAGCCCTGCTCAATCTGCTCCATTTCTTTGTTGATTTCTTCCAGCAGACTCTCCGCTTTAGGTTTGTTAAAGGCAAATCCTTGTCTCCCCATATCGTAGCAGATCATAGCCATGTCATGCTCTACACGCATTGCCTTGGCCCAAGAAGGGTCACAGATATACTTCTTGTAGTAGTTCCAAACAGCTTCAAGAACCTCTACATCCTGTTCACCATACTCAATCATTTCAGGTGTGCAGACATCCCAAGACCCTTTATAAGAACCTTTGTGTACACCAAGGAATTTACCAAGTTCTTCAAGGCTATGTGTGTTAAACTTCTTGTAGTTAACAAGCTTAGATACCACCAAAGTATCCACGACAGACATAGGATTGATGAGGTTAGGGCTGACTAGACGATTGATAACCCATACATCGTACCCAAGGCCGTTGTGGAACACCCACTTGTCAGGATTATAGAACGTAACCCAAGCCTGAAAAGCCACCATATCAAAGAAAGTCATAACAAAACCATCAAGGGTCTTGACTCTGATAAAGTGAATCTTTGTTGGCTCAAGCCCATCAGCCTCAAGGTCAGCTAGGACTATCTTCATAGTTCCTCCAATCTATAAGGTGTTTAGGTGAAAGTAAACGCATGTAGTCCCTGCCAGTACCAATGGTGTTTCCAAAACAGGTTAGTACTTCATATATAACCTTTCTATTTCCCCACCTATGGGTTGGTGTGTAGCCTAGTGCAAAATATGTAGCCTTTCCTTCACGAGAATAATAAAGATTCATTACCACCTCACCAAAATAAATGGTGCAAAGAATTTATCTAGGTATCCTTTGTGGTCGTGTTCTTTAAAACTCCAATCTCCTCTAATTCTAAAGGACCATCGACCATCTTCGTCCATATCCCCGCTATACTGATTAAAAGTTTCCCAATTCCACCCAGTCTTATCTGGAAAAATAGTAATGAAATAAGAGCCAGTATTTCTGGTATACATTCCAGTATTCAAATCTCTGTCTCCCTAAGTAGGGTTGTTTCAGGATCGTAGTACACAGCACCAGCATACCCAAGCTTACTAAACGGACGATTCTTCTCAATCATAAATTTAGTAGTGTTACGGATATCTTCATCTGTTGCTTCTTTGTCACGCTCAATACGGATACAAATGATAGCCTCTTCTTCAAGGGACTTTGCATACTTAGTGTGGCCATCCTCATTGACGTGAGAAATAAGGATGATACCGATGTTCAACTCTTTGGCAAGCTGTGCAAGATTACTAGCAAGCCGAGTAAGAACACTAGTTGCACCATCAATGCCCCCAAGATAGGCAAGACGCTGAACATGATCCACGAAGATGTAATCAGCACCGTAAACACCAGCAGCAAGCCTACAGTATTCAAGAACTTCCATTGGTTCATCGCCAGACCTCATTTCAAATACGATTGTACGATCTTGTCTAGTGGCTTCAATAGCAGCCTTCTCAACATCTTCCTCAGAGATGCCACGTTCTTTAGCATCATCCTTGGTGCGGACATTCTTGCCAAGTTTGTAAGTAGCCATAGCACGGTAGGTGGTAGACTTTTGTTCTTCCATATGAAGAATACCAATCTTCACATCTTCTGTGGACTCAAGCAAACCCATCTCAAGATAACGGAACAACTCTGTCTTACCTGATCCGGGCGGTGCCTTAAGGAACGTCAGACCGCCACGAACCAACCCACGGATGCTGCTATCAAGGCCGCTATGGCCAGTAGGGACATACTGGTAAGGGTTCTCTTCTCTGAGAATAGAAAGTACCTGATTATCAGAGCAATAAAAATTATCAGGAGTCCAACGCTGAGGGCGAAGAGCGGACCACTTAAGTTCACTGATATCTCCCTTCTGAATAGCCTCGTTAGCATCCTTCCACTTAGTCAGAGGGACATAGTAGAACTTGGATGGCAGTGCCTTATAGAGCCTGTCAGCAGCCTTCTTACCAGCAGGATCAAGTTCCCCTGCATAGACAATCTCTTGGAAGCTATTGAGATAGTCGTAATGCTTCTTTACAAACTCGTCACCAATTGAAGCACTAGGTAGGGAAAGTACTGGCCAAGTGCGATCCATTGACTGATATAGACTTGCAGCATCGAATTCTCCTTCGACAAGATAGAGCCTTTTAGATGAGGCAGGGTTAACTGTGGGGCCGAAAAACTCCTTCATACCTACGCCAGTATCTTTCAGCCAAGTCTTAGACTTAACATGAAAGTCACGATACTTAGTGGTATGGGGGTACTTGAAGGCATACCTAATAGGCTTACCTTCTTCGTCTAGTTGAAGTTGGATACCATATTTTTTACAGATATCAGGATCAATATTTCTGATACCTTCGTAAGTCACACTTGAAGGTTCTTTCATCTTGCTATCTACATAGTCCTCTGTTGTCACCCAGCCACACTTACTGTGGCAATAGCCTTTACCTGTCTCATACCAACTAAAGGCTTCGTTAGCGTTACACTGTGGACAGGTCTTATGTGTCTCTCTAGGCGTCGTCATTCCATCCACTCATTTCCTCTGGACCAAGCCAATAACTACCTTCTTTACGTAATGTAGGAAGTATTAAAGGTAAATTAGTTGCTGGAAATACACGGCTGCATGTATTGTCTACGTACCCATGTGTCCAGATAAACCTACCATTTGACTTAATTGTAAGTAGTTGACACTGACCCTTTCTAGTAGGTTCAGCTTGTCTCCACAGAAGTCCATAGATACGAGTACTCATCTAGCCACTCCTCTTCGTCCTCAGAGATTACATCACGGATAGCTTCTTCACATTCCTCACAGTATACTTCATCCCATTCAGGAATAAAGTTACCGTGGATAGAGTCACAAGATTTACAGCGTGTCATTATGCCAACCTCCTAGAACTTCTGGACCAATAAGAGTAGACCTACCACTAGTGGCCCAACGTTTTTTGGTTTTTTCACTAGTTTTTGAGTAACCTCTTTCATGGATATTGTAAAAAGAAAGTTTTCTAAAATAGAAGTAAACTTTATTAAAGTTATTTTTCCACATCAGAAGTGTACCTTTCCGCCAGTAAGAAGGTTTGAAAGTTGAGTAAACACAGCACCCGAAAGGTCTTTAAGATCGTGGATAACAACATTCTTAGGGTAGATTTCTTTGACAGTATCATCCTTGATACCGATGCCGATACATTCTACACCACTTTTGGATACTTCGTCAATAGCCATCTTAAGACCACCCACAAGTTCACTGCGGTTAATATAACCAATAGTGGCGTTAGCCGGACAACCATCAGACAACACAAGAAGAACCTTACGACGCTCAGGACGTTTTTGCAGATCATGGTAAGCCCAAAGCACAGCATCACGGTCAGAGTTGTTACCTCCTGCATGTTCCCTGATCGTGGAGATAGCACCCTTAGCAACTTGCAGCGACTCGTTAAAACGCTTATACTTAAAAATGTTCAAAGGTTCATAACGATGGTACTTAGACTTTTTATCTTGTGCCCTATAGACAAGATCATCCAAGTCAGAGCCTTCACCACTATTATCAAAACCACTAATCTGATAACGGATTTGAGTACCTTCAAGACATTCAGCAAAGGCAATAACAGCCTCGGCAGCAACACCAATCTTTAAGCCAGACATAGAGCCAGACAGGTCCACAAGCATGTGAACAGCGGTGTCCATGTCAAGACGATCCTGCCGCTGCTTGAACACCTGAGGGGCACCTTGGAAGCCAGCAACAAGTCTCTTGGTATCAAGACGACCAAACTCCCTACCAAAGTCCCAGTCACGTTGCTCCTTAGCCATAAGTGAACGACGCAGGCGAGCCTTCATGGTATTCACAACACCACCAAGAGAAGTCTTTTGCTTGTCGTAAGCGGCTGCTGTACCATTCTTCATTTCATCATGGCGATAGTCTTGACGGGAATTAACACTGTCCCGCTCAAAGACTTCATCATAACGAGTCGTAAGTACCTTGTAAGATTTAGGCTTTTCAGAACCACAGTTCTCGTAGTATTTGTCGGACTCACCCTTAATAAACTTCTTTACCCAATCGTTTAGATCGTCGGAAGCTTTACCAGCTTTACCCTTAGCTTTGTCCATAGCCTCCTTAGCTTTAGCATCTTGGTTAGAAGGAACAGGCTTACCTTGAGTAATGTCACCATCAGGATTAAAATTAAACTCTTGAGGATTACCCTCAGTAGGATCAGGCTCACCATTCTTAGAGTTATCCTCGGCCTCCTCAATCATCTTCTCAATAGCAATAGCAAGATTCATAATCTGGCTAGAGTTCTCGCACTTATGAGCCTCGTCAACCCACTTCTGCCCCCATTCACGATACTTTTCAGGGAGAAGGTTAATCATTTCTTTGTTGGATTCCCCGCCGTAGTCTTTGCGACCCATACGAAGAATAGCAGACATAACATTGTCGTAATTCATCTTATCAAATGTGATGAGACCAGACTTCAAAGTCTCAAGTTCTTTTTGTCCTACATTCTCAGACAGAACAGAAAGGTTCTTTTGGGCACCGGGGTACTCCTCCATAACCTTACGCTCAAGCCACATATCTTCAAGACAATTCCAAATCTGCTTGGCACCAGTAGTGTTGGTCTTGGCAAACTTTTCCAGAGCCTCAAAGTCAGTGTGGCGAATATGGCCAGCTTCGTGATCCAAGTACCCACGAAGCACCATAGCAGCGTTATGGTCAAACTCTACAACTTGGTCAATTGCAGGAAGGACAATCTCTTTACCATCGGTATAGGCACCATCACCCTCAAATGCGAGAGTGACCTCTTTGTTACGCCCAAAGATAGCAGCCGTCTGGCTAAGTTCGTGGATCAGATCATAAGCTTTCATATCAGTCTTCCCAACTAAGCATTTGGTGGAGGGCCGCTAACGCGACCCTCTCTATGTGTCTATCAGTAGGTTCCCACCCTTCCTTGTCTTTGAAATACCTTTGAATATTTTTTGGAGGATCGGAAAGAGGAACATACCACCAGTTATTTTCAGAATGGCAGATATACGTAGTCCCTCTTAACTCTACATCATAAAACAATTTCATTTAACAACCCTATCAATGATCCCCTTGATAACTGCACGGTCAGCTTGAGTGCAACGGTTAAGGATAACCATGTTGAAGGCTTGCTTCAAGTTGGCCTTGCGTCCGGGCAGGATGGTATTGAGATGAGCCACAGACTTTGCAACAGCAATCATACCACGAGGCGAGATAGGTTGCAGAATCTTAGCCTGCTCGAAGGCCGTAAGATGTTCAGTGACATACTTGTTGATGATAGTAGTCTCCTGTTCCGTAAGGCTAGGAACATGGCGCGAGATAAGGGCAGCACGAGACTTATCGTCAAGATAGTCCACCTGACCCCAAATGGTAAAGCGGTCAAGGAAGGCCAGAGATTGAGGCCGCGCACCCTGATACATACCATGTTCGTCACCCTGACCAACAGTGTTACCCGTAGCAAACATACGGAACATCGGATCAGGTTCAACCAGACGACCACCGTCTTCAGTGATACGGAAAGAGTTACCTTCAAGGACAGACTGCATCACATAGGCAACATCAGGACGGCAGAAGTCAATCTCGTCAAAGCAAGTGATATACCCACTCGTCATAAGTCGAGGAAGCACACCATCCACAAAGACAGACTTACCATCCTTGAGAGTATCCCGACCGATAAGGTCCATACGGGTAATCTCAGAGTCAAAGTTGATACGTGCAAACGGCCAGTTAAGGTGTGCCGCAATCTGCTCAATCAAAGTAGTCTTACCAGAACCAGTGTGACCTTGCAGATACATACGCTGATTGGATACAATAGCATACAGAGCATCAATCAACAGGTCTTCACGGAAGATGTAGTGAGGGTCTTTAGCAGGAACGTCAGGGTGCACACCTTCCCATTCCCACACAGGTACATCAAAGTTAGCTTTGGTTTCGATATCAAAAACATCCTTGATGTTCTTCATCACAACCTTGCCGGAAGGAATAGAACCATCACCTTCAACCTTAGCTCCCTTGAAGGGCTTGGCAGTCAGTTCCTTGGACATATCAGACAGAGACTTTTGAAGACCCTTGATTTCCTTCTCAAAGGTTTTCTCCTTAGCCTCAGCAGCAGCCTTGAGTTCATCAAGCTTACCCATAACACCCGATACCTCAGAGAAAGACTCATAGATATCGTTATAGGTAGGAAGGCCGTAAGACCCAAGGATAGTGTCAAGCACCTTACGGCGCTCATCTTCCAGCGGCTTAAGTTCAATCTTACCAGTCAATTTAATCTCCACAGGTTTGGTGGTGACACCTTTTTCACGGGCCTCACGAAGAATACGATAAGAGTCAAACAGAGTTTCAACAAACTTATCTTCTTCGATATAGTTACAGACAATCTCTGCATCCGAAGGTGCTTCAAGAATCTTCTTAGCGTAATCCTCAGGAGTAATCTTGCCAGTAGCAAGCATCAGAATAACAAAGGGAGGGGTGCGTTCAGTGGCCTTATAGAAGGTATCGTTAACGTGAGCCTCCACCCTTTCAAACAAGTCAGAGTAGTTGTCACGGAAGAAACGCTTGACAGCCTCACGGATAGGGCGGGATTCCCGAATATGCCCCTCATCTTGGATAACAATGTTTCCATCCTTATCCTCAGTGAAGTTAACATTGAGGTGCGGAGCGATTTCGTTCAGCAGAAAATTGATGTCAGTCATTGGTGCTCTCCTTAGTTAGGCTTCTTGCCGGGATTAGAAGGGTCGAATTTGCCGGGATCATTCCCGTGTCCGTTATCATCTTTAGGCTTATCAGGCCAAGGATATGTAGGTCCACCATCATCACTATCGTCACCATTAGTATCAGATGACCCACCATTATCCCCATCGTCATCGTCTACGGGCGGTTCAGGGTTATCACTAGGATTGTCCGGAGTAAGATTAGGGCGATCACTCCTGTCCAGAACCCCGCTATGAATAGGTCCAACACACTCTCCTTCAATCCATTTGTTGTCTACAAATTGCGGGCATTCAATATGAGGATTAACACAAGCAGCAAGGGCCAGCCCTGCCACAGACATAAGAAGGTATTTCATATATGGTCTCCATCAGTCCAGATGATAAGGTTAATAGGTGCGATTAGTAGCGGATGTTTAAAGTATTCGTCAAATACAGAAGGGCTGTCAGTCCAGTTGTCGCAAAAGTCTTTATAGAATTTTTCTATACAAACAATAGGCTTAGGAATAGTTGTATCCCAATCAGAATATCCAGAAGATATTTCTCCTTTATAAAGTATATCAGCAGCAGGGCTTTTTCGTAATCCTTTATGGTGGGTTAAGTATAGACCATCCATCACATTACCTTAAATGCATCATACGCATTAGGAAAAATCATGGTTGGCCCAAAGACAGCCCATGTGTCCTCTTGCGAAGCTTCAGACAAGGAAAGAAAGATTCCTTCAATAATAGAAATTCTTTCTTCAGGGTTGGTATAGGTTACTTGTGCTACAGGAATCATTGTTCCTTTCTGCAAACCATAGATAACAAGTGGTTCGAGTTTAATTTCCTTAATCATGTCTTATCCTCCCGCGCCTGTGCGGCGTCCGAAGGTGGGTCGGTCACTTCCGGCGCGGGGCTTTGGTCGGCATTCTGGAATAGGTCGCTAGGGTGCAGCGGTAGATGCTGTGCAGCGTCCGTGGGGGCGAGGGCGGCGAGGAAGTCAGCGATAGCCAAACGATCAGCTTTCGACAGATGGTGAACGTGGCCCGCCTCCTCCGTCTTGCGAAGGCGTCTCACCCATCCATCAATTCCCGGCACCCCCACCCCGCGCGCAGGGAGGGCGGCGCGGGCGTGTGCAACCATAAATGGATTGGCTTCTGGTTGGCTTGTTTGCCATTCCAACGCTTCCACCGCCTTCGCCAGCTTGGCTTCTGTTTCTTGCAGTTGCAGACAAGCCTCACCATAAGCCGCTCTATAGTCTTCTTTGTATCCTGCTTGCTTATCGCGGTCGGCAATAAGGGCTTCGATGCGGTCGATGGCTTCACGGATAAGTCCTTTGCTAAATCCAGCTAGACTGTAATGTTCCCGCAGCCGTTCGATCAGTTCTTCGTCACTCATGGTCGTCTCCTTTCAGGGCGGCAAGACTGGTTTCTTCATTCATATCTAGAATCCTTTTTCCAAATAGAAACTTTGTTTTTCACATACTCTCTAAACTCTGCATCAGAAACATCCTCATTCTCTGCCTTGCTTTTGATCCCCCACTTGATATCATCGTAAGTAGAGATAGCAGATTCCATACGATTAGCATGGTGTTGGATACGCTCAATGGTGGCAGGAAGGTGAGCAAAGTCCAGAGTTTTACACATGGTCCGCATCTCTTCCAGAGCAGAGCAGATATACTCATCCACATTCACAGTATAAGTAACCTTAGACATTGTATTCTCCATCATTAATCATGTCGATAAGGTATTGCATATAAGCTTTCCACTCCTCATCCGTCATATCTTCGTCAGATTCTTCGATGTATTCTTGCTCCATTACAGAACCCCCATGCTTGCAAGGACAACGACAAGAACCATAGTCAGGCCAAAGCCAAGCGCCCCACAAAGGGCGATAGTGTCAAGTTTCATCTTTATTCTCCCATTCAGAGATTTCAGTAGGGCCTAGAAATTTACCATCAGTAAACCAATAAGGTAGTGGTCTATCACCCGGACTATAAAGGTTTAGCATTATACAATGGTACTGATCCTTTTCTTTTGATAAAAGGACGTAATTTTGCCTAACCTTTCTTATCATAATGCCACTCCGGCTTCTCTCCGTGAACCCATGAAAGGTGAATTGTATCACGTTTCCAACGTTCATTCAAGTAAAGTTGGTATGCCTCATGCACATTGGTGATATGCTTAAAGGACAAACCTTGGTCAGCATTGGCTGCACAGTTAGGGTGCTTTGTCTGTTCGTCAGACAGGAAATAGCCGTGATGATAGTAGTCCTCAAAGACAGGGATAAGATCAGCAGACTTATGCCTACCCCATTGTGCTGCTAGTGCAATCATATGGTCCAACAGCCAACGAAAGTTACCCTTACTGTGACAAGTCCATACACAGCATGGATGCCCTGTATGTGTAAGCTTGTATACCTTGTCACCCCATGCCTTAGACATGGAGTTGATCCTTACACTGGCACTAAGTAGCTGCGCTGTTTCAAGGATCATCTTATTCTTCCGCACATCATCCAACCAAAGGGCAGACGTATCCGGGCTAGGTGATGTGGCAAAGATATTCATTCTTCATCCTCCTCATCATCATACAGCCAATGGTCCAGCGCCACCAGATCAAAGGGATCGACAGGCAACCAATCGGCGCTATCCTCCCCCTCCTGATAGACAAAAGGTTTATCGTCCATATTCCGACACATACTAAACCCTCCCCTTCTCAATAATGATAAGGCGGTCATTGGTGACCTGATGCCGCCAACCATACAGATTCATAAGCGCCATATACACAATCTCTGTGATAGGATACCGCTTACCATTCACTTCTGCATAATAGTTAAACATTCTTCTTCTCCTTTTTCTTGATAAGAGAATAAAACAAGAGGGACTAGAGCATTACCCTAGTCCCCTAAGTATTATACTCTTATAGGCTTATTCAGCCTTAGCAGACATGATGGTGCGGAGTTGGCGCAGGACTTCCATATCCACATTGTCACCCTCAACGGGCTTTTCCATATGCTTTGCAGCCTTGGCAATAATGCGCTGCAACTCTGCCATCATATCGAAAGGATTAGCAGCCTTCGGCGGGGAAACTTTCCAGAACGGGGTATCACGCGCCGTCATGAACACCTTACCCTTAAGCACATTATCATCCGAAGGATGGGCAAACCATACTTTGGTTTCATCCGACCATTGCAGATTGGTAAACTCTGCCACCCACTTGCTAAACGCATTCTGGTGATACGGCGATGCACTCTGCAATGCAGACAAAAGACGGGCCGCATCCCCCGCCTCAATCTTTTTATCATGCCACAGTTTCAGAACCGACACGGCGGTCTTATGGATATCCTCTTGCAGCTTGCCCGCCGCCTTAGTGATACGCCCTACAGCACCTTCAATATCCGCCACCGAACCAAACAGTTTCACCTTTGTCATATCCATAGTCTTTATCCTTCTCTTAGGTTGCCATGCACAATCTGCATGTAACAAGACATTAGGCCATGCCGATAAGACAAGATAGGGTTGGCCCTACTTACCTAATGCCTTGCTTAGATACAGACTGTTAGCTTATTCATCATACGGAATTCTATTCCCGCATATTGCCAAGGGTCGGCATTTAGCCGCCCTCCCCATAAAGGGTGCAATTTGTCATGCGCGTCACCATAGGGCCAAGCCTCTGCAATGGTGTATATTAGACATGGGCAGGGACTAAGTAACCCGCCGCTCAGCCTTGTCATTTCAAGGCCATATCGCGCATTAGTCGCTTAGGCGACATATGAACCCAATGGCCGAACCTAGCTTAAGCCATTGCGCCTTGTGCCTTGCGGCTTTTGTACACCCTTACCCCGCTTTCAAGAGGTATCCGATGGACGCCCCAAGGGTAGGGCGTGGTCTGTAGGCATAAAGAGCGGTCGGTTTCCCGATGCACAAGGTATGGCAGGTTTCCTAAGGCCGGGCAAGTAACATATTATTTCAAAAATCTAGGTAGTTGTAACATTTCGTGAAGTCGTGTGAATGTGTATAGGTATGCGCGCGTATATGCGCGAGGAAAGGGTCAGTAATGTTGACCTATAGTTTCTGAGTGAAATGGTAGGGAATCCAATGGGTTAGTATACTTTAGGATAGGTGTGTGGGTTTTACCACATATTGTGTCATATAAGCCACATAAACCAAAGTTATATACCAAAGTATGGGGTAACACTAAACTAAACGGTTTAGTATTGCATCGGGCAGACCCCTAGGCGTACCCCTAGGCAGGGGGGACCGGGGGTGTGCTTGGTTCTATGAATTACCCCTCAAGATTTTCTCGGCAATTTTTTACCATTTGAGGGGGTAGAGGTATGGTATAGATAATAACATGGTCTAGAACTTCATAGGAAGCCCGTACAGCGGGTGTAGAGGGTTGGGATAGGTCAGGGTAGCGGAGAACTGGTAAGGCCCCTCCTTGGGCTTCCTACGGCCTCTACGATGGATCGCCCCTTTAGGGTACCGTAGGGAATGTACCCAAGGCCCTACACAGTGCAAGCCCCACTATGTATATACTCTATGTATATACTATAAGGAACCTTAAGTTCATTTATCTTTATTTCATTTAATAAATAATATTATCTTAGTATACCTAAGAGCAAGCTTAAGCACTACGTGGTATACATGTGTACCTTAGGTATAGGGATATATCTGTCTTTGTCTATTATTTATAAAATAATTGTATCTGTCTTCACTTTTTTCTTGACATACCTAAAGAAATACTGTATAATTACACTTAACAGTTTCGGCAGGGAGAACTGGTGTTCCGGCTAGGCTCATAACCTATGCTTCGTAAGTTCGATTCTTACCTCTGCAACCAATTAGGACAACCATGCCTATCTTTACTTATCAAGACCTTTACAATACAAGTAACGTAGCAGACACCAAATCCATCTTTTGTGAACATGACCCCAAGGGAGCCTTGACCCTCAACAGGGAAGGCAAAGAAGGTAAGATTCCACTCTTCAAACTATTTATGAAGTTGGTGGTAGAAGACCCCTCCGAGGTTACCTTTGCAGAAGAAGTCTTTGGTGATTTTGTTTATTGGACTAAACTTAAAGGTACAGCTTGGTTCAAACCCTACTACGAGGAATGGTCTGACGTAGCAACTGAGAAGCGTAAACAGATCGCCTTCCAAGCTATTATGAATGAAGTTAAGACCGGAGGCAAGTCCTCCTTTACTGCTGCCAAGTACCTGATTGAAGAACCTTGGCGTAATGGAAACTCTGTCTACGAGAAACGTAAGATCAAAGAGTCTGTCCAACAAACTGCCTCTAAAGCTTTTACTAATAACTCTATTCAAAAAGACCTTGAACGTTTAAAGTCTGAAGGACTTCTCTCTTAATGGCTAAGGCACCTAACCTTCCTACGATTACAGGACAGTTTGCTTCTTCGGAACTACTGAACCGTGCATTTCGTGATATCGAAGATGCTCTGGAAAACACTGTCTCTCTGGATGGTTCGATCCCTAACGCCATGCTGGCAGACTTTGACATGAATGGGTTTAATATCCTGAATGCTGGTGGTCTGTCTATCGACGGTGTTGATGTCTTTGCTCTGGTTAATAAAACAACTATTTCTCCCCAACCTCCGAGTGGTGGCGTAGACGGTGACCTGTGGTTCAAGGTAAGTACTTGATGTACTTATGTAAAAGGTGTAAAGAAGAAAAGCCTTGGGAAGACTACTACAAGGCAAAAGGTACAAAAACAGGGTATCATTCTTCTTGCAAGGACTGTATGAAGGCTGGGGCTTTGGAGACGAAGAAACGTATCGCCCACCTTCGACCAGAACAAAGTCGTAAGTATTACGAAAAGAACAAAGAAGCTATCCTAGCTAAGAACAAAGCCTACCAGCAAGAAAAACCAGAGGTGGTAAGAAAAGCTAGGGGTAACTGGAAGAAAAGAAACCCCGGTGTTGTTGTTGCCCTAGTAGCCAAACGTAAAGCCACAAAGTTGAGTGCGACTCCACCTTGGCCGACAGACGACCACCACAAGGCTATCCAAGATTTCTACTGGCTGGTTAAAGACCTCAAAGCTACCTCTGGTGAAGAGTATCATGTTGACCACATTGTACCCCTGCAAGGAAAAAGCGTCTGTGGTCTACACGTTCCTTGGAATCTGCAAATACTCCCATCAGACTTGAATCTCTCTAAAGGAAATAGGTAAATGGCCGCTCTGTCCGACCACGCTGAAAAACTCCTCCTTGATTGGCTTATGACAACGGGTTCTGCTACCCGTCCTACTAATTGGTACGTTGCTCTGTACACTGCTGCCCCCTCGGATTCGGGTGGCGGCACTGAAGTGTCTGGTAGCGGCTATGCTCGTCAGTCTGCTACCTTTGCTGCTGCCTCGACTCCCGGTGGTACGACCTCCAACACTAACGCAATTACCTTTACTGCGGCTGGTGGCTCGTGGGGTTCTGTGACACACCTCGGTATCTTTGATGCTCTAAGTGGTGGTAACCTCCTGTGGCATGGCGCACTGGTTGCTCCTAAGACGATTGCTGACGGCGACACTCTTGAATTTGCTATTGGTAACATCGACCTTACCATTGCCTAACCTTAGGAGGCTAGGGTGGAAGGCTATCGTGTATCAGAAAGCGGTGATTTTCGTCTTCTAGAAAATGGAGATAACAGGGTCACCGAAGGCTTTATTGAAGGCTTTGCTACCCTAACTGCCCAAGGCTCCATCTCTGCTATTGCTTCGTCTAGACAGAAAGCAGAAGCAAGTTTTTCGACTGTAGGTAGTGTTCTTCTTGCTGGTGAAGCGGTACTCTTTGGTAGAGTAAACTTTAACGGTCAAGGTTCTGTTCAAGCTGACGCAGACCTAGTTGCCTCTGGACTTAGCCAGCTTAACGCTACAGGGTCTCTGTCTGGTCAAGCTGTCCGTATACAGCAAGGCGCTGTAAGCTTCTCTGGCTCAGGTTCTATTGCGTCTGTAGCAGGGTTTAAGTTTAACGGTGAAGCTAGTCTTAGTGCAGATGGTACGTTCTCTGTAACTCCAAACTTTATTGCTCAAGGACTCTTCGGCCCCTTCGATCTTATTGTAGAGCGTATTACCGAGTCTGGTGATATTCGTATTACAGAAGATGGCAATATCCGTATTGCAGATAACTACCAACCTAACTCTGCTGTTGGCACTATTATTGCAGAACCTACGGTTACTCTGTTTCTATCTGAACCGTATGCTAAATACCAGTCTAATTGGAAGCTTGCTGTACCATACGTTAAATATGAAGGTGAGTGGGTTATTCCTGAGAAAATCTATAAACACGTTTCCGGTGGTTGGAAAAGGATTTATTAATTAATGGCTAACGTAAAAATTAGCGACCTACCAGCAGCGGGTTCTGCTTCAGGTACACAAGAGTTTGAAGTTAACGATAGCCTTACCAGCCGTAAGGTTACTGGCTCTCAAATCAAGACCTACGTTAACTCTGACCGAGTTGAGAAGACTTCTGACACTGGTTCTGCTAAAGTCCCTACTGGTACTGCTGCTCAACGAGATGGTTCGCCTGCCTCTGGTTACTTCCGTTTCAATACTGATATTAGCAAGTTCGAAGGGTATAATGGTACGGCTTGGGGTTCTGTCGGTGGTGGCGCTACTGGCGGTGGGACGGATGAAGTCTTCTTTGAAAATAGTCAGACAGTAACCTCTAACTACACCATCACCAACGGCAAGAATGCTATGTCCGCTGGTCCTATTACTATTAACTCTGGCGTCACCGTTACGGTTGGTGCTGGCGAAGTCTGGACAATTGTGTAATGGCTAATCTTACAGTTAAAGGCAATCCTCTTGGTAGCGGTACTTTTACCGTTGAACCTCCTAACTCGAATACCAGCCGCACGATCACCCTGCCGGATGCGTCGACCACGCTGGTTGGCACGGACGCCACGCAGACCCTGACCAACAAAACCATTCAGGGTGGTGCGCTGACGCTGGACACCGCCAAGACGGCAACTGGCACCGCCGTGGACTTCACGGGCATCCCTTCTTGGGTGAAGCGGGTGACGGTCATCTTCAATGGTGTTTCATTGAGCGGCACGTCCAGCATTCTGGTTCAACTTGGAACAAGCGGCGGCATCGTCTCCACTGGATACGACGCCTGTTCCTACATCTTTGAAGGTGGCTCAAACGCCGCTGTGCCGTCCACCGCAGGTTTCCCCGTATGTCTTCAGTCTGGGACGCGGGTCGTCGCTGGTGGTTTGATGACCCTGCAAGTCGTCTCAGGAAACATTTGGATCGCCTCACTCGGCGGCGGCGCTTCTCCTAGTTCGCGGGCGTTCGCTGGAGGCGGCAACGTCACCCTCTCCGCCACACTCGACCGCATCCGCATCACCACCGTGAACGGCACCGACACCTTCGACGCTGGCACCATCAACATCATGTACGAGGGCTGATCCATGTCCACGATGAAAGTAGACAGCATCGTCAGCAGCGGTGGCACCAACACGGCCCAGATCAACGGCATCACCCCCGCGCTGGCTTCTATAGCCGAAGCACAGGCAGGCACAAATGCCACAAAGCTGATGACGCCTGACACGACCGAGGAGGCACTACGGGCGCTAAACACCGTATTCCTCGGCACGATCAATACGACCAGCGGCACCACGCAAACGCTGTCCGGTTTGGACCTGACGCCTTACAAACAAGTCATCGCGCAGTGGTATAACGTGTCCGGCACGAGCCCAGGCGCAGGCACCGTTACCGCTGGCGGCGCGGCCATAGGTCAGACAAGCGTTGTTGGAAACTTTGACCTAAGTAGTGGTTCGCAGACATATGACCTTACGGGGTCCGGTCGGACACTTAGCGGCCTTACCCACACTCTCACTACGGCCAGCACTAGCTTCTCTGTCTCTATATCGCCAACTAACTTTGATGCAGGGACGTTCCGCATTTACGGGGTGCGCTAATGGACTACTTTGAAGTCATCACCGACGCCCGCACGGGTGAGCAGACCATCCGACCCTATACGCCGGAAGAGATTGCCGCCGTAGAGGCTGCACAAGCTGCTGCTGTTGAGGCAGAGCGTATGGCCCTGAAACTCTCCTTCGCCCAACTCCTGATCGGCCTCGTCACCGAACAATGGATCAGCGAAGAGGAAGGCGAAGCATGGCTGGCAGGAACCCTCCCCGCTGCCGTTCTCGCGGTCATTGAGAGCCTGCCCGCAGAGTACCGCTTCGCGGCCAAGGCCCGCGCCATCCGCCCGTCCGAGGTGCTGCGAAGCGACCCGCTGGTTGCCGCCATGAGCGCCGCAGCAGGCAAGACCGAAGAAGACCTCGACAACTTCTTCCGCACCTACGCAGGAGTGTAAGACATGGCGATCACCCTCGACGGCACCAACGGTATCGGTACTCCTGATCTGGAAAGCACTGGCCCGATCACTGGCACCACTGGCACGTTCAGCGGCAACGTGACGGCCAACGGCCTGTCTACCGAACTGCGACCTTTGGTGCTTGGCACGTCTCAGGCTTCGACTTCTGGCACCACTGTGGACTTCACTGGTATCCCTTCTTGGGTGAAGAGGATCACGGTGATGTTCAGTGGTGTGTCCACCAGCGGGACCAGCCCCGTGCAGATACAGCTGGGCGACAGCGGTGGGTTTGAGACGACAGGGTATAACAGCGGGGCCATGTCCTACGACAGCGGGACGCCAGCTTCATCCACGACTGGGCTTTTGGTTGACGAAGACGTTGGCGGCGCTGCGGCGCTACGTCGCGGCCAGTATGTGATTTCTAACCTGAGCGGAAATTTGTGGGTAGGCTCTGGGGTCATGATCGTTCCCAACCTCACCACGGCAGCGGGCGACAAAACCCTCTCCGACACACTGACACAGCTCCGCATCACCACCGTGAACGGCACTGATACTTTCGATGCTGGCACTATTAATATTATGTATGAATAAATAATGTCTTCAACACTTGACCAAATCAGACTTGCAGCAGAATCCAGCCTTGAGACGTTTATTCGTCTTGTGGCTCCTGAACAAGTCCTTGGTTCTTGCCATGAAGATGTGATTAGTTGGTGGTCTCGTCCTGATTCTAAGACTCACCAGATTCTTTTGTATCCTCGTGACCACCAGAAATCCCGTCTTGTAGCTTACCGAGTTGCTTGGGAACTTACTAAAGACCCCACCCTTCGTATCCTGTACATTTCTGCTACTGCCAACCTTGCCGAAAAGCAGCTTGGGTTTATTAAGACGATTCTGACTTCTGAAATCTATCGTCGCTATTGGCCTCTTCACGTACATCCAGAAGAAGGTAAGCGTAAACGGTGGACTTCTTCGGAGATTATGCTAGACCACCCTCTTCGAGAACAAGAAAAGGTCCGTGACCCTAGCATCTTTACCGCTGGTCTTACCACTTCGATTACTGGTATGCACTGTGACATTGCTGTTCTGGACGATGTGGTTGTGTACGAAAATGCCTACACCAAAGAAGGTAGAGAACGAGTAAAGTCCCAGTATTCGCTTTTGTCGTCTATTGAAGGTGCCAATGCTCGTGAATGGGTTGTAGGTACTCGGTACCATCCCGCAGACCTTTATAACGATCTGATGTCTATGACTGAAGACACGTATAACGATGATGGGGATATTATTGGTACTGAGCCTATCTACGAAGTCTTTGAACGTGCTGTAGAGAATCGTGGTGATGGCACTGGTGAGTTCCTGTGGCCCCGTCAACAGCGTAAAGACGGTAAATGGTTTGGCTTTGATCAGAAAATTCTAGCTAAGAAGCGTGGCCAGTATCTTGATCGTGGGCAGTTTAGGGCACAGTACTACAACGATCCGTCTGATCCTGATAATGTTCCTGTTACTAAAGACAAGTTCCAGTATTATGAGCGTAAGTTCCTAAAACTAGAAAATGGTAACTGGTATATTCGTGGTAAGAAACTTAATGTGTTTGCTGCTGTAGACTTTGCTTTTTCGTTGTCTAAGAAAGCAGACTATACTGCGATTGTGGTTATTGGAATTGACAGCGAAAACAATATCTACGTACTGGAAATTGATCGCTTTCGTACTGATCGTATTTCTGAGTATTTCGAACACTTGTTTCATCTATCGAATAAGTGGGGATTTAGAAAGCTTAGAGCGGAAGTTACTGTTGCACAGTCAGCCATTGTCAGACAACTCAAGGAACTAATCCGAGAGAATGGTATGGCAGTTAGTATTGATGAGTTCCGTCCCCAAAAGGGAACTAAGCAAGAACGAATCTCTGCTACTCTAGAACCTCGTTATGACAATATGCAGATTTGGCACTACAAAGGTGGGGAGTGCCAGACTCTTGAAGAAGAACTGAGTACTCGTAACCCTCCGCACGATGATGTCATTGACGCATTTGCATCTGCTATTGACATTGCAGTTAAACCAAGTAAAGGCATTTCGACCATGAAACGTTCTGGTATTCAATGGGAGAATGTGAAATTTAGAGGCGCAAGAGCAGCTTAATGGTTGGAACTATTCTCGATATCAAGCATGTCATTGGGCCGGATAATCTTGCCTGTGAAATTGCAGACCGCTGGATGGAATGGAATATGTTCCGTCAGAAGTGGATTGAAGAGAAAAAGGAGTTGCGTAATTACCTTTATGCAACTTCTACTCTGACGACCACGAATGCCCTTCTGCCGTGGTCTAACACTACGACTACGCCTAAGCTTACTCAAATTGCAGACAACCTCCACGCTAACTACTTTGCCACTCTGTTCCCTAGTTCGAAGTGGATGAAGTGGGAGGCTCTGGATCGTGACTCGAATACCAAGCGTAAGCGGGACACTATTCAGGCTTATATGGAAAATAAGATTCGTCAGTCGGATTTTATTAACGTCGCCTCTAAACTTGTTCAAGACTATATCCACTACGGTAACTGCTTTGCTACTGTAGAGTTTGAAAGAGCCTTTAAGACCAAAGAAACTGGCGAAGCCATTGTAGACTACATCGGCCCTAAGCTTGTCCGCATTTCTCCGTTTGATATCTGCTTTAATCCGGTGGCTGCAAGCTTCGATAAGTCTCCTAAGATCATCAAATCTATGTTGACTCTTGGTGAGATTCAACGTCTTGTGCAAGAAAACCCTGAAATGGGTTACTATAAGGCTGTTTTTGACAAGATGCTTGCCGCTCGTGGGGCTATCCGTGGTGGTTCAGACACTTGGGCTAAGTCTGAAGGCTTCGTTGCCGATGGTTTTGGTTCTATTCAGCAGTATTACGAGTCTGATTATGTCGAAATCCTGACCTTTTATGGCGATATCTTCGACTATGAGACTATGAGCCTTATGACTAACCGTGTTATTACGGTTGTAGACAGGGCTTATGTTCTTAACAATGTCGAAAATCCTTCATGGAACGGTAAAGCACCGATTTTCCATGCTGGTTGGCGTGATCGTCCTGATAACCTGTACGCTATGGGGCCTCTAGACAACCTTGTTGGTATGCAATACCGCATCGACCACCTTGAAAACCTCAAGGCTGATGTGTTCGACCAGATTGCCTACCCAATTATCAAGATTCGTGGTGACGTAGAAGAGTTTAACTTTGCTCCGGGTGAGCGTATCATTATGGGTGAAGAAGGCGACGTAGGTTACCTTGTCCCTGATGCTACTGCCCTGCAAGCTGACTTCCAAATTCGTGAACTCGAAAACAAAATGGAAGAAATGGCTGGTGCTCCTCGTCAGGCTATGGGTATCCGTACCCCCGGTGAGAAGACTGCCTTTGAGGTTCAGACTCTTCAGAACTCCGCCTCTCGTATCTTTGAACACAAGTGTGCCCATCTTGAGCGTGTGTTCTTTGAACCTATTCTTAATACCATGCTTGAGGTTGCTCGCCGTAACCTAGACATGGAAGAATCCATTGCCGTTGTAGATGAAGCCTCTGGTGCTGAAATCTTTATTAATATTCAGAAATCTGATATTATTGGTAATGGTAAAATCATTCCTATGGGCGCTCGTCACTTTGCTGAACGTGCTCGTAGGGTTCAAAGTCTTCAGCAGCTTTGGCAAATTAAAATGGCAGACCCCGGTGTTTCAGCACACATGTCTGGTAAAGAGTTTGCTCGAATCCTTGCTGAAGAACTTGGTGAGCCGAGCCTCTTTGGTGAGAACATCGCTGTAACCGAACAGATGGAAACTCAGAAGGCTAGTATGGACCGTGAAGCAGACCTTCAAGAAGAGATGATGGTTAGTGCGGAGATGGGCCTATAATGGACTCACGTTGGCTTAAAAACGGTCGTAAGAAGGAAGATGTCCTTAGACATAAGAATGCCTTTGACGACCTTAAAGAAATCTTAGAGACTAGCTTTAAAAAGAAAGAAGCTGTCCGAGATTACTCCCCCGGTTGGGAGTACAAGCAGATCGCCACTAACGAGTATAACGCTGCTCTAGATGATCTGATTAAATTTATCACCTTAACCAAGGATTAACATGTCTATTTTCGAAGACCAAACCACGGGTCAAAACACCCAACCTAACCCTCAGACTACTAACCAAGAAGACTGGCTGGCAAAGGTTGTAGAGGCAAAGGGAGAAAGCTTTAAGGATGTTCAAGTCCTAGCAAAATCCAAGCTTGAGTCTGATAACTACATCAAACAACTCGAAGACCAACTCAAACAAATTCGAGAAGATGTGGTCAAGCAGGATTACGCTGCAAAGCTTATCGAACAACTACAGAACAAGGCCCCGAATACCACTAACGGAAGTCCTGTAGCGCCCAATACTAATAACAGTGGCACGAATACGAGCGAGACCAAGCCCGATATTAGTGAAGATGTTCTAAAGAGCCTTGTAGAAAAGACACTGACTGAGCGAGAAAAGACCAACACTGCAAAACAAAACCAAGAAATTGTTCGCAATGAATTGGTGGCTAAATACGGCACCGAAGCCAAGGCAACTGTAGAGCGTAAAGCACAGGAACTTGGACTCAGCCTTGCCCGTATGGATGAACTTGCAGCGGAGTCGCCTACGGCCTTTCTAACCCTCCTCGGAGAGCCTCGGAAGGACTTTAAACCGATTACTAATGGTTCGATCAACACTTCGTCTGCGTCTATGCAAGCCCCTGTGGACCGCGATTGGAGTTACTACCAAAAGCTTCGTAGGGAAAACAAATCACTTTATTATACGCCTAAGATTCAGCAACAACTAATGCAAGATAAACTGCGTCTTGGCGATAAATTCGGCAACAACTAAGGAGAATCTTAAATGTCGGGTATGACTACCTCTAATATGTCGCAACTCACTCGCTCGGAAGTCTGGTCTTCGGAACTGAAAGACATCCTGCGCGATGAGATGATGGCGCAAAAGTACGTCCGTATGCTGGACGGCTTCCCTGATGGCGATACGTTCACCATCCCGTCGATTGGCCAACTGCAAGTCGATGATTACGAAGAAGACACTGATGTGCTCTTCCGCCCGATGGATACTGGTGAGTTCCAGTTTACCATCACTGAGTACCTGTCGTCGGGTACCTACATCACCAAGAAGGCTCAACAGGACGCCTTCTATGCTTCGCAGCTTGAAGCTTCGTTTGTTCCCGAACAAGAACGTGCTATTATGGCACACTTCGAGAACACCACGATGGCTGCTCCCGAAGCTGGTGTGGCTACCAACTCGACGGCTAGCATCGACGGTATTGAACACCGTTGGGCTGGTTCGGGTACGGGTGCAGTAATCACGGTTGCTGACTTTGCTCGTGCTCGTTATGCACTGAAGAAGGCCAACGTGCCGGATACGAACCTTATTGCTATCGTGGACCCCTCGGTCGAATACACGATCAATACCCTGTCGAACCTTGTTTCGGTTGCGGATAACCCGCGCTGGGAAGGTATCGTTTCGGATGGTATTGCTACGGGCATGAAGTTCGTTAAGAACGTCTATGGCTTCGACGTGTATACCTCGAACTACCTGAAGACGGTTACGGCTGACAACGCCTTGACGAACAAGGCTGGTACGCCTGCTAACGTTGACTTTACTTCGGTTAATGGTAAAGCCAACCTGTTCTTCTCGGCTGCTGGCAACGTTACGCCCTTCGTTGGTGCATGGCGTCAGGCTCCTCAGGTCGATTATGAGTACAACAAGAACAAGCAGCGTCATGAGTACGTGACGACCGCTCGTTACGGTGTGAAGCTGTATCGCCCTGAGAACATGGTTCGTGTGATCACGAAGACTAACGTGTAATAAGGAGATAATACATGTCTTACACTAATGCTGATGGCCTCTATGTCCTGACTAATGGTGGTCAGGGTGAAGTTCTGACCCAAGGCGCTACCGTTGCGTCTCCCCGTCAGGCACTTGTCGTGGACCTTGATCTGACTGCTCTCGGTACTACGTTTGGTGCTTCTAACATCAATGTCAACAATCCGTTTATCCCGGCTGGCTCGGTCATTCTGTCCGCTACGCTGATTATGACGGATGCAGCTACTTCGGCTGGTGCGGTCACTCTGACCATCGGTACCTATGACGCTGCTGGTGCTGCTATTGATGCTGACGGTATCGACGCCGCTATTGCTCTGACGGCTATTGACGCCGATGGCGATACGGTGCGTTGTGATGGTGCTCATCTGACTACGGCTGGTTACGTTGCGGCTAACGCTTACATCGGTGCTATTCGTGCCGTTGATACGTTTACTGCTGGTACCGCCAAGCTGGTTGTTGAATACCAGAAACTGTAATGGTTGGGGGCGCAAGCCCCCTTCCTCATCGGAGGACTAAATGGCTAAGAAACCTGTTAAGCCCCTGAAGCGCGTAAAGCCCCTTCCTCGTAAGGGCAACATTATTGACCGTCAAATGGCGGGCACTAAGAAGATGAAACCCTACAAAAAATAATTCTTGACAAACTACTCTCGTCCCTGTATAATGCTCCGCATCCGAGCACCGCAGGGGCGAGGACCTATAGGGGATAGATACTAATGGCACTACATTCTGCACTCACTGACTCTGATGGTATCCATGAACCTAAGGGTATCTCTACTGCTACTGCTAACCAAGTATACATCTCTGATGGTTCTGGTTCTGGTAACTGGGTAGAGAATAGTCGTATCTTTGGTGGGTACCTTACTTTCTCCACTGGCTCCCCTTACGCTCATTCTGCTACTACATCTGATACTATTCTTAATCCTACATTTACTGCATCTACTAATAATGGATTTACAGGACTGTCCTCCCCTAACGCTAGGGTTCGATATGACGGTTCTGAAGACCTTGCATCTGCTATTGATGCTTGTTTCTCTATTCAACAGTCCTCCGGCACAGCCCGTCAAGTTCAACTAACCTTCTTTAAGAATGGTGTTGAAATGGTTGGTAGTCGTATGATTTCTACTGCTAGTTCTGGTGAGTGGGCTGTTATCTGTCTTAAGTTTGATGCTATCTTGTCTACTAACGACTATATCGAAGTAGCTATCAAAGTAGACTCCGCAGCCACCATTAACTTTGCTTCTGGCTATCTTCGCATCAAAGGCTTGGCAGCGTAATGAAGAGAACCCTACTTGAACTCACACAGTCTATCCTTAATGACCTTGACAGTGAGCCTGTAAACTCCATTGACGACTCCGAAGAAGCACTCCAAATTGCTTCTGTCATTAAAGATACCTACTACAACATTATTGCAGCTAGGGAGATTCCAGAACACGATAGGCTTCTTAAGCTTACCTCTTTGTCCGAAAGTGCTAGGCCAACTCACTTTGTCTACCCCACTAATGTTAAAGAGATTCGTGTCTTTGAGTATGATGGTCGTGAGGTCCACTGGAAGGACCCTGTAGACTTCCTGAACCACATGCCTAGTTCGACTGACGCTAATGCCTTGGCCGTCCTAGACCCCATCTCTGACACCACTCTGTACGTAGCTAACGACAAGAATCCTCGGTACTATACTTCCTTCGATGATGAGTATATTATTTGTGATTCCTACGATGCTACTGTAGAGACCACCCTTCAATCCTCTAAGACTCGTTGCTGGGGTACAGTTATTCCCACTTGGACTAACTCTGATTCGTTTACTCCTGATATTGATGAAGTTTTGTTTCCGTATCTTTTGGCCGAAGCTAAGTCTGTCTGCTTCTCTATCTTCAAATCAGGGCCGGACCCAAAGGTAGACCAAGCTGCTCGTCGTCTTAAGTCTTACGTTCAAAATGATCAATACAAAACAAAGAGAGAAAATGCCAGAAACTTCTACGGTCGTAGACATTGATTGGGAAAAGCAAGAGGCTCTTCTGTCTAATCCCAAGACTCCTATTGTCTATAAGGTATACAAACCGCGCGATGGCTCTGCTCTATTCCAAGTAAAGACATCACAAGGTGTACTTCCCAATAGTCTTACTGGTAGGTTTAGTACGATACGATCTGCAATTAACTTTGTAGAGAAATACCTAGACAGTATCAATGAAACATTTTCAGTCCGATCAGACAGACTAGATAAAGAGCGTAAAGAACGACATGCCGCAAAGACTGAATCAAAAAATAGTAAACCAGTTCAACAAAGGGTTGATCACTGAGTTTAATGAACTTCAGTTTCCTGAAGGCGCGTCTATTGATGAGTTGAATTGCTCTCTGTCGAGGGATGGTTCTCGTTCTCGTAGGCTTGGTCTAGAACTAGAAAATGGTTATGAACTTTCTAGTTTTACCGTTAATGAAGCAGAAATTTTTAGCGTAGGTGAGTGGCGTAATGCTGGTGGCATCAATGATTTTAGTCTTGTTGTGGTGCAGCATGGGTCTACCCTCTCTTTTTATGCTAAGAACAACGCACCCTACTCTGGACAAGAGCAAACCTTTACAGTAAATCTTGCCACCTACGAGACTGCTACTGGTGACTCTAGTGTAACCTCCTGCCAGTATGCCTCTCTTGCTGGTCTTCTTGTCGTAGTCTCTGAAGCTATTAACCCTATCTACGTGTCTTACGATAGTGGCACTAACTCTATCTCTGTTAACCAGATTAACTTTAGAGTTAGAGACTTTGATTGGCAGTCTGATGTTACCCAGCTTAGTAACTTTATTGCCAACGCTTCTGTTACTGCCGCCCGTCAGTATGACACCAAGAACTCTGGTTGGGAAGGCACTTATGGTGGCCCTGCCCTTTCCACTTACATCTCCTCTAGGAGCGGCTACCCGCCTCTTACGCACCCTTGGTACAGTGGCAAAGACTCTAGTGATAACTTTGCCCTAGCCACTTGGGAAAAGGTGTACACTGGTTCATCTATCCTTGGCAATGGTCGGTATATTCTAGACTTCTTTAACAAAGACCGTTCTACTGCCTCTGGTGTTACTGGTCTGGCTATTGAAACAGAGTCTTCTCGCTTTAAGGCTGTTACCACCTACGCAGGGCGTGTCTGGTATGGTGGTCTTGGGTCTGGTAAGAATGCTGGTCGTATTCTGTACTCTCGTATCGTGGAGACTCTGACTGACTCCGGTCTTAACACTGTTATCGGTGAGTGCTTCCAGCAAAACGACCCTACCTCTGAGGCTGCTAACGATCTTCTAGAGACTGATGGTGGTGTTATCACGATTCCTGACGCCTCTAATATTAAACTCCTGTACAACTTTGGCCCGCACCTCTTTGTCTTTGCAGAGAACGGTATTTGGGTTATCGGTGGCGTGGACGATAGGTTCAGCCCTACTAGTTACTTTGTCTCTAAAGTCAGTAACGTTGGTATCCTGAGTGAGAATACCTTTGTCCCGGCAGAGGGTGTCCCCTTCTGGTGGTCGCGTCAGGGTATCCACACGTTGGCCTATGGCGACAGTTCTACAATTAACTCCATTCCTTCTGAACAGAATTTGTCTATTCAAACTGTTCAGAGTTTTTGGGATGATATTGACAACAACGCTAAACGTAACTGCTACTCTGCCTATGATCAGGTTAACAAGAAAATCTTCTGGTTTTATCCTGAAAATGGTGAGACTCTACTGAACAAGAGAACTAGAGCACTGATCCTTGATGTGCCCCTACAAGCCTTCTATCCTTGGAAGGTTTCTACTGGAACTAGCTACCCCATGACAATCACCTTCTATGAAGGGTTTGGTAATGCTCTTGTTAATGTGGATGTGGTGGATAACGCTGATAACGTTGTTACTACTGATAGTCTTGATCCCGTTCAAATTCTAGAGCCTAACCTTCTTACTTCTGCCGATATTCAGTTGGCTGTTTGGGTTAGGGATGGTACAAGCGGTAAAGCTACTATTGGTTTGTTTAGTTCTAAAGACTTTCTTGACTTTACTGACCAAGACTACGATAGCTACGCTGAAGCTGGGTATGACTTTATGGGTGATCTGGTTCTTAAGAAGACTGCACCTTATATCACTGTGTATTGTAGGTCCACTGAAGAAGGCTACTCTGGTGACATCAACACTGGTTACAATGCAATCAATCCTTCTTCTCTGATTATGAAAGCCTACTGGGACTTTAAGGAGAACCCTTCTAGTTCCCAACAAGCTTATCGTATTAAGCCCTTCAACACTGTTAACCCACTTGATCTAGGTAACAATCAACAAGATAGGTCTGTAGTCACTACTAGGCTTAAGGTTCGTGGCAAGGGGCGTTCTATGCGTCTTAGGTTTGAATCTGAGACAGGTAAAAACTTTGTCTTGTTGGGTTATGGAGTAATTGCTGGTGCAAACACCACGTTCTAAGAGTATTATGCTTTACGAGTCTGATAAACTGTCTATTAGACTTGAGTATAATAAAGAGTACGTAATTGCCCATATGCCAGTCTGCCACTTTACTAAAGAAGTCTTCCAAGAACTACAATATAAACTTGAAGACTGGTGGGAGTTCTTTCAGACTTGGGGCTACAATGGCATTTGGGCAGCTATTGACCCCAACGACAAGAAGATGAAAAGACTTGTCACTAAACTAGAGTTCGTATACCGTGGTAGTTCAAACGGTATGGACATTTACCAATACGGAGTATAAGATGGGTCCTGTAGCAGCAGTAATCGGTGCAGTAGCCGCAGTAGGTGGCACTGTTATGCAGTACAATGCTCAAAAGAAAGCAAGTGCAGCGGCACAACGTCAGCAAGAGGTCTCTACTGCTAGGGAGCGTCGTCAGGCTATTCGCGAGGCACAGCTTCGTAGAGCACAGGCTATTGCTGCTGGTGCTAACATGGGTGGCCTTGGTGGCTCCTCTCTTGCTGGTGGTGTAGGCGCACTAGGCTCTCAGCTTGGCTCTGGTCTAGGCTACAGCACCACTATGTCTTCTCTGTCTTCCGATATTAATAGATACAATACTCGTGCAGCCCTTGGTGGGACTATCGCAGGGGTGGGTAGTGCTGTGTTCCAAAGGGCTGGTGGCTTTGAATCCTTTGGTACTTTCTTTAAAGGCCCTACTAAGCCTGCTGGTAGCACTACTCCTACCTCTCGTGGTCCTTCCTTTGAATATACTGGTCGTGGTTAATGGCTGAATTTCTTCAACAACAAGACTCTATGTTCCTTGGTATGGATGAGTGGCAACCGCCCATTCGTCCTAAGGCTCAAATTAATGTTAAGGAAGAAGAGGAAGACAAAGAGTATATCCTTGGTCTGACCGAGGCTGAGGTAGCCAATCAACAGAAGCTTCAAAACATCTCTAATGAGAAAATTGATGTTGGTATTGTTAGTCCAGTAAACTTTCAAGGTCTCTTGACCGAGGCTCTTGGGGATGAAGCACCCCTTGAAGCCCTTATGGATATTGGGACTAAAAAGACTGAATACGATGCAGCTATTGCTAAAGGCGATAGATTGACTGCTGCTGATATTGAAAATGCTAAAGACCCTCTGGTCTCTGCCACTATGTTCCGCTTCCAACACCGTGCCTCTAGGGCGCAGGAACGCCTTCTGGACGTAGCAGAGCAGTTTGAAGGTGGTCTGGCGGATAAGGTCTACGAGTTCCTAGACCAAGCTGTATACGATACCTACGCATCCTTCCGGGACTTCGGACAAGGTATTTCTGGTGGTGGTACGGAAGAAACTACTCTAACCCAAGAGTGGCTTGCTGCCATGACTGGTTTGGATGATGATCAGTTTGATAAATGGGTTGATGAACGTATTGCTTCTTTGGCTGATCGCTCCACTCGTGAACCTAGTTGGCAAGTCTATCGTGAACTTCGTGCCCTAGAGTCTGCTGGCTTTATTCGTTATGACCAAGAATGGGGCATGGCCAACTCTGTCTTGGCTGGCTTTGATGCAGCCTCTCTTGGTGTTGCAGGGATCACTAAGCTTGGTAGGGTGGGTAAGTCGGTTATTGGTCGTCTCCGCTCCACGGCTGGCACTAAGGCTGCTACGGCGGCTGCTGAGAGAGTATTTACTGGCACTGACCTTGTGGTTCGTGGTGGTCTAGACGGAGAGATTCTAGACGATCAACTGTTGCTTGAGAACATGTCTAATCGTGTCTCTGGCACTACCGCTAAGCCCAGTAATCGTCCCTTTACCCGTCCTAAGTCTTCGTTTACAATTAAAGCTAATATTGAAGATGCGGAAATTGTTGAAGATGTAATACCCTCTGCCTACGCAAGTAAGGCTAGGACTGTTAATGTCACTCCTCCCCCTGTATCTAACGGGGCTATTAAGTTTGCTGAAAACTTCCAGAATATCAAGGCTTCTTTCCTCAAACGTGAGGCAAGGGGTTCTTTTGGTATGACTGGTAGGTTCCAAGCTGCGTCTCAATGGGCTGAGGAGTTTGGTAGGGAAGTAGCCAAGGCTAACTCTACTAAGGTTATTGACTTTGATATTGCAGATGAAGGACTCCAAAACTTCAAGGCTACTTGGCGTCTTGGTAAGGATGGGGGTAAGCCCTTCGAGACTTTCGAAGCCGCCTCTAGTATTGCCGCCAAGATTCCTAATGCTCGTGTTATTGATACCCGTACTGGTAAGCTAGTCACTAGCAATACTGGTTCTAAGCAGTTTGCTATTCAATTTGATCAACGTTATGTTGGTGAGACTCGCCCCCTTGACATGAGTGAAGTCAAAGAGGTTGGCCTTATTGGTCGTTGGTTTGGCTCTGCTGGTCGTGGTTCTGGTAGTTTCTTTAACTCTCTGGCAGATGCTTCTGAGTTTGGTGGTACGATCTTCCGTGAAGAGGTTCGTGGCATCTTTGATAAGTTCAGTGCTCTGACTAAAGATGAGCAACGTGTCTTGTCGGATATCATCACCTACCTTCGTGATGATGCTAAGGTTAATACTTGGTACGGCTCCACTGAGTTTATGGCTCAATACAAAGGTGCTACTGGCCAATGGCCTCGCCCTGAGGTGGTCCGTTACTACGAAGACTTGGTTCAGGCTAGTGACTTTAGCTGGTATGTTATGGCTTCTGAACGTCTCCGCTACATGGCGAAGCGTAAGAGCCTTATGTGGAAGTACAAGACTGATGAACACGTTATCTATCCTGTAGACACTAAGGCTACTGGCAAGGCTTATAACGCCTCTACTGGCCAGATGGTAGACCCTAAGGATATTCCTGAGGGTACTCAAATCTACAAGCTTGCACAACCTAAGAAGGGTTGGCCTCAGTTTGTCTATAATACGATGGGTCAAACTCGCCTTCCTGAGTTGGTTGATGCCTTCCCGTATAACTCCGGTGGTCCTCGTCTCAATCCTGAGATTGCATATTTTGTTGGTACGGCTGAGGATGGTTGGGCTACTGCTCTTGGCACTAAGACTCGTAAGCAAGCTGAACAGGCTGTTAAGGAGATTAACAACATCAATGCTGCCTTTATGTCTGTGTTCCGTGGGAAGGTTCCTGAGAACCCCCTCGCTGGTTTGACTAAGACAGAACTTGATACTCTTAACAATGCTATCAAGGCTAATCGTACTTGGAAACCTGACCTTGAGACTGTTACTGATTATGTAGAGTTTATGAAGGGTCGTGGTCTTAGTATTTCTGACCAAGTTATCTTTAAAGAACGTAATGCTAAGGTAGAGACCTTTATTGAGTTTGCTGATGATTTCTTTATCGGCAAAGACCTGTCTGCCCTTGTGTCGTACTCTCGACATGATATGGCTCTGATTGAGTTTGGTGGTGAAAGGGCTGCAAACCCTGATCCTGTTATGTCTATTGTTAACCAGTTTAACTCTGCTATTGATGAAGGCGCTAGGATTCAATACAAGATTGAACACCTAGGTGCATGGGCTGAGGCTCTTTGGAAGTACGCTGATCCTAAGAACGGTGGAGAAGTTCTTCAAATTGATGGCCTTGGTCCATTCACCCACGAGAACCTTGCCCGTAATGTAGTGATCAAAGGTAACACGCCTCTTGCTCGTAAGCTTCGTCAAGAACAAAGTGTTATTGTTCGTCGTCTGAATATGTTGGATGGTTCTACTTCGGAAAGCCCAATCTTCTCTTCTATGCGTGGGGCTTGGGATCGTGCAGCTAATGCATTGCTTGAAGCCACCTATGGTTCGGATAATAAGTGGATCAACAACGCTAAGGTTGCAGAAGGTATTCGTGGACTGAGGGACAACACTTCTGGTGGACTTCTGTCCTATGGTTTCTTTATGAAGATGGCTTCGCCTGTCCAGCTTCTTCTGCAAGGCTCTATGGCTATCCAGATTACCGCTGTAAGCCCTAAGAATGGCTTCAGGGGTTCTATGTTGTCTGGTTTTATTCGTGAGATGGCGAGACATCCTCAGGCACCTTCTCTCTTCTCTGGTTTGAAGAAGAATCTTGCCAAGGCTGCTGGCCTCACTGATAAGCAAATGGAAGACCTTATTGAACACTTCGGTACCTCTGGCCGGGGCTATATGCGTGGTGCGGTTGTCGAAGACCCCAATGCTCTGCCGGGTGTCCGCAGTAATCTTGGTAAGGTAGCAGACTTTGTACGTACACCGTATTATGCTGGTGAAAACTTTGCTGCTACGGTGTCTCGTATCACTGCGTACCTTGATGTGCTTGAGCGTAATCCTAAGCTTGATCCTAAGTCTGCTGGTTTCTGGAAGATGGTTCAAGACAGGGATCGTACTCTGTCCTTTGGTCTTAACAGGGCACAGGCATCTATGGCTCAGAGCGATAGCATTGCCCGTGTGCTTACTCAGTGGACCTCGTACTTCTTCCGTGCCTTTGAGACTGTCTTGTTTGATAAGTCTCTGACTAAGGTTGAGCGTGCTCGTCTTGCAGCCTCTATGACTATCCTGTGGGGCTATGGTGGTATGGGTCTGTCGGAGTATATCAGCTTTGGTGAAGGTGAGTTTGACGATTTTATGAAGAACGGTCCTATTGACTATGTTCTTACTGAGACTGCTGGTGTCTCCATTGGTGATCGTTTGGCTATTAACATCCCTGACCTGATTACTCGTGGCACTGGTTTCTTCATGGACCCGAAGGCTAACGTTCCCGGTGCTACCATTGTCGGTGAAACCGCTATGCGTGGTTGGTCAGCTATGAGTCACTTTGTTCAGGGCCGTGGTCAGCTTGCAGCCTACGAACTTGCCCGTCTTGTCCGTATCAATAAACTCATTGACGATGGTTGGATGGGCTATACCATGATGATGGAGGATGTCCGTAAGTCTCGTACTGGTACCACTCTGGAAGGTGAGTTTACTTCATTCCAAGCATTTGCTCAAGCTATGGGTCTTCGTCCTAACGAAGCAGTGGAGTTTGAGAGAGTCAACTCTATTCTGTTCAAGCAAACTGAGCGTAGGAAACGTGCTATCAAATATGGTACTGAAACCTTTAAGTTTGCTCTTGCTGCTGGCGAGAAGGGTGATTGGGAAACCTTTAGTGAGTATGTTCTGGATACCGCAGCTATCCTAGACTCTTATGATCTGTCCCCCATGTACCGTTCTGATGCAGTCAAGTCTATTATTCGTGAAGCTTCGTCTGACCGAGTGGAACGAGTCCTCAATATGTATGTTCGTGCTGGATATGATAAGGAAGCACTTAGCTTTATGGAAGGTCTTCAATAATGGTTTTTAACCCTACTCTTGAAAGCAATATTGGCTTTGAAGAAGCTGTACAACAGCCGAGTGCTCTTGGTGCTATCGCTGGTCTGGCAGATAATCTTGGTCTGTTTAATCAACCCAAGGAACGTAAGGAACCTTCTGCTGAAAGCCGTAAGGATGAGGCTCGTCGCTTCTACTTCTCTGAATGGGATCGTGGACAACAACTTATTGAGCAAGGTCGGGTCACTGAGGGTAAAAGTGTTATTGCTTCTGCCTATCGTGGTTGGGCTTCTGCCTATGGACCCGGTACTGACGAGGAGGTAGATAAATCTTACGAGTCCAGCTTTGGTGCTTCTGTCCAGACTACTCAGTTTGGTACTGCATCGGATATGACTGCTATCCGCTCTACTCCTGACTATTCGCTTAACGTTGAACTTGTTAGGGCTAGTAACCCTGAATTGGATGAGTTTAGTATCGAACAAGAAGCTACTCGTCTGACTCAGAACAAGATGGCTAACGATGCTAAGATCAACACCTATAAGCAAGATCAGTCTGTAACGTGGGTTCAGGCTGAAAGGGCTTACACTGAAGGTGCTCAACTTCTTGGTAGCACTGTTCAGACGATGATTGCTAACATCAATGAAGACTCCATTATCACTCCTGAAGAAGCTAAGATGTTTCGGGATTGGTATGGTCGTGAGAAGCAGAAATTTAGTCCGCCTCCGGGTGTAGCTGATACAGACTGGAAATCGTTTAACGATAACCGTCTTGCGCCTATTGATGAAGTGGTGAATGCTTCTATTGGCATCACTCAAGAAGGTGGCGCTAACTCTGACATGTCTCGTGCCCTTACTCAGATTCTCGATAAAGCTATTCTGCAAGGCAAGCTTCCTCCTGCCCTTCGCATTCAGCTTACCCCTAATGCTGATGGTAGCTACCAAGACCCCCTCAAAATTCTTGCCTCTATGGCTGATACTGGTCAGTTTGGTGAACGCTGGACTGAAAGCATTAACTCTGCTCTGTCTATGTCTTATGAAGAGATGTTGGATTGGGTTACGGACTTTGAGAATAAAGATGCTTCGTTCCTTGATCGTGTAGATACTTCGGAGTTTGATGGTCTGTCTGACTCTGATAAAGTTGCCTCGCTTAAGCAAGCCAGTATCGCCCTGTCTGATAACGCTGACCTTGGTAAAGCTGCTGAACGCATGATCACTATTGTTGAGAATGTTGGCTCACTTACTTCCAAGTCTGTGGACGCTAATCTTCTTGGTCAGGTCTTTAACAATAGCTTCTACAACAAGCTTGGTGACATCTATGAGGCTAACCCTGTTGTAGGTGAGGCTATCGTAGAGCGTACTGAGGCTGCTCTTGCGGCTCAAGAGACTGCGCTTATTCTTGCCACTGAATCTGTTGCTTCTCAGTATGGTTGGAGGCTGCAAAAAGTTAATGGTAAGTTTGACTTTGTGCCTGATCCTAAAACCATGCCGCCTGCTGCTATCGAAGAACTGAATAAGTACTTTGACGGTGACTGGGGTAAAGCTATTCGTGCTAAAGGTATTCTTCCTTTGCCGACTTCTGTTCCCGGTGGTATGGGTGCAGTAGCCCAACGTCAAGGTGCTATTGCCTTTGCTCTTAAATCTATTGATCGTTTCCGTCCTAACATTGACAAGTTTAATTCTGTTATGAAGACTCGTGAGCGTCTGAAAGAGTTCATGCCTGTCACTGGTGAAGGTCAGGATACTGTGCAGGGTGGTGCAGGGGCAGATACCCTTAGCGTTTCCTCGTCTAACGTTCAGTCGTCTAACGGACCTATTGCTCAAAGCCTTGGTATTGACTTCGAAGGCGTTGAGTTGATGTACAATCTGCCTGCTGGTTACCTTGAGCGTACTGCCTACATTGAATCCACTGGTAACCCTAACGCTCAGAATCCTGAGTCCTCTGCTGGTGGTTTGTTCCAGCAGCTTGACTCTAATGCTCGTGACTATGGTGTGAAGAACAAGTTTGATCCTGTCCAATCTACCGAAGGTGCAGCTAGGTTTGCTGCGGACAATATTAAGATTCTTCGTGGTGTCCTTGGGCGTGATCCTACTGGTGCTGAACTTTATCTTGCACACCAACAAGGTGGTTCTGGTGCAGCTAGCCTATTGAGTAATCCAGATGTTCCTGCTGTTAACATTGTGGGTGCTGATGCTGTTCGTCTGAACGGTGGCGACCTTAACATGACTGCTGGTCAATTTGCTAATATCTGGATCAGTAAGTACAATGGTGGTCGTGGGCCTACCTCCTATACGCAGGCTACTGGTAAGCCGCCTATGGCCGCACAGCAACCTCCTATGCGTCGTCCTGAGGCTACCACTCCTGAGACCACTGCACAGGCTGTGGGAGGCACCGTACAGCCCATTGAAGGGGCTAAGGATACCACTCCTATGGAAACCTCTCCACGGCCTCAGGAGCGCCCTGAGAGCGCCTCTGGTGGTACTCGTAAGGTTACTGTCCAGCCTGTGTCTAAAGAAGTTGCTGATCTGATTGAAGCACTGGTGTCTGGTGGTAAACTTAAGAGTGGTGATAAAGTCAAACTTGGTGATCAAGAAATCGAGGTAGCATAATGCTTAAATTTATCCAACTTATTCTTTCTTTGTTTGTTAAAAAGAAACCTGTTCTAGTAGACGAACCAAAAGAGTCTAAGCCTAAACCTAAGAAGTCCTCTGCTATGCATCTTAAGAATATTGAGATGATTAAGAAGCATGAAGGTCTTCGTCTTGAAGCCTATCTTCCGACAAAGAATGATGTTTGGACTATTGGCTATGGTCACACTAAGACTGCTCATAAAGGCATGGTGATCACCGAACAAAGGGCAGAAGACTTACTGCGTCAGGATATCCGTTGGGTGGAAAAGTGTATCCATGATAATGTTAAAGTACCTTTGACTCAGAACCAGTTTGATGCTCTCGGTTCCTTGATCTACAATATCGGGGCCACTGCCTTTGCTAAGTCCACTCTGTTGTCTAAGTTGAACAATGGGGATTACGATGGTGCTGCTAAACAGTTTCTTGTCTGGAACAAGCAGACTAATCGTAAGACAGGTAAACGGGAAGTCTTGGCTGGTCTTGTGACTCGTCGTAAAGATGAAATGAAGCTTTTTCTGAGTTAAGCAATGTCACAACAACAAAAAGACGATATGATGAATAAGCTTCTTACGGGGGCTATTATCGGACTTCTGTCGTGGAATATTTACACCACGCATCAATTGTCAATTGACGTTGCAGTCTTGACAGAAAAGATTACTCAGATTGAGGCTAAACTAAAATGAAAATAACTAAGAGGCAATGGAAGAAATTCCTTAACTGGTCACTAGATGTTCTTATGTTTATTGTTCCTATTCTGGAACTCAGTGAACTGATCGCTATTATTCCTGTAGAGTACCTTCCTTTCTATATGCTGGCCACTGTGATTCTACGTCGCATTGTCCGTCTCCTTGAGGAGAAGCTTGATGTTCCTCCTAGCGTTTAAATGGATCATGTCATGGATCACCCGTGTCTCATCTCAAGTGTGGCTCCTTGCGGCTGGTGCCTTTGGTGTCTTTCTGATCTACGCCAAAGGGAAGCAGGACAGGAAGAAGGAAGAGAAACTAGAGACGGTTCAGGAAGACCTAGAGACTCTGAAGAGGCTGAAGAATGTCAAAACTAATACTGATGTCGATAGTGCTCTTGAGCGGTTGCGTAAAGGTGGGCACCTCAGAGATTAACCTCTGTGATGAACTTCCTACTGTATCTAAGCAAGACACTTCTCAAACAATTATTGAAGTAGATAACTTCATTGCAAAATATAAGGCGGTCCACAAATGTTCGTAGCTGTTGCATTAATGTGTTACTCACTAGATATTAGAGACTGTGAGATGATGATTAATCAGAAAGTGTTTATCACTGAAGAAGCTTGTCTTGAGGTTCGAGATGCAGCTATCGGTACCACTGGTCCTGCTGGTCTTATTGTTGGTGCAGCTTGCTTTAAGATTCCGGGAGAGGAAGCATAATGGCTAAAGACCCTAGACTTGAAAGGGCTGGTGTCTCTGGTTTCAATAAACCTAAGCGAACCCCTAACCACCCTACTAAATCTCATGTCGTTGTAGCCAAGTCTGGTGATCAAGTAAAGACCATTCGTTTTGGCCAGCAAGGTGTTTCTGGCGATAAGGAACCTACTGCTAGGCAAAAATCTTTTAAGGCCAGACATGCAAAAAATATTGCTAAAGGCAAGATGAGCGCAGCTTATTGGGCAGATAAGGTGAAGTGGTAATGGCTAGAGATTATAAATCTGAGTACGAGAATTACCATTCTTCTGATAAACAAAAGAAAAACCGTGCCTCAAGGAATAAGGCGCGGCGTCAGGCAGAGCGAGATGGTAAAGTCCGTAAGGGAGACGGCAAGGACATTGACCACAAGAATGGAAACCCTAGAGATAACTCCAAGGGCAACCTGAGGGTCACTGCTAAATCATCTAATCGTTCCTTCCCTAGAAATAAAAATGCTGGTAAGAAGTAATGTTTTGGATTTATCTTCCAATTTCAATACTAGCTTCTCTTGCAGCCTACCCTCTGGTTCCTCTAGCAGTTTACTTTGCTGATA
>JACCDP010600033.1_pt1 | contig 46410 bp, 52 predicted proteins | sample 7445841 | NCBI WGS metagenome assembly JACCDP01 (sample SAMN15323441, study PRJNA562643) | freshwater metagenome | isolation source: river surface water | place: USA:Blue River Watershed | collected 2017-08-17
CACCACCCCGAATGTGAGTGCGTTGGCTTGAAAAAAGTAGGTAAAGGAAGAGAGGGTGGTTATAATTATGAGGGTAATTTTTATGAGGTAGATGGTTTTGTTCAAAAAAACAGCCCTGAAGCAAACTCAAACTACGGGCAAGAAGTGGTAGAGGATTGGAATTGCCACCCCAACTGCCCAATTAAAATTATGGATGAGCAAAGTGGGGAAAGGAAATCGAACGGGAAATATAATAAAGATGGTACTTGGATAAACCATGGTGATGGAAATATCCGTAGTTGGAATGTTGACTATGAAAAGTTGAACAAGTATGCGGGTGAGGTTGGCGGGGCTTCCCGTTTCTTTTATGTTGCCAAAGCAAGTAAAAGCGAAAGGAATAAGGGATTGGAAGGGTTTGAGGAAAAAGAAAGTAAAAAATTTGATGGTGGTGAGTTTAATTCTGCTTCAACTAATGCAAACGAAAGGACAAATAAAAACTTCCACCCAACAGTTAAACCCGTTAAACTGATGCAATATTTAGTTAGGCTTGTTACACCACCAAACGGAAAGGTTTTAGACCCCTTCTGCGGTTCGGGAACAACGGGCATAGCTTGTAAATTGGAAGGGTTTGAGTTTGTGGGAATCGAGCAAGACCCCGAATATTCAAAAATAGCTGAAGCCCGAATCCAAAATTGGGTTGAGGAAAAAGAGCAAAAACCGAAAAATAAACAAGAGCAAGATTGCGAAATCGAACCGATGACCCAACTTAACCTCTTTTAGTCATAAATTTGAGTGAGATAAAACTAATCCATGCAAAATTTCGCCATCGGTATTCCGACACTAAATAGGGCAGATTTGCTTATCCCCGCCCTTTTGTATTATAAAAACGACTTCCCAAACACTGAAATATTCGTTTTAGACAACGGGAATCAAGAAAAACTTTTAGATGTAGACCACCCACATCTGACAATAATAGCAGAGGAGCAGAACATCGGGGTAGCGGCAAGTTGGAATAAACTCTGCAAGGTCATTTTTTTAAAGCATTCCAATGCCTTAATACTTAACGATGACATTTACTTGGGCAAGAGTGAGCAAGATTTATCCTTGTTGATTCAGGGTATGGAAGTTCCGTTTTACACCACCCCACTTGATTGGTGTGCTTTTATTCTGCCAAAGACCACCTTTGAAAAGGTCGGTGAATTCGATGAGGGCTTCTTCCCCGCATATTTTGAGGATAACGATTATGCCTACCGAATGAAACTCATGGGTATGGGCATAACCAAAATACCTTATCTAATACCCTCAGTGCATCGGGTGAGTCAGACTATGGAACATGACGATTCGGTAAGGGTCAGGTTTCATAAAAATAAAAAGAGGTATATTGAAAAGTGGGGGGGAGAACCAATGCAAGAAAAATATAAAACCCCTTTTAATAGCAAATGAGCGAGTATAATATAAATATGCCCGAATACCCAAGGGATTACTTTGTTGACTACAATAACAACAAAATACACCATTTAGCAAGGATTGGCAGTAACGTGGTGCTAGGCAAGAACAATCATATTGGGGCTTTTGTAAACATAGAAGGAAACACAATTATCGGTGATAATAATAAAATCCACCCGTTTGTTTCAATTGGCTCTGACCCTGAACATAAAGTACATTACGGAAATCAAAATAAGGGGTTAGTTATCGGAAATAATAATGTTATAAGGGAGGGGGTGAAGATAAATGCGGGTTGCTTTAGAACTACTGAAATAAGAAATAACACGTGGCTATTTAGTGGGTCTTACATAGCCCATGATTGTATTGTATGTGATTTTGCCACAATTTCTGCAAATGTTTCAATTGGTGGTCATTGCATCATCGGTATTGATGCCAACTTGGGATTAGGGGCTAATATTCATCAAAATAGTGTTATTGGTAGTGGGTCTATGGTTGGTATGGGGTGTGTGGTTACAAAAAAGAGTCAAATTTTGCCACTTATGACCTACGTAGGGAATCCCGCAAGGTTTTTGAAAGAAAATTCATTTAAAAAAGACAAGTTGTCGATAGAAAAGGCAAACGAGTATGCTTTATTATATATAGAACACCTAAGCATGAACGAAAAATGAGAATCACAATTAGCATAGCATCTTTTGGTCGCCCTCAAAGGACAAGGAGGATGATTAACGCAGTTTGTAATCAGAACATAGATGGGTGGGAAGCACTAATAGTGGGAGATGGATGCCCCGTGATTGACGAAATAATTAAAAGTGGTGAATTTGATGAAATTCAAGCCGAGATGGAAATGAGGGGTAACCGCCTTATAATAGAAAACTTAGAAAAAAACTATGGTGGATGTGGGTATGAAATAATTAATAGAAATATCCAAAGGGCTGAAGGAAAGTATTTCGTTTTGGGGGCAAATGATGACATAATTTTGCCGAACCATTTTGAAAATTACTTGAGTGGTATAGAAAATACTGAATTTGACTTTGTTTATTATAATTCTTACGTAGAACCATACAAATCAATAAGAGATTCACAACTTATGTATGCTCACATCGGACATAGCGAACTGATAGTAAAAACTGAGTATGCCAAGAAGATGCCACCTCATTCACCTGAGTATGGACACGATTGGATTTTTATTGATAATTTGATGAATGGTGGTGGTTCAAGTCGTAAGGTTGTTTCAGAACCGACATATATAGTTAAGAGTGTACCCGTTTCAAGAGAACAAGGAATTGACTAAAATGGAAAATAATCTAACACCACAAGAAACCGACAAAACTCCAATGGAGCAGTTGATTAGTTACATAGACCCTATACACGAGGGGATATTGCACAAGGCAAAACAACTATTGCAAGAGGAGAGAAAGCACTTTGTAAGTTTTGGTCAAACTATGTATAGAAGAGGTATGTTGGACTCACATTTAGGTGAACTGAAAAACAAAGCAAGTGAAATACAATTTGAAAAACAATATAAAAACAAAACAAAATGAACGAATTTGACCTTTGGAGGCAGAAGTATGAAAGTATGACTTATCAAGAGCAGATTGAATATCATAATGATATTGAGAGAAGATTTCCTGAACAAGCCCATTACACGTATGGTAACGTAAAATATTGCCTAAACATGGCGGGTGAAAACTTGAATGTTTTGGAGTTTGGTTGTTGGAAAGGGGATATGGCAGAACGTGCCTTGCTTGAGCATAGTGTTAAGGATTGGAAGGGTATTGAGATTTGTACCGCAGCAATTGAAAAAACAAGGTGTGTGAATCCTAAATTCAGTTATATCGTTCCTGAACATTTTAATTGGTTCGAAACCACCACCCGTCCTGAATGTGATATTATATTAGCGACCCACTTTATAGAACATCTCAGTAACCCACACTTTGAAAGTTTGGCAAACTATTGCAAAGGGGCTAAATGGATTTATTTCGAAGCCCCGTTGATGGATGTTGATAGAGAGTGGGATGGGTATGTAGGTACACATAAATTAAACTACGGGTGGTCAAACATCATAGGAATTATGTCTCAAAAGGGATACGAGGTGGTAAATAAGTTTCCTGAAGGGGTATTTTTCAAGTCTGCTTTATGAAAATAAGAAACCTGATAATTATTGCGATGGGGTTATTATTACTTGCCCTTTTGTACAAGGGATGTCAAGATGCAAGTGATAGGAAAAATCTCATAAATCAGTTAGCAGAGTATAGTCTGAAGGAAAAGGCTTTTGAGGTGAAGAGGTTGGCAGATAGTAGTACACTAGCTACTCAAACTCAAACCATAATGAGCCAAAAGGATGCCATAGCCCTTGGGTTACTTGAAATGCAAAAGGGTATGAAGGAAGTTCAGGCTCAGGTTAAGCAAAAGGCAGAGGTGGTAATAGTTGAAAAGCAAGTGCCTTACATACCTGACGGGTGGGCAGATACGAGTGGGTTAGTAAAAAATGAAAGGGGGGAAGTCATCAGGAGAGATAGTATAGCCGTCCCGACAAGATTTAAGTTAAATGAGAAGTGGTTTAATATAGATGGGTATGTAAGAAAAGAGGGGTTAAAAATAGATTCACTAACCATACCAAATAAGACAACCCTGACCCTAGGATATAATAAAAAAGGATTTTTGAATCTAGGGAGAGAAGCGGTCGTAACCTTAAAAAATGATAATCCATACTTGGTGGTAACGGGTATGGACAACATAGTAGTAAAAAAGAAGAAAAAATTTTGGCAAAATCCGTTATTCCAAATTGGTCTTGGGGTAGTGGGGGGATATATGCTAACTAAATAATTATGGATAAAGTTATCGTTCTTGAAAGCAATGAGTATAGCCGAACCTATCAATTAGGTGATGTAAAGCTATATATCGCCAAAGCATTTGATGATGTTCAAAACAAGCACTATATCGTTTGTAGCATCCCCGAAATTCCAGAACTCAATGTCTTGAAAATCCAATATCCTATGGAATTTCAGTTGGAGGCAGATAGGGACTCTGTTTTTGAAACATTTGATGCAGAAGATTTTATACAAGCAGTTAAAAATCAAATAGTTAAGAACAACGAACAATACGTAAATGGACAAAACTAAAAAAATCCTTTGCCTGATGGATTATGGCAAGGATTGTAGAACTGGCTTCGCTACTGTTTCCAAAAACATAAAAGCCGAAGTCAAAAAGGCTATGGGTTCAGAGGTGGAATTGCACATTTGTGCGGTTAACCACTTTGGAGAAAACTATACCGAAGAGGATGGAACTATCGTATTTAGTGCAAAGAGAAACGATGTAAAAGCGGACGATTTCGGCAGATTTGCCTTCCTCAAAATTCTAAATGATTCGGAGGAGTATGATGGCATATTTATCATACAAGACCTAGGGGTGATTCAGCCTATCATCGGTATTTTAGAATCAGTCCTAAATAAGAAGAAAAAGGAGGGTAAAAAGCAGTTCAAGTCTATGTGGTATTTCCCCGTGGATTGTAGGTTGTTCCCCGCATTAGTAAAAAATCTAGAGTTTTTTGACACCCTTGTTACTTACACAAATTTTGGAAGGGATGAGGTTTTGAGGCTACGACCCGACTTGAGGGGTAAAATAAAGGTGGTCTATCACGGGAATAACCCTAAAGACTTCTATCCAATTGAGGACATATCTGAATTTAGAAAGTCATTTTTTGGAGAAAACGCAGACAAGGTTATCATAACCAACGTCAACCGAAATCAACCTAGAAAGGACATTACAAATACAATATTTGGGTTTATAGAAGCATGGGAGAGTTGGGATGAAACGGGAATCAAACGTGACCCATTTCTATATCTTCATTGCCACCCCAAAGACCCTATGGGACACGATTTGAGGGCAGTCCTGATGCAGACGGAACTAGTTGAATATGAGGACTATATGTTAATACCAAAGAGGTTTGAGGAGAATATGTGTACGACCGAAGAACTGAATAAAATCTACAATAGTTGCGACATTTATTTGACCACAACTTTGGGTGAGGGGTGGGGTCTAACCATAACGGAGGCTTTTAGCACGAAGACACCCGTGATTGCCCCAAACACCACATCAATCACAGAGATTTCGGGAGGTGGTACTAGGGCATATTTGCTGAACACCATAGTGCCATGTTGCTTTAACACCGACAACATTATACGTGAGCAGACGGATTCATTTGAGGTGGGGGAAACGATTAAAAAAGTGGCAAAGTCAATAATTGAAAAAGACCCAACTCATATTTCAAGGGTCGAGAAAGCCTACGAATGGACTAAAACTATTGAGTGGAAATTAATATGCAAAAGGTGGGTAGAATATTTTAAGTCAACTTATTAAGTTGTAATTTCGAAATCGGAAATGACTCATAGCAGAGTTAGTAATGGTTTACCCCCCTTGTTTTTACTTGGGGGTTTTCATTAAAAAAAAAGCCCCCAAAGAGGGGGCAAATTCGAAAACCGCAATACGATTATTTCTTGTAGAAAGAAACGTAAACGAGCAGACCGATGATAATCAAATTATGCACGTTCTGACCGCCCAAAAATGTATCGGGGTTCTTGATGTCAAGTAGACCTTTCATAAAAATGGGTTTAGATTTCAAAATTAAGGAAAAAATAAAGCCACAAATCTTTTTTAAGGATTCATGGCTCTAGGGCAAAATAAAAGCCTCACAGGAGGCGATTACTTTACCGATTTCCATACCAACCAAAGTACACCGAGTGCGGCTACCGCAGTCAGAGTGGGTTGGAGTTTAACCAATTGCTCTTTCATGTTGAGAAATTTTGGGTTATAAAATAAAGTATCTTTACAAATATAGGGTAAAATTTAACTTAAATGCCTAAACGTCAAGGTAGAAGGTCGGTGGCTCAAACTCCCGCACCACCAAAAGAACGAATAAAGGGTTCAAAAGTAAACCCCGTAGGTTCGGCTTCCTCAGAAGAGAAGGCTAAGGGCATTAAATTGTCTGAAAACATAGTAGAATCCCTTAAATCCAAGGTTGCAAAGTTCAAAAAAGAAAACCCTAAAAAGAAAAACGTAACCCTTGATGATGCGAAAGCGGTAATGAGGAGAGGCATGGGGGCATATTCTACTAGCCATCGCCCTACCATAACGGGTGGTAAGCCAAATAGTCGAACCGCATGGGGGTTTGCAAGGGTCAATAAGTTTTTGAAAAAGGCGGGAGGAGAAAAGGTAAAGAAAGCCTACGTTCAGGATGATGACCTTTTGAAAATGGAAGATGGTGGAACGACATTACTTGCCCCAAACGGAAGGAGAAGCAACCTAACCCCTGAACAATACAAGTTAGTAAGGACACCCGAATTTAAGGCTTGGTTTGGCGATTGGGAAAACGACCCTGAAAACGCATCTAAAGTAGTAGATGATAATGGAGAGCCGTTGGTGGTTTATCACGGAAGTGAAAACATTTTTTACGAATTCTTAAATAAGAATAGCAGAATTGTTGGGTTTTATTTTAGCGATAGCTTATTTAATGCAAAAAGTTATGGTGATAATATATTCAAAGTTTTCTTGTCTATAAAACATCCGTTTATATTAAATCATAACGGGAAGAAGTTTTCAGATGATTTACAAATTGATGTTTTAGCTCAATATCCTGACGAAAAACCTTATACTGCACAAGTTAGTGTTGATATTGATGAGGTAGTTTATATGGTTAAATACGGAAAGAGGAAAAATAGTTTTATTTCTGTTTATAATCATAAAGAATATGATGGAGTTATAATAAAAAATATAATCGACCCCGCACTTACTTCAGGAAACAAAATATTGCAAACAACATACGTTTCACTTGAATCTAACCAAATCAAACTTTCAGACGGAACGAACACCACATTTGATGGTAGCAACCCTGATATCAGATTTGAAAAAGGTGGAGAAATTATTACTTGCGAAAATTGTGGATGGTCATGGAAAGAGTCTCAAACAACGAAAAAGGATGAATATATCTGTCACAAATGTGGGTTTGACAATAAGAAGGTTCAGAATGGATATAAAAGTGGTGGGGAAACAAGCAAGGGTGTTAAATCATCAGTACAAACTATGGGGAACATAGATAATGACCCACTTGACTCATCACAAGACCCCGTAGGAGATGGTGAAGGAGTATTTGCCAAAGGAGGTAATCTGAAAAGACTTGCAGCTGGCTTTTATGAGGGAGTTTATAATGGATTAAAGTTCCAAATTACCCAACAAGAGATAAATCCTTATGGTGGAAAACCAATGTGGTATTATGAAATTTACAATGAAAATCTAGGCTTCTATGGGCAAGCACATGATTTGTATTTTACAAAAGCACAAACACTTGATGCAGTAAAGGAAGAAATAGATTATAGAAATAGTGAAATGAAAAAAAGTGTGGAGAAAGAAGGAGAAAAGTTTATGGATAGTGGTGAATATGCCAAAGGCGGTATGTTGACCGATGAGGACAAAAAAGAAACTTACTCAAAATGGAAAGACCTCATAAATATGAGCAAATCCGAGTTGAAAAAGTTCTATGATAGTAAAGAAGGAAAAGAAGCGGGGATTAGCATCGAAACCGCCTCCAAGCTAGGAATCAGCCGAGGGAGAACAAGTGCGAAGTGGATTATGAAGATGAAAGATACCCCCGTAGCCAAGTGGACACCCGAAATGTGGAAGTGGGCAAATAAGCAGATTTCTTTTGTGAGCCGTATGAGGGGAAACAAAGGAGACCTTTATGACGATAAGGGCAAAAAGACAAGAAAACACACATCACTACTGATTTGGGGGCATAACCCCGAAAAATACAAAACGGGAGGTGAGTTGAATTTAGAAGGCTATTATGAAAAAGGTGGTGATTTGATTTCAGATTTACAAAATATAGATGTTTCTGAAAATATTATTGAATTGGAAGAGGATTGGTCAGGTGGTGTTGCAAACTTTGGAGATAGAAGTGCAGCATTTAAAATAACAAAACTTCCTGAATACCAAGATTATAAAAATAATATTGAGAATATTATTAAATCAAAATATGGAAAACTAATAAGGGTTTATCGCTTAATGAACCAAGAGCAATTTGATGATTGGAAATCAGGTAATGACATTGGATATGTATCGGTTAGTGTAGATAAAAAACAAGCAGAACTTTTTAAAAAAACCCCGTATTATCTAAATAATAAAACTAAGTTAGTTGACTTTTATGCCCCCGTTGAATCAGTTGTAATGAGGGGGAATACGGATGAAAAAGAATTAGTTTTAGATTCATCTTATATCAATATGGGTTCATACGGAAAAGGAAATGAATATGACCCGCAAAACCCGAATGTTATGTATTCAAAAGGCGGTAAACTGAATTTAGAAGGCTACTATGCAAAAGGTGGAGAGGGTAAAACGTGCGAAGTTATCCGAAACGGGGTACGGCAGATTGACTCAAAAAGCATCGAAAGACTGACCGATTGCGTTATGAAACTGCCTCAAACCAAGGAGTTAAATACTGACGAAAAAGGAGAATATGACCCTGAACGCAAGAAACTCCATAAGAAGATTATTTATGATATTAAGAAAGACTTGACTTGTGTGCAAAGGAAAGAGCCAATCGCTATTTTGATGGGTGGAAGCCCCGCAAGTGGTAAGTCCACCTTCCTGAAAAAGTATCGCCCGTATCTGCTTTCCGAAGAAATACTAAAAGTGGATGCCGATGAGGTCAGGTCAAAACTTCCCGAATACAAAGGGTGGAATGCAACCCAAACCCACCTAGAAACCAAGGATATAGTAAATCTGCTACTTTCAGACCGAAACATTGGAATCCCGTGTGCTTTTGACCTCATTTACGATGGGACAATGAACTCAACCAAGAGTTACGTTCCGCTCATAAATCTCTTAAAATCATTGGGTTATAAAGTTTTCATCGTCTATATTGACAATGTTGACCAAGATATCATAAAGGAAAGAGCCTTGAAGCGATATCAGAACTCAGGTCGTTTTGTGCCTTTGGAGGTTATTGATGACTTTTTCACGAAAGGAACTGCCGCCCTCGAATCCCTCAAAAAGATGGTGGACGGGTATATGGTCGTAGATGGGTCAACTAGCGAATATAAGGTTATCGAAAGAGGCGGTATGCAACTACCTAAAGACCGAAACTATTCCAAGATTGGAACACCGATAGAGGTGACCGAGGAAGAGGTGGTAAGGGAATATAAAAAGGGTGGTCAGACGGATTTTGACCCTGATTCAAAAAATCTAAAAGGTATGATTACACACAAATCGGGTTCTGCGGGTGGAATGCTCGTAGGCAAACGTCATAGTGAAGGTGGCATAAAAGCTATAAATAAGTCTACGGGTCAGCCCCTTGAAATGGAGGGTGGAGAGGTAGTAATCACCCGTGATGCAGTATCAGATGACACCAAACGGGAATTTGAGGGTCAAATGATGACAAACCGAGAAATCCTATCCAAAATAAACGAGTCGGGTGGAGGGGTATCCTTTGCCGATGGAGGGGACATAGAAGAATGCGGTTGCACGGGTAAGAAGTTCAATTATGGGGGTAAGACCATGACCGACTATGAGATTGTAAATCAGATGAAATCCCTATATCCCAAGGACTTTGCTAAAGGCAAAAAGGAGGAGATGAGCGAACACAAAGGGACTTTTGAGAAGTTGCGTAGAAAGGGGTTGACTGCATCCCAAGCGGCAGACCTTGTAGTAGCCGAGCATCTGAAAAAGAAGCCTGATTATTACAAAAACTACAAAGAAGGTGGTGTTTTGGATGTTCTAGGTAAAAAGATACCCTCAATGCCTTCATTTATAGAAGTCGGAGAACCAGTTATGACCCCTTTCAAGGGTTTAATGAACTATTTCTATCAGGTAAAAGATTCAATTAGTAAAAAGATGGTCTATCGGGAAGGTGGACATATTAGAGGTCGTAAAATATCGGATTTAATGGCTTACAAAACATATATTTACGATAACTTTGGTATCAATTTCTCTGAATTGCCCGTGAGACTGCAAAACGCATTGACTTTGGGTAATCAGAAGATGATTGACGATTACCTTAAAGAGTAAAATGGCGAAGTCATTAAAATACTATACCCTTCCAAAGTCCAAAGTTACGATTTGGGAAAAACCACTCAAGGCGGGTGGTGTTTTTTATTATTTATACCTTGACCAAACGCAGATACTTTCAAGTCAAGTAGATGAGGTCGTCAAAATCATAAGGGAAAGGTTGCCTAACTCTGCCGTTATGGGTAAAAAGACGGCAAAAACCTTTCAGATTTCATATAGCTTACCGAACGGAGAGAAAGCACAAGGGGTGGATGAAACGATGCTTGAATTCGTAGATGACAAGTTACAAGAATTCGGCTACGATGACACTAAAAATCAAGCGGTTAGTACGAGGGGTAAAAAGATGATTGGTACGTATGCAAATGTTAGTTCAACAATCAAAGTCGTGAACTCCCCAAACAGAATTTGGAAGGTGGGAGATGAATTCCATACCGAAGTTGATAAATCCGACATCAGAAAAATAATATCAATAGGTAATGGTGTTGTGTATATCAGAAATGCTAATGGTAGTGTGGGTGAATGGACTGATGGTGTAGTTGATACATTTTTTAAGCATGGAACATGGATATTGAATCAACCACCCGTTTTGACACCATACGAAGTAGGAGACGAATTCTATGCAAAGACAAATACAAACTATAAATTCAATATAACTTTAATAACTGAAAGTGTTGTAAAATACACTGACGAAGATGGCTCTACACATATTATTAATAAATTAGATTTTGAAAATAAATTATCAAGTGGAGAAATAATTCTTGAAAAAAAGTCATCCACAACAAAACCACCCGTTACTCAATCACAAATACCTGAAATAAAAACAAATCAATTTTACATAGACACTTTCAATTATTCTTTAATCGTTATAGATTCCGTGACTGACGATTTTGTTTATTATAGGCAAAATTATGGTAGTGGCATAGTATCATCACAGGCAAGTAAGCAAGAATTTATAAAATCGGTTCAATCCAACAGTTATAAATTATACCTTCCAGAAGGTGGTCAAGAGTGGATTGAATATGATTCAAATGGGGATAAAATATCATCATTTAAAGTTTTAAATTACGATTCATCAAAATATGTTATTGAATTTGCTTCTTATGACAAAAATGGTAACTATGTAATTACTAATAAACTCAGAATAGGAGGATTTGCAGAAAATATTTTGAAATATGGGATGATTTACACACCATCATCAATTTGGAATGTGGGTGATTACTTCTATCATAAAGACGACAAGAAATTAAAGTTTTTAATTGAATCAATAGATGGAAACAACATAAACGTACAATTACCAAGAGGAAATTTTACACAATACACAATACAAGATGCAGATGAATATTTTAAATCAGGTAAGTGGGTTCTTACACCACCACCCGTTTCTCAAGCCCAAGTTCCTGAAATAAAAGAAAACCAATTTTATATTGATTTTGAAAACAAAGGAAAATTATTACTTGTTGAATTGGTTGAAAACAATGATGTACATATTCGAGAAGATTATGAACCTTATGTAAAAGGGGGTTTTGTTATATCAAGGAGAGGATTTGAGGAGAAAATATCTGATGGGAAAATAAAATTGTATATTCCTGAAGGTGGAGACGAGTGGACAAGGTTTGACCTTACAACTCTAAAACCCGATTCCGTATTTAGGGTATTAACAAACGCAAAAGGTAAAGTTGAATATGCAGTTTATGATTCAGAGGGTAATTATGTGATGACCGACAATGATGATGAATATACTTTCAAAAATTATTTATTAAATAATAATTTTCAATTCACCACTCCACTACAATCTTTACAAGAAAAAAAGTCAGAGCAGAATGTAGAAACCGAAAAATACGAGACCAAATACTCCGAAAAGTCAAAATTGAAGAAGGAGTTAAAGGACTTGGTAGAACTTAAAGACCTTATTAGTGATTTAGATTTTGAGGATAAGGTGAACGTATCCACCCTTATCACAAAAACACAAAACAAGATAAACGACATTATTGCTAAAGAGGTAGAGAAAAAAATAGGTGATACGAAAATATTTGAGGAATTGTTTGAGCAATCGTTCACTCCGCTTCAGAGCAGATATGACATGAAGATGGAAAAGAATGACCTCGTAGAACTCGTAGCACCTAACGGAGAGATGTCTGACCTTAATGAGGATGTAACGAATTTGGTAAACTCGGAACTTTTCAAAGAGTGGTTTGGTGACTTTAAAACTGCATATTTTTATCGAAATCTGCCTGACTTTGGTGGAGTAAGAGTTTCAAAAGTCCTTTCCGAAAAGTTTGAACCACTTGTGGTGTGGCACGGCACGGGTAAGCAGTTTTCATATTTTAGATTTGATAATTTCCCCGCTGCGTATTTTGCCGTCAATAGAAAATACTCTGATTTCTTCGCAAAAGTACATTCAGAGGATGGTGTCGGGTATGTTCTTCCTTTCTTCATAAATATCAATAATCCACTTGACCTTTCGTTCTTTGGTAATGAAAAGGTGAGTTCAAAAGACTTTTTTGATTGGATGTACTTGAAGACGGGAATGACCCCCGAACAATTAGAAATCAACCCATTGATGTTGGATTCGAGTATGCCACCCGTACCTATTTGGGTATACTTGCGTAACAACCCGACTATGCTTAAAAAGTTAGCCGATATGGGGGTTTACGATGGAATTAAGTTTTACGAGTTCAATCCTAATGTAGACCCCAATGATGAGGCATATTCTACATTGGCATATATAACATTTGACCCACACCAATCGAAATTGGCAGACCCCGATAGAGGACAAATATTGTTGGCATCCCTGAAATCATTTATGTTGGAAAAAGGTGGAAGTGTATGAAATTAGAAAGAGAAAATTTAAAGAAATCTATACTTGGGGGTGGTACAATCCTTTATACTTACGAATGTGAGGGTAATAGGTACAATATTCGTATTGAAGGGTATGGTCAATCGCAGAATATATACGTTTATAAAAACGATGATTACGAGACCAACATTCAAAATGCATATTTGACCAAGGACAATCTTGATGCTTGGAGGAAGTTTGAAGAGTTAGTAGCGGAATGTCAGCCTAGTCAAGAGTCAAGCGGTGGGTTTATTAAAAACCCTCAAGGAAATCCCAATGTTCTTCCGCTTTTTGCTATTAAAAACGAAGGTAATTCTAATAAAATAATCGTTTTTTTACAAGTACCAACGGGGGAGCAAGTACCATTATCTGAATTCAATGTACCCTTAGATAAATCTGAACTGCCATCAAACTACCAATCAGGAGTTTTTGAATTCGATTGGAAAGAGGTGGATGGGATTCCCGACTTTTTTAAGTGCAGAGTGTTTTTGAAATTCTTTGAAAAAGTAAAGTTTGAAGCAGACCCTAATGCGTTAGTTTTCTTATTTATCCCTGAAAGCATATCTCAACAATCACCTGACGATGGGGGTGATACTAATAATCAAGGACAAGGACAAGGCGAAGGTGAGGGAGAAGGACAAGGCGAGGGTGAAGGTAAAGGCAAAGGAGAAGGAGAGGGCGAGGGAGAGGGCGAAGGTGAAGGTGAAGGTGAAGGCGAAGGTGAGGGAGAAGGCGAAGGTGAAGGAGAAGGAGAAGGTGAAGGTGAAGGAGAAGGTAAAGGAAAAGGCGAAGGCGAAGGCGAAGGAGAAGGCGAGGGCGAGGGCGAGGGTGAAGGTGAGGGCAAGGGTAAAGGAAAAGGTCAGCCAAAAAATAATGGAAAAAACAAAGGTAAATCTGATGGTGAGCCTTCACCTGATGGTGGTCAAAGAGAATTACCCCCCGTACCTCAAATAATTAGCGGAATTGCAAAAGTTTTAGGGCAAGATGAAAGAACTATAAAAAGTTTCTTTTCAAGGGTGAACGTAGGAGAAACATTCCTTTCCACAAATAACTTTCAGAATATTAAAAAACAACTCAATTTACCTGAAAGCATAACTCCAAGACAACTTTCAGAAACAATCAACAAACAAATTTGAAATGGCACAAAGTGTTGAAAAACTTCAAGAAATAATTGCCACAAGCACCAATGCAGAAGCGGTGGAGATGGCGAAGAAACAATTGGAAAGATTGACCGCAATGGGTGCGGCACAAGTTCAAATCGCATCTACCTCCCCATCAGTGGAATCACCTGAATTAGCTACCATTTTGGATACTCTACGGGGTATTGTATCGAAAGGTGGAGTTGGAGCGGGTAAATCCGACATCCGTGATATTGTTTTGGAAGAGTTGTCTATCCGAAAAATCAACTACGATGATTTAAGCGAAAGTTTGAAGGCTTTGCTTGAATCCTTTAAGTCAACCCGAAAAGTACAACTGACCATCAGTTCAATGGGAGTAAGCGGTACTGCTTCCACACAAGGTGGAAGTATGTTGGATAGAAAAATTGTTCAACTACTTTTAAGTGATTTGGAAGCTAGAAACAATGCCTACTTATATGGAGGTGCGGGAACGGGTAAAACATTCATAGCCAACTATTTAGCAGATTTGTTAGGTTGGAAAGCAATTACATTGAATTGTAACCAATATACCGCCCCACTCGATATCATCGGTGGACAAACTATCGAAGGATATCAGGAGGGTAAATTGAGTATTGCTTGGTCAAATAAAGAAATCGTAGATGGTCAAGAGGTGACTTATAAAGGTTGCGTTTTGATTTTGGATGAGTTGCCGAAGATTGACCCGAATACTGCGGGTATCCTGAACGAAGCCCTTGCGAAGGTTAAGCAGTTCAAGGAAAAGGATGGTGTAAGCATCCCACCAACAATTATGAACGGCAAAAACCAAGTCTTAACACTTGGAAACTTATTTGTAATCGGTACGGGTAACGTGGCTCTTAATACTATTGACCCCGACTACGAAGCAAACTTCAAACAAGACCTTTCTTTGCAAGACCGATTCATCGGGTCTACGTATAAGGTATTTGTTGACTACGACTTTGAGTTTAACGTAGTTATGAAGGGGTTTGCATTTATTTGGTTGTTCGGTGTAAAACTCCGTGAAGCATTAGAAAATGTACGTGCTACGGGACAAGCCTTTGTATCTCTGCGACTTATGGAGAATATGAGGTCTACTTATATTGAATATAGAAGAGTAATGATGCAAAACAAAAGCCTAAAGACAAGTAGCATCATTAGTAATCCAAAAACAATAGTGGAATCAGTAGAAACTGTATTTGCTCTTGTGAAGGAGGCTCAAAGAAAGCAAGTCATGGATGCGGTTGATTTCAAAGGGTTTAAAAAGATAGTTGAAGAAAAGAACAAGATGGCATTTGACCCGACTGCCCCAAATTTTGACACCTCAGAAGAGATAGCAGAAGCACAAGTAATTATCAAAAATTACGAGGAAAGACAAAAAATAAGCATTTAAGGTGCGGACATTTGAAAACAATCCTATTTTATCTTGGGCTATTGATGACTTCAATGTTGTCAAGGAGGCTTGTCAATTGCAAAATGTAGACCTTGCTAACTATGTAGAATCTTACAATAGACAAACATTTAAAAATAACATTGCTCCTCTCCTTAACGATACCCAATTCAAAATGAATTTGGGTGGTGCAACTGAAAAAGATAGATTGATTTCCATCGATAAGCCGATAGGAGTTTTCAATTTTTCTCTTGCATCAAAAGGGTTGTATCATTTGCAAGAATACTTTTCTGATGAGTTAAAAAGAAAAGACCCAAATCGTTTTGCCGATATTGGATTATTGAGTGGGATAGTTCCTTCAAATTTGGTTGATTCAGTTTTCGTAGGAGGACAAAAACAATTTTTATTTAGAGACAAGGAAAAGGGTGGAGAATACTTCGTTGTCAAAAGAAATATGGGGCAAACCGCTATTGATGATGGAATCCCTAATGCCAAGTACAAGTATGCTTCTCGAACGAAAAAAGTTTATCAGACATACAAAAGAAAGGGTGGTAAGGTCAAATATGTGGAGATTTATTCTCTCTTTTACTATGCGGGTGGGTCTGACTTCAAACACGCAGTACGACATTTCCCCGCATTTATGGTTGCTAACTATCTAGAATCAGTTGGAATAAAGACAAGGGTGTATATGACCCGATTTGTACAACTTGATGATAAGCCATTTACTCTAAAAAAGAAACTTGAGTCGGGTGTAGTACTACCTATGGGTAACACCGAATTAGGGGAGCAAAGGGGTAATAAATTCAGAGACAATTTATTGATTCAACCCATCATAGCAAAAGAGTTTATGCAAGAGGCAGATTTGCCTTATGCATTTTGTATTTCATCTGCGAGTAAAAGGAACATTTACGAATCATGTGCTAAATATACATTTTCCAAAGAGACAAGAAATCCTAACAATCCCCTCTACGGGAATGTGCTTTGGTCTCAAGAGGACTATTGGGAGGGCATAGAGCGATATCGAAATAAGTATAAGCAGTATGTTGACTTGGGTATATTTAAGAGTAAAGAAATTACCGCAGAGTCTATGCTATTTTTCCACGACCAAAGTATAGAAAATTATTTCATTGGGTTTTGTAATGCAATAGGTAGCAATTATGGTGGTAAAGAAGACTTCGAAGTTGTACTTGAACCCGATGTAAACCGATTTTTTACTTGGTGGATGCAAACATCAGGGAATGTGATAAAGCACAAAGTCAATTTATTCAACTCAAGTGCTTACACAAAAGATTTTATAAATGTAGTTCGTGACTTGGAAAAGTCTATGTCTGATTTACAACTAATCGTATCAGAAAGCAAAAACGAGGTGGGTGGTAAAAAAGACTCAGAAATATTCAAGCAATACGGAGAGTATGTTTTGGAAACATTGAATATTACAAATTATGGTGTTTTCTCACCATCACGATACATGAATAGCATCATTTCAGAGATTACCACGTTTGCCGATGGTATGTTCTATGCTACCCCCGAAGAATCGGTGGAGAAAATGACTGCCCTTAAACTAATTATTGACCAAGAACTGAAAAATCTATGAGACCCAAAATCAGCAAAAAGCAGTTAATTTCTATTTTCAATCTTTTGCAAGGTCTAAAAGACTACGAAAAAAAGGGCTATGGGGTGGTTAAGAATCTTACCACTATGTCAAATGTAAACTTCCCCGAAAATGTATATATCCGATATGAAAAGCACTTTTCTTCGGGTGGTGAAAGGGGATATGAGTATCGAATCGCACAAGTGGACAATGACGGATTTGTAACATTTATTGATGAGGTCTTGAAGGATTTACCCTCCCGATATTCGTTTTTAGGGGAGTGTGTGGTATTTGACCTAGAAGACCCAAACACCTTTGAAAAAGTAGATTAAAATGACCACGTTACCACCCAACTATATTGGAGAATTTTTAAAAGAAAACGAGTCAAATCTCCTCAAAATTGAGCGAGAAAACCCCGAATTGTATAAGGTGGTAGGAGACCTTTTGACTTACCTGAACAAGAATTACGGGGATGGCAAATCCGTGAAAGAAGAGGCAATCGAGAATGTCGAAGAGGTGAAGGAAGAAATACAAAAGATTGAAAATCAAGCAACTAATTTAATACCGATAGACTTCATCGAAATCTTATGGAACGAGGGAACTATTGATGTTTCGGGTAAATATGCCACTTGGGATGCACTAACAAATGCCCTAAAGGAGGTGCATGAGGCTTGGAGAGATAATGGTGGTCTTGGATACAATAAGGTAAAAATTCAGTTCAATTTCAAGGACGGAATGTTTCTAACTTTTAGGGTTGATGTAGGGGATTCAGAGAACGGGGATTTTGACCCTAATGTAACAAACATAGCCACCTATTTGGTAGATGCGGGGTACATAACGGATAAATCAATTTTTCAAAAGTATGCGTTCTCTGATTTTTCAGGTAACCCACAAGTAGTTCAGGAGGCGGTTGAAAAGACTAAAGATGAAATCGAAGCAGAGATATTTGCTTTGGAAGAAACCCTTAAATTTGTTGACGAAGAAACTGAAAAAGAAAGATTAAATGAGGAAATCGAAGCACTTCGCATTTCCCTAAACTTATTATAAATGGCTACAAAACAAGAACTGCAACAATCCATCGAGAAGATGGTAAAGGTTGCCAACAATCCAAAAACGGCTGAATCCACCCGTTCTACTTTGCTTAAAGCTATCCAAAAGGCTGAAAATCAACTCAAAGACCTTGAGAAAGCCGAAACATTGGAGAAAAAGGAAGAAGAACTGACTGAAAAGCAAGAGAAAAAAGTAGAAGAGGTAAAAAAAGAGTCAAAAAAAGCAGTAGCCGAGGCAAAGCAAAAAATTAAAGTAGCCACAAGTAAGCTATCAAAAAAAGTGGGTCGACCTAGTGCCAAGCCATCCAAATTGATGAACAAGGCAAAGAAGTTGGCTCTTAAATATCGTTTAGCACAAAAAGGTGTACCTACGGGTGATTTTGATATCGAAAGAGATGCGGGTCGTCCCGCCCTTCCTAAAGGCAAACGTATTGCCAAGAAGTCGGGTAAAACCTATTACGAGAATCGTGAGAACCGAATCGACCGAAAACAACCACCTAAGAGATACCCTAAGTTAAAAGATGGCGGTATTATTACTATAACCGAAGATGTATATGGTAAATCTGCCTTCGTTCCATTCAAGGGTGAAACCTTTATGGTTGAGTGGACGGGAGATAAGCCTACAAAGGCAGATACGATGATAAGTGACAAGTCGTTCAAAACGATTGACAAGTCAAGTTCATTGTTCACTTCAATCCACCAACAATTGCTAAAATCCATTCAGGAAGGCAAAGTAAAAATGATGGAAAAGGGTGGACTAACGGGTGATGTTCATGCTCTGACTGATGAGTTGATGGCTCAAAAAATTGAAATTTTCCTCAAAAAAGTTCAGCCATACAAGTACTACTTCATTGACGAGAATACCAATACTTTAATCGTTGGATTCGATAAAGAACATAAACAAGATGAGGCTGATAAATTCATGAAGGAGGCTACATCAAGTATGGAGTTTTTCGATGCTGATTCGGTAGATATGCAGTTTCATCCTGAAACGGGAGATACCAAATACACAATCAAGTTGAAAAAGGACGTAAAATTTGCATCAGGTGGTAAAATGGAATATGGTGGCATCCTTCAGCCTATGACGGGTGGTGTCAATGCCGACCCTCGTTTTGATATTTACGATACGGGTGCTTTTATGAGAGATGGTGGTGAAGTCGCTATTTCTAATAGCAAAATTGTAGGTAAAACAATTTCTATTCAGTTGCCTACTGAATTAAAGCCATTCAAAGACAAGGTTGTTGAAGAATACAAAGATTTTGTAGTTGGTAAAAAAGGTGTTTGGAGTAAAAAGTATATCAATAGTAAAAATGCTATGCGTTTTGAAGATGGTGGAATGAACGAAGGTGGTGATAATGAGTATCTTATTATGTACCGCTCGGACAATCCCGTTTACCAAAATGAAGATGGCTTTGAGGGTAACCCACCTGATTCAATGTTTGCCGATTCGCCTTTCGAAATACTTGAGTATTTGAAGGAAAGTATGCCCGATGACGTTGAACTTGTTTCTATTGAAGAAGCAAGTGAGATGAGCATGATGAAAAAGGGTGGATATACTCTTATGAATGTATCAGATGAGACAAGACGGGATGCTGAAAACCTTGAAAAATTAGTAGAGTCAATCAAAGAGGCAATTGAAGTTCATAAAAAAAGAATTAAAGAATTCAAGGATGCTAATGATGATGAGGCGATGAAATATCATCAGAGAAGATTGAAAAGAAATATGGAAGAACTTGATAACTATGAGAAAAGGTTAGAAAAGATTAAAAAAAGCAGTTACGAATATGGTGGAATCCTTCAACCGATGACGGGTGGAGTGAATGCTGACCCTCGTTTCGACATCTATGATACGGGTGCTTTCATGAAGCAAGGTGGGATGATGGCTACGGGCGGTGCTACCGAACATGGATTAATGGAAGATGATTTGATTTTGGTTGTTAATGGTAATATGCTCGGTATAAAAAACCAAAAATCAGGTGAGCGAGTTATTGTAGATATTTCAAAAGGAACAAGACAAAAGAGCCGATATGATGAAGGTGGCGAGATACGTTGGCAAGACGTACAAAGAGGTGATAGTGCTTTAGTTAAGTCTGAGAATAAGATGGGTGTTATTATGAAAGCCTACGGACGGAAGTTTCATTTGAAGTTCATAGACGGAACTGAAAAGACCTATGATGCCAATGACCTTAAATTCATTTCAAGTGATGATTTTGCAGAAGGTGGTTTGATGAAAGATTTCAATAAAAACTTTACGACTGCATATATTCTTCAGCAACAATTAGCCGAAAAGGAAAAGGAAAGTCAAGGTGTTCCATCAGATGTGACAACTGACTATAATTATGAAACTACCTACTACAACGAAAAATACTATCCTTCAAGGTCTCACGATGGAGAAAAGTTTGCATCCAAGGAATTGTACAATGCTTTGAGAGATGGTTCAGGTAATCTCAAAGGAAGCATCGAAAAGGATATTGAAAGCGAAATAACCGCATATTTCGATGAAAATATGGTTAAAACCATAAGTGGTAAAGACCTCCACAAGATGTGGAAAGAGGGAAAAGGAATGAATGTAGAAAAGAAAAAGAAGGCTTGGTTCGGATTCAAAGAAGGTGGTAAAGTTAAAAGTGGTAAAAAAATAAAATATCAGGGTAAAGAAGGTAGAATTATTAGCAAGAAAGGGGATATGTATTTTGTAGAGATAGATAATTACAATCCTAATGGAGATTCTTTAAATACTGTTTTGCGGGAAGGAGAGTTTGAAAAAATGGCTGATGGTGGTTTAGTTGCCTACGCAGACGGAGACTACAATGAACGATTAGGGAAATTCAAAACTTTAGAAAGTGCTAAAAAATATGCCATACAAAATAAAAGTAATTATAATACAATAACTTTCGAAGATGAGTATGGTGACAATATAGTTGTTACTAAAGATGACAACATAAAGGATATTGATTGGCTATTTTCAGGAAAATATAATAATGGTGGTGGTATCCCTGAAGGATATCACATGATGCCCGATGGAACAATTATGCCCGACTCCGCTCACATGGCAAGGGGTGGAAAAATGGCTAAAGGAGGTAGATTAACAAATCAAGAAAAACTAAGAGAGGAAATCTACTATTTGATTCATTATATGTTAGTAGATAGGAAATTTAGAATTAATGATTTGGAAAAAGTCAAAGAAGGTATTAGCAAATACGGCAACAAAGAACAAAAGGAGTTAGCAAAAAAAATCACCACTCCATCATTTGGTAAAAATGAACAATTAGAAGAAGTATTATTTAAGTTAAAATATTCTTTGCCTAAAGAAACAATGGCTTCAGGTGGCAAAGTTAAATTCGCAGATAAAGTAGCCTCCATTAAAAAGTCGTTGCTTGAGCGAAAGAAAGTGCCAAAAGCCGTTCAGAAGGACTATGGTAAAACTTTCTCCCCCGCAGAAGCAGAGGATTCAGCAAAACGAATCGTAGGTTCGCAGACCTATGCGGAAAGAATTAAGTATCTTACAAGAAAGAGAAAAAAGTAAAAAATAAACCCAAATAAAACTAAAACTATGAATTGGAAGGAAAAATTACAATCCCACGGATTGACTGAAGACAATGCTCCTAACCTCGTAAAGAAGGTGATTCAAGAGCGACAAGAATTACTTGATGAAGTGGCAAAACTAAAAAACACTCTCAAGTCAGAGGATTTGAGTGATGAGCAAAGAAAAGAAATTGAAGAAGTAATAGCAGACACCCCAAATGATATCAAGGAGTATGATAATAAAATTATCAAAAAAATTGAATATTGGGAAAGGATGAAAGATAGATGGGCGACTGCTGGTGAGAGATTCAAAAATAGTAAAGGAAACAAAAGTGCCGAAAAGGGTACACAAGTAGAAGAAAAACAACCAAACCCTGAACCACCTCAACCACCCCAACCACCTCAGCAAAACGTGATTGAGGTAGAGGCAGAGGAAATCAAACCGACCAAAAGTTCAGGAATCAGCAAAGTAGCCGTGTTTATTCTTCTAGGTGTGTTGACCTTCGGGGCATACAACTACCTAAAGAATAATGATTAATACGAAGGATATAACGGATGTTCAAAACGTAAGACTACTCGATGTTTTTGTCGTAGCCCCATTCCTTATATATACATCAACACTGAGAGGCAATCCTAATTGGGTTCGCCTCTCTTTGTTTTTATTAGGCTCGGCAACACTTATTTACAACGGGCATAATTACCTAAAAAACGTGAAAGATGTTTAGTGCGGGTGGATGGACAATGATTTTCGGAATCCTATTGGGGCTATGCTTAATAGCATCCTCCGTTTACTTTGTAAATAAGATATTTATAAATGAGACAAAGGATGTACTCGTAAGATTTGTCATTTTGATATTTACCGCCCTAGTTGGGCTTTTCATAGTTGATAAGGTGATAGCATTCAAGATTAAACTCCTTCCTGAAGAGCAGAATAATCAGTTGTTTGACCTTATAAAAACACTAGTCCTGATGATTTTCAGCTATTATTTTGGAACAAAAAACAATGAAAAAAAATAAATACTTAACTAAAAATATTTTCAGTATATATTATCCCAAATGAAAAACTTATCCAAAGAGGAACTTTTAAGCAGACTTGAAGCGATAAATAGAAGTAATGCTATCATCTATTTTGACCTAAAAGGTAATATTTTGGGGGTTAATGATATTTTCCTAAAAGCGATGGGGTATAGAGAGGAAGAACATCAAGAGGTTATTGGTAAGCATCATAGTATGTTTGTTTGTGAGGACTATGCAAAATCAAGTGAATACGAAAAGTTTTGGGATATATTAAGAAGCGGTAAATACTATCAAGGCGAATTTGAGAGAAGAAAAAGAGATGGCAGTCTAATTAATCTTCAAGCGACCTACAACCCTATTTTTGACGAGGGTGGTACGATTACTAAAATAATGAAAATCGCTACGGACATCACACCTATTGTAAAGTCTAAACAACAAATAGAGGCAATTAATAGAAGCACCGCCTCAATCGTTTTTAACACAGATGGCTTTGTTTTAGATGCGAATACTTTATTTTTATCTACTATGGGTTATGGCTCAAGTGAAAAGGATAAAGTGATAGGTAAACACCATAGCGTTTTTGTAAGTTATGAGTATTCAAAAAGTGATGAGTATAAAAAATTTTGGGAACAATTAAGAGGTGGTAAATCATTTGAAGGAACCTTTGAAAGGAGAAAGGTAAACAACGATATAGTATATCTAAAGGCAACCTACAATCCCGTTTTTGATAGTAAAGGCAACGTGATTGAAGTAATTAAATTTGCAAGTGATGTTACGGAATCGGTAAATGATAAAAATGAAATTGAGGCACTTTCCGAAAAAATAAAAGATGAACTTGACAAGTCCGAGCAACTAAAAAACTCAATTGAGATTGAAAAGAATGCTGCTTTGAATGACTTAGATACAATGATAAAAAAGAGCCAAAGTGAATTGATTAAAGTAATTGTTAAATGTGCGTTGGCGGTAATTATAGGAGTAGGTGTTGTTACAACTTGTTTATATTGGTTAGCGATGTTTACTGGCAAGGACACGCAAATAATTGGCTCTACTTGGAGCAATATGTTTAGTGTGCTTCTTACAAACGCATTTTCAATAGTAGGTACAATAATGGGTATTAAGTATGCTACACAAGAAAGTGGTAAAGAAAAAAAATTAACATAACATAAAACAAACAAAATGAAAAAAGCATTGAATTGGTTTAAGTCCCTTCTTTCAGATGAAAGAGGTAGTGTATCTTCAAAAAGGGTGGTTGGAATTATGTGTGCCATCTTTTTGTGTATCACCATGTATCACAACTCATTTAGCGATGAACACGTTGCCCCTTCAGACTCTTTGGTTCAAAGTGTGGCACTTCTCGCATTTGGATGCCTTGGCTTAACTTCGATTGACAAATTTTCCTTTAAGGGTTTCGGAAAAAAGGACGAAACTCCCGTAGAAGAACCACAAAAACCTGAATAATATGAATGTAAATGCTTTGAGTCCCGTAGTTGGGAGTGCGGTGGCGGGAGAAATAACACCCGTGATGCAAAAATTCGGTATTACCACCCCTTTGCGGTTAGCCCACTTTTTAGCACAATGTGCCCATGAAAGTGCCAACTTCACCGCTTTAAGGGAGAATTTGAACTACTCAGCCCAATCCTTGAGAAAGGTTTTTGGCAAATATTTCCCGACTGATGCACTTGCAAATGCGTATGCTCGTCAGCCTGAAAAGATAGCTAATCGGGTTTACGGAAGTCGTATGGGTAATGGCGATGAGGCAAGTGGAGATGGCTTCAAGTTCCGTGGTAGAGGTTACATTCAACTTACGGGTAAAAGCAATTACAAATTGTTCGGGGACTTTATCGGGGATGACCTGATTGCCAATCCTGACCTTGTAGCTACCAAGTATCCTTTGACCTCTGCGGGGTTTTTCTTCCAAAAAAACGTCCTATGGGCTATTTGCGATAGAGGGGCAAACGATGACATCGTAACATCCGTAACACGTAGGGTGAATGGTGGGACTCATGGCTTAGAAGACCGAATAGCAAAATTTAAGAAGTATCATCAACTTTTGTGTTCATAAAAATTGTCAGAAAATGTTGATTTCCATACTTTTAATGCTAATTTTGGTCATAGTGGTGTCTTTTTTATGGGCTGAAGGGGTTGATTACATGAAAAAGAACCATCCTAACTATAAAGGAGAGGACTTTTTAAGTTAAGAGGGAAGGTGTATAGGAATAAAACTTGGAGAGAGGGGACTTGAAGAAAAAATTAGAATCAGCTATTGGATTTGTCTTATAATTTGACATTGAAATGATGCATAAAAGATTCAGAGTAAATTGAAATTCGCCCCCAAATGAGTAAATACGCAGTTGTTTATTGGAAAAACTTAAAAAAAGACCAAATAAACATCAAAGAGTTCAGCGATGAAGCCGAAATGGTGGAGTTTGCTGAAGAGAAAAAAATAAGCGGTTACGGAATCCTAGTAGCCCAAATGAGCCACAACACCATAAGTGGCGAAAAAGTCTATGAAGTAAGAAACTATGGGGCTTACTTGGTATTTAAGCACATAGCAATTTATTTAGGATTAATTTTGACTTTGTTAGGACTATTTGTATTTTTATATTTCAAAGGCAAGGGTATCTGAATATCAATTTTTTAAAACACTAAAAATTAAAAAAATGGACAACTCAAAAGGATTTTTGAAATCCACACTTGGAATCGTTGTTTCTCTTGCCGTTCTCGGAGTAACTGTTTACGTTATCTCTAAGGCTTGGCAGAAAGGTCAAACGAAGTAATCGCTTAAAAACTTTATTATGGCTAATTGTCAGCCTAAACAACTAAAGTTTGTTGGCGAAGAAAAGTTCATGTGCCGTAAGGGTACTAAGGAGCGGTATTTAATGCTTGTTGCCGAGACGAACATCGCAAAATTGCAAGATGCAGTTGATGTTCTTCCCCTTGAGCCGAGTACAGTTCTGAATCCATCAGAACTTCCAGCGGAAGCTGCTCCCACAATAATGACACCACCCGTATTGATTAGTGTACCCAATTGGGAAGCTATGAGTTGTAAAGAAATCTTGAGTGAGATTCAATCCATTCAAGATATGCTTATGACTTCTAAGTTTTCTATTGATGTACTTAATCAATACAATCAAATCATTTCAGAAGGTAAAGCAACTTTCACACGTAAATGTGAGAATATCGTTGCTGAACCCGTTCCCGCAGACCAACCTATTTTACCAACCGACCAAACTCCTAAGCCCGTTGAAACCGCACCAATCGGTAGCACTACAACTATTACGACTACGGGAGTTCCCATCATTCAGACTACGGGTGGTTTCAAGCCTCCCGTTGGTGGAGTTGGTGGAGGTGGTGGAGGTGCTACGAAAGTAGAACCGACTAAAGCGATGAAAATCAATTGGCTTTGGGTTGTGATAGGTGTTACGGGTGCATATCTTCTTCTGAAAAGGAAGTGATGGCAAGGATTAATGTACTAGACCAAGAATTGAAACCCATAAGTGGGGTTAATGTATTCGTATTTGATTCCCTCGGCAAAAAAGTCGGGGGAGTCATTACGGACTCTCAAGGTCAGGCTAATATTCCCGACAATTTTCTCTCTGATAAAAACGGAGAGATAAGAGTTTCCCGTGTGGAATATAATCCTACTAGTGTAAAGGTCAGAGATTTCAAGGGTATAGTTTATTTGGGCAAAAAGGAAACCACTTTAGGAGAGGTGGTGATTGTAAGGAAAAAAAGCCCAAAATTAACCATTAAATCGCCTTTTGAAACTGAGTTGCCATCCCAAGAACCTCTATATAAAAAGAAGTCTATTCTGCCTAAAGTTATAGGTGGGGGTGTGTTACTAGGTCTTCTTTCTTTACTGCTAATAAAAGCAAAAAACTAATGCAAAAGGCATTTTTATATACTGAAAACGGCAACAAAAAGGACGTATATCTTCTTGACGAAAAGGATATTCAGAATAGCCAAGAATTCAATAAAAAGAATTGGAAAGAGCATATCTATATCGGTTATTTGATTATCGGTAGTATAGCTTTTGCACTTGGTATTGCTATTTCTCTTAAAAGATTAAACGGAACAAAATGACAACTACTACCCCAAATCCTATGGTAGACTCAACTGCGGGTGGTACTATTCCACAACCACCTCCCGTTCAGCCCCCCGTTGCAACACCCACACCAATTATGGAAAACGGAGGTCAGACAAACACCCCTTGGGGTCAATATGTCCGTAAGTTGAATTGGGTAGAAGTTGGATTTATGATTTTAGGAACTGCCGCCTTTTTATATATGATTCGGTACTATAAATACCGACTTTACACGGATAGGGATTCGGTGAAAAATCTTGAACGTAGATGCGATGAATTAAAAGCAGAAATGGCTAAGATGAAAACACCACCCAAACGGCAACAAAGAGGAGGTTTCTAAAAAAATAAATGACAAAACTAACTATGAATTTGGACTCAATTGGGTTCGGAAATCCCACTATTGAACAAGTAAAAGAACTTAATAGGGAAACCTATTTGGATACTCTTTTTTCAGAATTAACGGGTTTTACATTCCCACAAAACTCTTCAGAAGCCACCAAGGAAGAATTAAATGCAGTTGTCAAAGCAGTTGACGGCTTGAAAAGGGATGAGGAAAGAAGGAAAAGGTACATGATTTACGATGTGTACATTGAAAAATTTTATAGAAATTACTTATCAAAATATAAGGTCGATGCGGACGAAATGAATAAGTTGATTGACGACATAACTAACGATGTCCAACCACTTATTTATAAGTTAAAGTACTTTTTTCAAAGACCAAGACCTCACCAACTAGCTTACTATTACAAACTTAAACTCATGCCTTACACAAGCCTGAGTTACGATACACCCTCTTTCCCAAGTGGTCATGTGGTTTTATCTAAAGTTTATAGTGAGATTTTAGGAAACACATACCCTCAGATTTACAATGAACTTCAACGTATTCATGAGGACATTTGCGATTCCCGTATAGCTCTAGGATTACATTATCAAAGCGATGTAGACGTAGCAATCTTCGTAGGCGAGAAGATTTGTGAGAATAAAGAATTGATGATTAAGTATCAAATCTGATGTCCAACTATCAGTCGGTAAAGAAGGGATGGGTTGAGGTGGATGGGAAAACCATGTACTTGAAATCAATGTGGGAAATCTATTACGTTGGGTACTTACACCACTTAAAAAAATTGGGTAAAATTTTAGAATACCACTATGAGCCTGAAACCTTTTGGTTCGAAGGGATTAAGAGGGGGACAAATAACTACAAACCTGATTTTTTAATTGAGCATACAAACGGGGCTTTAGAGTTTGTTGAGGTCAAAGGCTACACTACCCCGAAGGATAAAACGAAGTGGAAACGCATGGCTAAATACCACCCAAATATCAACTTGAGAATAGCCGATAAAGAATTTTTCAGAGCCAATATGAAAAGTCTGAAAATCTTGGTAAATGCGTTGAAGTTTTGATATATTTGTCAACAAATTTGACTGCCTAGAATGTCATCCAAGACCGAACCAAGTTTGCTTTTTTATGAACTTTATGAGTCTATAAAACAAATTGGTATTAAGGGAGTTACTACGATTCTGCAAAATACCCGAAAGGGGGCAGTTCGTATTTCTGATGATGATGTTGACTTTGTAGTAAAAATGGTTTCGAATCACTATCTGATTCCCGTTGAGGAAATTATAAGTGGCACAAACAAATCTTTGAAGAAAAGATTAGCACTTGGCTTCTCCTCTTACTACCTAAATAATGTTTTTGGGTATACTCTCAGGGATTTAGAAAAAAAGATGAGAAAAGACAAAGCTACACTTAGCAGATTCAACAAGTGGATTTCACAAGAACTTAGTAAAAAGAAGGCTTCGCACTACCATGATGCGAATAACCTTTTCATGATAAAAATAGAAACCTACAAAAACAATAAAAAACTACAAGATGGCAAATAAGTTTAACGAACCCGAAGAAATGCAAGATGACGTGTACAACATTGATTATGACCCGTTAGGTCAACCAATCAATGAGAAGCCATATACAAGACCAAACGTAACTGTTGACCCCAAAGATTTAGTTGGAGATATTCCTGAGCCATCTTTTCAACCACCTCCAATCGACTTAGGTAGCCCTCAGTTTGAGGAAACTGCACCTAAGAGGGAAGCAAAGCCATTCAATCCTGAAATGAATGACCTCCCGAAGAAGGAGAAGGAAATGGCGGCATCTCACGTAGCGAAAATGATTATGCAAGGCTACGAGTTCATGCACACAATCGCTAACAAAGGGATGACCTTTAGTGATAAGAAACTGAACAAACTTGCTCGTGAAGGAGAAGTGGATTTTAGTATTCAAATCCCTTACGATTACAAGTCTAATCAAACGATGAGTGCGGGGGAGTTTATCAACGAATTCAACGAGCAACAAAAAGATACACTTGTAGTTAGTCAAGAGTTCAAGGAAGAAGTAACACCCGTGCTTGAAAGAGTTCTCAAAAAGAGAGGGGTGGGTATGACCGATGAGCAATATCTCATTTTCTTATTCGGTAAGGATATTGCTATTAAGACAACTCAGTTCATGGCAACTCGGAGTCAGATGGGTGAAATCATCAACCAACTGAAGGAAATGACTGCCGAAATGAAAAATAGCGGTTCAAGAGGTTATTCTGCCCCGCCACCTCCTCCACCGCCATCTTCATCTCCAAGCCCAACCAATAACTACTACGAAGTAGTGCCTGATGACATGGACTATTCGCCAAATCCCGTAGTTTTGGATACTTCTGACCCCGAAGATGAAAATCAAGATGATTTTTACGAAAATCTTCAAGATGACGACCAAATTATCGGTTCGGTAGCTGAACAAGTTGAGGCTCAACTCCAAAACAAATCAGTTGCCCAACTGCGTAGAGAAGAGGCACAACGTGCTAGAGATAATTTCGTTGCTAAACCTAAAGGCAAACGTGGTCGGAAGAAAAAAGGAGAATGATGGAGAAAAGAGAACCAATGGTTATGATTGCCACGGGCAAGAAAGGTGTCGGCAAGACAGTCGCAACCATTGAAATGATTTATAGGTATATATCGGGCAACAAACAAAAGGGCTTACCACCAAGAAAAGCCCTGATTTTTGATGTTAACGATGAATTCTCCCATTTTTGGTATCATGGTTCTTACCACTCAATTAAGGCATTAGCCATCAAGGATATTCTGAAATTTAGTGTACACCCGAAGGTGGAGGTCAGAAGAATTAGACCATTTTGGGATGATGGCTCAAAAATGGGCATCAACGATATGAACGAGGTCTTGGGCATCATCCTTGAAAATTATAGGAACGGGCTTCTGCTTGTAGAGGATATAAACAAGTATACAAACGACACCTTGAAAGGGGATTTGGTGGGTTCTTTGGCAACTGTACGTCACATCGGAATTGACTTAGTTGCTCACTATCAGTCTATTGGAAGGGCGGCTAACCCTAAACTCCTTGGTAATACCCGAATCATACGTTTGCACAAGACAAATGACACAGTTTCTCGGCACAAGAACAAGTTCGAAGAAAGGGCTGAAATCCTACAAATAGCCGAATCTATCGTTGACAAGAAATTTCAGGAAGGCGATAAGAGATACTACTTATTCGTTGACATCGATGACTCTAAGATTAAGGGCAAGTTTGATGGCAACGATATAGATTATGCCATACAAGACTACGTTTCCAAGAACCACTCTGCGTTGGTAAAGCCCCTGATGACTAAAATTGACCTGAAAACGGGCAAAAAGATTTACACTCCGCAAACCGCCCTCCAATATATCATTAAGGATTTGAAGGTCAAGTATTTCTGACCTCAACAAGGTTTCCCCTCTCAGCATTCATAATTTGTTGATTTTAAGGCAGTTTTCAACAACGATTTGTTGAAGTGAGTTTCCATTTCATCCATAAGGTGTTGATATTGAATCTAAATTTGATTTAGATAAGCCAAAACAATCTGAATTGTTAGGTGGTGTCTAAACAAGAATCTAATGGATAGCAAACTCAAAGAGGTTTTAGTACAAGTCGCAATAGTCACTGCATCAGTCCTCTTGGCTCTTAAAATCAAGGAGATGATGAATTGGTCTAAGACTTTACCACCTCAAAAAGCGGAAAACTAACCCAAAAGAAACAATTTTTTAAAAACTTAAATTTTTTGCCGTGTCTTACATCAAAAAGTATCTCGAAAACGCGAGAAGTTTCGCTAACGAGAATTACATGAACGCAATTGGCTTCGATTATTTTACAAACGATGCCGAAACAGGTTCATTCTATGCCGATGGTTCTGGTGACGCAGCCCCACAAGCGGGTGGTGTTCCATCTATGGGTGCTATGCGTACTTCTCAGCCGTACATCATCACCATTTCTAACGCATCTGCCACTTCTACAAGTAACTTCGACATCCTCGGTGCTTATCAGTACCTCGGAACGGGTACTTTCACGAATGGTAGCCTCGTTAGTGGTAACATTACTGTTGCTTCTGCAATCAGTAACGTAACCTATCAGGAATTCCTGTATCAGTCTATGAACTCTCCGTTCTCCGTAGGTCTGACTTACGTAGAGAGCATCAGTGGTTCTAGCACTCAGGTTTCCCAAACTCTGACCCTGAACACACGGGATGCCAATGGTAACCAAGCACTGAAGACCTTAGTGCCTACTATTGACCCATACCAACAGCAGAGTGGTATTGTTGCATTGAACCAACTTTATGACATCGATGGATTCACAAAGATTACAATTGCAACCATCCTCCCTTCAGTTGTTTTCCGTGTTCACTTCTATCCTCGTGCGAACCTGAACATCGCTCGTGGATTGCGTGGCAATCAGGTTGCATCTGACTTCGGAAGTCCGATGAAGCAAGTAACTCCTCTGCTGACTAAGTAAGAGAGTGCTTGGTTGGAATCGAATATTTGATATTCTGATACCACATAGCCTAAAAAGAAAGGGGTGAGATAAAGCAATTTGTCTTGCCCTTTTTTTCATTAAATTTGAATCTATGAATACATACACATACATAGCCGAATCTAACCCTTCAATGGCTAAAGCGATTTGCCATAAATACGGGTATAAAATTCAAGGTGTTCAGACAAAAAAAGACTTGGGTATTTGCTTAGAGCAGTTAGTAGCAAAGGAAGGAGAACCCGCACTTTACGATGTTGTCAATAATCATCCCGATAAAGATTTGATTTTAGAAATGTACCAAAAGGAATCTAGTGTTGGTGCTGACGGAATCGTTTCTATCTCTACGGGTGGTGGTTGCCGATGTGGATGTGTAGGTGCTTGTCGAAACCGAAATAGATATTCTGAATATATGAACTTTATCGGTGAAGAATCCGTAAGGTCAAGTTCGGTAAACAATCAAACAAATGCTTTCATCATGGCAAGTGCATTGCTCTTGGGTGCTGCGATTCTTGCTAAAAAACTTTAAGATATGATTCCATTAATATTAGCGGGTGTTGGTGCTTATTTGGTAGGTAGTGGGCTTACCAAGAAGAAAACTGATTCATATAAGGATGGTGGTGAGATGGCAAAAGGTGGATACGTAGACCCTTATAAATTAAGAGAAGACTCAATCAATAATCTTGATGAAGCTGCTGATTTATTGAGACAAACTATGATTTCTGAAGATTCGTTAGCAGAGTATAGGTCATATAGAAATAAGATGCAGTCATTTTTCAAGAAAACACTTAATATGACTGCTCAAATTAAAGAAGACATAAGTTCATTGAGAGAAAACAAGATTGGTTATGCTAAAGGTGGCTACATGGCAAAGGGTGGTCAAGTAGTAAAAGCCTATGGTGTTGAATTTAAAAATACATTTGGTATAAGTAAAGAAGATTTCGAAAGTGCGATTGATTCATACTATGATACGGGTAGTAGTGATAATAATGAAAGGGTTAGTGCGAGATTAAATATTTCCCGATTAAGAAAAAAGTTAGGTGAAGAAAAATCAGAAGATTTATTTGGGTACATAAAGAATAAATTCCAAAGTAAAGGAATCTACTCTGATGGTGGTAAGATGGCGAAAGGTGGTTTAGCATCGGTTAAGAAAAAATATGAAGAAAACGAAGACGAAAATGCTCATAGTGAAAATGTAGTTTTACTTGCCAAACATTTTGGAACAAAAGAAGAATTAGCTGAAGCAAAAAAAATATTGGCTTTACACGAAAAAGAAGGTAGCTTATCAAGTGAAAATGGTAAAAAGAGACAAGAATTACATTTGAAGTTAATTGAAAAGGCAAGAAAAGAAATGAGCAAAGAGGGTATCTCTTTTGCCAAAGGTGGCTACATGGCGAAGGGTGATAAAAAATAATCAATAATTCAATAAATCAACAATATGCAACAAGTAGAAGTAAATCAAGCCCAAGCAACGATTCAAGATGCAATCGGACTTGCGGTATTTGAAGATAAAGGTGCGGTAATCGGTATGCTCCGTAAAAATGGGGCAAAGGTTAACGATGATATCTCAGATGACAAACTGATTAAGGTGGTGTACTTAGCCATCGCAAAATCAAATGGATTCAAGTCCGATTTTTCTAACTACCTGAAGTCTAAGTTCTCTGAAGAGCAAGTTGGATACGTTGAAGAAGGGTTTTTCAACTTAACTGCCGCAGAACGTAAAGCCAAGAGAGAGGCTCAAGGTGGTAGTAAAGTAGGTCTTGCACTTAAAAAGGTTGCAACTGAAGAAAACATCAATGCACTCGTGAACACGGGTATTGGTATTTTGTCAAAAAAGTTGACTGCTAAATCTGACCAAGCCTCTATCACTGCGGCAACTCAACTTTCTGCACAAAAATCTCAACAAGCACTTGCGGAAGCACAACTGCAAGAGCAAAAGTCTAAGAGTCGTAAATGGGTAATTCCCGTGGTAATCGGCTCGGTGGTTGTAGTTGGATTAATTGTATATTTCGTAATTCGTAAAAAAAAGTAACATGAATAAGAATCTTCAAATCGCACTCGGACTCGGATTGATTGGTTTAGCTGCTTATTTGCTGAATCAACAAAGCAAAAAGAACATGGGTATCGCCACAAAACCTCAAGGTGAAGACCAAAAAGGCTTCATGAACTTGGCGGGTGCTACACCCGTAGTTGTAGGTGGTGTAGCCTACACTTGCCGTAAAGGTGAATTGTTGCAAGATGCAAGTGGTAACCTCGGATGCTTTATCTATAATCCTACAAGTGGTGACTTGGATAGAGTAGGTAACCCCGTTGCTATCAAACAACAACTGCTTTAATATGTATGCTAAACAATTCCTGAGTAAGGTAAAATCTTCAAAAAACAAACCTGAAGATGAGTACCTATTCGAAAAGAACAAGGCTTCAATGACGGGTATGGTCATCGGGGCTTTACTCGGAGTTTATGTTGGCTATACAAGGAAGTATAATTTGTTGGTTTCTACGTTTATCGGTGGTCTAGCGGGAAGTATCGCAACCAAAATTTTACTCAAGCCCTCAAAAAAACAAAAATGAAGCCGACAAGACTTGGTAGTATATTAGGTAGTGTAGGTGTAGTCTACGGAATTTATAATGGTATAAAAACCAATAAAAAATTTGTGGAGTTAGCAACCTACACAATCTTGTTTGGATTAGGTGGTGTAATCATTGGAAACGCAATCGATAAATTTTACTCAAATGATTGAGAAAAGTGCAAATCAACTTTGGAGAGAAAGTGGAACTACACTTTCATTTAAGAATTGGTTGAATCGTGAAAAGACCAAGTTTTTGAACTACGGAGGTAGTGAAGCACCACTTATGGTAAATAAACCACTGAACGACACAATCGAACAAACGATTGGTAGTATCCGTGATGAGGTAGGATTTAAGTCTAAAGCAACGGGTAAAACCACCTTTGGCATATCGAACACCATTTTGGTGGTTGTCGGTCTTGTAGCGGTAGGGTTTATCACTTACAAACTAATAAATAAAAAGAAATGAAAAACCTTCTCTTGACCATAGGTGCGGTAGCAGTTGGATATGCTTTGTATCGTCAGTGGGCTATGAAGAATCAAAACCCAAAATCAGACGTTTTGGTTAATACCGAGACTAACAAAGCAATCAGAAATGCGGTTAATTCTAGCAATATGAATGTTATGGGAAACGCAGAAGTTTTCCGCTCCATGAAGGATAGATTCAATGCCGACATTGATGCAACAGTCGCCCCTTCAGTCAACGCAAAAATTGGAATATTTTAATTTAGACCTCACCCATGGTATATCAAATTACAACCAATTACGATGAATTAACCCTTCTTGTTCGGGTGGTTACTCAGCAACCCGAAAAGATTCGCCTTATCGTGAAAGATTGTAAGATGAGGGATACAATATTCACCGATAGGTATAAAACTGTCAACGGAGAGGTTTCATTCTTCGTTCGTATGCCCGTTAGCCCTAAAAAGGTATACTTGTGCGTGTACAACGAAAGGGTAGGTAACTTAGATACCAATCAAGATACTTCCTTTGAGGTGGTTGACATCAAGAAACTTCCACTTGAAAAGAAAATGGATGTGGTTGATTTTAACGACCGAAACCTAAAAACCTTCGTTAAGTTCTGCACCCGTTTTTGCTTCAATGCGGGTGATATGTCAAGCGGTACATATAAGTCAAGTGATGGCAAATATACCATAGAGTACTTGCCAACCATAACCTATCCTAACGGAAGGGAGTCAAGCACACCCGCCCGTATTGGTGTAGATAGCGGAATCATTCAGGTCAGCCAAGCTAAGTTTAGACCTATGACTATACCCATGCGTATGGCAATTCTGCTACACGAATACTCCCACTTCTACGTAAATGAGAAGATGCACGATGAAACCGAGGCAGATTTGAATGGTTTACTTATTTATTTGGGGTTAGGTTATCCAAGGATTGAAGCATACGAAGCCTTCCTGAAAACATTCGTTAACGTGCCTTCGCAACAAAACAAGGCGAGGTATGATACCATAAACAAGTTTATTAATGATTTCGAAAAGAACAACTTCATAGTATATGAATAATACAACAAAAGGGATTATTGCAGTATTAGTGGTAGGGGCATTAGTTTTTGCCACAATGAAACTTACTACTAAGAAGAGTAAGAGAAAGATGGCTGAGTTCATCGTTGATAGTGGGAATCACGGGAATGTCGACACGTTAGTTTCTTTCGGGGATGACTATATTGAGGCTTGGTTTAAGGCGGCTAAAAAAGGAGCAGAATCATTTACTCTGAACGGAGTATCTTATAATACTAAAGGTGGTAAATTATCATAATTTATGAAAGAAAACAAAGCATTAGAACTTTGGAATGGGCTACCTACTTGGGCTAAAGGTGTTATTGCCGTAGGTGGTGTGGCGATTGTTTATTTCGCTGGACGTGGGATTTGGAAGCAGTTCCGAAAATCAAAAGACACCGAAAAGCAACGTGAATCTTTACGCACACAAAGGCAAGAGATTAATCAATTACAAAATTTAGGTCAACGTCCATCCTTTCCTCAATCACAATACAATAGTTGGGCAGATAGGATTCAAAATCAATATGATGGTGCAGACTTTAAGCAAAACGTGTTTGATTACAATATTCCCGTATTAGGAACGTGGAGTGGAAGCGGTAAGGTGACTGCTCAAATCGTTAGTCAACTTAAAAATAACCTAGATTTCTTGAAACTCTCAGAAGCCTATGGGGTTCGTACTTACGACCAAGCGGGATTCTTCACGGGAGACTTTACGGGAACTCTAACTCAAGCAATTAACGATGAGTTAGACTCAGGTGAAGTGAATGCTCTAAACAATATGCTCAAAAAACAAGGTATCACATACCGATTCTAAAATTTAAGTCATGGACGTATTAAACGTAAGAGGAAATAGAAACGGATTAAATGGGCAATTTTTTGAATTCGCCCCCTTAGCACCATTTTTAGCACCCGTTGCCGCCCCAATCGTGGTATCAAAAGCCCGTAAGGCACGGAAAACAAAGTATGCTAACATTGAAACTCAGAGACTAGCTGAAAAATATCCACTTCAGGATAATTCCACCGACCAATCACTTATTCTTGAGCAACTTTTGGCTGAAAGTTCCACCACCTTAGAGCAACGCAATAAGTCTAAAGGAAGAAAAAGAGCCGAGTTGACGGGTCGCCTACGTGCCTTTGACGAGTACGTAGCTGATTATCAAAAACACCTTCAGCTATTGAAGGAACAAGAGTTAAAGCAACCGAGCAAAATAGCAACACCATCAACCTTGGAAACTCCGAGAATCGAGCAAGTTTCCTCTCAAACAAGTCCTACACAAACCGCCCCTCAAGACGGAGTACTAGGCACTGCAAGTGTAGATAATAAGGGTACGACTCAACAAGCATTGACTCCCGACACCACTGAACTTCAGGGTATGGTTCAGGGGGCTACTACTAAGTTGGGAGGCAAAAACACCTTGTTATATGTTGGATTAGGTGTGGTAGCCTTGTTGATTATTGTTAAATTGGCTAAAAGATAAAAAATGGCGATTACCGATATTGAAAATAACGACCTAACCGCACTTGCCGAACATAAAAACATGGTCGGTGAAGGGTATGGTTACGGGTATTATGATGTGGTAGGTGGTAAGAAAAAGAAGGTTAAAACCATTGCTCAAGGTCTTGTCGCCCGAACAAAAGCGGACGAGAACTTCAAAAAGCAAATGATTCGCCTTTATCAGAACACCAAAGCGGATTTGGGTATCAGAGATGCCTCACTTCGTAATATCGAAAAGGACAACGGATTGGAAGCTACCTATCAGGTGGTTCAAACCTTCGGAAGCCCAACAAATGAAAAATCCTTAGAAAAACACAATACATACGTAAGTATTTTTACGAAGTACTTCATACCTTCTGATGTGAATGGAGTTGATTGTCGGGCTTTATTGACACTTGCGGGGGAAATCGAGTCTGATTCCGAGGTTACGGAAAAGAGATTAGCTGCGGGTGGAAGAGCGGATATTGGTCAGGCTGCGAGTCTTGCACTTGCAGAACGGCTTAATCAGGTCAAAAAAATGATGGTAAAAGCCAACTGCCAAGCCAAATTTGAAGCCGAAGAATCAGCTAAAGCAACCCAAGAAACACTTAGCACCCTCCAACAAGCTACGGGAGTTAGCCCTACTCAAAAGGCTGACAACACTACCAAATACATTACTTATGGTATCGGTGGGGTGGTAATCCTTATTGCTATGGTTCTTTTACTACGCAAAAACTGATTATGACAAGCACACTTAAAAAAGTACTGATTTTTGGTGGTATTGGTGCAGTTTTGTACGGGGTATATAGCTTCTATAAAAAGCAAATAGGATTGCTCCAAAACTATGACTATCAGATTATCGGGGCTAAAGTAAACAAGCTATCACTCAATCAGATTTCATTTAGCACCAAGGTTCGTTTTTTCAATAAGTCTAAGATTGAGGTGGTAGTTCAAAACATATACTTGGACGTTTACCTAGAGGATACTTTGACGGGTTTTGTAACTGAGAATAAACCCTTCGTTGTTCCCTCTCAAGGTAGTTCAGATATAGATTTGAATATGACTTTCAACCCTCAATCGTTACTTAAAAATATAACCAATGTTATTTTGGTGGGTTTGAAGAAAAAAGACCTTAACTTTACTCTGAAAGGGTATGCAAATATCCGAAGCGGATTCGTAAGTACCACATTACCAATCACTTATAGTGATGTAATCAGTGCTTACGTATAAGCATGGTAAAATTAAATTCAAAACGAAAAAATTAGTTTCTATGGTGGACTTCATCATCGAAAAGTTCAATGAGATTGTGTCTAAGGCTTGTAAGCGGTATGGTGCAGAGGAAGGTCTTGATGCAATGAAAATGCAAGTTCTTTTCAAGTTGGGAGAGGAAGATGTTGACTACTTCATTCTTAAAGAATACAAAGAGTTGAAGCAAGTGACATTCATGAATATATTAAATGTAAGGATTGACTTCAAGGGATATAGTATGATTGTACCACCCTTTATTCAAAAGGTATTGGTAAAATATGCCGAGGAACTTAAAGCCGAGCCGAGCAAGATGAGTGTTTTGTGTCTACCCCAACCCAACGAGAAGGTTGTTTTGTGCCTTTATAATGAAAAGAATTTTGTCAAAAAGATTGAAATAGAAGAGGAACTATAAAAAATATGACATGAGACTTTTCACATATACTCTTTCAAGTAGTAGCCTATCAATAGCCGAGAGTGATGGTGTTACACAAATTACCATACAAGCAAACTCATCTAGTAGTGCAAATGTAACGGGTAATATATCATTTAAAGGATTAACACCTAATTCGGTATCACTAAATGATGGTCAATCCCTCACCATTACAACTCCAACTTATAGTCCTTTAGATGGTGTTACTATCACTTGGGTTAGTGGAACTATTGACATAGTAATAGGGTTCTAATATGGCGGGGTTTAACTCAACAGGCACTTTTGGGTTTTCGGGTGGTAGTGGCTTTGGCTACCCATCCCCAACCAAAATTTGCACTATTGCTTCGGGTACTAGTGTAATCGATACAAGTCCTAGGTTTGGGTTTAACTCGGCATTTTATCAATTCTCGGTAACCGATTGTACTAACTACTATGCGGGAAACTTTGTTGCCGTGTGGGATGCAACTACGGGTCAAGTACAATTTACCGAAACATCTACATCAAGTATTGGAAGTACTACGGGTGTTTCGTTGTCTTTTGCGTGTGATACGGACACGGCTAATTTGATTATAACAGTGCCAACGGCAGATTGGAAATTTACTTTCGTAAAAACCATTCTTACCGATTGTTGTACCGATAATGTTGAATTTTTAATAACGGAAATTGGTGACTATTTAATAACGGAGAGCGGTTTATACTTAGTTACCGAATAAAATAAATATATTATGGCAGACGTTAAAATATCTCAATTAAGTAACGCAACCACCCCCCTTACGGGTGCTGAGGAACTACCTCTTGTTCAAAGTGGTAGCACATTAAAAGCAACCACTCAAGACGTTGCTGATTTAGTAGCACCCGCACGATACATGATGACGGGTGTATTTACAAATATGTTTGGGGGCGACCCTGGCGGATTAAATCGAGATGTATTAGAATGGTCTCCAACATCACCCGCATCAAGCCACTCTTCAGTTTTGCCAATTTTACAAAATTGCAAAATTATTGCTGCGGGTTTTAAATGGATTAGTTCAACACCACCAACAATCGGGGTAGGTCAATCATGGACTATTAACCTTTATAAAATGACAAACCCTTTGACGGGTAGCACAACAAACGATGGTAATTTCACCCTTGTTGGAAGCATGGGAATAACACTTACTAGTGCTGATTCGGGTGTAACTGTTGGTGCGTTTTCAAGTGGGCTAAATTTATCTCTTACTACGGGAGATATTATTAGAATTGCGGGTGATGAAACAGGTTCAATTGGAACATCAACCGAGGAGGCTCAACTAAGTGTTCTATTTGAGGTTGTTTAATTATATTGTTTATTAAATGGAAAGTGAAGTTTAATGGCAAACGAATTTGTAATAAAGAATGGGCTTAGACTTCCGTTTGTAGCCGATGGTTGTGCATTATGTATGCAAAATGGTTGTGTTGTTGGAACAACTGGCGGTGGAGGTGGCGGTGGAGTAGTAGTATTAGGTGGTGGAACTTGCTCTACAATTCGTTGTGGTAACAATAACTCGGCTATTGGTAATTGTTCAACCGCTTTAGGCTTTTGTAATACCGCTTCTAATTCATTTGCTTTTGTAGGGGGTGGTTTTTGTAATACATCTAGTGGTCAATATTCTTTTATTGGTGGCGGTAAGACTAACTTATCAAACAACACATTATCCGTTGTTGGAGGTGGAATATCAAACACGAGTAGTGCATATTCTTCATTTGTAGGTGGTGGTAGAAATAACATATCTAGTGGAAATTTTTCATTTACGGGTGGCGGTTGTGCTAATTTGAGTCAAGCGGTTTCGGGATTTGTGGGCGGTGGTATTTGTAACAATGTGTGTAATGTAACATCGGGATGCCTTGCTACGGGGGCAGTTGTTGTTGGTGGAGTAGGGAATAACACAACGGGTGGCACTTGGGATTTGCCTAGTTGTTCATTCACTGTTGCCCCAACAATCTGTGATGCGGGTCAAAATTCATTTGTCGGGGGTGGTTTTCAAAACATAACAACGGGTGGATGTTCTTTCACGGGTGGTGGGCTTTGCAATAGAACAACTGGTGCTTTTGCTTTCACGGGTGGTGGTGGTTTAAATACCGCATCAGGAATATATTCAGTTATTTTAGGCGGTTCTAGTAATGTTTCCAATCAACTTCGGTCAACTGTTGTAGGTGGAAATGCAAACTATTCAAGAGGTGTTGCTAGTTTTATAGGTGGTGGAACTTATAATAATATATGTAATTTAACTTCGCCATGTCTAAGTTATGGTGCAGTAGTGGTTGGAGGTGTTGGTAATAATACAACGGGTGGCACATGGAGTTTAGCAAGTTGCTCATTTACGGCATCTCCAACAATTTTAGATGTTGGGCTATATTCTTTTGTCGGTGGTGGGATTCAAAATTCATCAAGAGGTACTAACTCTTTAGTTGTAGGAGGTTGTAAAAATTCTGCAATTGGAACAGACTCAATTGTTGTTGGTGGATTTCAAAATATTGCTACTGCAAATTCATCTGCCATACTATCAGGAGATTCGAATTGCACTCAGGGTGCAACTACAACGATTGTAAGCGGAAGTAGTAATATAACTAATTCAGGGGAATATTTCTCCGTTATTTCTGGTGGGGTAGCAAATTTATTAGGTGGTGTTGGGTGTAATACAATATCGGGTGGTGCATTTAATACAATTAGCGGTGTTGCAACATTTAATTCTACAATAGGTGGTGGTGTAGGTAATTGCATTACTTGTTGTTGGTCAACCATAGGTGGTGGTCTTTATAACTGCGTTTGTGGTGGGTATAGCACTATTGCGGGAGGTGGATGCAACCTTGTGTTCGGTATTGGTAATGCAGTATCGGGTGGATTTTGTAATATAAGTAATTGCAATACTGGTACAATATCAGGAAGAAATAGTACAATTAGTAATAGATATGCAAGTATTGGAGGTGGTAGGAATCACACTATTTCGGGTTACATTTCAACCATAGGAGGTGGTAGTACCAACGTAGTTTCAGGTAATTGTGCGGTAATATCGGGTGGAATTTTAAATACGGCAGTAGGTAATGGTTCTTCTATATCGAGTGGTAGAAGTAACATATCACAAGGTGATTTTTCTTTGATAGGAACGGGTGTATGCAATATTGTTTGTAATACTACAACAAGTGCAGCACTAGGTTCGGTGGTGGTCGGAGGTGTCGGTAATAACACAACGGGAGGTACTTGGAGTGCTGGTACTTGCTCTTTTACTGTTGCACCAACTATTTGCAACACGGGTCAATACACTTTTATAGGTGGTGGATTTCAAAATATTGCAACTTCTAGTTACACTTTTGTTGGTGGAGGTCTATGTAACCTAAGTTCTGGTACTTATAGTTTTACGGGTGGTGGGGTGTGTAATCAAACAACGGGTTTTTATGCTGCAACTGTTGGGGGTTTTAAAAATTGCACACTAGATAATTTTTCCTTTACGGGAAGTGGAAGATATAACTTATCGCAAGGAAATTCATCTTTTGTCGGAGGTGGTATTTGTAACAATATATGTAATTCCATATCAAGCTGTTTGGCATTAGGTTCGGTCGTAGTGGGTGGGGTTGGTAATAATACTACGGGGGGTACTTGGTCATTAGCGAGTTGTAGTTTCACAGTTGCCCCTACCATTTGCAATGCGGGTCTTTACTCATTTGTAGGTGGCGGTTTTCAAAATAGGGCAAGTGCTTGTTACGATTTTGTTGGTGGAGGTCAAATAAACACCGCAAGTGGTAGTTGGAGTTCAATAACGGGGGGATTGTGTAATATATCTAGCGGTCTTTTGTCATCAGTAAATGGAGGAAACGCAAACACTTCTAGCAATAACTATTCATTCGTAGGTAATGGTAGAGGCAACATTGCTTCGGGTGCTTGTTCAGTTATTGTCGGTGGTAACCAAAATACTTCAAGTGCTTCATTTTCAAGTGTATTATCGGGTTCATCCAATAGTGCCACACAACTAAGGGCTACTTCCGTGGGTGGTAATCTTAACAACTCACAAGGTATAGCAAGTTTCGTAGGAGGAGGTAGTTTCAATAATGTTTGCAACTCTACAAGTGGATGCCTCACTTATGGCTCGGTTGTGGTCGGAGGTGTAGGTAATAATACTACGGGTGGCACTTGGGATTTGGCAAGTTGCTCCTTTACATCCTCTCCGACTATTTGTAATGCGGGTATTTACTCTTTCGTGGGAGGAGGTTTCCAAAACATAGCAAGTGGGTCAAGGAGTTCGGTTTTAGGAGGTCAATTAAATAATACTTGCGGATTTGCCGATGCTCACATAATTGGTAGTTGCTTAAACGCAACTCAAGTATGTACGACATTTACAAACTGCTTGTCAGCCAATAACTTAACAGTTGGAAGTGGTGTTTGCGTAGGTGCTAACAAGGTGTTAGTTGACTATCAACTACCTTACGCACAAGTAAGTAAATCGACTGATTTCGATATAACATTAGCAAATACCGAATACATTATTGATTACGATACCACTAAATATAGTAGTGGAATAACACTTGTAAGCACAACGCAATTGAGGGCAGATGTTGCGGGTGTTTATTTCATACAATTTAGCACTGTTTTCACCGCCACTACATCAGCCGCCAATACTAGTATTTGGTTTAAAAAGAACGGAAACAACATAGCGAATAGCAACACGATTGAGGACATCGCAAATAATGATGAATCCGTGATAACTGTCAATATACTTGAGTCTTTGGCGGTTAATGATTTCATTGAAATTGCCGTTAGTTCCGATACAACGGGTGTAAAACTACTTTCACAAGGTGTTCTTGCTACTCCTACCAGACCCGCAACCCCATCCATCATAGTAACAATGAATCGGGTATCTTAAAATTTAGTAATTTTAAATTATGAGCGGATTTAATTCAACGGGGAACTTTGGCTTTTCAGGTGGTGCAAGTGGGGGCGGTTCTTCACCTACTTGTTGCGACTTGCTGATTGTATGTTGTGATACGGGTTGTAATTCCACTGTCCGTTGTGCCTCAAGCAATTGTGCTTCAGGGGATTATTCTACCGCTTTTGGTAGATGTTCTTTATCATCTAATATATACACTACAATTAGTGGGGGGTATTGTGATACCGCAAGTGGTAGTTATTCTTTTGTAGGTGGTGGTTCGTTTAACACGAGTTCAGGTAGTTTGTCATCAATTATGGGGGGTATATACAATACCTCATCAAACATATACTCAGTAGTTTCGGGAGGTTATCAAAATACCGCAAGTGGTATTGGTAGTTTCGTAGGTAGTGGTTCAACTAACACATCATCTGCACAATATGGAATGATTGTAGGGGGATATTGCAATAATTCTACATCTTATGGTAGCACGATAGTTAATGGATTTCTTAATCTAAATAATTCAGTTTACGGATTCATAGGTGGCGGTACTTACAATAATGTTTGTAACTCAACATCAGGATGCCTTGCTCTTGGTTCGGTTGTTGTAGGAGGTGTGGGTAACAATACTTTCGGTGGTACTTGGGATTTGGCAACTTGCCTATTCAGTGTTGCACCTACTATAACTAACATGGGTCGGTATTCGTTCATCGGTGGTGGATTCCAAAATAGAACTCTTGCGGATTGGTCGGTAGTAGGTGGTGGTTTTTGTAACCTTTCTTCAAGAAGTGCTAGTCAGAGATATACAACTATCGGAGGTGGTGTATGCAACACAATTAGTAGTTATGGGTCTTCAATTTTAGGTGGATTTAGAGGTACTTCAAGTAACCTTTATACAGTTGTCGGTGGAGGATATTCAAATACCGCTAGTGGTAGTTATTCAATATCGGGAGCAGGTTATCAAAACATTACTAGTGGGTATTCATCAGGTACACTTTCGGGTTATTTGAATACAACGTCAGGAAGATTTGGGGGTATAGTTAGCGGTTGTAAAAATCTTACTCAAGCCGTTTCGGGGTTCATTGGTGGCGGTATTTGTAACAACGTATGTAACGCGACATCAGGATGCCTTGCCATTGGCTCGGTGGTCGTTGGGGGTGTCGGAAATAATACATCTCTTGGTACTTGGAATTTAGCAACTTATTCTTTCACTGTCGCTCCCACCATTTGCGATGCGGGTCAGTACTCATTCATCGGAAGTGGCTTTCAGAATAGAGTATCGGGTTGTACATCTTCTATTGTAAGTGGTTGCCGAAATTTAGTGAGTTCAGGTGGTGGTTTTATCGGGGCGGGTATTATAAATTCCGTTGGAGGTGTTAACTCTGCGATTGTATCAGGTCAATCAAATACTGCGAGTTGTACACAAACATTTATTGGTAGTGGTCAAAGTAATTTTGCACAAGAATTTAGAGCGGTTGTTGTAGGTGGATTTTGTAATGCTAATCTTAGTTGCCACGGATTTATCGGTTCGGGATGTTTTAATGTGACATTTTCTAACTATTCAACACTTGTTGGGGGTGCTTGTAACACATCTTTTGGGGTAGCATCATTTACGGGTGGTGGATGTAAAAACCTTACTCAATCCGTTGCGGGATTTGTTGGTGGCGGTATTTGTAATAATGTTTGTAACTCTACATCAGGATGCCTTGCCATTGGCTCGGTGGTCGTAGGGGGTATTGGTAATAACACTACGGGTGGAACTTGGTCATTAGCTAGTTGTAGTTTCACTGTTGCTCCGACCATTTGCAATGCGGGGAGATATTCTTTTGTCGGTGGTGGATTTCAAAATAGTGCATCAAATTGTTACTCGGTTGTAGTTGGTGGATGTTGCAACACATCAAGTGGGGGTTATTCATTCACGGGTGGTGGTCGTCTCAACACAACGAGTGGGTTTTATTCTTTCACGGGTGGCGGAAATGGTAATTTTACAACAGGTACAAACTCCTTTACGGGTGCGGGTTTTAACAACATTACAAGTGGCGACCTTTCTTTCACGGGTAGTGGATATAGTAACACTACAAGTGCAAATTGTTCATTCACGGGTAGTGGGTATTGTAACACAACAAGTGGTGATGTTTCTTTCACGGGTGGTGGTCGTGCAAATACAACTAGTGGGGTTTATGCTTTCACGGGTGGTGGTCGTGCAAATACAACTAGTGGGAGTGATGGAGTTGTAGTAGGTGGATGTGCTAACACACTAAGTGCAAATTATGGTAATGCAAAATTCATAGGTGGTGGTGCAAATAATACAAATAGTGGATACTATGCTTCATATACAACGATAGTAG
>JACCDP010484949.1_pt1 | contig 46402 bp, 81 predicted proteins | sample 7445841 | NCBI WGS metagenome assembly JACCDP01 (sample SAMN15323441, study PRJNA562643) | freshwater metagenome | isolation source: river surface water | place: USA:Blue River Watershed | collected 2017-08-17
ATGTCCTCGGGCTCGAAGATCGCACCGAGAAAGTCAATGCACTGGGAGAGCGTATCCATCTAGTTCCCTTCCTCTGAGATCCTTGTAGGGGTGGCACTTGTTGTGGCAGTCGCGGCAGAGCGAGACGAGATCGCAGAGGAGCTCATCAAAAAGGCGCTCGTATGTCGCGTGGTGCACGTCCGTCGCTACGGACTCCATGCAGCCTTGGCACAGGTGGCGATCTCGCTCAAGCGCTTTTGATCGCTTGGCATACCACTCGTAGGAGTCGAGGTAGGCGAGATACTCGGCGCGCCTGGACTCGGACAGTTCTGTCCGACGCTCGTCTGCAAGAGCCTTCGCGTGCTCGTGGATGCGACGCTGGAGTTCGTCATCCCAGAGCGGAAGCGTGTCGATGTCCACATCCGCGGGCTTGGGAACCCATGGCCCTGTGCCAGTCTTCGCGTAGTCGATCTGACCGCACCGCACGCACTGGTACGTGTAGTACGTTTTGCCTCCGGCAGCAGGCTTGCGCACTAGGCGGCTGTCGTGAATCGTGCACTTCATTGCACCCTCTCTTTCATTCCGCCCTGCCGCGTCGAAGCGACTTCGTGCCTGTCACGAGGGCGGCAGTCTTACGCGATTGATTCGGCAAATGACTCGTAGTCCAGGCCGCAAATCTCGGGGAAATCTTCGGTCTCACTGACCCGAAGAATCTTTGGTCGTTCGCCCGTGAATTCCGCGTTGAATGCCTTGATCGCTTTCGCGGAATACGGGCCGCGAAGGTCAGTTCTCCACGGCTGCTTTATCAACTGCTCTCGAAAAACATTGAACGGCCTGTGCTTGTCATCCGACCCTTCGGCAAGTACGCAAGCAAAGTCATTCGCAAGGTCTTTGTTCGACATGCCAAAAAGGTAGTGAAGCGCAAAACCGTGCTGATTGCGCATGATGCTGTTGTGCGACATCACGCGAACACTGTCGATGATGCCTGGGTGCACAGCAAGAACGCGTGCCGTCAGTCTCGGAGTAGCTTTCCGTGTTCCTCCGCCCCCGCTCGACTCTCGCAAAACTCCGCCTCTGTCAACAAATGAAACTAGGCACTGCACAGCAGCGGCCACTCGGGTTGCATCAGGGATGTTTTCCATAGAAAGAACATCCGATGTTGATCGTGTTTTGACACCATCGATCGTGTCGAAGGCACTCGGGCTTATGCCGTGAACCACAACTGAATCAAAGTCGATTCCAGATCGAACGCAAGCAGTAAGCCGGTGCTGTCCGTTGAGCAGAACGCCGTCCGACGAGAAGATGATTGTCTCTCCGTTGAGCACCATGTCGCGGGCCAAGAACGTCGAGACAAATCTCGCAACGTGCTGCCTATTTATTGGCCGGTTTCTCGTGTTATTAGCGAGCCATGCGGCGGCAAGTTCGGGGGTGATGCGAACTATCTCGACGCGGACAGACGAGTACATGTCGCGGAGTTCTTCCGATCCGTACTCAATAAATACTTCAGATGCGTAGGCCATTGGTTTTGAAGACATTGATTTTCCCTTTCTGTGATTAGTCACGAGACTCACGAGTCATCTGCTACACAAGCCGATACACACCCTGCTTCATCCCGCTCTCTCCACGAGCTACTTCACCTGTCCGCTCGATCTCGCCGCGCCGCTCCAAGGCAGCAAGCCGCCTCCACACGGCCGACTGCTCCAGGCCGGAACGTCTGGCGATCTCGTCGCGGTGTGCCGGCCCGAGCCCGAGGGCTTCCAGAATCCGCCGCTCGTGCTCGCCGTGAAACTTCTTTGACGCTTCAGCAGCGGCGCGGCTCGTCGCCGGGTTCGACTGCCGGAAGAGTGGTAGGTCTTGAAGGTCTGTTGTCATTGCGGCACTCCTTTGCCGTTGATCAGTCACATGAGGGCAGGCGTCTTCGGAGTCTTCGTTCGCAACTGCGACCAATCGCAGTACGCTTGCTCAAACAACGCAGGCGAACGATGTCCCAGGTGGAGCCGACCGGCCCCGGCCTTCTCCATCTCGACGTGTGTCGCCCCGCTGCGGCGGAGGAACTTCGACGTGCCGCCGATGCCGATGCTGTCGATCAGCGTCCGCATCCACCGCATCGCCATGCGACGCCCGCAGGCCCAGCCAAGAATCCGCCCGTCGGGCGACTTCGCGAGCATGGAGTCGATCGCCGTCAGACAGGCCGGCGTGAGCGGTCGCACGAGCGGATCGCCCGTCTTGCTCTGCGTCCAAGCGATGGCATCGTCGCGAAGGTTGTCCGCCGTAAACGCCATGCAGTCACCGAAGCGGCTGCCTGTCTCGTAGCACACGAGCACCCAGCAGCGGAGGAAGAGCCCAAGATCGGCACCGCTGCGGAGCACCTTGCCGTCGTGGGCTTTCGTCGCGTCGAGAAGCTGCCGCAGTTGCGGCACTGTCCATGCCTTCGTCGGGCGGCGGCGGATCTTGATCCGCATGATGCCGCGCGGCGCGTGCTCCACGACGCCCGAGTCATACGCCCACCGCCAGAGTGAGAGCAGGATCGTCCGCTCGCTCCTGGCCGTCGTGCTCTCCACGATCTCCGCCCGGGCTCGGAGGTGGCGGTTCAGATCGTCGGCCGTGACGAGGCCGGCACGCGATGCCACCTTCGTGACGTTTCTTTCGTAGGTGGCGGTGACGCGACGCTGTGCGAGGTAGAGCGGTGCGAGGTCGGAGAAGGTTTTCTGTGTCTGCATGCCTCTACCACTCCCCTCCAAAACGTCCCTGCATCCGGTCGATGTACTCCTCTTCCCGCCCGGCCTGAAACGCGGCCCTGGCAGCAGAGCTCCCGGGTTTCACGCCGTCGCTGCCGCCAGCCGGCGGCGTCCAGCCGTCCGCGAACGACCACGAGTGGATCTTCGTGCCGTTCGCGTAGACGCGAGTCCGCACGATCAGCTTCCCTCGTTGCTCGATCGTGTCGCTCACGAGGTCGCTGCCCGGCTCTCGCGGTTCTGCCTCGAGCACCTTGCCGATGTCGGGCTCGAATGAGGCCCGATCCTGCATCTCGCGATCGAGTCGCAGGAGATACTCGTGCTCGGTCTCAAAGTCGCGTCGGTACGTGTCTTTCACTGTCTCACCTCCTTGTGTATTGGCCCCGTGAGGTGGGGCATCCCGCGAAGTCAGTCGGTGGAAGGCTTGCTACGCCGACCCTTCGCTGCGGTGGTTGGTGTCGCTACTCCCGCGGAGCGTCCGCCGCGCCGCGATGATCGGCGCGTCTGACCCTGCGGCTGGGTCTCTGTTCGCTTCTGTTTCAGGCCACGCCATCCGCAGTCGTGCCATGCCATCGGTGCTTTCTCCTAGGTGTGAGTCGGGATCAGAACGGGATGTCGTCATCCGGCAAGCTCGCCAGAACAGCGGCACGCTTCGCCACCGGCTTGCTCGCGGCCTTCGGCGTGGCAGTGGCCGGCACGTACCGCTTCACTACGGCACTCACCTTGCCGGCCTTGCTGGTGTAGTGCGTGACCTCGACCGTGACCTTCTGGCCGACGAGATCGTCAGGCACGAGATCGAGAGCCTCGCCCGCCGGCACGATCGCGAGGGCCGCGGCGAACTGCTTCGCCCGCCACGCGAGGTGCTGCGGCAGATCGTCGAACACGAAGCGGTGCCCGCCGTCGGTCGAGAGCCGCAGCTTCAGGCAGAGCCCTTCAGGGTTCTCATCGCTCCGCTTGTACTCATTCGGGCCTTCTTCGGCATGCACGATCGTCATCGTGTGCGTGCCCGCCGGCACGATCGGGCGGTCTGCCGTCTCGACGGGAGCCGGCGCATCGTCTTGGGAAATCGTGAATCGCATGGATCTTTCTCCTGGGGGTGTGGGTCTACTTGTCGGAAACAGTCGCGGGCTCGATCTCGTCGTGGCGGGCGTTGACTTCGTCGGTGAGTGCCGACCACACGTTGCCGTCGATCTTGCCCTCAGAGACAAGGGCATCGAGGCGGTCAGTGATCGCGCCCAACTTCTGCACCGTTGTCGCTTGGGCAATCGTGGAGCGGATGGTCTCCACCAGCGGTGGCGTGCCCTGTGCCGACGCTGCGGCTGTTGCACGTGCTGCCGGCAGCACGACAGGGGACGCGGTTCCGCCAGCGAGCCACTCGGCAAGACGCTTGCCGGTGTCTGCGGTGATCGGCTTGGGATCGCCGGCGAAGAGCCCGGTTCGATCCTTGCTCACGGTGGCGTAGTGGCCGTCGTGGATGATGTCGAGGACGCATGTGAACTCAAACTCCAGCCCGTCGCGGGCCTCGAGTTTCATCCCGAGCTTCGCCACCTTTTTCTTCCCGTGGTCCTCCACCTGGGCCGTCTCGGTCTTGGAGCGGCCGCAGCAGATGACGTGGGCCGGCGAGCGGAGGAGCTTGTCCACGAACGCCCGCCATCGCGGCGTGATGACGCTGAACGCCGACCACGTGTTCCCGCGGAACTGTGCCTTGGCAACGTCTTCGAGGATCTCCAAGCAACCGCCCGGCCCGCTCCAGCAATGCGTGACCGAATCGACGATGATGATCTCGTAGCCCGCCTGCTCCGCAGCGGTGATCGCCTCGATGTACGCTTCAGGCGAAAACGGCGGGCGAAGGTCGATCACGTCGAACTCGTGGAGGTGATCGTAGAGGTCGGAAGATCCTTCCTCGGTGTCGATCACGACACACTTGCCGCCGATGCCCTTCGCGATCTGCAGGGCACCCCAGGTCTTTCCGCTGCCGCTCGGCCCGGTCAGCAACAGTCGCAGTTTCGTGGCACTGCGCTTGGCCTTTCTGATCTGAATCATGGTCAAGTCCCTTTGCTTTATGTCGGTTCCGTTCGTGTCAAAAAGCCGCTTCCCGATCCATCAGTCCACGGCACTATGCGTCCTTGCGTTCGGCGGCTCCGCCGCCTCTCCTGTTGAGTTAGAAGGGCCGGAAAGCGTCGATGTGGGCGGCGATCACTTCCTGCCCGCCGCCGACGAGGTGGCATCGCACGAGGTACGTGTCATCGTCGTGCGCCTCGATCACGTAGCCCCGGCGGGGCTCGCCAAGTTCGTCGACGAACTCCACGTAGTCGCCGATCGCGTGGGTGTCGATGAGCCGCCCGGCACGCATGGTGGTCGTGGGCGGCGTGAGTGGGCGGCCGTAGAAATCGTTCATCGCCGCGGCGGCGGCGGCGTATTCGGCGGCGTGGGGATCGCAGATCATCGTTTCGAGTCCTTTCGAGTGATGGGGAACAAAGGTTCAGCGGTCGAGGGGCGGTAATCTATCGGCTTCTCGGGGGGTGTCAAGCGGGCGAGCAAGAAAATCGCAGGGGCTTGGATTTGCTGTGTTTTCGTTCTTCGATTCGTTAGATCGTTGCATATGTATACGGCGGTCTGTGCATATCGTCAAGCGCGGCATTTTGGCATGAGGATTGAGCGGTGCGGCTTGAGCGAGGAGGCGACACCACCCTTGCTTTCCGCAACCTGCACGGCCTCGGCGTCGGTCATGGCAAACCATTCGCCTTCCAGCCTGCGATGCTTGTGTTCACGGTGTATCTCTGCCTCAACCATCTTGAAAGAAGTAGTGTGGATGACCGCAACAAGCCTCAGTGGATACGCAGATCCTGCCTGTAGATGCGTAATCCGCTGCAACAAACTTGCGGACGTCTGCCCAATCTTCACGGCACCGTTGCCGTTGCTGATGAAGTAGACGCCACAAAATGAATGGCTGGGCTCATCATCCATAAGGTCTTCTCGGACGTATGAAACGTCGTCATGCAAAATTGCAGAGTCAGCATCCGTCGCCTCGACTACAACCCATTGACCAGCGCGGCGTTCTGTTGATTTTGTTTCGGAGCAGATCGCGTCGGAAAGCATGGCGTAGCAGTTCTTGCGAGCTTTTGATCGAACTAGAAATTCGACAAACCGCTCTCCCTTGGCAACAGCGCCGAATACCTTGTGAACTTCTTCGTGGCACGTGTTGCCGTGCCGCTCGAGATAAACAGCAAAGACGTTGCGGTAGTTGCGATAGGTAAAGCATCTGCACCAAAGGGTTGAGTACCCAAGGGTCATTCGCTGAAGCTCCCCGTCACGTGTCGCATCCATGCAAACTTTCTCCTAAAAGCCCTTAAACGGAATCGAAAAAACAAACTCTACAAGATCATGGATTGCCTTGGCGGCTGGTGATTCGGTGCCAAGCTCTTGGCCGAGGCGAACCCAGATGAGCGTCTCAAGCAGGCGGCTCCATGTGCGTTTCATTGGGCAGCCTCCATGGCACGAAGTGTTTCACGGGCTTCGTCCCTCGTATCGCAGACGGCGACGATCTCGGTCGTGCCTGTGGCAGCGTCGCGGGCCTCGATCTCCCACCAGCGGAAGCCGGGCGTGCGAGGATCTTTGATCGTGATGATGCGGTAGGTGGTCATGGGGTTCCTTTTCGATGGTGCCCGCCGGCCCTGGTGCCGGCGGGCGGGGCCGCCCTCAGGCGGCGGCGGCGATCATGTCGGCAACCCGGCGGGCGAAGCGGTCAGCCTCAGCGTGCTGGTCGGCCTTGCGGAGAGCCTTCAGAACCTTGGTCGCGTCTTTCAGGATTTGCTTCTGCGTGGCGTTCATCGTTTCGTCTCCCGGTTCGCGGCTGCGAGTCTCAATCGCTCGCATGCCCCAATCATATCGGCAGATCATTGCATATGCAATAGGGGCAAATGCCGGGGAAAACTCGTTTTCTTGAAAATTCCTACCGCCGGCTGGGCTTCGTTGCCGCCTTGGCAGACTTTGCGGCGCGGCGTTTCGGCTTCTTCGCCGTCTCGGGGTCGCCCTGCCCTCCGCGATCGCGTCCGCGGGGGAAGCCGACGCCTGGAGCTCGAGACGCCTCCTCCTGCAGGAACGCCTCCACGCTCTTCCGCTGGATCATCCAGCCGTGGCCGGGGATGAGGGTGCCGGCCAGCCGCTTCCCGTCTGGCCGGGGCTTGTCCTCGTCGTAGGCCAGCCGGCAAACGGTGCTCGGGGCGCGAGCGCCGATGGCGTCCATCACCTGTCGAACCGTCATATACCCCGCGAACGGGCTCACCATTGCGATCATCCCTCCAATCGTATCGTGCAACCGTTGCAAATCAAACCGTCCGAGCCATTTGCCCCAGCCCTCCGACCCTCCATAGGATCGGTTGCCGGGGTCAATGTTCGAGTGGAGGCGGCGGGAGTCGCCGTTTTGTATACTGATGAACACCTACACACATGAGGGGCATGAATCCGATGACTTTGCGGGAACTGTTCGAGAGATACGCCACCCTTCGTAACCTCGACGCGAAGACGATTTCGCTCTACGGTCAACTTGCCGACCGCGTGGAGAGGTTCCTCGGACGCGAAGCCACGGTCGAGGATCTCGACGATCTCGTCATCAGCCGCTACCTCCGCTGGAGAGCACAGACGCCGGGGTGGAGAGACAGAATCCCAAGCGCCGCAAGCGTGCAAAAGGACCGCGTGATGATCCAGGCGGCTTGGAATCTCGCCGCCCGCAAGCGGTGGGCGACCGAGTTCCCAGAACTGCCACGCATCAAGGTGCCGAAGAGGCTGCCCGCGGGCCGGGCGTACACGGTCGAGGATGTGACCAAGCTCGTGAAGCGGGCCAAGCGTCGGCAGGGACACACCGGCGGCAAGCCGTCGGCCTGGTGGTGGTCAACGGTGATATACGCCGCCTACTGCACAGGGGAGAGATTCACGGCCCTCACGTCGCTCCGCTGGGCACAGGTCGATCTCGTGCAGCGGAAGGTTGTTTTCCTCGGCGAAACCCGCAAGGGGCACACCCGCGACATTCAGCGAGACATTCCGCAGGATCTGGCCAATATGCTCGCGGCCCAGGAAGGCCGGCCCGATGCCTTGGTGTGGCCTTGGGATCGCAAGAGCCGTTCCCAATGGAGCAGCCTCAAGCTCCTCTGCACGCTCGCTGGCGTGCGGTATAGGGGCTTCCACGGGTTCCGGCGTACCGCCGCATCCTACGCAGCCTTGGCCGGCGGGAAAGCCGCTGCGACGGCCCTGCTCGATCACGCCGATCCAGCCCTCCAACGGGTCTACGTGGATACCGACATCTGCCCGGAGGAGCGGGCCGTGCTGCCGCCGCTTGATCTCGCCGAGAAGCCGCCTAAGCAGCCAGAGGCATAGACGGCAAGCGGCGAGCGGCGCGGGGAAAGGGAGAAAGCCCGCGCCGCTCTAGCCGCCGCCCGGCTCCGGGTGTGCGATGTTCTCCTTGGCCGCAATGATCGCCAGCAACCGCTCCCGTTCCTCGAGCAGCCGCCCGATCATGCGGGCCGCGGTGCCGTTGGTCGCGGTCCAAGAGTTCGACGGGCCGTAGCGACCAACGAACTGCCACGCCTCGTCGGCCTCGGCATCGGAGTAGGGAATCCGCTGATCAACCATCACGCTTCTCGCGATGAAGCAAAAGGGCGAGCAGAGAATAGGACGCGAGGTCGAACAGGTTGTCTTCGAGCGACTCATTCTCCAGCCGGCCCGTGGCGTTGTAGCTCGCGAGTCGTGTCACCTTGTCCGAGAGCCGCACCATCGCGCCCTTCCACGAAGGGATGCCAACAAACTTCGCGCCGTTGCGGATGTTCGCGAGCGGATCTTCGCCGCTCGGGCAGCCGTAATCTCGACTCTTTCGGCGGTGCATTTCCTTCAACTGATCGCAGAGGTCGAAGAACGCCTGCGAAGTCGGATGCACCCGCTCGCTGAGCACGCTATCGCCAACGAGCCGCACGTCATCGTCGAATCGCGGATCGTCCAGCGACTTCACGCTCCGGTCGATGATGTCCATCAGCTTCGGCGATCCATCGTCTTGCGGGTCATACCAGCGCTCGCTCGGCAGCCCAGCCGCGGCGGCAGCGATTCTCGTGCCAACGGCTTGGCGGAGTGCTGCGTTGGCATCTTCGAATGTCGTGGTCATTTCATTCCCTTTCGGAGATCGCGGTCACAGAACAGTGGATACGCTCGCGTCACTTCCTGCCTGCCGTGATCGACGATTGCCATTCCCTGGCATGGCCTCTCAGGAGAAGCGACGCGTTCAGCGTAAGGCGAGTGTCCAATCACGCTGCCATTCGCGATGTACCGCGAACCACGCAGCCAGCCCCATGAGTGATAGTGACCGAAGATCGTGAGGTCAGCCTTGCGGCCCGCATCCCATCGGGCGATTGCCTTGCTCGCCGGCAGCGCGAGACCGTAGACGCCACCAGCGAACCGAATGCTGTGACCATGGGTCGTGCGAACGAGAAACCCGTCGAGATCCACGTAGCCGATATGCCCTTCGGCGATCTGCCACTTCACGTTCTTGTTCCGCTCTTCGCGGGCGAGCGTGAAATACATCAACTGCTCCCACGAATGATCGAGTTCGGTGGCGATCCGATTCTTCTCGGTACTCCGCCCGTGGTTGCCGGCGTTCGTGCAAACAATCACTTCACCGGCCTGGGCTGCGATCGAGTCGATCATTCGCCGCAGCCGCTCCGCGATCCACCGCGTCGCGTTCATCGGCGAGAGTTGGGCGACCTCGGCACAGTCGGGGTGGATGTGGCCCGTGATGTGGTCTCCGCCTAACCAGATCAGCACGCGGCGAATGTCGGCTTGGTTCCGCTCGTGATCTAGGCATTCGAGGAATCGCTGCTCTAGCTCTTCAAGGCGGAGTTGACAAACGTCAAGCGAGTAGTCGTTTTCGCCGTTGACCGTCTCGGGCAGAACCCGCTCCTCGCAATGGATATCCGAGAGCATGAGGATCGCAGTCGCGGCGTGTCGCTTGCGGGCCGCCTTGACAGTTCTGGTCAAGGGCTTCGATGCCGTGATGCCGGTCAGGCTGACAAGCGAATCAGCCCGCTCGCGTTCGCGGTCGATCTGCTCGAGGGCGGCCTTGTAGCGTCCCTTGTAGGACGAGAGTTCTGCCCGCAGACGGGCGACCTCCGCGTCCGCGGCCAGTTGCGTCGCCGCGTCCAGCCGGCCCGCCACGTCTTCGACTAGCGTCTTCCGTTTAGCCACGCGATTACGGCGTTGATGCCCGCCGTCTCCCAGCCTCGTGTTCGTGCCGCCGCCATGATCGCCTCGCAATACGCGCGCTTCTGGTGCACGTTTGGGTCGAACGCTTGCCGAACAGCGTTCAGTTCTTCTTGAGCGTCAAGCGGAAGCCGCTCGAACCACGTCTTGAAGCCCGGTCGCCGATTCGCTGCGTGAGACAGCACCTCATCGAGGAGCGACGATTTACCCTTCGCCATCCTTGGCCTCCCGGTAGTTCAGTGCCCAGAGCACTCGTGAGATGTCCTTCCCGCCTTGTTCGACAACCTCTTCGCTCGCCTGGGGGAAGATCGCGTGAAGCAACTCGTGAACAATGACGGTGAGCCGGTGACGCCCGCGAAGCCCGTCGTGAATCACGATTCGCGGACGGGCCGACTTCTGGGTGAACGTGTAGCCGTATGCGGAGCCTTTGAGCGGCGCGAAACGCAGTAGCCACTTCTCGTCACTGTTCAGAGTGAAGTGGTGGTCGGTCGGCTTCTCGGGCACGGGCGGCCTCCGCTTTGCGGGCGTTGGCTATCGCCCGTCGCACCAGCAACCTAGCGGCCATGTCAACGAACGGCAGGCCACGCTCTTCGGCGGCCTCGCGCAGAAAACCAAGAATCTCGGCCATGCCTTCTGGCGACTCGCACCAATCGCAGCCCTTATCGTCCATGTAGCGCGCGCGAGCGTTGCACTTACAGTCTGGCGACGAGACGATGTAAAAGGGCCAGCCGGCGAGGAGGGCTTTGAGTTCGGTGCCGGGGCCGTGGGTGGGCGGTGGCAGCGTCTGCTCTGGCTGCGGCGGGATGAATCCCGGCTTCGCGTGGCGAGGATACGCCGGGTGGTCTACGTCGATCGTCCACTCGTCGCCGTCCTGGGCGACGACGCAGGGCATTACCTCTTCGAGCGTGTAGCCACGCTCGCGGCACCGGGCTTCGAGGTGTGCAAAGTGACAAGTAATCACGGCAACGGATTTGGATAGTTAAAGTCTATCGTCATGCTTGCTGTTCCGACGCACCCTAGCTGCCCACCAACACCCCAATTGCCATCAAAAGTAACCGAAGGAATCCTTCCAGCACAATGATCAATCACATAGTTACTGTCAAAAATAAATGAAATATTCAATCCTAATTCACCGTTGCAAAAACCAAACTGATACTGCGAGAAAACAATCCTGCCGTTATTTTTTGGTGGTGCCCTTAGTAAGCCTTGACACGGAAGTTGTATCGGCGTATTCGCTTGAGTATCAAAATAACACGTCGTTTGCGGCTTAAAGTACGTAAAGCCATCGGAGGTCAAACTGCGATACCACTCACCAGAGGCGTTGGCTAGGTATGACGTGTCTGCACACCCGTTCGGTGCTGCGGAAATGTTGCTGAAAGTGACTGTAAGAGATTCTGGCTGTTCGGCGCAGCAATCGCACGTGCCTGATTGAACGGGAGCACAGCATCCGCAAATACTGGGACACGCCATTTGCTACACTTTGAACCGTATGAACGTGGAAGTAAACGTCGCCGACGCCACGATTAGCGTCTGCGTACCTGACATAGAGACGCTAATCGCGGTCTGCGTTCCGCTCATGGAAATGCTGGTTGCCGTCTGCGTTGCGCCTCGTGTCGTGATCGCCGCAGTTGCCGTCGAAGCTGTCACGCTGATTGCGCAACTGGCAGTGTTTAGCGATGCGGAAACGCCTGTCACAAACGTGATTGACGAGGTTGCGGCCGTTCCAGAAAAAGTGATCGTAGAAGTGCTACCCGTCCCGATGAATCTGATCACCGACGTGCTGCCAGTGCCGAACACCGTCGCCGACACGGTGGTAGAAGCAAAAACGGCAGTTGCTTCCTCCAAGGGCACGTCAACCAGAAACCACGCCGCGCCGTCCCTGGCGATCGCACAGTCGCCAGCCGCAGCCGTTTTCGTGATCGGAAAGAACAAGTTCATTGCCGACGCAGTGTTTGGCGTCTGCGTCTGATACTTGAAAGTGACAACTTTCTCGACGCCCGTAGGCCACGCGCCGGTGAAGGTGCAGATTCGGAAGATTTTTCGGTTGCGGAAAAAGTCTTCGCGCTCGAAGGACAGCGGCCGAGCCTCGGGCGTGGCGAGCTCTGCGGCCCTTACCACGTTGGCGATCCGCTCCGCGCTTTCAAACGTGAACTGCGTCGGGTCGCGTGGGCTTGCCATTTATGACGGCGTCCCAAATGTCGAAAAATCCGCACGCGGGTTGACGCGTCGCGTCAGGATCGCCGGAGCCCCGAGCGTCTGCCCACCAAAACCATCTAGCCCAACGGGATTCGGGCTTGCGATCCACTCGCCGTTCTGGAAGTCGAACACCATCGCCCGACGTTTCTCAGTTCCGTCGATGTAGTTGAACCCCACGTCTGGCAGCAGAAGATTGTGCGAGCTTTGGCGATAGGCGAGCGTGGCCGTCGCAGCGTAGAACTGAATCAAGGCATTGTTGAATTCTTCAGCCGCGTACTGCACATCGACGCCGACCACCTTCACGGTGTCTTGTGGGCATCCGAGATACGTGGAGTCGTTCACGTAGTTCTGGAGGGCGAGCCACGAGCTCGGCACGGCCGCGAAGTTCTTCGAGACCTTGATCTGCACGAGACTTTCGTCCGTCACAAGCCCCGGGAAGTAGTCATAGGCAGAGTTCGTGAGCGGTCGCTGCGTGGAGTCATCGTAGTAAAAGAGCGCAGGCACTTGCCCGGGCTTCGACTCAAACGACCACACCGACGCCCTCGATGTAGGCGTCAAGACATCGTCAGATGTAAGAAGACCGTATTCCCCGACAACCTCAAGCGCATAGGGGTTGTCTTCAAAACGCTCATTGACGGCGACCTTACGTAGACGCAGTGCCGTGTGCACAGGGTGATACGCGCCCCATGATCCGCCGCCCGTAGTCGCCGATAGAATTGTCGCAATGTCTGGCGGGCCACCAGCCGTCAGCGTGTCGTCCGAAAGCATGCACGCCCAGCGGCGTTTTGCCACGCCGCCGACGCGCACTTCGTTCTCAAACGTGCGGGCGAGCTCTTTGGTGCTGACGATCGTTCCTGGCATAGATCACCCGAGGACCGCGCCGCCGACGATAGCGACGGGCGTGTTGAAGTAGTTACTCGCCGCTTGGCTGATACCTTGCGCGATAAGCTGCAGTTGCTTCGTCTGCAGGCGGGCCTCGATCAGAGCCGGATCTTGCGCGTTCGCCGCTAGCCCGAGAACAAGCTCCTGCCCTTCCTGCGTACGAATGTCGGCGGTCGAGACGGTGCGCGAGCCGAGCGTGTTGAGTTCGCGGATGCGGTTTGACTGACGGTTGAACTCCGCCTCTTCAGCCTTGCGGCGTTCTTCTGCGACGCGAGCCTGCTCCTGGGCGATCGCCTGCTGCTGCCGCGCTGACTCTGCCTGCTGCTGCTGAATCAACTGCTGCTGTTGCTTGACCGCCTCTTCCGCCTGCTTGGCAGCCTGCGCCTCCGCCTGCTCGCGAAGCTTGGCGTTCTCTTCAATCTTCTGCTTTCGCAGTCGATCTGCCTTTTCAAGATTGGCGACTTCGTTGTTGAAGACTTCCTGCTGCCGGGCGACTTCGGCGTCGAACGCCTCCTTGTTGAGGATGCCGGCCCGTGCCTGCTCTTGGGCACGAGCGATGCCTTCCTGTAGACGCTGCGCCGCCTCCGCACCTGCGTTGCCAAACTCGGCTGCCTTGTTGATCACCTCGCCGATGTTCTGATCGACGGCTTGAAATGCCTGAGCGAAGCCGTTGCCGAATCCCTGTTCGGCTGCCTGCTGAGACTCCTCGAGAGACGCCTGCAACTGGTCGAGTTGGGCGAGCCGCGCTGCGGCGGTGTTCGCGGCCTCTTCGTTGCCAGCAAGCCGTGCGGCGGCGAGCTCTTGGGCGGTGCGGGCCTGCACTCCCTGCACATCGGCAATCTGCTGTTCGAGTTGCGTCTGCTCGCGACCCGCGTTCAGGAGCTTGTTCACACGATCCTCTTGGTCGGCGAGCCGTTGGGCCTCGTCAGCTGCGGCCTTGGCAGAGCCGTCGGCGATCGCCTGCTGCTCTGCCTTGATCTTCTCCAGTTGGGCGATCCGCGTCTCGCCGTTCGTGACGGCTTCCGCGTCGCCGCCGTCGCGGGCCGCTGCCACTTCTTCGCGTACGCGGGCGATCTCACGCTCCACGGCGAGAGCATCTTCTGCGGCCTTCGCGCGGGTGTTGTCACCGCCGAACTCACGGGCGATGCGAGCCTGTTCGAGCAACTGGTCGGCAACCTGCCGATCGGCATCGACGCGACGCTGGGCCTCTTCCGCTGCCTTGCGGGTTTCTTCCTGCACTTGCCGAAGCGACTCGACTTGCTTGTCGAACTCCGCCGTCGCGAGCGCCACGCCGCGGCTGTACTGCTCAGCGTTGAGTTCATTGTTGTCGGCCTGCTCCTTCAAGTCGGCGAGCGCGTTCTGAAACTCTAGTGCGGCGTTGAAGCCAGCCTGCCCGAACTCGCCGGCTTTGGCGATCGCGTTGTCGAGAGCTTGTCCGCTGCCGGCGACCGCCTTCTGCACTTCGGCGTATCCCTTCTTCTGCTCTTCGGTGAGTTGCTGCGTGCTCTGCGTAATTTGATCGACGCCCGCAGACGCGTCTTCTGCGGATCTCTCGATGCCGAGGAAGTTCTCTGCCATCGTGAGCAGTCGCCCGACTGTGCCGCCGATCGCATTGGCGATCGTGCTGAACACAGACGAGACAGAACCGAACACGCGTCCGATCACGGCACCGATGCCCTCAATCACGCCAGATAGCCCGACGAATTCAGTGAATGCCGAGACTGTGTCTGTCACGAACGTGACAGCGCCACCAAGGGTGTTGCTAATCACCTCGCCGATTTTTCCGACCGCAGTCGTGACGATCGTCGAGACTCGGCTGATCACGTCGCCGATTTGCGAGAACGTGTCGCGGAACGCGGCTGCTACGCCTTCAAACTTGAAGAACTCGCGAAAGCCGAGCACGGCGTCGTTGACGCGAGTGTAGACAGCAGTGATTGACTGGCTGAGACCGTCAATCACGCCGCTGACAGTTCTTCCAAAAGTCGCAAATGGTTCAAGCGCTGTGCCAACTAGGTTATTCACGACGGACGTGAACTGAAGCACGTTGTTGATAATCAACCCGATTGCGCTCGTGAGCGGAGAGAAAATGTCGAGCACGGCCCCAATGTTCCGCCCAAACGTAGCAATGGCTGGCGCGAGCCCTTCCGAGATCGACTGGGTGATTCCGATGAACGGCGTAAGCAACTCGCGACCAAGCCCGAGGATCGAACGCTGAACATTCTCAAATGCACCGTCGAGGGCAAGCAGACGATTCGCGTCGAGTTCAGAAATCGCCCCGCCGAACCGACGAACCGCTTGGGCTGATCCTTCGATCTCGCCAAACGCTCGCACGAGGCTCTCGCCACCGCGGCCGAGAATGTCGATCTGGAGTTGAGCGCGTCGGGCCGGCTCTGGGATCTGATCGAGTGCTTCGGCCACGCGCCCTGCGAATGCGGTCGGGTCGTTCTGAGCCGCCTGAATGTCTTCAAGCGAGAAGCCCAATTGTTCCAAGGCGGTAAACGTCTCGCCGCTGCCCTTGGTTGCGTCGGACAGCCTCGCGCTGAACCGCTGAATTCCAGTGGCGAGGGCTTCGACCGGGACGTTCGCCCTGGTCGCCGCCTCTTCAAGAACCTGAATCGTTCCGAAATCGACGCCGGCCTGCCGGGCCGCGAAGCCGAGCTCCTCGACCTTGCCGGAAAGCTGGCCGAGCCCACTCACCACAGCGGTTGCGGCAGCCCCGAGACCAGCGACAGCAGCGACGGCGGCAGTGAACGGGTTCACGAGACCGACCACACTCGCACCGACACTGGATAGACCAGACGAAAGACCTCCCGAGAACACGCGGGCGAGCCCTTCGCCTGCAGAAGACAGCCCGGAAAGCCTGCCAGCCACGTTGCCGAGCGGGCCGGGAAGTGCTGAGAGGATGCCCGATAGTTCGTTGAACTGGAGGTTGCCCTTGCCTGCCCCTTCTACGGCGTTGCTGTACCCCTGCGCGGCCGCCTCTGCTTTGGTGAACGTGGTCGTCGCCTTGGCGACAGCACGATCGAACGTCTCTTGGTCGATCCGCCCGGCTTCGAGGTCTTGGGCGAGCACCTTCACCTCGGCGTCGTATCGCTGCAGAGGCGAGAGGTTTGCTTCGATCGTGCGTGCGGCACGCTCGAAGGCAGTGATTTCAGCCTCGACGGCATTGCCGAGTTCCTCAAAAGCCCTCGCGTACTCCGGGGCGGTGATAGCCCCCGTCTGGAGTTGCTGCGTGAGCCGCTCAAGGTCGCCGGCCGCTCTGGCTTGCGCTGCTGCCGCGGCGGAACTAGAGCCTGCAAAGCGATCGAAAGAGCTCGTGATCGTTTTCGCTTGCTGGTCGAGTGAGTTCAGCGCCCGCTCTACGGGCGTGAGCGATTTCTGAACGCCAGTGGCGTCCGCAGAAATCTTCATCGCCAGCCCGAGAATCGTCGCCATTGCTACTGCCCAAAAAGCCCGAGTTGCTTCGCCAGTTCCTTCACGACCTCTGCCGCCTGGGCTTCATGCTGCGGAGGCTTTGCCAACGGAACGAAATCGCTGCCCTTCGGGCACTTCCCTCGTGGCGAGTACGGAATTGCGAGCAGTGATGCCAGCAAACCCGTTTCCTCCCACGAATCCGGCAGTGCCTCGAAATATGTCGTGTACGCTCGCCACTCCGAAAGTTCTCGGGAGTCCATCCGCACGGACAACTCCCGCACAGTCATCTTCAAGTGTCCCGCCAGACGAAACATGAACTGTCTCGTCTGCGAGACGTTCAACCTTTTCCCAGTTCTTCGACATCCGCCTCCGACATCGCGTTGTGCTTCATCGCCCGCTCGAAGAGCCGGCTCATCACGGCTGCCGACTTCTTTCCAAGTTGCTCGATCTGATCGTGCGTGAACAGGAGTTTGCCGGTCTCGTCACAGAGCACGCGTTGCAGATACTCGGTGCGGAAGTTCTCGATGCCCGTCTCTTTCTTTCCGATCCACATGCGCTCGTAGGCGTCTCGCTCACCGACGCTCATGACGCGGATGAACACGCTGCCTTTCCATTCCTTGACCTTGACCTCGAGGAGCCCGAGATCGTCCGCCGCAAGAATCTGCTCTGCCGTGAGGGCCATTGTTCACTCCATGACGATGCGATAGGAGACGTTGTACCGAGCAACGTCGTTCACCTTGCCCGCCATGTTGAGCGTCTGAAAGATGGCTTTTGTGGAGCACGTCAGACCGCCGCCAGTGAATTGGAGCGTCTTCTTGAGCCCACGTTCCGCCAGTGAGATGCTCGCCGTGTGCAGGCAAGCAATATCTATAGTGCCCGCGTCAAGCGAGTGAACGCTGTCGCGGCCGATCGGCAGCGAGCCGCCAGCGTTGATCTTGATGTCAACGACTTCCTGAAGGCTTGCGCCGCCCCACGTGACGGTAACGCCTGTGCACGGGTTTGCCATGACGGGCCTCCGTCACAGCACTAGACGCGTGCGAGTCGGAGCGTCGCCTGCCCGCGGATCGCGTCGTTCGTCGCCAGCGTGAGGGTCGAGGCGTTGACCGTGTAGGCGACGCTAGCGAAGCCCGTGAGGGCCGTGCCTGCCACCGTGATCGCACAGGTGCCGGTCGAAGCGTCAGCGATGATCGTGCGACCGAGGTAGTCGAACTGCACCGTGCGACCAGTGTCCGAGATCGAGCCCTGGAGCGGACGGTCCTGCGTGATAATCGACGCGCCGGTCGTGAGCCCCAGGTGCGAAACGTCGATCTTCTCCGCATCGGCATTCGGATCGGTGAACGAAATGACGATGTTCGTGACGGTGTAAGTGTCGGCTCCGAGACGGAGGACTGTTCCGGTTCCATCATGCGGGGTCGCGGCCATAATCCTAAATCTCCTGCCAGAGTATTGAGAGAGTGAGCGTCACGCTATACACCGGCGGAGCGTCGCCGCCCGCCAACTGCACAAACCCGTCCGCCTCGCCGTCGAGACTGACGTGCCGTATATCTATTCCTAGTTTCTGCTCTCCCCAGCCGTCCAGAACGCGGCGAATCTTGTCGGCGAGGTCTCTTACTGCCTCATACGTGAGGGCGTAGCAGTCGATGGCGAGCACGACCGTGGGCATTCCCATCGGGCCGGAAAGCGTCTGCTGGCGCTGAACCGCCTGCCGCCGCCACGTGACGAACGGGATCGCAGCCGTCGAGGGGGCAAGCACCGGGTAGATCCGGTCGCCCACCACGAGGGCCACGGCGGCATCCTGCTTCAGAGCGTTCGCGACGGCCTGTTCCGGGGCTTGCAGGGGCATACCCGTAGCATCCCACGATGCCCCCCTAGGCTTGCAGGGCTAGAGCGTGTCGGTGCCCGTGATCGAGCCCGACGCCTTGAAGCGCAGAGCCGCCCAGGCTTCGGACAGCCGCAGCCCGAGCTCGCGCTGGAGGTATTCGGCGACTTGTCCCTGCGTCTGATCCCACGCCGTCTGTACAGGCGGGCGTCCTGCGACGCCGCCTTCCGGCGTGGGAGGAATCCTGATTGGCTCGGAACTCGCTTTGAAGAACGCTTTCGGATAAGCGGGATCGGTCTGAACGCGATTGCGGTTCAGATCGCGGACCATCTTGAACGGCCCGAGCCTGTTGAAACTGCTCGCGATGTACTTGCCCTGGCCCTTCTGCACGACGTGCGGACTGACCTCAGTGGTCGTGCCGCTGGGCATCCGGCGAGTGTGCCCACGCCGCGCGTACGGCTTCGTGCTTTTCTTGGAGACCACGCGCTGCTGTGTGCCGAACTCCAGCCACCATTGGTGGAACGCTCGATCAGGGCCGGCGCGAACGCTGCCACCGGCGGCACTGGAAGCCTGCGCGACCCCCGCTCGCCGATACCCGATGAGTCCGACAGCCGCCCCGTCGCGAGGATACTTCTTCACCTTCATCGCGACAGCACGCCGCAGATTGAGCGTCGGCCCGCGTGGCGTCACTTCACCCAGCCGCAGAAAGGCGGGATAGATCGCTTTCTCGATCGCGTCCCCGAGCACCTCGCTCGCTTCCTTCTTCGGGAAGAACCCCCTGATGTTTTCTTGAAGCTCGCGAAGCCCCTCGAAATTGATGTTCAGATTGATCCCGGCGACAGCCATCTAGGTAGTCTCCTGGCAGATCACCTCGTGCTCGCTGCGGTTCGCGTGCTCGAGCAGGCTCACGATCTCTAGCGTCCGCCCACGCCACGAGGCCCGCATCTGCTGCGTGAGCCCGGGCACGTACCGGCACCGGATGCGGTGGCTCATCTCGATCTGCTGTTGACCGGCGAGCAGGAACTCGCGGGCCGACACGCCTTCGACGCTCGCCCACACGGTCGTGAAGTCGCTCCACGACGCGACGCTCTCGCCGAGCGCGTTCCGCGTCTCGGTCGGCGTCTGCCACGTCACGCGTTCGCGGAGTTTGCCGGCGTCGATCATGAGCCAAATAAAATCAACTGGAATGACACTGTGTCGCCTAAGGCGAAAACGGACCTGGATTCGTCGGCCTGGAACAAGCTCGCCACAGAAACTTCATTGTTCTTCGAAACCAGCCACCCTTCATCGTCCCGACCAAACTTCGCACCATTTCCAGAGGCCGCGAACGCCACACGGGTCACGCTTTCGAATGTCACAAAATTGCCGGAAGCGTCTCGGTACGATGATTGCGGAAACACGATGATCTCGGTTCCCGATGTGTTTGCCGTACCCGTAACGAACGCCACCTTGCCGGAGGTGTACTGCCGGTGATCAGCCAACTGCAGCACCTTGATGCGCTCGCCTGAGCGATCATGGAACACCGCACTGATGCCGAACGTGCCGTCGATGCTCATGAGCCAAGTACCAGAAGCGAATAGGTAGCGGTGCCGGTGGTCGTCCGCAGGGCAAATGATGTGTTCGTTCGCTCGGTGCCAGTCATCTCATACACGCCGACGCGGTTGCCGCTGGCGAAATACTTCTGGCCGGCAGCGTTCGTCGTGAGCTCGATGTGCGGGCTGCCGCGAAGAGCCACACGTTCCACGAGGGCGAACGTCACCGACGTGCCGTCAGCCGCTGTGTAGGGAATTGGCTGCCGCGAAATAAACACCGTCTGTGTGCCGACCGTGCCGGTGATCAACGCCGCCTTGCCGCTCGCCGACACGGCGTCACTAGATTCGAGCGATAGGACGTTCAAGGCTGTCGTGCCGTCGAGATCGTGAACGATCACGTCGATATTGAAGCGGCCGTCGAGACTCACGCGTACTGCCCCCAGGAGACGGAGTCGAGGAGTGCCTTCGCCCCCGGCGGCAACTGGGCATCGCCGCGCTTTTCGTAGAGTTCGAGCACAGTCATCAGGATCGCGTTCTTCACCCGCTGCGGCACGCTCGCGGCCGCGCCGTAGCCCGCCCACCACGTGACGCTGATCGAGTTCTGATCGTCGCGGTTGCTGGGCCACGTGCCGCCGTAGAGGTTCCTAATCGCCCCAGGCGTCGAGTCACGATCGACGCGATACTGGCTGGAGGCGAGCGTCGCGGTCGCCCCGGTGTCGTTCAGCGTGTACGTGACCACCACCGCGGTTGTGGTGCCGCTGCCGGACATCGGCGGGCGCGGCAGTTCGATCTCGGGCGGGAACTGATCGAGCCGCATCACGTACTGCTGCGTGACGAGAGTCCGGTCGAGGTAGTCCTCGCAGAGTTCGCGGGCGGCGGCGATGTAGCCCGTGATCAGATCGTCGTCTGTCGAAATATCGACGCGGCAGTGGGCCTTCGCCTCTGTCAGCGTCACCGGCTCCACCGCCGGGGCGGTGAGTCGCTTCAGGCTGCGGTATCTCATCCGACGATCCTCCGCTCTGCCTTGGGTGCGGCCTGGGCCTTCTCGATCTTCGGCTCGTCGCGGTACTCGACCGCGTAGCCTTCGGCGATCAACTGCCGGGCCGGGCCTTCGTCGATGTCGTGCACCGTGCCTTCTGCCATCTTGCAGAAACGCTCGATCATGCGGATCTTCATGGCGACTGCTTCCGGCGGGGCTTCGGTGCGGCTGGCGTCTCGAGGAGCGGCTGGTCGGCGTCGATAGCCCTGGTCGCGTACTCCCACGCGATCAGCGACTCCGCCTGCCGCTCCGGCAACTCCACGACCTCGCCCTTCTTGTAGGCCGCGTATGGCTTGCTCATCCGTATCTTCATCATCTTCATTGGGGCACGCTCCATGCAGACTCGGGCGGTCTGCGGGTGTTCTGCCACTCCGTCGTGTACTGATAGACCGGGCCGGCGAGGTTCTTCCCAGGCCACGTGATCACATATTCGCCATGACCTATCGCGACCCTAGGCGTCACGTAGAGGCGGTTGCCACTGGCCTTGAAGTTTTTCCAGAACGCTATATCAGCATCGAGCCGACCATCGCCCCAGCCGCCATTCGGGTCGGGCGTCTCCTGAAACCAGGGCTTCGCCATCCGGCGGAGAGCACGCGTCGAGATGATCGTGCACCCGAAATGCGCGCTGTCCACCTGTTGCACCGGGGAACCGAACCACCCGACAGGCACCTCGGTGTGACCGCCTTCAGGCGGATTGTCGAGTTGGTCGAGGAGCGTGAGCATCGGCCGCCCGTCCTCCCTCTTCGTCTGGAGCGGCGCAAGAGCATCACACTGGAACGTCATCGCGAGGGCGAACAGATGTTCGATATTTTCCTTGGAAATGAAGGAATCCATATCGAGCGTGATGATGTATTCGGTGGTCGGCTCGAACTGTTCGAGCATCCTCGTGAGCACCTGACTCCAGTAGGCTCCCTGCCCGAGCGTAGGGCGGATGTGCAGCGGCATCATCGCCTCGATGAAGCCGAACACGTTGATGAGCGGGCCGAACCGCGGGCCACTCAGCACGGCCTCCGCTCGCACCTCGACGCGTGTATCGCCAACCTGAACCAGCATGCGGGCACTCCTGAAAAGAGAAGCGGCGGGCGTGACTTGTGCCACGCCCGCCGCCTAGATTGCCCGACGTGTCAAGCGATCAGCCGACAGCCTGCGTGTTCACACCCTTGGCCGCCGCACCCGTGGGGCCAGCCTCGCCCTTCGAGAGACGGGCCACCGTCACGATCCCAACCGTGCTAACCGGCGTGGTGTAGACCGTGAGGTAGCGCTTCTTACCCTTCAGATCCACGTCGAAACGGTGGCTGTAGCCCACGTTCGATCCGGTCGTGCTGCCAGCGGCGACCGTGAAGTCGGTGCCACCGACAAACCCGCTGATGTTCGTCTGGCCGGAGCCGGAAACGTCCGACTGAGCCAGACGGAGCACCACCGCGGCCGTCGCGGCCGTGGCCGCAGCAGCGGTGAACGGGCTGTACGCCACGTCGATCGACGCGTGAGCGAAGCCGATCGTGTCGATCTCGAGCGAGTGCGTGGCACCAGCCGCGACCGAAATCTCGACCTTCTCCACGGACTTAGAAGCCGCAACGTGATTCATCTGTCAGATTCTCCTGGGAAAAGGTTAGAGGTATCAGCCGAACTTGAGGGCGACCACCGGGCCGGCCTTCGTGGTGCTGCCGAGATCGTGCACGACCATCGCGTTCCGGGTGGTCGCGAACGTGAGGGTCTGATCGAACTCGACATACCGCTCGCTGGCGGTCTTGATCGAGATCGCCCGCCGCTCGCCGAACGTGGCAGCCTGCGAGAGATCGCCGAACAGAGCAGCCACCTTGCCGGTCGTGCCGGTGAGGCCCGACTCCATGCTGTGCACGAGGCGAACCGGGTAGCCCAGGAACGTCTCGCCGAAGCCGGCCGCCACGTTGTCGCCGGTGTTGCCGCCCGCGTTGGACGAGCCACCCGGCAGCATGGCGAGCCGCAGCATGGCGGCACCCCAGCCCACCGGGCTCACGTACCATGCTGCGTTCCGGCGAGCGTAGAGAGGCAGCTTGGCGAGCGTGTCGGTGAAGTTCTTCAGCGTGAGGTCATCGAACGTGTCGTTCGAGGTGGCCGTCACGACCGAAGCCGAGTAGTCAGCCTTCAGGATCTTCGGGCAGATGCCCTCGACGCCGTGGTAGGCCGACGTGCCGTCACCGATGAAGCCCGAGTTGTCGAAGGCTTCGGCGAACGCCTGGGCCGTCTCGACCGCCATCGCGTCGGCGAGGTCGATGATCGAGTCTTCGAGCAGCGAATTCGGAACGCGGTTCGCCACGCCCCAGATCTTCGCGTTCAGTTCGATGTTGTCGAACGTCACATCGCTGGCAGAAACCTCGACGCTCTCACCGACCGGGCGAGCCGAGAGGCCACCCGTCCGACGAGCGATCACGAGCGTGTCGCTGTTCATGTTGACGCGGCGCGCGTACTGAGGGAACGCACCGTACTCTTCGACAAGACGCACGATCTCGGTCGCATGTTCCGGAGCCAAAAGGACACCGCCGAGCGAGTTTACGCCAGAAGCCTGGACGCGAGTCTCGACGTTGTGATCCTTGCACCACCGGCGAGCCTCGGAGTCACCGAACAAGAAGCCCTTCAGGGCCATGCCGAAACGGTAGGCCGTCTCGTTGTCGCGGAAGGCGCGGAGGTTGTGGTTGGCCTTCGGGATCGCGTACTCGCGCTTTTCCACGTCTGCGGTCTCCTTCTCGGGGGCGGGGGCAACAGCCTTCACCGGAGCGGCACGCTCCAGCACGCTGCGGAGCTCGAGCTCCTTGGTCTGAACGCGCTGCAGGAACTCGATCCGCTCGCGGAGCTTGTCGGCCTTGCCTTCGAGCGAGCGGAGGGAAGCCTCCTGCTCCTCGGTCATCGGGGCCGCCTCTTCGCCCTCGGGGGCGTCTTCGGTCATCGCTTCCATCTCGGCGACAACGGCAGCCAACTCGTCCAGCAGAGCCTTGAGCTTCTCGACAGCCACGGGCGATCTCCTCGTGTACGGGGTCGCGGCGGCTTCAATGCCGTCGCTCTACCCCGAACGTATGGAGACGCCCCCGCAGCCTTGCAGCACACGCAATGCGGGGCAGTAAAGAACGACTAGGCCGCAGGCTTCGCGCGGCGCACTTCAGCGGCAGGCAGCACGTGCTTGTCGGTCGCGCCGCAGCGGCACCGCAGATAGCGAATCTGGTACTCGCCCTGGCGTTGACTCGACGCCACGAGCAACTTCCCGACGCGACAGTTCGGGCACGAATCGCCTGACTTAGCGGCCATGCTGCCTCAGATACTCGCGGAACTCTGCGGCCTTCGCGGCCGACCGCACACGCTTGGCGACCACCGCCTCACGCTGCTGGCGGAACTGTTCGAGCGACCGCTGCGCGACCTCGAGCCCGCCGTCGCCGTAGGCCGGGTACGTGCATGGGCCGACATCGAGGAGCGAGTCCACCGAGCGGATCGTCCGCACGCTCTGCCCGTCCTCGATCGCCCAGTCATCACCGCCCGGCGCGACTGTGAACGCGAAGGACGATCCGAGCACGATGCCGTCGCGGATGTTGTTCGCGAGATCACGCCCGTAGGTCGAATCCGGCACAGGGAACTCATACCGCAGCCCGACCTCGTCCACAGTCAGCGACAGCGTGCGCGGGTAGCGGGCGAGCGGGTAGTTCGAGTCGTGATTGAAGAGCGCCCGGGTTTCGAGCTTCTTCTTCCTGCCGCGACGCTCGGAGACGATGCCGAACGCAGCCGGGTCGATCCGCTCGTAGAAGTCACCGAGCAGGAGCGACCGCACGCCGAATCGGGCCGCGTAGCCCACGATGTATTCGCGCTCGCCTTCGCCATCGATGCTCCGCTTCTCGACTGCGAGCAGCGGCACGGCGGCGTCGGCGTTCTCCTCGATCAACAGGCTGCGGCGTTCAACGGCGTTGCTCATCGTTCGGCTCTCCTCGTCTGCGGCGTCGATCTGACGCGTGAGTTTGCTGGCCCATGCTTGACCGGGGTCTCCGCCCCACAATGCCCAAGCGATCCGCCCCGCACTCGGGAAGCCGTCTTCGCCGGGGCTCCACCCTTCTCCCTGCTTGTCCACCTCGTGACGGGCGAAGTAACTCGCCATTCGCTTCGCCGTGTCAGGCGATATGTTCGTGCCGTTCGACAAGTCGCGAGCGCGGGCGACGCCGACTGCCGTGCCGCCACGGTTGAACTCGTCGCGCCACGCGAGACCCTTCGCGGCTTCGTCGCGGACGCCGGCAGGGGGCGTGAAGTCGATGTGGTCATACTTCGCCGCCACGCTTCCGCCCCTTTCGCTTCTTGCCGTATGCCTTCTCCTCGACCGGCGGCTCGGGCAGCGGGTCGATCTTCGTGAGCGTCGCCACCTTGTGCCCGACTTGCGTTTCAGTCGCGCGCCACCCGCCGCTCACCTCTTCGTACAGCGTGATGAGTGCGGCAGGATCTTCCTCGGTCGCCTCGATCTTGAAGTCAGTGTTCGGCACGTCGAGGGTGCCGTCGAACATCACGTGGTCGATGCGACCGCGGGCACGCCCGCCGGATGAATCCCACGAGACGAAGTCGCCTTCGACCACCGCGTCGGGGGCGGCGCGTTGCTCGTCACTTTCTATGACGGGCGGTGCCGCTTCCGGCGGCTCGGAATCGCGTTGCCCAGGGCTGGTCGGCAATGCGATCGGAGTCGTGTTCGTGCCGGCGATGATGGCATCGACTGTCGAGACTGGAATGCCGGGGAACGCTGCGGCGATCACCGCCTTCGCTCCGAGTTCGTTCAAGAGCCCGGCGTTGTATTGGGCGACGATCTCCAAGAGGCTGGAGACCTGGGCACCGTTGAGAGAAACGTCGGCGATCTGGGGACCTTCCTCGACAGGGGCCGCAGCCTCCGCCGCGGCCAGCCCGCCTTCGACCGCCTGCCCGTCGATGCCGCTCCCGGGCTGCTGCTGCGCGAGCACGTCGCCAGCCGTCGGCTCCTGGCCCAACGTGCCCATGTTGAGAGGACGGTAGCGGGTGTCGCCGCCTTCGACGGGGTTCATGCCTTCTTCGGCTCGGATGTCGTTCGTCGAATAGACGCCGAGATCCCAAAGCTGCCGGTACAGCGTGGAGCGGCTCGAGGAGTCGGCCCGCAGCATGAAGCGGGTGTCGAAGGAAACCTCGAACCGGTCATCCTCTGCGATCAAGTCGCGAGTGAATGCCGATTCAAATCGCCGCAGCCACGGCATGATCGTGTCGGTGAGGAACTCCTGCGACGAAGTCTCCAGCGACCCGGGTGGCATCGCGCCTTGAGCCTGAATCTTCCAAGCCGGCACGCGCCAGAGTCGGCAGATTTCCTCGATCTGAAAACGCCGCCCTTCGAGCCACTGGCTGTCAGTGTTTGTGTTTTGCGGCAAGGCGTGCGGCTTCAGTCCGCCCGTGAGCACGGCCGTGCGGTGAGAGTTGCCGACGCCTGCGTGCTTGCGGTCCCACTGGTTCGCCAGCGTCTCCCTGGCCTCGGCGTTGAGTTGCCCCTCGGTCGAGAGCACGAAGCCCGGCCGGGCACCGGCGGCGAAGTACCGCGCCCCGTGCAGTTCGTAGGCTCTCGCCAACGCGATCGCGTCCTTGCATGTCTCGACCGGCGACAACCCGTTGATGCCGTCCTCGGTGAGCCCGCGAATCGCGAGGATCTGCTCCTGGTTGTAGACCGTTTCCTGGCCGCGCTCTTCGCGATACTTGTAGCGGAGTTTGCCGTTCTCCAACCGCTCCACCTTCATCCGCGACGGGTGCAGCGGAATGAGTTGCTCCACCGATCCAGACTGCCCCGGGACGATCTCGCAGTAGGCGACGTTGTAGAGGCCGGCGTGAAGCATCAACTGGCAGCGCCACTCAAACGAGGTCTGCCAGCCGTTCGGCTGGAGGTGCAGTTTTTTATAGAGCGGGAGCTCGGTCGCGCGACGCTTGCCGCCGTCACGCATACGCTCGAGCACGTGGAGGGCCGGTGTCGCCACCGCCTCCGCGAGCACGCGGATGCAGGCAAACACCGTGCTGACCATCAGCGCGTTGTCGGGGCTGATGCGCACGCCGGCCGACGAGCGGCTGCCGGCGTCCTCGTCCCACATACGTTCTTCGCCGGGCAGCCAGAGGATGCGGTGCTCGTTTCGTGCGATCATAGGAAGAAGATTTCGGGGGCTGCGGTCTGGGCTTGTTCGTTGCCCAGCCACACGGCGAGGGCTTCACACGTCGCGATGATTCCGTCGATCCGCTCGGTGCTCTTGCTCTTGCTCGGGAAGATCTCGCCCTTGCTCGTCTCGTGACACACGGTGTTGTTCGCGCACCACCCGAGCACCGGGTGCCCGGCATGCCGAACTTTGCCGCCGGTCACGAGGTTTTCGAGGGAGCGCATCGGCGCGGACATGGCCCGTCCGCCTTGCGGAAATCCTCGCACTTCCACCCCATCCCCTTGCAGCATGTTCGCGAGCATCTGCCCGTTGTGCTTCAAGTCCACGGCCAGCGTCCGCACCTTGTATTCCTCGCAGATCGCGAGAATGTCGCGGTGCAGCACCGTGTAGTCGGTGACGTTCCCCTGCGTCACGCGAATGTGCCCTTCGCGTACCCACGACAGGTAATCGACCTTATCGCGGTTCGACCGCTCCACCGCGTTCGCCTCGGGAATCCAGAAGAACGGCAGCAGATCGACCGAGCCGTCGCTCGGGTCTGGGCAGGCGAGCACCAGGGCGGTGAGGTCATACGTGGTCGCGAGATCGAGCCCGGCATACACCGGGCGATCGCCGAACGGCCGCAGCGGCTCGCCGCACGCAGCCCAGGCATCCGGCTTGAAGAACCTCCCGTCGGGGGCGCTCCAAACATTCAAGGAATACCGGAGAAACCGCCCGAGCTTCCGCGGATTCGTCATCGCGTCTTGATAGTCGGCTGCGAACTCGTCTTCTGGGAAGACGATGCCGAGTGAAGGGTTCGCCTTCCGCCACACGACCGGGTCGCCGATGTCATCGCCCTCGTCTGGCCGGGCCGCGTAAATCTTCCCGTAGAACGTGGGGTTCGACTTCGGGTTCGCCGTGACCATCTCGCAATCCTGCCACCACTGCCATCCGATCCCCGCTCTGTTGTCCCCCGCCGTGGAGATCGCCATCACAAGGCCGTTCCGAGTGGCACGCGTCGCGTAGATCAACGCATCGACGAGATCCGGCGTCTTGTGCGCGTGGATTTCATCGACGATCACTTTTCCATTGAGGCCCTCGTTACGAAACGCGTCGGCGGATAGGCAGCGGTAGTAGTTGCCGTGCTCCTTGTTCACGATCACCGATCGCGAGTCGATCACCTCGAGCACCTTCGACAACTCGGGCGACGCCTGGATGCTCTTCGCCACCATGCGGAAGATGATCCGAGCCTGCTCACGATCCACGGCCGCGCCGAACACGTCACTCAGCGGAAAGTCAGCGACGAGAAAATACTGCGTGAGCCACGACATGAGGCTAGATTTGGTGTTCTTTTTCGGAACGAATAGCCCGGCCTTTCGGTAGCGACGCCGACCGTCGGGATGCTTCCATCCGAAGACCGGCTCGATCAGCCCGGTCTTGTGCCAGTCGAGGAGTTTGACGGGATGGTTCCGCCCGTCATCGCCGACGCGCCTGCAGAACGTCTCGATGAACTTGATCACGCGAGCCGCGGCGGCCGGATCGTAGACGAATCCGTCCACGTACTCGGGCCGCTGCTTCCAGGCTTCAGCCGGCGGGCTAGCTGGCGTTTTCGTTGAGGAAACTCGCGAGCGTGTTCTGCTCTTCGGCATGGTCAACCTTGATGCCGGCACGGCCGGATGGAGTAAGCCCGAACTCGCGTTCGATCTGCAGGAGGTCGGCGTGGTAGCCCCGGATCAGCGTGGCTTCCGGCGTGGTGGTTCGCCGGCCGCTCGCGATCTCCGACGAGAGCCCAGCACCCTTCACCGCGGCATAAGCAAGCATGTAGAGTTCCCAAGCGATGCAGTACCGGGTGAGCGTTTCGATGTCGGCGTCGGTGAGCACCTTCATCGCCGCGAGTTGCGGAGCACGACGGTTCCACATGGCGAGCGCGTGGCCCTCGAGGATCGCCGGCGGCGCGAGCGATGCGTCGCCCGGGCGCGGCTCGCTCGCGACTTTCTCTTTCAGGTTTTCCTTGCTCGGGTTGCCGCGGAAAATCTTCACCGCAGTCGGTTGTGTCTTCGGTCCTCGCCGGCCCACGCGTGCCTCCGTTTTGTGCAGGCCCAAAAACAGGGTCAGAAACTCCCGCTTTCGGCCATGCCCCGGAACAGTTGGTTTTCCTCAGACGCTCGGTTTTGTGCGCGCCCCCTAGGCGGTGGCTGCACAGAATCTAGGCGTCGCGTCAACTCGCGCGCGACGCGACGGCCTCCGCGTTGGTCTTCCGCTGATGGCATGGAGCACAGAGGCATTGCCCGACCTCCACGTCATACCGCGAGCGACCATCGACGCAGTGATCAGTGCCGGCGACCACAGGGCTCACGTGGTCAGCGTGCGCCTCGCCTTTCTTCCCGCACACCCGGCCGCAGTGCCGGCACGTGTAGGCATCACGCACGAGCACAGCCTTCCGCCACGCCCGGTGCCTGCCATCTGTATAGCCTCGCCGGTAGGCGTTGGGTCTGGACTCTGCGACGCGGATCTGATGCTTGGCCCTTGGTGGCCTCCACATCTCGATACGCTGCGGCATGGGCTAGCTCTTGAGGCTCACGATCCCGGTGGTGCCCGTGCTGTTCGTGGTGCCGCTGACGAGCTTCAGGAAAGGCACAGCGAACACTTCGTCGGGCAGGGCATACATGCGGCGATCGGCGGTCGAGGGGGCCAGCGTGAGGTCAGCCACCGACCCATCAGTCTTGTACAGTCGGCAGTACGGGCCGGCGTCAGCCGACGCGCCCCACACTTGAAGCGTGGTCGCGTTCGTGCTCATGGTGCCGAGCTCTACCACGCCGCCCGCGAAGTCTTCCATGCGGAGGGTGGTGGCGAGGGTGGTCGTGCTGTGCAGCGTGATCGCAAGGTCACGCGAGCGCCGGCGAATCTTGATCTCGGACATGGGACATCTCCTCGAGGTGGCACGGGTCCAGGCCCGCAACGCGGCCGTCTGCCCCGATCCTATGGCGATGGGCTGCGAGGCTTGCAGCCCGGGGAAGACCATAGGTCGCCGCAGTAGCGCACTTCAGGCTGGCAGGAACCGATCCAGAAAGTTCCGCAGGGACTCAAAAAAGCAATGGGCGGCCATTGCGTAGAACATCACCCGCTCCCAGCGATCCATCACTTCACCTCCGGCCGACTGCTGACTGACTTCCGCCAAAACCGACGATACCAAGGCCCTCCAGCGCCATCCCCCATCCAAGGCGATTGGTCAACCTCGTAAATCGCCACGTTGTCGAGTGTGCGGAAAGCATCCTTGGAAACGAGAATCCACCTTCGCGGATCGCCTTCCTTAAACTCGACATCAACCTCGAACGAATATCTATCGGAGGGCGTCACCCACTTTTTGACCCATCCAATTATGTCAACGTGCTTGTCAAAGTGGCTCAAAACGTCGGATATGCCGATCGCCATCACTTCACCTCCGGCCACACTCGGTTACTCAGAGCGGTAGGAGCATACGCGGACGGCAAAAACGGATGCCGTGGCTTGGCAACGGCCTCAACGGATGAACTGGAAATAAATCCGACGCGACCGCAGGAGATGTCCCATTCTGCCTTCGGCACCAGCACCCAATCCTTCGTCTCAAGTGCTGTCGCCAGATCGTTCATTTGCGTGCCGGTGACGTACTGCTCCGTCACAACGGCGACGGCGCTGTTGACCTCGGCACTGATCTTGAGCGACCGCACGTTCTCCAGGCCGAGAGCGGCGAGGATGCGGTTGATTGCGGTGTTTGGCGGAATCACTGCCATCACTCCACCTCCGGCGACAGGCGATACATCTTCCACCCATGCGGCAGAACGGCGGTCTTGTAGTGCTGGTTGCCTAGGACTCGCCGCAAAGTCTTGGCGTCAATCCACGCCGACTCGTCATGGTTGTAGAGCAGCGGGCCAACAACGAACGGCACGGCCTTGGCTGGCTTCGGCAGCATTGCCGCTGCGGCTGCCCCGATGGATGCGGCGATTGCTTGGCGTCGGTTCAGCATCACTTTACCTCCGGTGGCTCAGGCTCTAGTTCCTCGTCGAACAGGGCATCGGCGAACTCCTGCGCCCCGTCCGTCAGGTGCTCGTATCTTGCCCTCATGCAGGACTGGAGCCACCGCGTCCGCGAGTTGCACTTCTCCCGCAGCCGCTCAATCTCTTGCGCCGCCTCGTACATCAAGGCGTGCTGGTCTGTGACGACAGGCAGCGGGCGAGCCCGAAGCCTGTTGATGATGTCTTCCACGACTCTCCCTTCGCTCAAGAGCGCAACTCCGGCACAGGCTGCTTCGGGGCAAGCCCGCACAGCCCACGCAGGCGAGCGTTCTCGGATTGCAGCGATTCAATCTCTGACGCTGCCTGTTCCAGTTGCTCACGCCAGCCCTTGCTCAACCGCTCCACGGCAGCGACAGCCTCGTCGCCGCCGTTGTGGATCGTAATGTGCAAGTCTTTCATCCTGCCCATGCGTCCCTCTCTGATTTCAGTAGTGCACTACGTCGCCGCCTTGCACCAAACTTGCGGCAGGCCCGCCGGAGGCTGCGTCCCAGTGTTCGGCTGCGTCTCGTACCACACCGGCTGCGGCGTGTCGATAATTCGCGGCCAGCGATCCCGGTAGATGTAAGTCGGAATTTCAATCGTCAGCGGCTTGATGCCGAATAACTCGGCCAACTGGGCGTGCAAAGCCTTTGCCTCGTCCAGCGTCATCTCTCGCCGCTCACCGCCGGGAAACACAACGATGATGCTTGCAACTTTCACTTTCTCAGCCATTCATGTTCTCCCTGTCCTCAACGACTCTCTCTGCGGCGTGTAGTGTCAGTCGTTCAGCAACTCGGCCGGGATCATTGCCCGAATCGCCTCCAGTTGGCGAGTGGCCTCGTCGCTGATCGGTGCGTACTTGATGCAGTTCCGGCAGTGCTGGTCGATGGCCCAGAGCGTGGACAGGGCTTCGGCACCCAGCCTCGCGGCGTCGAACTCGGCCTGCTCGTCGGGCAATCGGTAGCGTAGGGTGGCTGTTGGCATTATCGCGGTTTCGTAATTGCGGCGTGTCGTGTTTCGCTGCGTCTAGGCGTCGAATCTGCGGTGTGTTATCTGGCTAGGTCGGCATTATCTGGCGTTATACGGAACCGTAGAAACACTGGTTCTCAGTTGAATCGTTCAAGAATCGACCGCAGCACGGCGGCGTCTTCGCAGAGGTATCCGGCCGAGTGAAGTTCTTTCCGCGACTCTGCGGCCTTTGCCAGCCACGCCGCAGCCCTGCCCAACGAACCTCGCTCCGTTGCCGTGAGCCGCAGCCGCTCAATCTCCGCCCGCAGGTCGTACACCTCTTGCGGCGTCCAATCGGCGTCGCAGCCACACTCAGATTCCGAGTGGGCCGCACACTTACATCCTTTGCCGTCAGCCATGTTCACCTCCGTTATGTGAGAACCACGCGATGCAGCGGACCCGCGATGCCGTCTGCCGGTTGTAGTTTCGTCAGCGGTCGCGGGCCGCTGATCGCTGGCGTTCTGTGGCTACTTGCCGTCCGTTGGCGGGGCCGGGAGCGGCATCCAGTGAGTGACCTTTTCGATCTCAGGCCCGTCCCCAGTCAGTGCATACCATGTCCCGCGATCGACGCGCCAGCCAATCGTCGTTTGTTCGTCAGGCTCGCCCCATGCGGACTCGATCCTCACCAACACCGACTTCATCAGTGGCGGCAGTCGCTTGTTCTTCGCGGAGGCCCATCGTCTTGCTGTCTGCATCGTCAACTCCTTTCCCTGCGCTCACAGAACCAAGCGATGCAGCGGACGGGCCGCTGATCGCCAGCGTTCTCAGCCTAGTCGCTCCAACAGTGCCTTCAGCACTTCCGCCCGCCTCGCCTCCGACTGCAAATCGCCGTACTCGGAAAACCACCGCACGGCCTCCCGCTCCGCGTCGGTGAGCCGCCCCCACCTTCGCAGGCGTTCGATCTCGGCCGCCGCCTCGTGGCAGTCGAAATAGTGCGACTCGTCATCGGTGCCGAGCATATCGGCGCGGGTCTGTCGCAGGCGTTTGGCGAGGTCGGTCATGCCAATGATTGTACCGGGCGGGCCACGCCGCGCAATGCCGTTTGCGAACGCTCGGTACTTGCGCCGAACTACCTAGAGTTCGCTCCTCTGGTGCAAGAGCGCAATTTATTGGTCAGGAAACTGCGCCGTTGCTGGGGTGTAGTTGGAAACGTATCGGCCCACGCCTTTGGTGATGCGCACCTCGTCTACGTACCCCTCAAAGTCCACCGGAGTATGCGACCGACCGATCCTGACGGGATCATCGCTGGAATATGTGTTTGTATTTGCGCCCTCTGCTATCTGCTGCCCATCGACAAACAATCGCAGAGTTCCGCCGCTGCGCGACGCCGCCAATGCGTACCATTGACCGATACTTGGCGTGAATGATCCGTTTAGATCGTTTGAGACATACGGAATGCCAAAAAAAAGATCGCTTTCGTAGTAGTAAAGCGTCCAGCCGCTTGTTCCGTGCTCACCCTTTGAGATTATCGCGCTCCCATCCGCCGGGCCGGCGCCCCATTGAATCCATCCTTCAATCGTGAAATCGTCTCCGCTCGCAAAGTTTAGGCCCGCACTGTCAGCCACTACGAAATCACCGACGCCGTCAAAGTACCCGCTAGCGCCCCCAAAAACGCTGGCTGCCGTGCTGATCTGCGCGTCTCCCGTGCGTGTGACTTCCAAATCGTTCCCGCTGGAATCCACAAACGCAGTAGAACCATTCGCTCCGCTAAAGTGCAGCAGAAGCGATACGTTGGCAAAATAAGGATCCGTCGCAGGTGCCTGCCGTCTGGCGAGCGGGCGAAGGAGTCGCGGATTCATCGGCATTGTTCGACCTTACCTAAGGTGTAGAGCGCACCTACGGCGTGCCGAATGGCGAAACCGGCGCATACTCGGCAGCCGTGATCTCCTGCACCGCACCGCCCGCCAGTAGTTGAGGCAGGAGCGTTGACGCAGGCTCCCATGTGGCAAACTCGTCATTGACGGCCAGGATGATCCGCCCGGCAGCATCACGCGGGGCGACGGGTGCCGGATCGAAACAGGTGAGCGTCTGCCCGTCTGCGGACGGGTGGCCCCACGCCGCGTCCAGTTGCAGGCGGACGGTTTCGTACAGCGCGGCGTCAGCGGTGCGAAAATATCTCATGCGACGGTCAGACCCCACCGGCTGCCAAGCCACCGTTCCACACGCTGCGCCTCTGTGGTTGAAAGCGCGCGGGAGTAAATCAGGAGTTCGGCTATGTACCCGTCTAGGTTGAATGTCGAACTGCTAAGACCACCGATGCGCGACATGGTAGCGCTGAGGCTGCTGGTACACGTCGCTCTCTGTGTGCCATTTTCGCGCAAGATTCCGCCTGCTGCTGACGAACGAATCACGGCAAGCACAGTCGGCCCGAAGGTCGCGTTTGCTCCCAGATTATACGCAGCGCGATTAACGCCATTCGTGAACCCGCCCAGAGCAACATCTATCGTGGATAGACCGCCGTCGTTTTTAATGATCGCCGTAGCACCGTGACCGCTAGATGAGTCTGTCAGCAGTCCGTGTGTTTTGGTTGTGTTGGCAGCGGGTAGATTGGCCCTGCCGACAATAAACCATGTCTCGTCCGTTCTCGCCGTCCCAGTGAACGACAGAAAATCATTCGATCCGTCGAACGTCATGACGGCTCTACCATTGAGCGTTTGAGAGGTTGTAACCGGGCGATTATTGGCGGTGCCTTGGGTCGCGTTTACGCCGTTGCCGCTCTTGTCGTTCCACTGACTGACCGCTCCTGAGACGGTGGTGATTGTGCTGGCGTCGGAAGCGTCCCACCATGCGGCCAGATTGGCGATGGATTTCGGGTTGAAGCCGCCTGCGGCTCTCGGCCTCAGCAATCTCGGACTCATCGGTGACATAGGAATTGCGCTACTGTGGTGATGTAGGGTCAGCGGCTGCGGATCGCCAAGACGAACACGGCGACGAGGAGCAGGGCGAGGATGATGTGCTCGAACATCAGTTGGATCCTTCCGTCTCTGGCATGCGGGCCGCCGCCGACTTGGGCTGCATGGCGTAGAGAAGCCGGGTCTGCTCCTGGATCGCCTTCGAGATGTCCTGCTGCGTCTCGCCCAGCTGCTCCACGAATTGCTTGTGCGACTGTACCAGCGGCAGCAACACGTCCTGGCGAAGCACCCACATGGCAACGCACGCCACGAGGGTTGCAAAACCGTAGCGCTCCAGAATCCCGAACAGGTGCCCTTTTACTTCGTCTGTCATTTCGTGAGCTCCGCCTTCCACACCGTGAGCAGCACCCGATTCGCACGCCGTTCGAGCCACCACTTCACGAGATATTCAATCACGGCAACCGCCACTGCTTGCAGCAAAAACACCCAAATGAAGCCGTACTCCTGGGCTTCGTAGGGGCTCGATGCTTGGTGCAGCCGCTTCATGTGCCCGAGCAGGGCGTGCGTGTAGACGCCGCGTTGCTTGTTGTCCTGGCAGGCGTTGAGGTACTCGCCTTCCCAGTTCTCGACCGCAAGCGTCACGAAGTCGTTCACCGTGTCGCGACCGACGAGCCGCTTCCGCAGCGGCGGCAGCGAGGCCCAGCACTGTTCCTGCAAATCGGCGAGCGTCATGGTCGGCACGTCCCCGTGGTGCAGGACGAGCCGGAGATGAGCACGCTCTTCGGGGTCTTGCCGGTGCCGCGGCATGAAGGACACGTGAAAACAGAGATTCCGTCTCCGCTTCTGATCTTCCCTTTGCCGTCACAGTTCTCGCATGTGTCGCTCGCCGGTGCCGGCGAAGGCGACGGCGGTTTCAGGCGATAGAGCACCGCAACCCGTGCACCCTCGCACGCGAGATCCGCCGCGATCGTCGGATCGACCGGGCCGGCATCAACGCAGCCGGCGAGCACCATGGCGAGCACGGGGAGCCACCGCATCACAGCACCCCCTTCAGCCATCCGGCCTCGGGCATGAGCTCGGGCTGAAATCCGTTGAAACCGGCGACCGCATACGAATCGAGTCCCTTGCACATGCCGTCGATCACTTCGGCATCGACCCAGCCGGCCGACCGTTGGAGTGCCTTCGGCAGCCTCTCGTCTACCGGGCCGTCATAGCAGTCGCCCCACGAGTTCGGCACGAGCAAGGCCGGGCGATCCCAGCGCAGATCGCAAGCCATCATGCAATGAGCCCATGTGCCTGCCGGTGTGAGCCAGCCACCTCCGAACGAGCCACGATCGGCGAACCGCATACTGAAGCCCCGCATGGAGCACAAAAATATGCTGTAGCCATTGGAGATCGCTTTTGCACAGTCCGAGAAATCTCGAACGAGCGTGACCTCTGCAACCTTGTGCTTCGCCGCGTATGGCTCGAGGTCCGCCGGCAGGCCGTCGCGACCGAGCGCCTTCTCTTGCGTGCCCGAGAGCGGCGACGCGTAGACCGTGCCGCCGTAGTTCTGGCCGAAGTGGAGCGTGCCGAAATCGCGGATCGCCTTCGCTGCGTGGAAGCCCGTACTGCCGTCGCCGCCCATGTTGCGAGACTGCCCGCGGGCCTCGACTCGCGACAATCCGTAAACGACCCCGGGCACGCACAGCCCGCCCCATACTTCCGGCTCGCGACGCAGGAGAATATCGGCCGCGGCTAGGCAGTCCACCGCCATCGCGGTGCCCCAGCCGACGCATGAGCCGATCGGCTGCGAGCCGCGCTTCCACGAGGGCATGCACTGGAGCAGGAGCTCCGACAGGCTCACGTCGTGCTTCGCCGCCTGGAGACCCGGCCCGGCTTCGGCGAGCGTCGGGTGCGGCAGCGACGCGACGAACGCTTCAGCGCCGGCGGGGTCGGGCGTGTACCCGAAGAGCGGGAGGAAAGCCATTGCCTTACCCCCTGTTTACGCCGGCCCACGCCATCGCCCGAGCGAACTCCGCGTATGCCTTCCGCACGTCGGCCGTGACCGGAACCGTCGCCGCCCCGAGAGCCTTCACGTAGGCCGCTTCAGTCGCAGTCCGCAGGGCTTCGTTAGAGCCCGGGACGTTTTCGCCGATCCGCCGCCACGCGATGTCGAGGGCGAGGGTCGTGAACGCCCGCAGGCTACGCGTGTCGGTGAACGCCACCTCGGTCGCGACGGCATCGCCCTCGACCACGACGGCGGCCTTGTTCCACGTGTGTGCCCACAGGGCACGGTCGCCGGCAGGCAGATTGCGGAGAGCCTTGGCTACTGGTTCGACGAGGGCTTGCATCTCGGCGCTCGGTGAGTCAACGGTGATAGCGGGCACGGCATCGGCACAAAACCTCGGCAACTCAATCTTCCCCGATGCGGCTGCGAACAAGAGACCGATCACGGCGAGCCGATAGAGCCAGGCTTGCTTGGCTCTGACGGCCGCTGCGGCGACGGAGGCCGCAGAGACGATCGCTTGCCGGTAAGGCCAAGCGCCGATAGCAACTGCTGCAGCGACACAAGCGGCGCGAAAGATCGAGTCATTGCTCACCGCCGCATCTCCTCGACTTTGAGCAACACCCATCGCACAAGAGCCTCACCCTCTTCAGAGCGGAGCACAGCGGCGACGTGCTTCACGAGCTCATCGTCGAGGCTGCTGCCCGTGTTCGAGGCCAGCCACTCGCAGGCTTCGGCGATCACGAGTCCCTGCTTGAACGGGTCGGCGGTCTGGACGAACCGCTGCGCAAACCCGATCAGCGGCGCGTACCGCTGGATGAGTGCAAGCTGCTGCCAGATCGAGAGCCGCTCGCCGTAGCGGGCGTATTCTTCTGCGGTGCCTTCATAGTTGGGCATGTCACGGCCTCCTCTTCCTTGAGTCTGCCGCTTTATCGTCGTCCCTTGCAGCGGGCGGATTTACCGTGGTTTCAGCCCACGCGTAGGCCGTGTTGAACACCGCATATGCGAGATCGACGGCGTCCTTCCGGTCGATCATCCACGGGAGCTTGAATCGCTCTTCGTCCTGCACATACCCATTCCCGTCGCAGCGGTACACCGTGATGTATCGACGCCCCACGTCGATCAGCACCTTGCCGACGGGAAAGTCCTCTACCATCGCGTGTCGCGATTGAGGTCATCGAAGAACTCTTTCGCCTCCTCGGGCACCTCGATCTCTTGGAGCGTGAACATCGTCGGCTTCGTGACTTGACGCTCGGCTCGCGTGCGATCGTCCCACGTGATCTGCACGCACGTCACGCGGGCCGCGACGGCGGGGGCAAGGTCGAGGCTCGCCTCGCTGGCGGTGATTTCCTCGGGCGTCGGCGGCGCGGCTCGCTCAGGCCGATGCCGCAGCCGGCGGTCGTGCCTGGGAGGCAGCGGCAGCACGCACCGCAGCCGGATCAACTGGTCGCGAGTGACAGTCCAGAACGAACAGATCTCCGCGTAGGACGAGTGGCTTGACCACTGAACGCGGAGCGTCTCAATGTCGATGCGTGAGGTATCACCCGCCGCCATCGTCAGGCTCCATCCAACGCATGACCGTTCTCATCCCCGGGCACAGGTACATGTGCTCGCCGGTCGCTTCCGCGATGCTGCGATGAAACGTCACGTGTTCGCAGTCGCTCGCGCCGTCATACGTGCCGGCGAGATAGGCAGCCGTGCGGTAAATTGCAAACCCGCCGAATGCGGAAGCGACTCGCACCGGCTCGCTGCCGACGGGTGGAATCCACTGATGTTTCCATGTGCCTTGGTGCCGCGTGTAGTCATCCCAGTAGGTGCCGGGCTGCCCGACGCCTCGCAACGCCCAAGCGTCATACTGGCACCATGCCTTGAGAGTGCTCGGTTTGCCGTCTTTGTCGAGGGCCATCTGCGGTGCCTCGATGAGCGAGACGCTCGCCATCGCATACGCTGCCTGGAGTTCGACCATCCACCCCATGCCGTTCAGCACGCCGTCGATCCAGAACCCGCCCCAGGCGTCGAAGTCCACGACGAACACGTAGTCGGCCTGCGCCGCGTGGTCTCGTACCCACTGCTGGCAAGCAGTTCGGTACTCGGCAAGCGCGACCGTTCGCGGCCCTGAGAACTCGCCGGGCAACTGCGGGCGGGCAAGCGTCTGGTCTCGACAGGACGCCTGCGGGTATTGCCGGCAGAACTGCGAGAGCAGTTCCGCCGTGGCATCCGCGTTGTCATTGGTCTCGATGTGCAATCTCCACTCCGCAGCCTGCGAGCCGAGAGCTAAGACGCGATGCAAGTTCGACGCGAGCGGTACGGCGCAGTTCCGGGCGAGCCCGACGATCGCCACGCTCGCGTGCGCAAGCCGCTCACGACCTTCTGCCACGCGGGCCGCGTAGCTCTCGGCAAACTCTTGCGAGGGCACGAGCATGCGCTCGGGAATCTGGACGCCAGCGGTCACGTGATACCCTCGCCTTCCTGCGTTGGAATCTCCGACCACTCACAAACCGGATCGCCCGGGAGATCGTCCGCCGTCACTGGCACGAGGTGATTTTCCGCATGCCACTCGGGGCTCGGCACGTGCGTCCCCTTCTCGCCGCCGATGTTCTGAATGCGGCTCACAGTCGGGTGAGCCTCGAGGCGGTCGCCGCGGATTGCATGGTTCAGCACAACGTCCCACGACACGTCAGCCTCGTGGTGCCAGTGCGGCGAAATCCCAGCCCAGCGATCGACCCACGTGGCCCAGCCCCACGGAGTGAACCAGCGGCGGAGCGTGCTCTGCGTGCGGTCGCCGTTGCCGAGTCGGTGATAGCCGCTCACGTTCATCACGCGTGGATCGTCGCGGTAGCGGTCGCGAGCCCAAGCAAACCACCGCAACGCATCCCGACACGGCACCGTGTCATCTTCAAGGTGTAGGTGGTAGTCGGCCTTGAGTTGCTGGAACCCGAACGCGAAGCCGCCGAAGATCGCCCGGTTGCATCCGACGCGATTTGAATACACGTAGGCTGGGAAGCCGTAGCGGGCTGCGATCTCGACTGACTGCTGCGTCTCGCCGCAGGGATCGAGCAGCACGAACGCGCGGCACTCGTCGATCCCATCGCACCGCGCGAGGGCGGCGAGCGTCTGCTCAAGGTAGGCCGGCCGGTTGTAGCCAGAGACGGTGATCGTGAGATTCATCGTCGCACCCAGATCGCCGCGCCGTTCCGAACGGTCGCGTCTTCCCACGCGAGCCGCCACTCTGGATCAGCAGCGAGCTCGTGATATGCACGATTGCACTTGTAGGCGTTGTGCACGTCATCAAGCATGAGGCACTTCGCGTGCGGCTTCGCAAGGCGGTAGTCGTCGTATCCCGCGAACTCGTCGCCATCGACGAGCACCACGTCAAAGTCTTGCCCCTCCAGACATTCGAGGAAGCCGGCTTTCGCATCGGCGAGGAACGCCTGCGTCTGATCCCACCACTGCCGCACAACCTCGCGCGGGTAGCGGAGCCGGTTGTGCGGAGAATCCCACACCTCCTCAAACGTCTGCGGCGTGAGCGATGCCAGCGTGATCGACGATCCGAGCACCGGCTTCACCCACGGGAGGTTTCGCATGTTGTTCACAAGCTGCACGTACCGAACGGCGTTGCCCTCCAGGGCGACGATCAGCGGGTCTTGTGCGTGGGCGAGGGCCTCGATGAAGACTTGCGTCGAACCCGTGCCGTCCCACGCCCCGATCTTGAGCACAGTCTCGAAGACATGCTCGCGGATCGTGCGGATGATGGCGCGGCCGAACGGGTCGGCGGCGGTGATCTCGGGCATCAACTGATGCGGATTGTTGTCCGCCCCTCCGTACCGAAACTCTTTTCGACAATCACTTTGCCGACTTGCGTGTCATCCACCCACGCCACTCCGTTCAGTGAGTCCTCGATTCCTTTGAGCACGTTGGAACAGTCAGGGCGCGGTAGCTTCGGAGCGTCTTCACGCAGCCCGGTCTTGCGGTAGTGCGACTTCGGGCGAGCGAACACGAGATCGACGATCAGCGTGATCGGCACCGCGTCGGTTGGCTCCGCACCAGCGGCCCGAGCGGCAGCAGCAACCGCTGCCCGGTAGGCATGGATCGGATGGTCGCCAGGCGTGTAGGCCCGGCCGAAGCCACCGCGCGTGGAAATCCTCGCGCGGGGCTGCGGAACCGGGTTGCCTGGAACCTCGAACGTGATCGTCTTCACGGCAGACGCACCTCGCGAGACGCGCATTCGTCACGAATGATCCGCATCACGCCTTCCAATTCGTGCCGCACGATCGGCGACAGTGAGCCGTGCGCAAGTCGCATCTCGACCCACTGCCGCACGATCGCGAGCACTGACTCCGCGCTAGTAGTAGCGGACGACGGCATACCACCCTCGCGATCCACGCGCGACGCCGATCTCGCGGGCCTTCCGCTGGCCCCAGAAGCAGCACCGCCGAATCGCGTCATCGGGGCTGACGGGCGAGAACCCGATACCCTCCGTCTGGCTGCACTGGCTGTGCACGAGCGATCCGCGACGGGCGATGATCGTCGCGTGATCCTGGGCAGTGATCACGGCTGGGCCGCGAACGATCACGGTCTGGGCCTGGGCCACAGCCGCGACGAACAGAAACACGAACGCGAGCAGAACACTTCGCATGGTCATCTCTCCTGGGGTGCTAGGGACCAATCTCCGTATCGGTCCCGTCGGAACAGCCGCGTCTCGGCAAACCCGAGATCACGAGCGAGTGAGACGCACTCGGTCGAAAACACGGCGAGCGGTTTGTCGCGGCGGAGGTAGCCGCCAGCGAGCAGCACGGGCGAAGCGATCCGGCACAGCCCACGCCGACGCCATTCCTCGTGCGTGAATCCTTCGAGCGTCTGCAACCCACGCCACTGGTGCGAACACACCCAGGCGACCGGCTGCTCTTCGTAGACCACGACCATCGGCGTGAGGGTCTTCGCAGCCTCAAGTTCCTGCTGAAACTCGGAGCGTTCGCGGCAGAGGTGCGCCGCGATGTAGGCGGCGTCCTCCGGTTCCAGGCCCATCGGCGTGTCGGTCGTGATCAACATGCCGGAAAGTCTGATGGGCGTGTCAAACGAACGCGGCGGCGGTGCTGGGCAGCGCAACCCGAACACCGCCGCCGTTCGCCACGTGCACGATCAGCCAGCCGGATCAAGCGGCATGATCACGCTGCGGTACTCATCATCCTCGCCGCACGTCAGCACCACGGCGTCGCCCGGCCCGGCGGTCGAGATCCGAACGTGCGGCTCGCCGTCCAGAGACGAGAGCGCCCGGCACACGTCCGAAACGAAGCGCGGATCGAGCTTCACCTTGCCCGCGTTGCCGGCCGACACGATCTCGCACTCGACCTTGCTCTCGCCGCTCTCGGAGCTCTTCCCGTGGAGCGTGATGCCATCGGCAGTGAACGTGTAATCCACGCCCTTCGACTGCTCCGTCGTGACGATCGCCGCAGCCCTGGTCGCAGACCAGAAGGCACCGATCTCGACCACGTGCTCGTTCGCATCCCGATCGGGGAAGACATCTCGCCACCTCGGGAACCGCCCGTCGATCAACCGGGCGGTGATCGTCTGCCCGTCGAAGGTCGCGACCATCTCCGACTTCGACGCCTGGAGTTGCACGGCCGTGCCGTCCTTGCCGTGCTTCGACGCGATCGCCGCCATCTGCTGAATCGCGTGCTCGGGAACGAGCACCTCGACCGGATCGAGCGACTGGTCGAACTCGATGAGCGCGACCGACAGTCGCCGGCCGTCGCTTGCACACAGCGTGCACTCGCCGCCCTGAACCTCGATCTGCACCGCTCCGAGCGCGAACCGACTCGACTCGGTGTCGCACGCGTAGGCCACGCTTCGCACGGCCCGAGCGAACTGATCGCACGGGATGCGCGGCAGCGGCGCGAGCTTGCCCGGCTCCCACGTCGGGAACTCGGCAGCGTCCTCCACCGGCAGCCGCCACTCGCTGCGGCCGATCTCGACGCGGCAGGCTGAACCGTCCCTCGTCAGCACCACCTCGTCGCCGGTCGCCGTCTCGAGGATCGACTTCAGCCGCGCGTGCGGCAGGAGCAGCGGATCGTCATGCCAGTCCGCGTGGCAGTCTATCCGTAGTTCGAGGTCAGTCGCCGTGATGAGGCCGTCGTGCAGAAGGACGTTCTGCAGGATTGGCTTCGGGCCTCGTGTTGCAACCGCCGCCGCAACGTCTTTCAACGCGGCGAGCAACTGCTGCCTGTCCATCGTCACACCAGCGGCCTTGCGCCGCTTCGTCGCTGTAGTCATGACCGAATTCCTTTCGCTTGGTCAAAGAGATTCCTACGAACACTCCAAGGGTGAACACCACCGCTTGAAGAATGCTGCCGAGACTCACGCACACCACTTGCTCGATCGTCATTTCGTGCCCTCAAGCCAGTCGGCGATCTGAACAAGCCACCGCCCGAGAGCCCGCACCTCGACCGCGTCGGAGTCGTTCCCGTACCACGCCGTGAGTGGGACGGTGAGCGTGCGGAACGGCCCAAGATCGGCCGCGTAGTCGGGGCTCGATGGGTCTTCGTTGTTCAGTTCAGCGACCGCAGCCCCAGGCCCAGCCATCACGTCGCCCTCTGCGATGTCGAACTCCCACTCCACGCGCGATGCGACCGACTCCGCCGGCTGCGGCTCCTCCGCCTCCTGGGTCTCGACCTTGTGTGCGAGGGCGACGCATCGCCGCATCACGGCCCGGATCGTGTCGGCGGCGAGCTCAAGCACCTTGCGTGTGTTTTCGTTCGCCGCCTGCTTCCACGCTTCTTGAGCGCACATATCAGCGACGATCGCCGGGGCAGGTAGTTCGCGGGGTTCAGGCATCCGCTTTGCCCTCCAAGAGTTCCACGCCGGCAGGCGTCGGGCGGATCGTGCGGGCTTCGCCAGGCTGCCACGTCACGAGGTCGCGGCGGCGCAGGGCTTTCAAGTGCATCACCGCCGCGTTCGGTGAAGCGAAGTTGAACTGCTTGCAGATCTGCCGGTTCGTTACGGCGTACCCGTGGTCGGCGTAGAAGCGGGCGATGAAGCCCAAGACTTCGCGCTGGCGGGTGGTGATTGGCGGCTGTTCAACCTGGGGGCTCATCATGGGATTCCTTTCCGCGCGGCTCTTCAGCCGTTGTGGTCTTAGTCTCTTCGTCAACCGGCGATCCGTCGCCTGTCTTCGTGTTCAGCATCCGATGGGGACGGAGACGCCGGGCCGGTCCAACACCGGCCCCGGCGGTCTCCGCACTGATACTCTCACTGGTACTTACTGAAGTACCACTGAGAGAGACTGAATAGTGAGCACCGCCTGTGCTCGCGCCGAGCACACTACGTGCTCGCTCTGAGCACGCTACGTGCTCACTCTGAGCACAAGGCGTGCTCGGACTGAGCACGCTACGTGCTCGCGCCTGAGCACACTGTGTGCTCGGGGTGAGCACGCTACGTGCTCGCAACGGGACGATGTATTTCGTCCTAGACCGCCCGTTCCCTGGCTCCAAAACCTCCAAAACACCAGCCCTGAGAAGCTGAGAAACCCCACGGCGTACAGTAGTGAACTGGGCATTCATGGCTTCGGCGGCCCGCCGGAGCGAGAACCGAACCTCGCACGTAGACCAATCGGCCCGCTCGAACACGTAGAGGGCCACCAGACGGCCTTCGCTCCCAAGCGAGGCTAGGGAGCCGTCGGCGAGAAACTCCCGCCAGCGGCTTCGTAATGCGGCCTTATGGTGTGGCTTCCTTTTAGTCATCAGTTCACCGACCACTGTGGCTGATTGAACTCGGGAAACTCAGGGATCGCAGACGCATCCTCGAACTCTTGGTACTTCCCGAAGAACCAGAGATCGACATCCGCCATCTGACCTTGGCGGATCTTCTTCGCCTTCAGTTGCACCTTGATCTCGCCGTCTGATCCGACCTCACCGACGCGATACGCGAACAGGAGATTGTCCACGTCGAAGTCAATCTGATTCGATCCCTTCCCGATATTTCCGATCTCTGTGTTTTCGTCGCATCCCTTCGCGACATTCGTCACGAGCAGGGTCGCGATGTTTCGCGTGGTCGTGATCTCGCGAAGTTTGAGCAGGCAGTCGTTGATCTCGCCGGTCTTGTCCTGAAAGTGACGCGTCGCCCGAACAAGCTGGAGATAGTCCACGATCAGCAGCGTCGGGCTGTCCTTGATCACGGCCCGCTCGATCTTGTCGATCACGAGCGGAGTCTCGACGAGTTTCAGCCTGGAGCCGATCGTGCTCGCAAGTTTCACGGCCACGTCGCGCGACGGAGGTCGCTTGTGAATCACGTCTTGAAGGGTAAGCCCCTGCTCCCGCCCGCCGAAGTTGCAGATCGCACGTGCAGCCAGCGCAGCCCTAGTCATCTCTCCAAGGCACCAGATCGCGACCGTCTCGTGATTGTTCTCAAGACACTGGATCGCGAGCTGCAGGGCGAGTGCCGACTTCCCGACCCCAGGGGCAGCCGCGAGTGCTGTCATCTGCCCGAGCGGAAGCCCGCCGTCGAATAGCTTGTCGAGAGCAGGAATGCCGGTGGCAATCGCTGGCGTCTCTTCCTGCTTGATCCACGCGTCGATCGCATCGACGAGCGTCGGCGTCGGCGTTTCGTCGATCGCATCCTGCACGGCCACAGCCTCTTCGGCCTTGCCGAGCACAGGAAGCCGGGCTCGCTTCCACGCGTTTGCAATCTGTCGCGGGCAGTCTTCGAGATCGTCTGACCGCAGGCCGACGCGTCGCATCCGCTGCATGATCGCCGCGGTCGCCTCCGCGACGCCCCAGCCACGCGCTGCCATGTCGCAGGCCACCGTGAACATCGTCTGCCGGCGACCAGCCGCGAGCGTGAAGCCTTCCTCGAGGAACCGCCTCGTGAGGTCGCTCATGCTCTTCGGCGTGACCACGATCGTCTGTGCGGCTTGGCCCGAGAACCTCGCGAGCGGATATACGCGGGTGGCGTCGCAGTCTTTCAGCACCGAGTACGGCCGCTGCTCGTGCTTCCAGTTCACGAACCCGGGCAGCCGCATGATGCGCGGCCAATCGCAAATCGACTGATCCGATCCGAGCGCCGCCGCGATCGCCTTCATCCGCACGTGCCACGCTTCGGCATCGGTCATGGGCTGATCGAGCCGCCACCACGCATGTATGCCGCCACCGCTTTCGAGGATCGCCGTCGGCCACGGGAGCCCTGCACCCTTGATGCGGCTCATCGCGTCTTCGTAGTCGGTGCCGCCGTCGAAGTCTGCGAACAGGCACCGGGCCAGCTTCACGCCTTCGGCTTGGCTGGCACCCTTCTCCTTCCTCGGGTTGGCCCCGAAGTACGCGTGAACGCGCAACTGCTCGTCTGCGTTGACGCGATGCAGCCACTCGACGATGTCGGGAATCTCAGCGAGCGGCGACCAACGCCGGCCAGCGGACGGCGGCAGTGGCCGGAACTCGATAATGTCCTCGGGCTCGAAGATCGCACCGAGAAAGTCAATGCACTGGGAGAGCGTATCCATCTAGTTCCCTTCCTCTGAGATCCTTGTAGGGGTGGCACTTGTTGTGGCAGTCGCGGCAGAGCGAGACG
>JACCDP010124419.1_pt1 | contig 46358 bp, 43 predicted proteins | sample 7445841 | NCBI WGS metagenome assembly JACCDP01 (sample SAMN15323441, study PRJNA562643) | freshwater metagenome | isolation source: river surface water | place: USA:Blue River Watershed | collected 2017-08-17
ATAACTCCATTTGGAACTATTCAGATTTCTGGCAATGCCCTTACTGAACTTGGAATTCAATTTGTTCATGAGGGTTCTGGATTTATTGCTGCTAATGGTATTGTTGGTGAAGCAATTACTAAGTTCTATGGTATTGATTCAGACTCAATTGATACCAATATTGAATTCTCAACTTCTTATGGATTAGTCAGTGACTCTGTAACCGAAACAGAAAATTATGGATTAATTGCTTCTATAGTAACTGATGTCGATTCTTACGGATTCCTCTATTCTAGAATAGTTCCATTCGGACTCTTTGATATTTCTGGATCTGCTGGGGAAAGATTTAATCCTTCTTCTTATGTTGGATCAGGATCTATTGATAATACAGGAATTCTTGAAGAGAAGAACACTGATTCTTATAATCTTGGTTCAATACTCCCTGGTGGTTCTCCAGAAGATTATGGATCTGTCGGAGTTGCAGCAACTACAAGTGAATCTTATGGATTAGTCACTACATCTATTGATCAAGCAGAAGATTATCATTATATCTTCTATACAGCAGGTGAGACTGTATATCCTTATGGAACCATTAGAGTATCTGGTGATGCTATTACCGAACTTGGAATTCAATTTATTCATGAAGGTTCTGGAACTCTATTTGCAATTGGTGGTGGAGCAGAAGTATCTGGTTCAAATCCTCCAGATCAAATCACTCCAATTGTTATCTCTGGTGCTGCTACAGATCTCAAGAATACTTATTCTAATGTTGGATCTGGATCCTTTAGTTCCTTTGGTGGAGCAGCAGAAGTATCTGGTTCAAACCCACCAGATCAAATCACTCCAATTGTTATCTCTGGTGTTGCTGCAGAATCTTTTGTACCAACCTCATATATTGGTTCTGGATTTATTGCTGCTAATGGTATTGCTGGTGAAGCAATCACTAAGTTCTATGGTGTTGATTCAATTCAGATTGATACTTCACTTGAGTCTTCCATTGATCATGGATCGGTTACATCGGTAGCAACAGAAACAGAAGATTATGGATTAATCACTTCAACTGCTAATGAAGTTGATTCATATGGATTCCTATATCCAGTCATCACTCCATTTGGACTCTTTAATGTTTCTGGATCGGCTAGAGAATCCTTTAAACCAGCGTTTGTTGGTTCTGGATCTATTGATAATGATGGAATTCTTGAAGAGAAGAACACTGATTCTTATAATCTTGGTTCAATACTTCCTGGTGACTCCCCAGAAGATTATGGTTCTGTTGGAGCTGCGTCAACTTCAAGCGAATCTTATGAATTCATTATCTCTCCACTAGATCAAGCAGAAGATTATCATTATATCTTCTATACAGCAGGTGAGACTGTATATCCTTATGGAACTATTCAGATCTCTGGTGATGCTATTACTGAACTTGGAATTCAATTTGTTCATGAAGGTTCTGGTTCGATCGCAGCTGATGGCGTTGCTGGAGAAGCAATCACTAAGTTCTATGGTGTTGATTCAGACTCAATTGATACCAATATTGAATTCTCAACTTCCTATGGATTAGTTAGTGATCCTGTAGATGAGACTGAAGATTATGGATTAATTACTTCTATAGTAACTGATATTGATTCTTACGGTTTCCTCAATCCAACAATTGTTCCATTTGGATTATTTGATATTTCTGGATCTGCTGGAGAAAGATTTAATCCTTCTTCTTATGTTGGATCTGGATCACTTACACATGATGGAATTCTTGAGGAGAAGAATACTGATCGATACACCATTGATTCTATACTTCCTGGTGGTTCTCCAGAAGATTATGGTTCCGTTGGATCTGGAGCAACTTCAAGCGAATCTTATGGATTAGTCACTGCTTCGATAGATCAGGCTGAAGATTATCATTATATTTTCTATACAGCAGGTGAGACTGTATATCCTTATGGAACTATTCAGATTTCTGGCAATGCCCTTACTGAATTGGCAATTCAATTTATTCATGAGGGTTCTGGATCTATTAGTGCCTCTGGAGTTGGTGGTGAAGCAATCACGAAGTTCTATGGTATTGATTCGGACTCCATTGATACCAATATTGAATTCTCTACTTCTTATGGATTAGTCAGTGATTCTGTAGATGAATCGGAAGACTATGGATTAATTACTTCTATAGTAACTGATATTGATTCTTACGGTTTCCTCTATTCTAGAATAGTTCCATTCGGACTTTTTGATATTTCAGGATCTGCTAAAGAGTCCTTTAAACCTGCTCCTTACACTGGATCTGGATCAATTGTTGAATTTGGAGTTCTTGAAGAGAAAAATACTGATTCTTATAATCTTGAATCGATTCTCCTCGGCAGTTCTCCAGAGGATTATGGATCTGTCGGAGCTGCAGCAACTACAAGTGAATCTTACGGATTAGTTACTGCATCTGTAGATCAGGTTGAGGATTATCATTACATTTTCTATCCCGCTGGAGAAACTGTATATCCATTTGGAACCCTCCAAATATCTGGTGATTCTGGTAAGAGACAAAGATTCGCATATGATGGATCTGGAACAATTAATATTATTGGATATGCACTTGTTCCACAACGCTATGAGGGTTCTGGATCCTTTAGTTCCTTTGGTGGAGCAGCAGAAGTATCTGGTTCAAACCCACCAGATCAAATCACTCCAATTGTTATTTCTGGTGCTGCTACAGATCTCAAGAATACATTCTCCAATGTTGGATCTGGAACTATCGTTATCAGTGGAGATGCAACAACTGAGTTCCGTGGAGAAGCAACATACACTGCATCTGGAACGATTGAAATCTCTGGAACTGCTGCAGAATCCTTTGTTCCTGCAACGGCAATTGGCTCTGGCATCGCTAATATTGCAGGAACTAAGATTGAGAAAAATACAGATTCTTATAATTTAGAATCAATTGGAGATTCATCAGAATCTCCATATGAAGATCTTGGAATTCTTTCCGATACCGTTAACTATGATGATTATGGATCTGTATTAGATTATGTTGCACCAGCAACATATGAGGAAAACGGTCCAACCTTATTTGGTTCAACTGTCCTTCCTTTTGGTACATTTAATATCTCTGGTGCTGCTACAGATCTCAAGAATACATTCTCCAATGTTGGATCTGGAACTGGAGTCTTCTCTGGTGCTGCTACAGATCTCAAGAATACTTATTCTGATGTTGGATCCGGAACTGGAGTCTTCTCTGGAACCGTTGCTGAATCCTTTATTCCTGCAACAGAAATTGGATCTGGAACTCTATTTGCAATTGGTGGTGGAGCAGAAGTATCTGGTTCGAATCCTCCAGATCAAATCACTCCAATTGTTATTTCTGGTGCCGCTACAGATCTTAAGAATACCTTTTCCAATGTTGGATCTGGAACTGGAGTCTTCTCTGGTTCTGCTACAGAGGAATTCCGTGGATTATCAATATACTCTGGAACTGGAACAATTGAAATCTCTGGAATCGTTGCTGAATCGTTTGTTCCAACAACTTATATCGGTTCTGGATCCTTTAGTTCCTTTGGTGGAGCAGCAGAAGTATCTGGATCCAATCCTCCAGATCAAGTCACTCCAATTGTTATTTCTGGTGCCGCTACAGATCTTAAGAATACCTTTTCCAATGTTGGATCTGGAACTGGAGTCTTCTCTGGTGCTGCTACAGATCTTAAGAATACCTTCTCCAACGTTGGATCTGGAACTGGAGTCTTTTCTGGAACTGCTGCAGAATCCTTTATTCCTGCCACTGCAATTGGATCTGGAACTCTATTTGGAATTGGCGGAGCAGCAGAGGTATCTGGATCCAACCCACCAGATCAAACTGTTCCAATTGTTATCTCTGGTGCTGCCACGGATCTTAAGAATACCTTCTCCAATGTTGGATCTGGATCCTTTAGTTCCTTTGGTGGTGGAGCAGAGACTAGTGGATCTAATCCACCAGATCAAACTGTTCCCATTGTTATTTCTGGAACTAAAGTTGAAAAGAGAAGAATATCCGAAGTTGGTTCTGGATCCTTTAGTTCTTTTGGTGGTGGAGCAGAGACTAGTGGATCTAATCCACCAGATCAAACTCTTGTTATTACACTTTCTGGTAACGCAACAGAAAGATTTACTCCAGCCACAGCAGTTGGATCTGGATCTATTTCAGAATCTGGTGAAGCCACAGATCTCAAAAACACCCGTTCAGAAGTTGGAATTGGAACAGCTGCGATTACTGGAGGAATTACTCCAGACGTTCAAATTTACGTTCCTTACTGGACTGGATCTGGGACTCTATTTGGAGTTGGTGGAGCTGCAGAGGTGTCTGGATCTAATCCTCCAGACAGATTTGTACTCTTTACAATCTCAGGCAACGCTGCAGAATCCTTTACTCCTGCCACTGCAATTGGATCTGGCATCATTGATATTACTGGAGTTGGAATTGGAATTTCTAACCCATACAGAGCACCATTTGTTTATGTTACTATTATCTAATAATAAATATAAAAAAACTATCATATAGTAATGGTAAAGGGTATAAAGTTTAGAAGGGGAACCACATCAGATCATTCAACTTTTACCGGACAAGAGGGTGAGATTACTGTAGACATTACTAAAGATGTTGGTGTTGTTCATGACGGAACAACAGTTGGTGGGCATCCTTTAGTTGGAGAAACAGCAATTCAAAGGATTACAAATAAAGATATTAATGCAACAGCATTAAATGTAAGTGGCGTAGCTACTGCATCTTACTTTGTTGGTGATGGATCTGGTTTAACCGGTATTATTGGTGCTGGATCTGGTGTTGTGGTGCAAAATAATGGTTCGACTATTGGTATTGCCGCAACTATCAACTTTGGAACTAATTTAATAGCGTCATTTTCTTCCGGAATTGCTACTATTACTGCTTCTGGAGGTGGTGGTAGTGGAGACTACGCTCTAGTTGCTGGCATAGCCACTTATGCAACTAGAGCAGGTATATCAACAAGCGTTATCGGTGGTATTGCTTCAGTAACTCAATTAAGTGTTTCTGGAGTATCAACATTTGCTGGAATTACTACAGTCACTGGTAACACTTTATTTGCTAAGCAAGTAAATGTTTCTGGTGTTTCTACATTTGGAAATCTTAATGTCAATAACAGCACAACTGAATTAAGTAGTATTGTTAATATAAGAAAAGCAGCAGGTGGAAATCTAACTGCAGGATTTGATATTGGTGGACAAGCAACTCTATATTATGATGGAACACAAAGATTGCAAACCAGTTCAGTTGGAGTTGTAGTTAATGGTGATTTTACGGTACAAGCAAATGGAAATGTATCAGCTGGTTCTTTAACCTTAGGTAGTGTTTCTGGTGCAACTGGAAATCTAAGTGTTAGTGGTGTTTCTACGTTTGCTGGTATTACAACAGTTACTGGAGCAACATTGTTTGCTAAGCAACTCAATGTTTCTGGAATTTCCACCTTATCATCAAATGTATCAGTAGGTGGAACTATCTCCGTTAATGGTGGTGTAACCTTAGCAACTAATAACGCAACGATTGTAGGAACATCAGCAACTGCAGGAGAAATTAAGAGAATTGGTGGAGCTCCATTCTTCTATGATGGTAGTGCTTGGAGAGAGTTTGTTCTTTCCAGTGGAACTCCAGTTTCTGTTCCTGCAGACACTGAATGGGATAATGTTATCTTCAGAGCAACTTTTGATGATAATTTTACTGACGCAAAGTTTGGAGCATCACCAGTTTATGTAGGTGGAGGTTCTACCATTGTGGGTGCTGCAATTACGATAGGAACAGGTGCTTATAGAAATGATGGAAGTATTGGTGCTGGTATTTCTTATTCTTACAGATCGGAATATGATTTTACTGGATCTTGGACAATTGAATTTTGGATGTATGTAGATTCTGGTCCTGTTTATAGTAATCCATTAAGTCCGGTATCTTTAGTTTCTATGCATTCAACCACTGGTATTGGTACTAGTGGAAATTGGACTCTCGCTATGTGGGAGGATCAATACGGAAATAAATATATTTCTTGGTTTAATCAAAATAGTTCAACTTATAGGGGTGGCGGTACATTATATAACGTAGCAGGTTCTACTTGGAATAGTTTAATCATTGATAAATGGAATCATTTTGCACTCGTTAGACAATCTAATAACGGATCTTTACATTTTTACGTTAATGGTACTGAACAAGCAACAACATCTGCTAATGGTATTATTGATAATGATATTATACAAGTAAATAATTCAGGATTGAATGTCGGAGGTGCTACTAGTTTTAGAGTTGGAACTTTAACTTTCAATTCAAATGATTCTGCTGATGTTATCATTGATGATATGAGAATTTCGGCAGGGGTTGGAACTGCCGGACAAAGATATACATCTGTTGGAATTCACGTGTCACCAACATTCACTCCACCAACTACCGCACTTCCAACGACTGGAACACTTTCATCTTATGTTCAACCACCTGGAGATAAGTATGGTGAAATTGGATTAGGAACATCACCAACCTGGAGAGGAACCTCCGGAGTTACTGTTTCTCAGCAATCAAGTGGAAACTATCGTGTAAGTTTTGCAAGTTCATACACGAATAGTAATGATTATCATGTTTTATCACAGGGAATGGATCAAGGATTTGCTTCTTACGTTGGTATTGCCAGATCTATTACTCACGTAGATCTTTCGATCAATAGACAAAGTAATGATGCTGCTGTTGATACTGGATCTCTTTCTGTTCAAATTAAGAATCATATTTAGATTAAATAAATAACAAAAAGATATCCATATTATAAATGGTACAGGGTGTACAGTTTAGAAGAGGAACTACAGCACAACATGCTGTCTTTACAGGACAACCTGGAGAGATAACAGTAGATAGTGATAAAAAAATTGTTGTTGTTCATGATGGATCTGCACTGGGAGGATACGAAACAGTTGGTGCTGGAACCACGCAAAGAATTACAAATAAAGATATAAACTCAACGGCTCTGAATGCTTCCGGTATTACTACAATATCAAGTGCTAGAATATCATCGCTTAATGTAACAGGAATATCAACTTTAGGATACACCACTGCAACTTCATTAAATGCTAGAAGTATTAATGTATCCGGTATCAGTACTTTTGGGGATATTGCAGTTAGTGATTTATTCTTAGCAGGAATCACTACTGGACTTAATTCTTCTGGTATTAGTACTTTAGGATTTATATCTGCAACAACTGCAAATATATCTGGAGTATCTACATTAGGTAATACCATAGTTGGTGGATCAACTACTGCACTTATAGTTACTGGTAATGCAAGAATTAGTGGTGCAACAACAATCACTGGAAATCTCAATGCACCTGGAAACTATTATGTAAAACTTGCAAGGACATCAAACCAAACTGTAACTAATGGCATTGATACTTTAATTGGATTTTCTGTTGTTTCTGATCCAAACAGCTGGTACAGTGGAATTACAACTCGCACTACCCCAACTGTTGCAGGAACTTATCATATTGATGCGATGTTACACTGGAATGCAGGATCGATTGTAAACAATCAAACAAATATTCAAATCAGAAAGAATGGATCTACATTTGCATTGAGTCAGGTTGGAATACATACCTTTGCATATACTCAAAATGCCTGCGGAATTGTTACGATGAATGGAACAACAGATTATATTGATTTTACAGCATTTACCGGAAATACAACTAATCAAGTTGTTACTGGAACTGCTGATGGTGCCTGGACAAAAATGGAAATATTTAAAATTAATTAGATAAAACATTTTTTATAAATAAGATTATAATCCATTCACATACCTAAAATGACAAAACAGGTACAGTTTCGTAGAGGCACTACGGCACAACACACAACTTTTACTGGTGCTCTAGCAGAGGTTACTGTTGACACCGATAAAAAGACTTTGATAGTGCATGATGGAACCACTGCTGGTGGAACTGTGATCGCTACCAATGCAACTGCAATTGCTTTTGCGATTGGATTTGGGTTATAATAAATTTATAAATAATCATTAATCATATAAAAAGCAGGGAGCACAATGGCAAAAAGATTAAGAAACCTGATTAGTTTTACTCCAGCATCAAACACTGTTGTGATTGATGGATATGTGGATAGAAAAACTTTATTATTGATTACTAATACCTCATATCAGAACACTGTAATCTATAATTTTGCAGATGCTCAGAAGAGAGCAAATACGATTACGTATAATTCTACTACACAAAGAACAACTGTTGTTCTGAATACAGACTGCAGTGCGATGAGCACAAGTGATACTCTTCAAATCTTTGTCGAAGAAACTTCTATTCTATTCGAACCTAGCGAAACATATACGGATCCTGTTAATAAAATCAGAATGTCTGAGCCTCAGGCACTGATTGATACTGACTTTGAATATGGAACCCAATCTTCGAAATGGGAAAGTGTTTTCATGGTCAATCAAAGACCTTATTACTATAGTAACTTAATTAACCTTGTTGGACTTGGAGCAACAACTGGAACATCTGCAGGCGGAGTTGTCGTTTCTGGTATTACTACACTGACAATGCCAGTAGGAAGCAGAAGAGTTACAATTGCTTCTACTACTGCGCTCCCACCAAACGGAACTCCTCTGATTGTTCAAGACGGAAATATCCCTAACGTAAACGGTAACTGGATTATTGAAGAGGGTGGCGGAACTGGTATTGCAACCTACACCGCAAAATTTAGAAATGATACCGGTATTGTAACCTGCCTGTCTCTTGCAAGAACTGGTATTTATTCTGGAACAACATTTACTGGAGCAAGAATTGGTATTTCAACTCCACTTTCAATGCCATTGGGTGGATTCTCTACAAGCACCTGGGCTGCTACAATTAACCCAGGTCTTGCTGTTACTGTTACTACTAGTGTACCTCACGGACTCGTTATTGGTAATGAAATTGGTATTACTAGTATCTTTACTGGACAAAATACCACACTTGCCTTCGGTGCTCAGGGTGGCATCATTGGACAAGCATCACCAAACGGAACTCACGTTGTAGCAACCGTTGGTTCATCAACTCAGTTTACTTATTACGTTAACACTGCTCCAGTTGGACTTGCCACAACTGCATTTAACCAAGCAGCAGTTCATGTAAGACCAAGCGGACAATTATTGCACAGAGCATTTGATGGTGGAGTTCTATTTGGAACTTTTGCCTCATCAAACTACGAACAAGCGGTTCGTCAAACTAGAAGATACTTTAGATATCAGTCTGGAAAAGGACTTCAGATGAGTTCTGGTACGGTTCTGAAACCAAATATTCCCATTGAAACAATTACATCTTCAGGAACAACAGTTACCGTCAGAACTAAAGAAGTTCATGGACTCAGTAGAGTTATTCCTGGCACACAAATTACGGTGGCTGGATGTGATCAAAGTGCATACAACGGAACATTTGTTGTAGATGCCGTAACACAACCAAATATATTTACATACACCGCTCTTACGACTCCATCGGCAACGACAGCTACAGGAAATTATGTAATTAATGTTACATCATGGACTGGAGGAATTTCAAGACTTGGATTATTTGATTTCCAAAATGGTGCTTTCTTCGAATTTGATGGAACAACCTTATACGTTGTACGTAGACAGTCTACCTTCCAGATTGCAGGAAGAGTTACAATAACTCAAGAATCTAACCAAGTTGTTCAAAGTAATCCAAACTATCCAACATTATTCTCCAAGCAACTAACAGTTGGTGGAAATATTGTAATTCGCGGAAAAACCTACAAGGTTATGGATATTCTAAGTGACACTGAAATTAGAATTAATCCATCTTACAGAGGACCTTCTGATCAATATGTCACCGTAACAAGAACTGATGATCTCAGAATTCCTCAGTCTTCTTGGAATCTTGATAAAATGGATGGTACAGGTGCATCTGGATATAATCTAGATCTTTCCAAGATGCAGATGTTCTATATGGACTACTCTTGGTATGGTGCTGGATTTATTCGTTGGGGATTCAGAGCAGATGGTGGTAATATTAGATATTGTCATAAGTTAGTTAACAATAATGTTAACAATGAAGCATACATGAGATCTGGTAACTTACCTGCTCGTTATGAAACACTAACTCACCCACCAACAACTGGACTTACTACCAGCTTAATTTCCACTGATAATTACATTGGTGTTGCATCAACAGCTGGATTCCCAGTTCCATCTGGTACGGTTCTTGTACGTAGACCTGGAGATTTCCCAGGAACGGGTGATCTTTATGAGTACATCAACTATACTGGTGTCGGAACCACTGCTCTAACTGGATTGAGAAGAGGACAGCCTGGATATCCATTCGGATTAAGCCTTACAATGGGATCTGGTGCAACTGTAGGGGTCGGATCTACTGCAAACCTACAAGTTGGACAGAGAGTTGTATCAGGTGTTGGTTCAACTTCGTTTGCACCTAATACGTTCATCACTGCAGTTGGTATTAACTCAATTACCTTTAGTTCTCCTTCTCTTGACATCAACCCAAGCATAATTGTTCCTCCAATGGCAGTTACTGCGGGCGTTGCTGGTGCTCAAACATTCACTCGAACAGACACTAGACCTGTCACTGTTGAACTTGCATATCCTACATTTGCTCCAGCCATTTCACACTGGGGAACCAGCGTAATTATGGATGGTAGATATGATGATGATAAGTCACTCGTGTTTACGTATGGACAGTCTAACCCTGTTGCTATCCCTGCAAACTCTGAAAGAGGATTGTTCTCCATTCGCGTATCACCTTCTGTAGACTTAGGTATTCCTGGTTCATTCGGACAAAGAGAACTTGTCAATAGAATGCAGTTGGTTATGAGAGGACTTGGAATGTCCGTCACGGGTGTTACAACTGCTATTCTTGTTCGCGGATATCTAAACGCTGTTCCACAATTCCCAACTGTCTGGACAAACGCAGTCGGCAATAGATTCGGAACGGTTAACTCCAGTCTTTCGCAGATTGCAGATCACGCAGCACAAGCTGGATATGGTGTAACAATGCTAAATGGTGAGGTTGTTTGTGGATTCTATGTTGGTACTGGTGCTGGTACTCTTGATCTTTCTCAAGTTAGAGATCTTGGTAACTCAATTGTTGGTGGAGGTGGAACTTTCGCTAACTCTGGTATCTTCCCAGATGGACCTGATACCTTCACAATCACAGCAACAAACCTATCAGGTGTCCCAATTTCTGTTGCTGCACGTCTGTCATGGACGGAAGCACAAGCATAATCTGCTTGACATACATGCTAAACTAAGGAGGAGAAATCCTCCTTTTTTTGTATCTTAATATATACTTTAAGTTTATTAAACTACTATGAAATTTACAGTCTATTCAAAAGATGGTTGTCCTTATTGCAGTAAGATTGAGCAAGTGCTTCAATTAACAGAACTTCAGCACGTCATTTATAAACTAGGACAAGATTTTTCCCGTGAAGAATTTTATGCTGAGTTTGGACAAGGATCAACTTTTCCTCAAGTTATCTTGAATGATGAACAGCATCTGGGTGGATGCACTGATACTGTACAATACCTTAAGGAGCAAAATCTAGTTTAATGAGTAACACGTTTCACGAAGTCTATTTCGATGTGGAAAAAGCAATTGATCTTGCTTTTAATGGGCAATTTGTGCTAAAATTTTATGACTATCTTAAAATTCGTGGAGCTAAAAAATTTGAAGTTGAAGAGTTTATTGAAAGTAAAACCGCAAGTAACATTAGCAATCTAGTAATGGATCTTGATGAATATCTTGAAGGTGGATCTGACAATAATCATAAACAGTTAAGAGAGGCATATGGACATATTCCAAAACCTCAAGCAAGAAAAATAAGAAATTATTTGCATAATATTCTTGAAGATGCCTGGAAGTATAATTATGACAAGAGACCAGGGAGACGCAAAAAACAAACTAAATAAATCAGAACCCCAAATTAATCGGGGAATTGAACTGTTACTACGAAACAGGAGGAAGAGGGAATCAAAACCAAAAACTTTTCAAGTGAAGTTTGGTAAAATGATTTCTCTCTTTCGCAGAGAGTTTCATTTTTTTATTGAATTTCACTTCGACATTAGGAAAAAATAAACCTCTCTGGAGAAAGAAAATGTTAGCAGTAACTCTAACCATAGGAACATTAGTTTCAATAATGTTCTTTTTTGTGGGGGGCGTAGTAGGATGGTTAGCAAAAGAACATTTCTATCAAACCCAACCCGTTTTTACACACCCAGAGATGTTTGATTCGAATGGGAATGTAATACCTGACGAAATTTTAGCAGTACGATTTGAAAATGACTATGACTACGACGAAGACGAGGAAGAAGACTGAAACCACAAGTGAAGCTCTTCCCACAAATCCATTTGTTTTTGAAATTTTTGAGCTTGCATCAAAGCAAAGATCAAATTCTAAAAAAATAGAGATCTTAAAAAATTATGAGCATGATTCAGTAAAGACTATTTTGATTTGGAATTTTGACGAATCTGTGATTTCTTTACTTCCTGAAGGTGAAGTTCCTTATTCTGATCTAAATGATCAAACTGTGTATTCTGGTACTCTTTCCGAAAATCTTTCTAGAGAAGCAGCGGGTGGAGAGGCAGCAACAAAGCAAGATCTTTTGGGTGCAGGAAGAACTTCTCTTCGTAAAGAGTATGTAAATCTTTATCATTATGTAAAGGGAGGCAATGATGGACTTTCCTCTATTCGTAGAGAAATGATGTTCATCAATTTGCTTCAAGGACTTCATCCAAAAGAAGCAGAGCTTATTTGCCTTGTTAAAGATAAAAAACTCACCACCAAATATAATATTAGTTTAAGTGTTGTTCAGGAAGCGTATCCCGATATTCAATGGGGAGGACGTTCGTGAATGTAGTTGCGGAGGAAAAGATGACAAAGGAAAGTAAAGAACAAAATACCGATAATCCTTCATCTTATGGTTGTGAAGTACTTCTGGAAAAAACCACTCTGCAACAAGTAAAAGATCCTTCTTTTCCAACTGATGCATATTTGGTATCTTATGTTTCTGAAGGAAAAGAATATCTTGATTTATGTCGAGGCGGAAAAAGAGTAAGTATTTTTGATTTTTATTATGATAAATATGGACCTGGATCCGTAAAAAGAATCAGCTGGGGATATGGAAAAGTAAATCCCAGAACATGGGGATATAAACAACCAGAAAAAAAGAAAAAGAGATGAGTGAAGGATTTAGTGAAGAAAAAATTGAAGTATCAATTTATAAAAATGAAATAAATAAGATTTTAAAAAAATACAAAAAAATCAAGAAATACCAAAGGTCTCCTCTTTTTGAAGTTAAAACTATGGATGGAACCGAAACTTATGTAAGTAAATTAATTCAAGAAGGAAAGGAGAACCTATGATAAATGGGCAAGCACTATTTACTTAATTTGTATGGGTGTTCATTTGTTCTGTTGAATGATGAACGATGTCTCATAGATTTATTAGAAAACGCAGCGGCAGCATCTGGTGCAACTGTGGTTCAAACGATTTCAAAAAAGTTTGAACCACAAGGAGTCACTGTGATGTGTTTATTGTCAGAGAGTCATATTAGTATTCACACCTGGCCTGAAGAAGGTAAAGCAGCAGTAGATGTTTATACTTGTGGAAATTGTAATCCAAAGATTGGATGTGATATCATCATTCAACAACTTTATGCAACTGATCATACATTAAGTTATATTGAAAGGTAATTGTATCAAAAGTTACAAAAGTGCTTGCATAAATTCTATATAGGTGTTACGATACACTTATCGTTCATTCCTAACGGGAACGGAAGTAAGCCGACGCGGAACGGATCGTTCATTCGCTATTCGCAAATAGCGAACGCAAACGCCGACTGAAGGAACGCTCTTTAACTTAAACAACTAAGGAGAAACCTAATGTCACAAGTCGTATATCGTGGTGTCGCATATGACACCGAAGTTCGTCGCCAACAACAGGCACAACAACAGCAACAGCCTCAAGCATACAACGAAACCTATCGTGGTGTTAAGTTTGTAAAGGAGGGGCAGAAATGAACACTTATTTCGTTCGTTATCTTAAACTCAAAGCAAAGAAGGAAAAACTCCTTCATAACGCACAACTGAATATGGCAAAGCAACCACAAGTTGCATAATTTAAGAGAGGTGCTTGACACCTCTCTTTTTTTTATCTATAATATTCTCATTGGGATTTACAAAATGGACAAAGAAAAACTCAAATTGATTGTAAAAAATCTTGAATCTTTGGTGAATTGTCTGAAGTCTGAAATTTATTCGGATGCAGAATCATATAGATACGAAGAAATTGTCCCATACATCAACGATTACGACGAAGTATTTTATGACGACGATGATGGATATGCAGATTGATGGTTTTGAATTTATGAAACCCGAAGTTAAACTTATCAGTGTTACTCCAAATGCTGAAAAGCATATGGCATACTGTGCTCGGGTTAGTAATCCCGCTAACCAACAGAACGAAAAGTTTTCGGGACTTCTTAAGTATTGCATTCAGCATCAACATTGGAGCATCTTTGAACAAGCGACAATGACTGTTGAGATTAATACAACCAGAGGAATTGCGGCTCAAATTTTGAGGCACCGTTCTTTTACATATCAAGAATTTTCACAACGATATGCAGATACAAATCTGCTGAGCAAAGTTATTCCTTTACCAGAACTTCGCCGCCAGGATACTAAAAATCGCCAGAATAGTATTGATGATATTCCTGACTATTTGAAGTTGGTTTTACTTGAAGACATTCGTGTTTTGTTCGAACACTCTCAGAGCGTCTACAATCGTCTTCTAGAGATGGGAGTAGCAAAGGAGTGTGCAAGGTTTGTACTGCCCTTAGCGACGCCTACACGCCTCTATATGACAGGCTCTGTAAGGTCGTGGATACATTACATAGATCTTCGTTCTTCGCATGGCACACAGAAAGAGCACATGGAAATTGCAGAACTGATTCGTTGCATTTTTACTTGTCAATTCCCTGCAGTATCTGAGGCACTTGGTTGGACTCGTGATGGTTGTTCTGAGTGTGTAGACGCTCCTTCGATCATTATTGAATAAATATTTTCGTTATAATTGATAACATATGGCAACATACCCCGTTTATAATAAAAACACTGGTGAACAAAAAGAAGTGACAATGAGTGTCCACGATTGGGAACAATGGAAGAAAGATAATTCTGATTGGGATAGAGATTGGTCCGATCCTTCAACTTGTCCTTCATCTGGTGAAGTTGGAGAAGTATATGACAGACTTAAAAAATCTCATCCTGGATGGAATGATGTATTACATAGGGCATCAAAAGCCCCTGGATCCAAAGTAAAACCAATCTAGAAAGTAAATGCCAAGAAAAAGAAATCAACCAGCAACGCCAGTACCCTTTGGAATGAGCAATAAGCAAATGAAAAGGAAAAAACCAATCAATATGGATTTAATGAGAGACATTGAGCCTCTCACTGATAATCAAGAAGAATTTTTTAAATCTTATCGATTGGATAAAAACATCGTTGCTTATGGATGTGCAGGTACAGGTAAGACTTTTATCGCACTTTATAATGCACTAAAGGACGTGTTGGATGAAAAAAGTCCATATGAAAAAATTTACATTGTTCGTTCACTAGTTGCTACAAGAGAAATTGGTTTCCTTCCTGGAGATCATGAAGACAAGTCTTCGCTTTATCAGATTCCCTATAAGAACATGGTAAAGTATATGTTTGAGATGCCAACAGATGCAGACTTTGAAATGCTCTATGGCAATCTTAAAACTCAAGGAACCGTTAGTTTTTGGAGTACATCATTTATTCGTGGAACGACTTTAGATAATTCAATTATTATTGTAGATGAATTTCAGAATCTAAATTTCCACGAGCTCGATTCAATCATTACTCGTGTTGGTGAAAATTCTAAAATTATGTTCTGTGGTGATGCAACACAATCAGATTTAATACGAACAAATGAAAAGAATGGTATCGTTGACTTTATGAAAGTTCTCCGTGTAATGCCATCCATTGATATCATTGAATTTGGAGTTGATGATATTGTTCGTTCTGGACTTGTTAAAGAGTATATTCTTGCAAAAATGGAAGTTGGTGTATGAGTTTTATTCATCATAATTTTTTAGGTGATCTTGAATTAGAAAAGAAAGAACAAAATGGCATCCGTCTGTACCACCTTCCCGATGGACAGTGGGTGCCTTCTATCACTTCAGTAACGTCTTTTTATAATCGTCAAATCTTCGTGAAATGGAGAGAGCGTGTTGGATTAGAAGAAGCAAATCGTATCACTAAAAGAGCAACAGCACGAGGAACTGATTTTCACCAAGTTTGTCAGGACTATCTTGAAAACAAAGAATTGAACTGGGATGATTATCAACCCCTGACAAAGTTTATGTTTCATCATGCAAAGCCATATCTTGATAAGATAAATAATATACACGCAATTGAAAGAACTTTATACTCGCAATACTATGGGCTTGCAGGACGAGTTGATTGTATTGCAGAATATGAGGGAGAACTTGCGGTAATTGACTTCAAAACCTCAGACAAAATCAAACCAGAAGAGTGGATTGAAAACTATTTCGTTCAAGAAATGTTTTATGCTGCTTCATATTATGAGATAACAGAAATTCCAATTAAAAAACTTATTACTTTGATGGTAACTCCTGGTGGTGAAGTCAAAGTATTTGACAAAAGGAACAAAGGGGATTATATTAAGTTATTAGTTCGTTATATTAAAGAATTTGTACATCACAATACTGGGTCAGATGGAGAATGAATTAGAAAAAGCATTAGAAAGTAAGTTCTTTTGTCCATCGAAATTTGCTCAAGAGATTGAATCTCTTGTTCATACGAATGAAGACATGAGCTATATTGATGCGATTGTTCACTTTTGTGAAAAAAATAGTATTGATGTAGAGTCTGTTCCAAAGTTAATTTCGAAACCACTGAAAGAGAAGATTAAATACGAAGCAATGGAACTAAACTTCTTAAAGAGAAGTTCTAGAGCAAAATTGCCTCTTTAATCCATTTTTGGCAGGAAAAATTCCCGGCAAAAATTTCCCTATATTACTTTTTTTGAATGATGCCATTCGATGCGTACAAAGAATATCTTGCTTTAAAAAATCACTTTACGAAAGATAGCTATGACTATCATAAGTATTGTGGTAAAAGTCGTGCAAGCGTTCAATCCTTTTATAAGAGAAAGGATAGAATGTGGTTTGAAAAAGTTTCAAGGCAGAAGTCAGATCAAGAAGTTGTAGAGTTTTTTGTTGCTAATTTTGTTTCATGTCCAGATCCAGAAACACTTTGGATTGGTGAGATGATTAAAGAAGGTGAAGGAAGATATCGAAATTGGCAAAAAAAGATACAGTCTCTATCATATCTTTTTAAAGAAGAAACCCAACAACTCTTTGAATCTCATAAATTTGAGGAAGTTTTTAATTGCTCTAAAGGACATCCTCCACTATTAAAAAATTTCCTGAGCGGGAAAATTTCTATTGAAACACTGGTAATCTATGATAGAATTTTCCTGTTCGGGAAGAAATTTGATAAAAAGTTAAAAGATCCTGTTTGGGAAACTGTAAGTAGAAGGATAAAAAAGTATAATCCTTTTCTAAATATTGATGTATTTCGTTATCGTGAAATCTTGAAAGAAGTAATTTTAGGAGACAAATGAGTTTTTTCAAATCTGAAGTCGTTCGGGCTGAGATAGCAGAAATTAGTGATCTTCAAGAAGATGTTTATAAAAACGTCTTTAAATTTTCTACAATGTCAAAGGAAGAAAAACTTAATCATGTAAAAATTCTTGAAAGACTCCTTGAAAAACAAAAAGTTCTCTACACAAGATTGAGTTTATCTGATGATCCAGAAGCAGTTGTGATGAAACAAAGAATTTCAGAATCTGCATCGATGATGGGACTTCCCATCAATGTAGACATGAATGTCATATTTAACAATATGTCGCGCATGTTAGAAGTTATGCGGGAACAGATTGACAAAACTGGAACCGACAGGTAAAATAACGAAGTACACAAAAGCCAAATCTGTACAAATACGAGGTAATCTAATGTCTTTTAAAGATCTTAAGAAACAATCTTCTCTGGGTTCTCTTACTCAGAAACTTGTAAAGGAAGTGGAGAAGATGAGCACAACTTCTGGGGGCACTGATGAGCGTCTCTGGAAACCTGAAGTGGATAAAACTGGTAACGGTTTTGCTGTAATTCGTTTTCTCCCTGCCCCCGAAGGTGAAGAAGTTCCCTGGGCAAAAATGTATTCTCATGCCTTCCAAGGTCCTGGTGGATGGTATATTGAGAACTCTCTGACTACCATTGGACAAAAAGATCCTCTTGGGGAATACAACCGCGAACTGTGGAATACTGGTACTGAAGCAAACAAAGAAATTGTTCGCAAGCAGAAGCGTAAACTGTCTTATTATTCCAACATCTACGTCGTAAAAGATCCTACCAATCCTGCCAACGAAGGTAAAGTCTTCCTCTTCAAGTATGGTAAGAAGATTTTTGATAAAATCATGGAAGCCATGCAACCTGAGTTTGAAGATGAGACTCCTATCAATCCTTTTGACTTCTGGCAGGGTGCAAACTTCAAACTGAAGATTGTGAAGAAGGATGGTTATTGGAACTATGATAAGTCTGAGTTTGGTTCTGTAGAACCTCTGCTGGATGATGATGATGCTCTGGAAGCAATCTGGAAGAAAGAGTATTCTCTTGCTGCTGTGACTGCTCCCGATCAATTCAAGTCTTATGAAGATCTAGAACGTCGTCTGAAGATGGTTCTGGGACAAAAAACTTCTGCTACACAGTCTCGTGCTGTTCTGGATCAAGAAGATGATCTGGAAGAGTATGAACAAACTTCAACGGTTCAAGATCGTGTGGTTGAAGAACTGGAACAATCTTATGCTCGATCCAAATCTTCCACATCTCCTGCACTTCCAAAAATCAATCAAGAAGTTGATGATGAAGAAGATGATGCACTCGCATACTTTCAACGTCTTGCTGAAGAGTGATCACTCGTAAAGTCTAATATTGTCTCCTCTCTTTAAGGTTTCAGTCACATATTGACTGGAACCTTTTTTGTATGGCATGATTCTATCAATATCATCGAAAACAATTCTTAGATAGTCTGCTTTTAAAACGTATATTTGTCTTTTTTTATTTTGAATCTCTGTTTCATATTCGTAGTTTGTAACTTCCTTTAAAAAGTTAGAAGCGACTTCTTGAGTTTCTGTGATAAGATTATAATAAGAAATAGAAAAATTTTCATTTACAATGAGTCCAGACGGTACAATTACAGTCCCCTCAGAGTTTACAATTTCTGTAGTTTCATAATGATGAATTGAATATAAATTTTCATATGATCCATATTTTTCTAGCAAATAGGAATCAAAGTCATTTTGTTTCATGGGCCATTCTGTTTGAACATTCAAAATATTATTTGATAAGAGAACAATCCAATCTAATGTAGGATCTTTATATAATTCATATGCAACGTTATCAGGTCTTTCATCTCCTTTAATAGTGTATTGATCAAAATATCCAGTATTTTGATAAATGTCTGGACGAAGTTTTACTCTTTTAAAAAGATTTTTAACCTGAATATAATTGGAGATTTGTTTAGAATCTTTGATCCTACTTACATAGTCAAAATTTGGAACTTGTCTAAAATATGGTTTTGCCATTTTAGTATCCTATTTGATTGTTTAGGTTGGCATATTCGTCATTATATACTGGCTCAAGTTCTTGGAATTGCATTGTTACATCATAAGTTACAAGATATCCATCAGTATGCGCGGCATAGTATCCATCTGGAGTGTAATTTACTGAGCAATTTGTGAGAGCGCACTCCTTTATTTTATTCATTCCAGGATGATCTTTATTATCATGCCTATACTCTAGTAAAAATGTATTAGGACTCTTTAAGAAATATGCATTTGGAGTTCTTTTTGGTGCCATTCCTTGTTTAAAAAATCGAATAATATTCGCAATCATTTTTGCTTCTGACGCTTCTCTTGCAGATAATTTAAATGTAAAACTAAAGTTTCGAAGAGAAGGACTTTGAAAGAGAAGTTCTAAGTTATCATTTACAATCGATCCTTCAGTTCTTGCGAGAACATTTTTTTGAGTGACTGCTTGAGTAATTAAGTTTGCGATTGATCCTTTTTCTGTGGAAAAATCAGAGGAAATTTCATTAGCTCCCGCTCCAGCAGTATCTGCAGCTGCTTTAAACCCACCAGTCACTGCAGATTTCATCACATTAATTTGGAAAAGTTGCAGTGCATTTAAACTATCTTCTGCCCAACGAACATTATTTCCATCCATGATTCCACTTTGAATGGGCAATATAACCTTTCCTAAAATTGTTCTATTATCAGATCTTTTGCCAAGTTGTAATGGATTCCCTTCAGAATTTGTCGTTGTATCTGTCAAAGCTCTTGGGGAATATTCTATTTGAGTGAATAGTATATGATCTTGTCTAGCATTCATATCAGTTGGGTATTTTAAAGGTGCTGCGCCAGCTCCTGGTAACCCAGAGTTTGTTCCATCAACAACTTTGAGAGTGCTTGAAATGTCTATTGTTGGTTTACTTTGATCATCTGTTGCGGGATTTGTTGGTTTTGTATTTGATATTGTCTTAACCTGTTCTAGCGTCAATCCTTCTTTTTTAGAAGCAGTATTTATTTGTTGATTTGTTGTTGTTTTTAATGCTCCATCTTTTAAAGACTTTTGAGCGTCTGCTCCCAACCAAGGAGTATTTGACAGTGGTTTATTGTTGATTGTCCAATCGCCAGATGTGCCATTTCTTACTGCAGCTACAGCAGGACTCCCTAATGGCGCATCACGATATAAAATTTCTTGCTTTACAGATTTTGGATCTACTTTTCCGTTTTGATCTAATGTGTATGTTACTCTTGTTGAAGTATATATTGTTGTACCATTTGATCCAACTTTGGTTGGACTTACTCCACTGGTAATTGTTTTTGTTGCCATCAGACAACCTCCCTATAAAAGGAACACATTGGGATGTGTTGTCTTACTGTGCTGATCATTGACACAAGGTTTTTATTTATTTAGACGGATTTTTGCATATGGAATACTGAGCAAATCGTCCAATTCTTCATATCTAACTACATGTAGTTTGCCTGCAACCTCTTCCCAAGTATATTGTCTACCTTGTCTCCAATGAAAATTAATCGCTTTAAATCCCCACCTCTCTAATGAAGTACAAGCAATAAGTGGGTGCTGATCATATTCTATTTCTGGTGTTTTTGGATTGTAAATGAATGTATAAAATTTTCCTGGTTCTGGATATAAAACTTCTTCTTTCAATACATCAATGATAATGATCATCAGATCTTCTGGATCTAATGATCCAAGTTCATTAATTCTTTTTTTAATTTGTCTTATTCTTGGTGGAACGTTTCCAAAACCTTCTGCCATTATTTGATACCCAATTCTTCTTCTGTTATGATTTTGAACTCTAACAATCGATCATCGCACCATTCTTTTGCAGCTTTCCACTTTGCTTGATTCACTGCATATGTCTTTGCTTCATGAATATATGATTTAGTCACTCTTGATTTTTGCTTTGGTGGTGCGGTTTGTTTTTTTGGTTTCACTTCAATTACATAAGTTTTAATTTTTCCAGATTGTTCTTTCACTTTGATAATAAAGTCTGGAAAGTATCTGTGAACTCTATTGTCTAGAGGTGAAAGATATGGTATTGAAAATTCTTCCGAACCCCAAGAAATTATATTTTCATTGAGATCGCACCAAGAGCAGAAACGTCTTTCCCAACTACTTCTACAAATAATATTATTTGGATCGCCTTTATATTTGTTTGGATAAGATGGTTTATATTTGCTCTTATAACTTTCTGCCATTACCTCTAATACATAATATATAAGATTTTAAATATTTATAAATGGCTACGCCAACAAAAAGAACAGTAAGTGATTTAAAGAGGGGGATACTTAGACCTGCTTTAACATCACATTACGATGTCTTAGTTTCACCTCCAGCTGGAATTGTTTCTAGATATTTAAAAGATAATTCTGTAAATTGGAGTTCTGTAGATCAAGATAATCTTTCTCTGGCTTGTTGTGAGGCACTTCTTCCTGGATCAAATCTTGCAACATCTGAAATTAATGGAGACTATATTGGAGTAACCGAAAGGCATGTTCATCGTAGAGTATATGATGATAGAATAGATCTTACTTTTTATATTCAGAATGATAGAAGTCCATACAATGCACTTAAATTTTTTGAAGCATGGATGAAATACACGACAAATGAAAGTATGGCAGGGGACAATAGCATTAAAAATTCAAATTTTTATTATCAAGTAAAATACCCGAAAGAATATTATGGAAATTTGGAGATAACCAAATTTGAGAGGGATCATTTTGATAAAAATCCATCAAAGTTAGTTTATAGTTTTGTAAATGTTTATCCAATAAGTATTGCTTCAATCCCAATTTCTTATGAAACTGCTAGTTTATTAAAAGTTACTGTTTCTCTTTCATATATTCGTTATTACATTCAAGGAATGGGTGGAAATCAAGCAGTTAGTGCAGATACTCCAAGTATTCCAAACAGTAATATTACATCGCCAAATGATCAGGCTATTTTAAATATGTTGTCATTTGCAACATCTCCCAATAGTGCTGCCCTTGAAGCGAACTACTATAATACTCTCTATGGTGAGGCATAAATAATCATACTGATTTGTATAGGAGATTATGCCTTTACCAAAGATTGCTACGCCAACATATGAACTTGAGTTGCCATCAACAGGAGAAGCAGTTCAATTCAGACCTTTCTTAGTAAAAGAAGAAAAACTTCTAGTGATTGCTTTAGAAAGCGAAGATACAAAGCAAATCACGACGGCAATTAAAACAGTCATTAAGAATTGCATTGTAACAAAAAATATTAAAGTTGAGACTCTACCTACATTTGATATCGAATATTTGTTTCTTAACATTCGCGGAAAGTCTGTTGGGGAACAAGTAGAAGTCAATGTTATTTGTCCAGATGATGAAGTAACTCAAGTATCTGTGAAGATTGATATTGATTCAATTCGAGTTCAAAAAAATGAAGATCATACAAATCAAATTAAAGTAGACAAAAATATTATGATGGAAATGAAGTATCCCTCGCTGGATCAATTCATTAAATCTAATTTTGACTTTAAGACGGAAAATGCCATGGAGCAATCTTTTGATTTGATTGCTTCTTGCATTAATAAAATTTACACAGAAGATGAAGTTTGGGTTGCATCTGATGTCACTAAAAAAGAACTCAGCGATTTCTTGGATCAAATGAATTCAAGTCAGTTCAAGCAAATTGAAAACTTCTTTGAGACGATGCCTAAATTGTCCCATACAATTAAGGTTAAAAATCCAAAAACTGAAGTAGAAAGTGAAGTCGTTCTGGAAGGGTTAGCAAGTTTTTTCGCATAGCCCTAATCCACATGAATCTTGAAAGCTATTTTCGTCTTAATTTTTCGTTAATGCAGTATCATAAATATTCATTAACAGAAATAGAAAATATGATTCCGTGGGAAAGGGATATATATGTTGAGTTGTTAAAGCAACACATCGAAGAAGAACAGACTAAACAACAAGCGTCAAATGCCCAATTCTTCTAACGTAAAAGAGACTATAGATGAAAGAATTTTACGCCTTTTAGGGTTAGAGGATGTTTTTGATCTTGATTATGGAACTTATTTGACGCTTTTAAAAGAAGCGATGGTTAAAGGTAGGATGGCAAATAAGTCTATTCCTACCGAAGAAGTTGAACTCTTAACTAATGAGTATAAGAGAATTAAGAGTAAAAAAGATCAAGGTAGATTTTCTGTAAAGAAGAAAAAAATAAGTACACAATCTTTTGGTGCTGTCAATTTTAGTGCAGTTCAAAAGAAAATTAAAATTGAAAATTTACTGCCAGCAAAATCTCAGCAATTATATTTGCCTTCAGCAGGAAAAGGAAATCAACAAGAAGTTAAATCTGGATCGCACATAGCTGAAATATCTAAGTCTCTTGCTAATATTATCAAAATTTTAAATTCAAGTATTAGATTTGATAAAAAAGTTGAGGAAAAGAGAAGGAGAGAAAGGGAAACCTCTGCGAGAGAAAAGGAAGAATCAAACTTAGAAAAGGGATTTAAATTAGTAAAGAAAACACTATCAAAAGTTCTTGCTCCAGTAAAAAACATTCTCTCATCAATTATTGATTTCTTCATGAAGATGTTTTTTGCAAGAGTCGTATATCGATTACTTGAATGGATGGCAGATCCAAAAAATCAAGATAAACTGAAATCGATATTCAGATTTTTAGGAGATCATTGGCCGAAACTGTTAGCACTCTATATCAGATTTGGGACGGGATTTGGAAAGTTCGTTGGTGGAATCACAAAGTTAGTATTTTTTGGTACAAGAAAACTACTACAAGTTGTTGCTCAACTGGTGGGAGCAAAAGGAGCAGCAAAATTTCTTGGCGGTAAAGGTGGTAGACTAGCTGCAGCAGGATTATCTGTTGCCACCACAGTTGGAACCACAATGGCTCTAAGTAGTGGTGTTGAAAATTTTACTGGTATTGGTGGTGAAAATCCAGAAAAAGAAAAAACACCAGCGTTTTCTGGCGGTGGACTGGCAAAGTTTAAAAACTTACTTGGATTTTTTAGCGGAGGATACAATTCTGGATATGTGAGTGGACAAAAAGGTGTTGACAAAATTCCAGCAATGCTATCTGATGGTGAATTTGTCATGTCTCGTGGAGCAGTACAAAAATATGGTGTCAATACCTTAGAAGCAATGAACGCTGCAGGTGGTGGAACAAACAAACCCAAAATGATTTCGGGGATTCCTCATGCAGCTGGCGGTGGATTAATTGGGGGAGAAACTCCAAAACCACCAGAACTAAAAAAAGAATCTGAGTCTGGACTTGTTAAACCCAAACCAATGTCTACGACTGCTCCACAATCTGACTTCAGAAAATCTTCTTTTGATGAAAGACTGAAAAGAATTGAAAATCAGATACAAATTCAGAAAAGACTTAAATCCGGAGAGGGAGTAAACGTAAGAGGTGCTACTCTGGGAATGAACATTGGGAAGGGATATGGGACAACCTATAAAAAGAGGCAATCAATTATAATTCCAGGTGCAGCTTTAACAGGATGGGAACCAGAAATTAATTTGGGTGGAGTAAGATACTTTGGACAAGTTAGAGGTAATGACGTAATATATTCTTCAAATTACGCAAAAGGATTGGCAGGACAAGTTGACAAATATGGTGCAAGAAATAAATCATATCAAACTGGCGGGGGTGCTCTTATTGGTGGATCTGGACTGAAGAAAACTGATAAAAAGGATTTACCAAAATCCAGAATTATGACAGGTCCTGATGGAAAGATCTTTGTTGGATACTTAACCTTTAAGAATGGACAACCTTTCTATGAAAGAGCAGAACAGAGACAAAAGGGATTATTAGAAAATATCACAAACTTTTTTGATCCAAGAGGTGCAAAAGCAAGAGAAGAAACTTTAAATGCAAGAAATGTAAGAATGACTTCGATCAATGATTTAGAAGACTTTAGAAAAAGGGGAATGGATGAAAAAAATATTAAGAAAATGATGGGATCTCGTTATAGTCAAGCTGTAAATGATTTAAAGGCAAAGGAAGCGAGAATTAAAAAGGATAAGTTGATGAAACAGCAGTCTGGAATGGCAAACTATTCTGCTGATAGTATTCGAAAGGCTCAACAAGCTGCTGGAGTTCAACCTAAAATTGCACCAACTACTCCTAAACCACCAGTCAAACCACCAAACCCAAAACCTGTCGTAGTTCGATCTAATGTTGCAGGTGGTGGTATGAACGGTGCTAGAGGAGGTAGATCTCTCCCTTCGAATACTCCAAATTCACCAAAAATTCCAGCTTCTCATCCTGCGGGAACAAGAAGACAGGAAGCAACTCTTGGGATAAGGAGATAAGGTAAATGGCGATAAATTCATCAAAATTATTACCGCCATCAAATTCCAGTGGGATTGTTTTATCGAAATCAAACAATCAAAATATTTCAAAGAAACTTATTTCTTCAAGCGATCTTCTTTCATCGGCAGAGATGCCAAATCAAAGAAGAAAAAAAGTTTCAAGTCAAATTTTAATTATCAAGACTCAAGTCATAAAAATTGAAAAAATAGTAAATGGAAGATACCTTGAAAAAATTAAAAGTGAAAAAGAAAAGCAAAAGTTGAATGAAAAAAATAGGAGAAAGGAGAGAGAAGAGAAACTAGAAAAATCTCAAGAGAAAGAGGAAAAATTTCCAAATGTGCCCAAACTTCCCAAACTTGGATTTTTGGATGGAATTAAGAATTTTATTGGCAATATGATTTTGGGATTTGTCGCGTACAGACTCATTGAACATCTTCCTGCCATAGCAAATTTTTTAAAATTTTTAGCGCCAGCTGTAGATTTTTTCATTGACTTTAGTGGAAAATTGCTAGATGGATTAGTCACATTTGTTGATTGGGGATATAAGGCATATGATAATACAAGAAGATTTTTAAAAAATCTTGGAGGAGAAAATACTCTTAAAGTTTTTGATGGATTTATTGGTGCAATGGATAAGGTGATTGAGGCAAGCATTATCGCTGCTTTTGCTTTTAGCGAACTTCGTGATGATTCTGGTGGAGGAACAGGAGATCGAGTTGGAATTCGTGGTAGAAGAGGGGCTCCTGGTAGAAGTCAATATGGTGTTGATTCAAGAGCTGCAAGAAGATACGCCGAAAGATACGGTAGAGATGCTGCCATTCGTAAATTTGGAAGAGAAGGAGTTGAGTCTTTGGGTGGAAAATATGCAAGATCTGGACTCACAAATCTTGCTAGAAAAGGAGTTGTTGCTACTCTTGGAAAGAGTGGGACAAGGCAGGCAATAAGAATAGTAAAACCTCTAGTCAAAAATATACCATTAATTGGTGGAATCATAGAGTTTATTCTTTCTTGGATATCAGGAGATCCTGTCGGTAAAGCTGCGTTTAAAGGTGTAGGTGCAGGACTTGGTGTTTGGGCTGGTGGTGCTCTCGGAACACTTATTGGAGGTCCAATAGGTGCTGGTATTGGTATGTGGTTGGGTAGTGAAGGGGGATCTGCTCTGGGCAATCTTTTATATGATAAAATTTTCAATAACAAAGATCCAAAAGAACAAAAAGTTCAAGGTCGTGCTGAAGGTGGTACAATTACTAGAGGATCAGAAGTTAATAGAGGGATCGCAAGAAAAGCGCCTACCAAAAAAGTACAAAGAGTAATACGAGTACAACAAAAAGAAGTTGAACCAGGAAAATCTATTGGTGGTGAGAAGGAAATAAAGAAAATTTTCCCAGAACCCGAATCAAAAGATAAATCGAAAACTATAAACCCTCTTGGGTATATGGAAAAATCTCATAAAGAATTTTCTAAAATCCCAGGATTTGGTGGATTAGCATCAATTTTCGTAAAAGCACAACTTGGTGAAGATCCCACCAAAGCAGATTACCAAAGTGCTGCTGGTGGATTAGAATCATGGATGCAAAAAACATTCAGTGATGAAGTTCTAAGAACAGGGGGAGCATTTGCTGAAGGTGGAGAAGTTGATGTTGGAATGTTTACTAACTCTAGTGACATGAGAAATATGATTGCAAAATCTCTTCAAGATAGCATTGCACCAAAAATAGATGAAACTATCAAAGACTTAAGAGAACAATTGATGTTGAAAGAGATTGATAGAGGAAAAGAACCTGGAGAAGGTCCTGGTGCGGAAGATGAACCAACGGGTTCTCCTACATTAGTTGGAAATACCAATGCAGAAAAAGTTTTTAGATATCTGGTTGATAAGGAAGGATTTACTCCAGAAGCTGCAGCAGGTGTGATTGGAAACTTAATGCAAGAATCTGGAGTAAATCCCAAATCTAGACAATTGGGTGGAGGTCCAGGACGTGGAATTATGCAATGGACAGAAACTGAAAGATGGGCTTCTCTAACCGCATGGGCTAATAATTCTGGAAAAGATCCTTGGACTCTTGAAACTCAAGTTGAATGGATGATTAAAGAAATGAAAGATTATGGCACATATAATCGTATTAAGGGTGTAACTTCTTATAAAAAAGCAGTCGAAATTTTTGAAAAAGAAATGGAGAGAGCTGGTGTTCCAAATTATCCAAGAAGGTATCAATTTGCAGCAGATGCTCTTGCCAGTTTTAGCGGTGGTGCTGGAGGAGCAGGGATTTCTCTGGGATCACAAAAAATGGGTGCTGTGGATCAATTTACATCCATAGCTAAAGGTTTTGGATTGCAACTAACAAGCGATTATCGTCCAGGAGACTCAGGATATCATGGTAAAAACAGAGCAAGAGATTATTCAAATGATAGTGTTGGTAGAGGAACTCCACAGCAGTTAGCATTCGCAAAACATCTTGTTCAAAATTATGGATCATCTTTGACTCAATTGATTTACACTCCTCTTGGATTTGGTATTGCCAATGGCAAAAAAGTTGGATTAGATTATTGGGGAGAAAGCGTAAATTCCCAACACTATCACCACGTACACGTTGCATTGGAAAAGGGTGGACTCGTAGACGGCACTACTTATGCAAAAATTGGAGAAAAGGGTAGAGAATTTGTTCTCGATTCAAATACAACAGAAGCAACAAGAGGTGCATTGCCAGGATTTCTTGAAGCATTGAATTCAGCAAAAAATGTTTCTGATGTTTTGAAAGTAATACGATTCTATATGCCATATGAGAGTGAGTCTCCACAACAAGTTATTATTGAAAATAATCCAATACAAGATATTGATACTGAATTACCACAGAACAACCGAAGTTTTATGATGTCGGGAGCTGGTGGTGGATCTTCATCAGATCCTTTTGATATTCTTGATCGTCTACCTGGGTAAATAAAAGTAAAAAGAATGGCTAAACCTGCAATTTCAAAGTCTGCGTTATCCTCCAATATTGTTACCTGTAAAATATATGGTAACGATGGAGGTTCGGTGAATTTGATTCCTGGAATTTACGAACTAAAATATTACGAAAGTATTCTTCAAGATACTGTTAGAGTTACAATTATTTACGTTGACTCTAAGGGGAGCATAAATGATACAACAGTTTTAGAAGGACTGCCTATTGTTGGGCAAGAAAGAGTTGAATTGGAAATTGTAGATAACGTTGAAGGAAAAAAGAAAGTTACTTTGTATGTAAATTCTGCCCATCCACAACATAATGACTATAATAAACAACTTGTAGCTCTTGATTTAGTTTCAAAGGAATATATTCTAAATCAACAAGTAAGAATCAGAAAAAGATATGATGGAAAGTTATCGGATCATGTAAAAAAAATTCTTACAGATTCTCCACCATTTGGATTAAAAACTAAAAAAAATCTTGATATTGAACAAACAGTTAATTTATATAATTTTATAGGAAATAATAAAAAACCTTTGTATGTTTGTGCGTGGTTATCTAAAAAATCCATTCCCTCTTCTGGTGGGGGTAAAGGAGAAACGGCTGGATATTTTTTCTTTGAAACTGATTCTGGATTTAAATACAAATCCATAGATTCTTTAATGAAACAAAACCCCAAGACAAAATTAATATACAATTCAAGTGTAGATAGTCAAGGTGCAAAAATTCCGCCAGGATATGATGGAAAAATTATTGACTATAATGTAGATTCTGCTGCGAATAATATTTCAGAAAAAATGAAAATAGGACTTTATAATACAAAAATTGTAAAATTTGATCCATTTACTTGCTACTATGAAGTTATCAATAGACAATCTTCAGATTCTTACGAAAAGGGCGGAAAAAAACTTCCAAAATTAAATGATAAAGAATTTCCCAATAAAGAATCAAATGCGGCAACTAAAACAAATTATGTTTTAATTGATACTGGAACTTTGCCAACAGGAAACATAGATCAACAACTTCAAAAATCAAGAGATAAAAATTTAGAAGAAAGTGATATTTTAAATCAAGCAACAATGAGATATAATAATCTATTCTCTACGCAAGTCAGTGTAACTTTACCTGGATTATTTAAATTGAGTGCAGGAGATACAATTTTTATTGATAGTCCAAAAATTGAAGGATCACAAAACAATGATGTTAACCAACAATATGGCGGAAAATATCTAATTTCGCATATTTGCCATTATATTACTCAAAGTGAAACGTATACAAGTGCAAATATTGTGAGAGAATCGTTTGGTAGACAAGCTTGATAAATAAATTTAACCATTAGTGTGTTCATATGAGCAGAACACTTCAACAACATATTAATGATAATAGGGATGAATTAGACGAACCTAATACAAGTTCTCAACGTCGTCGTCACATAGAGGATGAACTTGATCGTCTGGAAAGATATCAAGCGAATCATCCAGATGAAGATCATGATCCAACAGCGTTTGAGATGTTTTGTGATGAAAATCCAGATGCATCAGAATGTAGAATTTACGAGGATTAATGGAAGATAGTTCTTTATATAATCCTGGGTTTCTAGGCTCAGGTGGATTTCATTGGTGGGTAGGACAAATTGCCAGTGATGATACTTGGAGGGATAATATTCTTCCAGGAAAATATGCTAGAAAGGACGAAGTTCCTGGATGGGGACGTAGATATAAAGTAAGAATTATTGGATTGCACGATCAAGAGGAAACGACAATTCCTGCTGATCAACTTCCTTGGGCTCAAATCATGTATCCTGTCACCAGTGGTGGTGGACAAGCAAATGCGGGAGCAACTGCTCAGTTAAGGCAGGGAAACTTTGTTTTTGGATTCTTCTTGGATGGACAAGAACAACAAGTTCCTGTAATTATGGGAGTTCTTGGAAGTAATTCTCAAACAGAATTATCTTCCAGAATAAAAACTACAAACACTAATTACTCATCTACAAGTGGGTATGCGATTCCAGCATCTGGAACCAAAGATCCTAATATTAAAGTTCCTGATGAAGGATTAACTGTTGATCGATCTGAAGGAACAACAAAGGAAAATATTGATGCAGTACATCAGCAGAGTAATGCAGACGTAAAGAGGAATGATTTATATTTAAAGAAAACTGTATTAGTGAATGTGTGCGATCTTCCTGGATCATCCATGAAAGCTATACAAACAATTTTAGAAGAACTTACAAGGGAAATTGATAAAGTTGTTCAAGCAGCACAAAGTTACATTGACGCAGCATCCTCTCTTGTATCTGATATACAAAGATTGATAGCAAACGCTGCGTGTGAAATTGCAAAATACATTAAAGTTTTATTTGATAAATTGATGGAGTATATTTTAAAATTAACAAATAAATCTTTAGCACCAACTGTAGATTCACTTCCTCCAAATCAGAGGAATCAGTATCTTGATATTAAAAATTCTTTTGTCAATATAATCACTTGTCTTTTTAATAATATTATGAACAACCTTTGTGGGCAAATTCAAGCACAACTCAATAATTTACTCAATCCCCAACAAACTTATCCTGGTGCTGGATCGGGTGCGGAAGAATTTTCTCCCCCATCAAACTTTAATGGGTATTCTCCAAACACTCCAATGTGTTCCGTAGAGCAACTTGTTGCAAGAGTGGTATCTCAAAATAGTCAAGAAATTACCGACTCTGTAGATTCTTATCTTAAAAATGTGAATACCTTTTTAACAGACGTTCAACAATCTTTAGGAGCAGCAGGGGAATTTCTTTCTTCCATCAATCAAATAACAGGAAATATTAGCTCATCAATTACAGCTGCTTTAAGTTTTGTGAATACGAAACCACAATTTTTCGGATGCGATCTTCTACCAAATTGTGCTGTTTCTGATTATTATCAAATTCAATCTGCTGGAGCTGCTATACCTCAATCAAGTATTCCTTTATTTGGTAATATTGATAAATCGTTCTCGAAATTTAAAGATCTTTCTCCACCACAATCTATAGATCTCAATTTTGCCGCACCATTTACCGGACAAGAAGAAATTAATCTACCATAATAAATAATTTTAATATTTGGAAAAAATTGATATAATAAACGATGTCAAGCAATATCAATGCCCCATTAAGTAGAGATCAAATTAAAATAGGATACATAGATCCTTTACTTGGGTTTGTTGATGGTATTACTATTTGTGATGCAAATGCATATGCACAGAAAAATCCTGGCACTACCTTTATCGTAGTAGTAAACAGGAACACAATAAGGTTTTTAAACATCAATGAAATTAATAGGTTAAACACTCAAGTTTTAACTACAGATATTGATTCTTGTGCGGGGATACAAACGTATAAAGAATGCGGTCCGCCAAAAATTCAATTTTTTGGTGGCGGTGGAATTGCAGCTGCGGGAAACCCAATCATAGGTTCGGACGGAGCCATTCTTGGTGTAGATCTTATTTCTGGAGGATATGGATATCAATTCGAACCATTAGTAAGTGTAAAGGATGATTGTTACTATGGAAGTGGTGGAAAACTAATTGCAGTTCTTGGCAATACTGTTGATGAATATGAAGTTTTCACCGATGAAGACAGTTTTGAAGAATATGAAATATGTCCTGATACAGAGGAAGGTTTTGGGACGGTTTGGGGTCCTAATGGAGAAGAGATAGGACCTTGGGATCCAAAACAATATACAAATGCATACGAAGATCCTATTAGAAAAGAGATTGAAAAATATCAAAAGTTTTTATTGACAGAAAACAATCCATTCTTTACTACAAGAAAAAACAAACCATTTCTTATAACTTCATCAAGAGGAGATACTTTATCTACAAAGTATGATATAAGCAATTGTCCTGTTAGAAAACCAGACGGATCATCTGCTTGGGGATCATTTATTGAATCGTATGCAATTTCACCAGTTCCTCCATCAGATGTTCCTGGATCAGACTTTGCTGATGTAACATTTAACTTTGAATATATCGTAGAATTTCCTTATGATGGAGACTATACTTTTAGTGGAGCTTGTGATAATGTTGGTAAACTATATGTTGATGGAGATTTGATTAGTGAATTGGGATCTTTCGCAGAAAGTCCGGTAACAGTTCTTAAAAATTATAAGAAAGGAAATCATTCAGTTAAACTAGAACTCCTTAACAAACCGATTACTGTCAATGAGACTACAAAAATCTTTGACACAGCAGATTGGTTGTCCTCAAATCAAACAGGAAAAAATGTAAACGTGATTTATGAAGGTCCTGTCTTAAGCAGTTATGCTTCGGGCACTTTAGGTCCATTCTTAACACCAAAGTTTACTAGTGATGAGGATTATCGTGCAAATAATATGGACAAAACCTGGAATTTGCGTTGGAAAAACGTAAATTTTCCTGTTAGTGGTTTTTATGAATTAAAGGCAGAAGCTGATGATTATGTGATTGTCAGAATAGACGGAAAGGAAGTCGGAAGAGCTAAAGTTTTTGATGGAGTAAAAACTTTTACCTTTGAAGTGACTCGCGGCAATAAAACAATTGATATGGAGATTTATAATATTCCAGGAAATTCTAGCAGCACCTTCAAAACTAATCCTGTCGTTTTTAATGCAACAATTGTAAGAAAAGCTTCGACTGGAAATCAAACAGTTAGTGCATCCTGGAATGAAAATCCAATGGGAATTGCACTTGCTATTCAATCTCCTACACCACCAGTTCCCAAAGAACCTCTTCCTGTTCAAGAAGGTCCTTGTCCTCCAAATCCTTTATGGACAACAAGATTTCCGGGATCAACGGAACCTTGGTATCCGGTAATTTTTACAAGAAGAAATACTTGGAGTAAATTTACAAATCGTTATGCAATTTCACCAGTTCAACCATTAGATACTCCTGGTAGTGATAAAGCTGGATTGACATACATTAATACTTGGACGGTTGATATTCCATATGATGGATATTATGGATTTAAGGGAACTGCAGATAATAAAGGAGCAATATTTATTGATGGTGAAAAGGTTACAGATCTTCAAGGATTTAAAACAGAAAATCCAAAAGTAACTAAAAAATTTGTTGCAAAAGGAAGTCATGAAGTAAAAGTAGAAGTTTATAATCAACCTGTAAACATAACAACGACAACAAATATAAATCAGAAAATTTTTAGCACTAGAGATTGGATTGTCAATGATCAAGCACCAAGAACAGTTGATGTTGATTTTGATGTATCAGTAACTGGACTTTATGCAAACACATTTAAGATCGACGAACTAAGTATTAATGTTTCAAAGGAATTTGGAGAAGGAAAAGAAGTTCGTCAAAAAATTACAAGAACATTGGAGTATGGAAAAATTTATACAGTGAAGTTGGCAAGTGCTCAAGGTAGAATTCGACAAAGACTGGAGGCAGAAAATTATCTACAAGTTGAAGATTCTGATAATCCAAACAATCCATATCGTGACATCGAATGTATTACAAGTGTTGGAAAGTTTTTTGATTTGCAAGGGGATACTTGTAAATTCGTAGTTAATTACAAAACACCCGCATTAACAAGTGGATCGGCAAAAGATGGTGTTGTCTATGAAGGACCTACAAATATTGCAAATTATAGAGGAGACTTTATTTCACCAGTTCTTCAAGATGTCAATGCAACTCCAAATGAAGAAGTGCAAGGAAAGAGATGGATATTCAGATGGAGCAGTGTTAATTTTCCTGTAGATGGACAGTATTTCTTAGAATCAGAGGCAGATGACGAATTAATTGTTACAATTGATGGGGTAACTGTTGCAACTTCAAGAGTTTTTGAGGGCAGGAAAAAAGTAGCATTTAATGTCACCAAAGGATTAAAAGTTGTTGAACTCCAATTATCAAATATTCGTATTCCAAATACAGGATTCCAACAAAATCCTGTTGTTGGATTTGCTGAGATAACCACTCCAATTTCTTTAACATCCAGTTCATTTTCAGCAAAACCTTGGACAGAAAATCCAATGGGAGTGTCTGCTGCAATCATTCCTCCACCATGTAGAAGAAAAAGAAGTGGAAGAGGAGTTGTTGTTGATGTTATTGTAGAAGATCCAGGAAATGGATATTTGTCTCCAACGCCAGATCCAAATAATTATCCAGTTATTTTAAGATTAAAAGAAGTTATTGTAAAAAATTCAGGTATCAATTATAATTGTGGTGTTGATCAAATAATTATTACTCCAAACAATGGAGTGGAATTGGATTATACTTGCGATTCTTTTGGTAGAATTAATTCCGTCAATGTAATCAATAAAGGAACTGGATTTACCTCTTATCCACTCATTACAATGCCTTCAGATACAGGAGTAAATGTAGAATTTGCACCTGTTTTTGAAATAGTTCGTGATCCAATTGAAGCACCAGCCGATCAAATTATTCAAGTTACAGATTTGGTTGGACTCAAACAAACTGGTTACATCGAGGGAAGAGCATACTATGGTGCAGTCTTTTATAAAGATGGACTTAAATTTGCTGGATATTATGAAACTCCAGGAAAACAAGTGCAAGTCTACGATACTCTTCAGGAGAGTATTGAAGGAAGAGTCACGACTCCTACAAGTGCAATTCCTAGAGTCGGCACTGATGTTTCTAGCAACAACCCTCAACTTAATATTCCTGGAACACCAAATACAATATCAGAAACCTAGGTAAATAGTATAAACATGTGATAGCTAATGGCAACTCCACAGAATAGAAAAAATACAAGAATAGGTGGACAATCTACACTAACTTCAAAAAGAAATTATACTGCAACTCGTTACGGTAATGATCATGGATCAATAAGTTTTGGACATCTTCATAAAAGTGGAGACGTAACATCTGACGTTTTACTTCAAGCATCTGATGGTAGACATCATATTACCTTAGAAAAAGACGGTGATAAAAGAAAAGGATCTACAATTATTGCAGCTCCTGGAAACTTTGCCCTTCGTTGTGGAGATGACAAAACCGAAGCTGAGGATACTTGTTGGATTAATGCAGTCAATGGAAATATTCAACTCGTTGCGACTAAAGGGAAAATTATTCTTCAAGCAGAAGATGTAATTATCAAAGCAGTTGGTGAGGGTGGAAGTAAAGGAAATATCCGAATGACTGCTACCGAATTAATTGAAATGACTGGCAAAAAAGTTTCCATCGATGCCAAGTCTCTATATAGATTAGCAACTCCTGGTACAGCGGAAATTGTTGCAAATGGATGTCTGCAAATCTATGGTTCTATTATTCGTGGAGTGACAGACGCAGTAGCAAATAGAGATTCCAAAGTCGGAGGAAAAAGATTCCAAAGTAAACAGCAAGGATAAGGAGAAAAACAATGTCTTTTTTGATGGATGATGTTGCGGCAGGTGGACAAATTACATGTGGAGCAGGAGTTCCAGTTGCTTTAGGAGTAGGTCCTACAAAAATCAGAGGATCTGCCTTTATTGAAGGACCGCAGATTATAGGATCTGCAGGAGCATTTCCTTCAGTTTATGGCACACTAATGGTTGGACCATTATCGAATGGAGATGCAGCACAAATTCCCGTGACAGGAGCTATATGTGGATTTAATAATTCACCATATTCTCTTGTTGTTTCGGGAGATGCAGCAATTTTTGACAATCTTGATGTCAATCGAAACATCTATGCTTCAAATAATATTGTTGCTCAAGGTGAAGTAATCTCTAGGTGTGGTGGACATATTTTATCTGCAAAGAAAAATTTTGATATTCCACATCCAAATAAGCCTGGATGGAGATTACGTCATACTTGTCTAGAGGGACCTACAAATGATGTATACGTCAGAGGGAGAGTTTTAAATCGAACTGAGATAGAACTTCCTGAATACTGGAAAGATCTAGTCGATCAAGATACCGTGAGTGTTTCACTGACTCCGATTGGAGCTCACCAGGATGTAATTGTAAAGAGAATTGATTCTGAGAAAATTTACTTGCAAGCAAAAGGGGGAATGCCCATCAATTGTTTCTATCATGTATTTGGAGAAAGAAAAGATGGAGAACCTCTGATCCCAGAGTATCCTGGAGAAAGTCCAGCAGATTATCCTGGAAACAATGACGAGTATTCCGTTTCTGGGTATCACTACGATAAAAAAGGAGAATAATAATGTCTGATTTTAATTTTGTTCCAAGAAAAAACGGAAGAAGTAATTGTGATGATACATTTGGTGGTGTAAGAAAATCTGGAAGATATGATTATATTATTAAAGCAACCACTGGAGATGATGATTATCCTGTTGAGGCATGTGAACCCTGGTATCACGGAAATGCTCAGATAGATAATCTTCAAGTAAATTCTTCTGTAACTGGATCTGGAAGTGTAAATGTTAATGGCAGTGTAAGCTCAAATGGCGGAGCACATATTCTCTCCAATAAAAAAAATCTTCCATTTGATATGCCCCATCCAAATAAAGCAGGATGGAGACTTCGCCATGTTTGTATTGAAGGACCAGAAATTGCTGTTTACTGCAGAGGAAAAGTTCCTGATGATGGAGTTATTCATCTTCCATCTTTCTGGGAAGGGCTTGTAAATCCAGAAGATATGACAATCAACATTACTCCTATCGGTTCCTGGCAAGAATTATTTGTTCAGGAAATTCGCTGGGGAAAACAAATTGTTGTTCGCAACAATGCTGGAGGAGCAATCAACGCAGACTATCATATTATTTCTCGTCGTCTTGATGATGATTTGGTGGTAGAATATGAGGGAAAAACACATGAAGATTATCCAAATGGTAATGAAGGATATTCATTTAACTTTGAACACAATTATGTGAAAAACCTGATCCAAGAAACGGTTAGGGATTATTTGAAGGAAATCTCTTGACACTGCCCTTCTCACCTGCTATGATAATCCAGTAATCAACAAACGAACCGAATGCAAGACGAGTACCTGGCACGATGCGTGGTAGATCCAGTGAAGAGAACTGTGTATCTTTATTCAAATGAAGGGTCAGAAAAGCAAGTGTCCTGCGAAACCGTTGATGAGTTTATGAATGTGTTAGACTTTGTTCGCAATACGGTAGACGAGTCAAAACTTTCATACGCAAGTCTTCTTTAAGAATGAATCCATTTAAAATCAATCCAACAAACCTTTGGGAACCTCCTGTGAAAACAACACCACAAAATGTTCAAGAGGCAAACGAAGGTTTGTTTTACTCTAAAATGACTCTTCCTGCTGCTGCAAAGCACTGTGGTATGACACAAAAAGAAATGAAGTTGACATTTTATGAGTATTTGAAGTATCATCCAAGAACCTATCAAGGATGATTTTTGTGCCTGTGTAGCCCAGCGGAAGAGGCAAACGACTTAAAATCGTTCAAGCGTGAGTTCGAATCTCACCACAGGTATTAGAGTTCACACTCTAAATAAACAAAAGTAGGAGTAGATCCTATGAAGTACAAAATTGATGCCGCATATTGTTGGTACAATAAAGGAACTCAAATTGTTCTAATGTATTTCATTCAAAATATTCCATTTACTTTTGATGAACTTCCTGATTGTGCAATGCAAGATTTGGAAGTCATTCACTTAGCAGATCAACAACTAAGATACGAACCAGAAGATTTATATCGAACATCATTCTACTTGATTGATGAAGAGTGCCATCCAATGTTATTTGACGTTGAACTGGAAAATCCTGAAATGTTGCCTGTTGATTAACATAGTAGTTCATATAAATAAAATAAAGTGCTCTACTATGTTAGGAACTTGTTCTCATTGCTTTAAAGAATTTAGATACAATCCAGCAAATAAAACTGGTAAGTATTGCTCTAACATTTGTCAACAAGAGTTTCAAAAGAAACGGCGTATTGATGAATGGTTGTCTGGAGGTAAAAAACCTGGCAAAATAGCATTGAGAGAATATCTTACAGAAACATGCGGTTATAAATGTTCGTGCTGTAAGATTACTGAATGGAACAATAACCCAATCAGTTTAGAGATTGATCATATTGATGGCAATCCTTATAATGATAATCCTAATAATCTTCGGTTTATCTGCCCAAACTGCCATTCTCAAACACCTACATATAAGGCAAAGAATAAAGGTAAAGGCAGAGTTCAAAGACGAGAGAGAGCAAATATAGATTATCATAGACAAAAATATGCTCCTAAAGCATTTAGTGGCGATGTACCTGACTTGTAATCAGGAGAGGATGGTTCAATTCCGTCTGGGAGCTTGAGTTTTTATCACAACTCTTATGTCTTTACTCTCACAAAAAGATCGCAAACTTGTTATTGAAGCATTAGAATATTATCGTGATGACACATTAAGAAAAGAAGAAGCATTTAAAGAACTTAAAGAAGTGTATCAAGATTTGCAAGATGTAAAAGTCAATGATGCTTTTATGATGGAATTGAATGCTCTTATCAATTGGATTAAACTGGAGCACTTTAAAAATGAAGATTAATCTTTGGCATTGTAAAGAAATGAATCAATGGCGGTGGACTCTTACTGAAGATTCGCGTCCAGTAATAAAACAAGAATCTGGACAACAACCAGATCTTCGTGTAGCTATGAATGATATTGCAAATACTGTAGAATATATCTTGGATTCCAAACAAAATTGAGTAAAAGTACTTAATGAAATCTGATTTTTATATAGATAGGGTGTGTAAGGAAGAAATTAAAAATCTTCTTTATACTCATCATTATCTAAAGGATGAATCCAAAGATTTCAAATCAGGCTTCAATTATGGACTTTTTAGATCCACATTCGAATGCCCTCTTAATCTTGGCGGGTGCCTCGGCGCTTGCATTTTTAGTTCTCTCCCAGTTCCAGAAATTGCAGTAGGTGCTTTCGGATTAGAAAGAAATCAACAAAAAGGAATATACGAGTTATCAAGACTCTGCATACACCCAAATATACAAAAAGAAGAATATAATATCACATCCTGGTTCTTAAGTCGTTGCATACGGAGGTTTAAAAAAGATGCAAATGTTTCTGCTATTCTTAGCTACGCTGATTCTACTCGCCACAACGGAATTATCTACCGCGCTTGTAATTTCAAGTATTATGGGTTAACGGATCCCAAAAAAGATTTTTATTATGCTGACGGAACCAAACACTCAAGAGGTTCTGTCAAAGGACAGCAAGGTGAATGGAGAGATCGTCCCAGAAAACATAGATACTTATTAGTTTTTGACAAAGAACTTCAAGAACGCTTGACATGGAAAGAAGAAAAGTGGTATAATAATCAAGTGTGAAGGGAGGCGCACTTAATGTGCTAATGAGCATCCAGGTAACTGGATGCTTTTTTTTATACTAAATAACTTATAACGGAATCTCACATAAACAATAACGATGGGTCTTTCAAGATTAGACAATTTTTTGAAGAATGTTCGCGGTAATATTCTTTACGTTAATCCAAACGACTTAGACTCTACAGATAGCATTGAAAACCAAGGTAACTCTTTAGCCCGTCCATTTAAAACGATTCAAAGAGCACTTGCGGAAGCTGCAAGATTTTCATATCAAAGAGGATTCAAAAACGATAGATTTGGACAAACCACAATTCTTTTATATCCTGGCGATCATGTTGTAGATAACCGTCCAGGATGGATTCCCGATGGAGCAGGTAGTTATAGATTAAGAAACGGAGCAACAACATCAGATTTTCAAGCATGGGATTTGACAACAAATTATGATTTAACCTCTTCTGATAATGCTCTATACAAACTTAATAGTGTTTATGGTGGAGTAATCATACCAAGAGGAACTTCAATTGTTGGATTGGATCTTCGTAAAACAAAAATTCGTCCCAAGTATGTTCCAAGTCCAACTAATGATGCAATTGAAAGTTCTGCTATTTTTAGAGTAACTGGATCTTGTTATTTTTGGCAGTTTTCAATTTTTGATGCAGATCCAAATGGAACTTGTTATCTTGATTATACAAGCAATCCCTTTGTTCCTAATTTTTCTCACCACAAGTTAACTTGTTTTGAATATGCTGATGGAGTAAACGATGTCCTTATCAATGATGCGTTCATTAGTAATTTCAATGCATATAGAACAGATTTAGATATTTACTATGAAAAAATTGGATTAGCATATGGACAATCGAGTGGACGTGCGATTGAACCAGACTATCCAGATCCAAATGTTGACATTGAACCCAAAATCGACGAGTATCGTATCGTTGGTTCTACCGGAGCAAGTGTTGGCATTTCTAGCATCAAGGCAGGGGATGGTACGACTAGCACAACCACCATTACTGTCACAACAACTTCTACTCTTTCTGGACTTGATGTAGATACTCCATTCAGAATTGATGGAATCACTGCAGAAGGGTATGATGGACAATTTGTTGTTAGTGAACGATTGAATGATACTGAACTACAATATAAAGTTCAAAATGCTCCTGTTGTCGCACTGCCATCAGTTACTGGAGCAATTTTAACCCTCAATTCTGATACCGTAACTTCCGCATCTCCATACATCTTTAACGTATCTTTGAGATCTGTCTATGGCATGTGCGGACTTCATGCTAATGGAAACAAAGCAACTGGATTTAAGTCCATGGTTGTTGCCCAGTTCACTGGAATTGGACTTCAAAAAGATGATAATGCGTTCGTAATTTATGATTCAATTACTGGAACATATCAGGACAGCACAGTTCCAGGAAATGAGAATCTATCTACAAATTCCAGATCAGTATTTAAACCAACATACGCAAACTTCCATATCAAGGCTTCAAATGATGCGTTCATTCAGAACGTATCTGTATTTGCTATTGGATTTGCATATCACTTTGTTGTTGAAAGTGGTGGAGACATGTCCATCACTAACTCCAACTCAAACTTTGGAGCAAAGGCTCTTGTTGCATCTGGATATAGAAAAGATGCTTTCCCACAAGATGATGTAGGATATGTTACTCATATTATTCCACCAAAAGAAATTACAACTCCTGTTACATCAATTGAATTCAATTCAATTGATGTTGCTGCAACAGTCGGAGTTGGAACAACAACTGAAAGATTATATCTTTACAATCAAAGAAACGCTGATGTTGCCCCAGAAAACGTAATTGAGGGGTATCGAATTGGTGCAAGAGAGAACGAAAACCTAAACGTACTTATCTCAGTTGGTGGATCAGTAACTCAATACACCTCACGTATTGTAATGCAAAATTCTCAGGATACTTCTGAGAAAATTGCATATGTTAACAGATCTCCCGGTGGAATTAATAGTATTACTTCAAATACTGCAACACTAACTCAGGCACACTCGTTTATTAACGGAGAGTCGATCAGAATTCTAAGTGATAGTGGACAGTTGCCAGATGGATTATCTCCAAATATAGTTTATTATGCAATCACTAGTGATACTGGAATTACTACAAACACTCAAATTAAAATTGCTAAGACAAGAAATGAGGCTTTGAGTGGAAATGAAATTACAATCAATGAGAAAGGAGGAACCCTCAAGATTGTAAGTAGAGTTTCTGATAAACTTTCAGGTGATGTTGGACATCCAATTCAGTATGATTCTAATCTTGGACAGTGGTATGTTAAAGTTGCTGCTGCATCTTCCGAAAATGGAATTTACAGTGCTCTGATTGGATTGGGAGTAACTGCACTTGGAGAGGCTACACCCAGAACATTTGTAAGCAGACAACAGGATAATCGTAGCTCATTAGATACGATTTATCGTTTGAGATATGTAATTCCTGCAGGATCTGGAGTTCCAGTATCACGTCCTGTAACTGACGGATTTATTCTCCAGGAATCAAATACCTCCATAGGATCCACAACTGGGGAAATTGAAACTTATTTTGGAACAGGAGCACTTTCAAACCTTAATCAACAGAGAAATTTCAGATTTATAGCAAATGCTAATTACAGTGGTGGAAGTGCAAACATTTTAACAGAATTACCTCATAATCTTTCTGTTGGTTCTCAGGTTGAACTGATTAATATTAAGAGTTCTTCCAACCCACTTGGAGTTGGAAATAGTGGATACAATGGAATCTTTAATGTAACTGGAATTACAAGTGCAAAAGAGTTTGTTGTTGGAATTGCCACTGCTCCAGGAGACTTTACTAGCAACACAAACATCAGAGATACAAATCTTCCATATTACAAGAGAAAGAGATTTCAAAATACTTTCTACATTTATAGAACGCAAGAAACACAAACATATATTCCAGGCACTCAAGATGGTATTTACTATCTAACAGTTGTTAACTCTTCAAACTCACCAACTGTTGCTCCTTTTATTGAGCAGACTTTCTCTCAACCAGTTAAAGAACTGTATCCACAAACAGACAGAGACAATCCAACATCAGATCCATCAGAGACAAGATGTTTTGCAAACTCTGCTTTAATTGGTGAAGTTTATGTTAATGATGTTCGCAAGAGTATTACAAAAGAAACAATCACTAAGTATCTGAAAGATACTGATGTTGGTGTAGGAATTACGAATCTAGTTTCTTCAGTTCCAGATTTAGCAGCTGGACTTGCTACAACTCATACAGTTTATACTTCTATAGATCATGGACTCAATAGAATTGTACAAGTTAGCATTGCAAATAGTGGTGCTGGATATGGAACAGGTGTTGCTGGTGATCTCTATAATGCTAAGTTAATTGGAATTGGTAGTTCAGTAACAGGACAAAATGCAACCGCTAAGATTAGTGTTGATGCTGTAGGGGGTATTACAAATATCCGCATTATGGATGGCGGATCAGCATACGGAATTGGAAATACACTTGCAGTTGTTGGGGTTGGAACTACAACTGGATATTCTCAAGCTGTTGTAAGAGTTGAAAAAATATACAGTAATCTTGGAGATACAATTCGTATTTCTGGTATTTCTTCAGATTCAAATCAAAAATTCAATACAATCTATAGAATTTCAAATATTGATGTAGGAAATACAAAAGAATTTACAGTTTCATCTGCCTCAACAATTCGAGGAGTCAGTGCTGCTGGACTTGGAGCAACAATCACTGCAAACGCTGTAGTATATGGAGTAGGTCCAACACTTAATGTCTCTTCTCTAAATTATAACAATACAACAGGTATTGCGACTGTAACGACAACAACAGCACATGGACTAAGAATTGATAGTAAAGTTAGATTGGATGGTGCTGAACAGTCTCTTTATAATGGAGATTTCATTGTTCAAGAAAACGTAGGATTAACCACTTTCACCGTATTTGTCGGAACAGCTAGTTCTGTTCCTCCATATTCTGGAATTGGATATGTTTATCGTGAGGGTATAACATCTAATGATGGAACCATTAGTATAGAAAATGAAAGTCTTAATGGCAGAATGGTTTCACATTATGCTGGCATAACAACAACATTGTCTGCAAACATTTCAACACCAACCACTGATACTATCAATATTACAAATATTAACAATCTTGATATTCAGACTGGAGACTATATCCAGGTTGATGATGAGATTATGAGAGTCAAAAATATCAGTCTCTCTGGATCTCCAAGTACTCCAGTCAATCCAATTTATGTTTTCCGTGGAGTTCTTGGAACAAAAGCATCTGAACATTTTATTGGATCAATTGTAAGAAGAATTCAAATTCAACCAATTGAACTCAGAAGACATTCAATCAATAGAGCTTCTGGACATACGTTTGAATATCTTGGATACGGACCTGGAAATTATTCCACCGCATTCCCAGATAAACAAGATCGATCACTTACTGCTCAAGAAGAACTTTTATCACAATCAACAAGATTTGGTGGAGGTATTAACTTCTACACAGGGATGAACGATAGAGGTATTTCTTATTCTGGTAATAAGAGATTGAGTACCGTTACTGGACAAGAAGAAATTTTTGATACTCCGATTCGTACAGTAACTGGAGAAGATATAGGAAATACTCCTTCAATCAATGTCATTTATCCAGTTGAAGGAAGTTTTAGTCGTTCAATCATTGTAGATGGTGGATCAGATAACAAATCATTATCACAATTTAACGGTCCAGTTATTTTCAGCAATAAGTTAACATCAACCTCTGATAAGGGAATTGAAGCTAATCTCTTATATTTGCAAGGAGACTCTGTTGTTTCTAGAAAATACACTGTGGGTATTGCAACACCAACAGTTGCAGGAAACCCTGGAGATGTAATCTATTTTGAAAATCCAAATAGAGGTGGATATCTTGGTTGGGTTTATACTGTAGAAAATGATTGGTATCGTTTCGGACCTATTAGTATTGATAGAAATTCAACAATTGGTATTTTTGATAAGGTTGGAGTTGGAACAACATCTCCTGGAGATTGCACACTAAGAGTTGGTGCAGGTGCTTCTCTCTTCTGTGTCGATGGATCTGGAGTTGGTATTGGAACTTCTGCAAACCTATTCAAGTTAAATCTAGAAGGAAATACAAACATTGCAGGCACCTGTTTTGCAAGAAGATTTGTTGGTGATGGATCGGGACTTGCAAATCTTGCTGTAGAAGCAAGTGGTTGGAGCAACGTTGCATCGGGACTTGGAACTGGAATTTGGAATACTTACCTGGCAAATGTTGGTATTGGAACCAGTGTTCCTAAGTTTAATCTTGAACTTGGATCTCCTGGATCTGCAACAACTGCTCTTTATGTAAACAGTAGAGCAGTATTTGCTGGATTTACAACAACCTCCGACATTACAGTTGGTGGAATGTTAACCGCAACATCATATAGACTTGATGGCAGTTCAAGTAACATTCGTTCCGGAATTGTTACAACTTCAACTCTAATCGTTGGAACTGGTGGAACGGTAATTACAACGAATTCATCCCAACAAATTGGTATTGGAACAGTAAGTCCAAGAGCTAAATTGGATATTGAAGGATCAGTTAAGTTTAAAACTTATTCCGAACAAGTGAGTGCATTATCAGTTTCTGCAAATAATGTCAATGTTGATCTTTCACAATCACAGACATTTACTTTAACTCCTACAAGTGCAGTCAATCAATTTACAATTTTAAATTGTCCTTCTGGATCCACATCATTCAACATTCTGATTACTCAAGGAGCAACTCCATATTCTGTCACTGGAATTAGTACTTACTTCAAAAACAATGTTGGTGCAAACGTTGATGTCTACTGGGCTGGTGGAGGTGTAAAACCAATTGTCACCAATGTTGCAAACAAAACTGATATCTATTCATTTAAAACATTTAACGGCGGAACTTCTTGGTACGGTGTTGTTGGAGGACAAAACTTCGCGCTATGATAGGATTTTTTAACAGCATTCCAACTAAGATCGAATTAAACGGTCCTATATTATCATTTACAGGATCAAATTCGTTACAACCATTTTCAACAACATTCTGTCCTAACGGATCTGCAGGATTTGTGGGATATGCAACAGCAACATTTCCTACACAATCTCCAGTTAATCCAGCAGAAAATACTGGATATATTCAATATCGTTGG
>JACCDP010923945.1_pt1 | contig 46318 bp, 46 predicted proteins | sample 7445841 | NCBI WGS metagenome assembly JACCDP01 (sample SAMN15323441, study PRJNA562643) | freshwater metagenome | isolation source: river surface water | place: USA:Blue River Watershed | collected 2017-08-17
ATGCCTGCAGGCCCAGCGCTCTTAGCGCTTCGAACTAAAGCACCGCTGATTACCGCATTTGTTTCTTACACCGACAATGGAGTTCACATTGAATTTCGAAACATCGTCCTGCCTAGCTCGGGAGATGAAAACAGCAAGGTTCAACAAATTGTTCAAATGACTGCGAAGAATTTTGAAGATGGTATTTCAGAAAATCCAGAAGATTGGCATATGTTGCAGCGAATCTGGGTTGATGGCGACTTTAAGGAACGTTCATAGTGCTTACACGTTCGCTTAAAATTGGAATCGTTTGTCCGTACAGCTGGGATACACCAGGGGGAGTACAAAATCACATTAGGGATTTGGCGGAATTTTTAATTGCCGCAGGACATGATGTTTCCGTTTTAGCTCCCGCCATGGATGAAACAAAGTTGCCCGACTATGTTGTTAATGCCGGAAAACCAATCTCAATCCCATACAACGGAGCTGTAGCTCGTGTTCTTTTTGGTCCGGTCGCTTTTGCTCGGGTTCGACAATGGATTTCTCAAGGTGATTTCGATTTATTGCATCTTCACGAACCAGCAATTCCTTCAATTTCTCTTTTAGCTTGTTGGGCAGCAGATGGACCAATGGTTGGAACTTTTCATGCTGCGGCTAAACGCCAAAAGATTATTTTTGCCATCGGACCGATTCTTGAACCAGCTATTGAGAAGTTATCAGCCAGAATCGCGGTATCTGAAGCAGCCCGCTTGACTCTTACAGATCACTTGGACACGGATGCGGTAATCATTCCCAATGGAATTTATGCCGATCGCTATCGAGACGGAAAAGTGATTGAAAAGTGGTCAGGAAATACAATTGGTTTTATTGGCAGGTTTGAAGAACCGCGTAAAGGTTTGAGCGTTCTAGTGGATGCACTGCCCGTCATTTCGCGTTTTGCACCTGATGTAAAAGTCTTCGTAGCAGGACCGGGAGATCCAGAAAAAGTTATTGAAAGTATCGATCCTCAACTGCGCCAACGTTTTGAATTCTTAGGCAAGATTTCCGAATCAGATAAAGCCGATTTGGTCTCATCGGTAGCGGTCTATGTCGCACCAAATACGGGCGGTGAATCATTTGGAATCATTCTTGCCGAGGCTCTTGCCGGTGGTGCATGTGTCGTTGCTAGTAACATCCCCGCTTTTGCTGACCTTTTGGGCCAAGGAGAATATGGTGCCCTGTTTGAATCCGAAAGCTCAACTGAACTTGCAAAAATTGTCATCGACTTATTTCGAGATCAAGGCAAGAGAACAGAACTATCAGCAAGAGGCAGAGAACGATCAAAGATGTTTGACTGGACGGTAGTTGCACAACAAATTTATTCAGTTTATGAAATGTCTATCGTCGGAAGTCAAAAGGTTCGATTGGCATCTGATACAAGACCCTGGAATAGATTCTTGGGCAAGGAGGAAAAAGCATGACTCGCTGGCTGATTCTTGCCCTGCTCGTACTGATCATTGGTTGGTATTTGTCATTTACGGCTACTCGTTTAGATAGATTGCACCATCGCGTAGAAACCAGCTGGGCCAATTTAGATGTGCTTCTACAAAAAAGAGCAGCAGTTGCACTAGAAATCGCTCATAGCGACATTGCAGACCCGGCTTCGTCGATGCTGTTAACTGCAGCTGCCTATCAGGCGCGTGATGCAGACATACGGAATCGTTCTGCGGCAGAAAGTGGACTTTCAGGGGCCTTGGGACTGCTTCTTGAAGATTCACAGCATCTTGCAACCGCTGCAGATAGTGCGTTGTTGACTGAACTGTCTGGCTTAACGGACAAAATCAGAGTTGCGATTGCATTGCACACTGATGCAGTTGCCAGGACTCAAATGGTTCGCAGCAAGTTAATTGTTCGAGTTTTCCGTCTAGCTGGAACTGCGCCTTTGCCAATTACATACGAGTTTGAATCCGATGTTCTCTAGAAAGAATTCTGTTTTATTCCTGGCAGCCGTACTGATGCTTACGGGGTGTTCGGCAGTTTCAGATTTATTGCCAGAAAAAAAGGCAACAAGTGTTCTTAGCGGACGAGAAGGAATTGATGGACCGGTTCTTGCAGTAAAGATTGATGACACGAATGCAGCGCATCCACAGATTGGCGTAGAAGATGCTGAGATCGTTTACATCGAACAAGTCGAGGCAGGATTAACTAGGTTGGCGGCAATTTATTCAACGGTGATCCCTGAAAAGATTGGTCCAGTGCGCAGTGCCCGAATTTCAGATATCGATATCTTGAATCAATTTGGTCGCGTTGCATTTGCCTACAGCGGAGCTCAACGAAAGTTGTTGCCAGTAATTGCAGCGGCAAACTTGGAAGATCTTGGCGCACAACGCCAAAGCCCAACGATCTACACAACTGATCCTGCACGAAGATCTCCATTTGCCATGGTCCTTAGAGCGGATTTGTTGATGCAAAAAATAAAGGACAACAACTTGCCGGTTGACTTGGCAAAGAGTGTTGGATTTGTTTTTGGTGACTTGCCCGAAGGCGGAAAACCTGTTCAGCAAGTCGTTATGAACTGGCCATCGGCAACGTATTCAGCGAAATGGTCTGAAAAAGAATCGCGTTGGCATTTGTCTCATAACGGAAAACTAAATCTTGCTGAAAGCGGAATTGTTCTTGGGCCGACCACGCTAGTTATTCAAATGGTCAAAATCTCGCCTTCAGAATATGGCGATAAATTTGGTGGCATCACGCCGTTGTCCGAAACCGTGGGCACAGGCAAGGCCTATGTCCTAAGAAACGGTGAAGTATTTTCTGCGACATGGAGTCGACCCTTCCCTGATTCGGGTACAACTTTTTCCTTGGCTGATGGGTCGACGATGAACTTTGCGGCCGGGCAGATTTGGGTGGCGTTAACTGATCGTGAGCCTGAATTCACGTGGCGCACTGTTGAAAAGACGAAGTAGGATTGGGCTCTATCTTTCGATTGAAGCGGAGTACTAAATCATGGCTGAAGTAACTGGCACTGCTCGCGTTAAGCGCGGAATGGCTGACATGCTCAAGGGTGGCGTCATCATGGATGTCGTCAATGCCGAACAAGCAAAGATCGCCGAAGATGCCGGTGCGGTTGCAGTAATGGCGCTAGAGCGTGTTCCAGCAGACATTCGCGCTCAAGGCGGAGTTGCTCGCATGTCCGATCCAGACATGATCGAAAAAATCCAAGCGGCAGTATCAATCCCAGTTATGGCAAAGGCACGTATCGGACATTTCGTCGAAGCACGTGTTCTTGAATCATTGGGCGTTGATTACATCGATGAATCCGAAGTATTAACCCCTGCAGATTATGTAAACCACATTGATAAGTTTGATTTCACTGTGCCATTTGTTTGTGGCGCAACAAACCTGGGAGAAGCATTGCGTCGCATCAATGAAGGTGCTGCAATGATCCGTTCTAAGGGTGAAGCAGGCACAGGTGATGTATCTAATGCGATGCAACATATGCGCATGATCGGTGGCGAAATTCGTCGTCTTTCCTCACTTCGTGAAGATGAGTTATATGTTGCGGCTAAGGAACTTCAGGCTCCATATGATTTGGTAAAGGAAGTTGCCCAGACCGGAAAACTTCCGGTAGTACTTTTCACTGCAGGTGGAATTGCAACTCCAGCCGATGCAGCGTTGATGATGAGCATGGGCGCAGATGGTGTGTTTATTGGTTCTGGAATTTTCAAGTCTGGAAACCCTGCTCAGCGCGCTGCAGCTTGTGTAAAGGCGACAACGTTTTGGGATGATGCCAAGGTTGTTGCAGATGCATCTCGTGGTCTTGGCGAGGCGATGGTTGGTATCAACGTTGCCGACTTGCCAGCACCGCACCGCCTTTCAGAACGCGGTTGGTAACGACGCGGTACATGAAGGTAGGCGTTTTAGCTTTACAAGGTGATGTCCGCGAGCACATTCAATCTTTGTTGGCGTGCGATGTCGAAGCCGTAGCAGTAAGACGTGCAGAAGAATTAGAAAGTATCGACGCTTTAGTCTTGCCTGGGGGAGAGTCAACAACTATCGCCCAGCTGGCTGAAGTCTTTGGCATATTTGATTTAATTAAAAATAAGATTCAAAACGGCATGCCGGTGTATGGCTCATGTGCCGGAATGATTTTATTGGCCGAAGAAATTCTTGATGCAAAGGTCGGTCAGAAGAGCTTTGGTGGTTTAGATATCACCGTAAGGCGTAATGCGTTCGGGCGCCAAGTTGATTCTTTTGAATCAGATATTGAATTCAATGATGGATCCGAACAATTAGTTCGCGCGGTCTTTATTCGAGCACCGTGGGTAGAGAAAGTGTCCAACGAAGTACAGGTCCTGGCCGCTATTAACGCACACCCAGTTGCTGTTCGCTCGAAAACCGCATTAGCAACATCTTTCCACCCCGAATTAACGGGCGATCACAGAATCCATCGTTATTTCATTGAGCAGGTAGCCCGTCCAGCACTTCTGAAGGTAAAGTAACCTCATAAATAATTGTGAACTTTAGCTAGGTGAGGTGAAGTCATGTCAGGCCATTCCAAGTGGGCTACGACTAAGCATAAGAAGGCGATTATCGATAGTCGTCGTGCAAAGGTGTTTGCTAAGCAGATTCGTGCAATTGAAGTTGCAGCACGAAACGGCGGCGCTGATATGGATGGAAACCCAACGTTATTTGATGCAGTTGCTAAGGCCAAGAAATCATCGATGCCCGCAGACAACATCGATCGTGCAATTAAACGTGGCGCAGGTTTGGAAGCCGGAGCAAAAGACTGGATCACGATTATGTACGAAGGTTACGGACCCAATGGTGTGGCAATAATGATTGAATGTTTGTCAGATAACCGAAATCGTTCAGCTTCTGAAGTAAAGGTAGCTGTTACCCGTAACGGTGGATCAATGGCAGATCTTGGATCGGTTTCATATCTCTTTAATCGCAAGGGTGTCATCATCGTTAAGAAGGATGGGTCACTTACCGAAGATTCAATCTTGGAAGCGGTTTTAGAAGCTGGGGCAGAAGAGGTCAATGATCTAGGTGAAGCCTTTGAGATAGTTAGTGAGCCGGTTGATTTAGTGCCAGTACGAACCGCCCTTCAAAATGCGGGTATTGATTACGAATCAGCTGATTCTTCTTTCCTGCCATCAATGACGATTCCACTGGATGCCGATGGCGCTAAGAAGGTTTTTGAGTTGATTGATGCAATTGAGGAACTCGACGATGTACAGAATGTGTACAGCAATTTTGATGTTTCTGATGAAGTTATGGCGAGCCTCGACTAGAGCATTGGGCAATAACCTTAGGCTTTAACTTTGACTAATTAGGAAAGCACGAGGATGGCCATGAGAGTTTTGGGTGTTGACCCAGGTCTAACTCGTTGTGGCGTGGGCATCGTAGATGGTGCAGTTGGTTCGCCGCTTTCACTTGTCGAAGTTGGCGTAGTACTTACTCCAGTTGATGCAGCCTTAGAGCAACGTTTACTTGATCTTGATCAACAGTTGTCGCAGTGGATAAATATGTGGAAACCAGATGTGATTGCAGTTGAACGTGTTTTTTCACAACACAACGTGCGAACTGTGATGGGAACTGGACAAGCAGCCGGGGTTGCCTTGTTATTGGCAGCAAAAGCCGGAATCCCCGTAATGATGCACACACCATCTGAAGTAAAAGCCTCAGTAACGGGTAATGGCCGTGCAAACAAAGCTCAAGTTGCAATGATGGTTCAAAAGATTCTTAGCCTTGATTCAATCCCAAAGCCAGTTGATGCAACAGATGCTTTAGCACTTGCAATTTGCAATATTTGGCGTGGCGGCGGCAATGCGCGTTTGGCGCAAGCGGTAGCTGCAGAGCAGTCTCGACTCAAGAAATTGAGATCACGATGATTTCACTTTTAAGCGGAACCGTGCGTTCGATACATAGCGATCGATTAGTTGTCGAAGTTGGAGGCTTTGGTCTAAGCGTTTTGGTGACTCCATCAACTACTACGCAAGTGACTCTGGGTTCTCAGGTTCAACTATTTACCTCACTTGTTGTACGTGAAGATTCCCTAACACTTTTTGGTTTTGTAAATGAAGAATCTCGCAGTCTGTTCGAACTTGTTCAAACTGTTTCGGGTATCGGGCCCAAGGTTGCACTTTCTATATTGGGGGCGCTGACACCAGAAGATCTTGGTCGTGCCATTTCGCAAGAGGATATTGGCGCAATAGAGAAGGTACCTGGCATCGGGCGCAAGGGTGCACAGCGGATGATTTTGGAACTCAAAGGAAAACTGAGCGACCTATCAAATTCTCAACAGTACAAAGGACATCAGCCGGCCTGGAGAGAACAATTAGCAAGTGCACTAGTTTCCTTAGGATTTTCGCCTAAGGAATCTGACGGCGCGATTTCTGAAGTTGTTTCCCAACTGCAAGCCGATGGCGTGGATGCAGCTGGAGTAGAACTGAGCGAATTGCTCAAGCGGACATTAGCCAGTGGAAAGAGTTCTCGTGGCTGATGATCGTTTAGTTACCCCGCACATTAAAGGTGAAGAGTCCGCACTTGAACATGCCTTGCGCCCAAAGTCGTTATCGGATTTCATCGGACAACAACGAGTACGTGAACAAATTGATGTGTTGCTGACCGCAGCGCGCAATCGAAATTCACCTGCCGACCATATTTTGCTGTCGGGTCCACCCGGATTAGGAAAAACGACGCTTGCTTTAATCCTTGCTAGTGAAATGAATGCACCGATTCGCATTACTAGTGGTCCAGCCATTACTCACGCTGGTGACCTAGCTGCGATTCTTTCCTCTTTGGTCGAAGGTGAGATTCTTTTCTTAGATGAAATTCATCGATTACCAAGGCCAGCCGAAGAGTTGTTGTATTTGGCAATGGAGGATTTTCGCGTAGATGTAATTGTTGGAAAAGGTCCAGGAGCAACGGCTATTCCATTACAACTGCCACATTTCACGCTAGTGGGAGCAACTACGCGTGCGGGACTTTTGCCTAGCCCGCTGCGCGATCGTTTTGGCTTTACTGCACATTTAGATTTTTATGATGAAAAAGATATTGCGCATGTAATTTCTCGAAGCGCCGAGCTGCTCAAGATTTCCATAGATAAAGATGCAGTCGCAGAGGTAGCAGGTAGATCTCGGGGGACACCTCGTATTGCCAACCGTTTACTGCGCCGTGTTCGAGATTATGCGCAGGTGCAAGGTGCTTCAACTATTTCTTTGAGCCAAGCAATGGCAGCACTTGAAATGTATGAAGTAGATCAACTTGGTTTGGATCGGCTAGATCGTGCGGTGTTAGTTGCATTAATCGAACGTTTCAACGGTGGCCCGGTCGGTTTATCAACCTTGGCAATTGCTGTGGGTGAGGAAACTGAAACCGTAGAGTCAGTTGCTGAGCCGTTTCTGGTGCGCAATGGATTTATGGCCAGAACCCCGCGTGGAAGGGTGGCCACCGCACAGGGTTGGCGTCATATAGGACGAACGCCACCTGCTGAAATCTCCACGCTTTTCGACTTACCCGCATCTGACCTCTAGACTCTGCCCCTATGTCTACAACAACAAAACCAATAAAGACCACTTCGCGCCCTGGGCGAACCTTGGCAATTCTTGGCTTAATCCTCGTTTCGATGGTGAGCCTAGTTTTCCTTCAAGATTCAAAGAGCCTGCAATTGGGTCTGGATTTACGTGGCGGAACATCGGTCACCCTGCAACCTCGTATTGCTCCAGGTGAAGAAGGCAGCGTCACAAGTGAAGCAATCGATCAGGCGGTTTCAATTATTCGCCAACGTGTTGACTCACTCGGTGTTGTTGAATCAGAAGTAACTGCGCAGGGAAGTGGTACTAACCGTCAGATTGTTATCTCTGTTCCAGGTGATACCGGTCGACGTGTTGTTGATTTGGTAGGACAGACAGCTGAACTTCGTTTCCGTCAGGTGCTTGCATCTGGTGCAGGAGTTCCATCAACGGCTGACGCCGCAGCAACACCTGCTGCAGGTGTGAGCGCAGAAGATAATGCAAAGTTTGCAGCACTTGATTGCACCAAGCCGGAAAATCTTCAGGGCAATGGCGCAGATGATGCGACAGCAGTTTTGGTGGCGTGTGATCGTGCCGGTGGAACCAAGTACATCTTGGCACCGGCTGAAGTTCTAGGACGTCAAATTTCCAAGGCTTCTGCGGGTCTTGATCCTCAAGCAGGAAGTGCCTGGTTTGTAAGCCTTACTTTTGATAACGAAGGCACTTCGGCTTTTGCCGCTTTGACTGCGCGCGTTACATCTTTGCCAGAGCCAACAAATCAAGTGGCAATCGTTCTTGACGGATTGGTTGTTTCTTCACCAAGAATTACTGAAGCCATTCCTTCAGGAAATGCACAGATCACCGGCAGCTTCACACAACTTGAAGCTCCAGATCTTGCAAATGTTTTGAAGTACGGAGCACTGCCCTTGGCATTTGATCGCGGAGAAGTTCAATTAGTTTCTCCAACTCTTGGTGCCGATCAACTTAACGCTGGTGTTCTAGCTGCTGGCTTGGGTATGTTGCTCGTAGTTATCTTCACTTTGCTGTATTACCGAGCCCTAGGTCTTGTCACCGTAGGTTCATTGGCAGTTGCAGCGATCATGTTGTACACGCTGATCTTGCTTATGGGTCAATGGGTTGGTTTCACACTTACATTGGCCGGAATCGCGGGTGCAATTACCGCAATTGGTGTCACGGCGGACTCATTTATTGTCTACTTTGAACGTGTAAAGGATGAGATGCGAGAAGGCAGATCATTGCGAACTGCCGCCGAAACAGGCTGGGTACGTGCGCGTCGTACAATCTTGATCGCTGACTTTGTGTCCTTGATTGCCGCGGTTCTTCTCTACATCTTCTCAGTCGGTGGCGTTCGTGGTTTCGCATTTACTTTGGGACTCACAACGATCATCGACTTGATCATTATCTTCTTGTTCACCAAGCCAGCACTTGTCTTGATTTCTCGAAGCAAGTTCTTCAACTCAGGTCATCCTCTCTCAGGTTTCTCACCTAAGAGTCTGGGTCTAGTCATTGCGAAGGAGGCATAAAGTGTCAAAGTTTTCAGGTTTAGGTGGCCGTCTCTATCGCGGTGAAACTTCGATCAATTTCATTGGTCAACGCCGTCGTTGGTACGCAGTCTCTGGTTTCTTCGTGCTTTTGTCTATTGGAGCGTTAGCGATTCAAGGCCTGACTCTTGGAATTGAATTCAAGGGTGGATCTTCTTTCACAGTTAACACACCCAATCCATCTGTAGCTCAGGCTCGTGAGGCTGCAGCAGAAGCGGGACTTCAGGGAGAACCTATTGTTCAGCTTGTTGGAAATGACAAAGTGCGTGTGCAGACACCTGCGCTAGAACCAGCACTCAACAATGCAATTCAAGATGCACTAGCTGCAAAGTTTTCTGTAAGTGCATCATCAATTGACGTGCAGATCATCGGACCTTCATGGGGTAAAGAGATCACTCGTAAAGCACTTTATGGTCTCTTTGGTTTCTTGTTAGTTGTCATGATTTATCTTGCAATGGCACTTGAACCCAAGATGGCTATTGCGGCGATCTTTGCTGTGGTTCACGACGTTTTCATTACAGTGGGAATCTATGCATTAGTTGGCTTCGATGTAACGCCCGCAACCATCATCGGATTCTTAACCATTTTAGGTTATTCGCTCTATGACACGGTGGTGGTCTTCGACAGGGTTCGAGACAATACGAAATCAATTTCAGCGGTATCGACTAGAACGTATTCACAAGCGGTAAACCTTGCGGTTAACCAGACAATTGTTCGTTCAGCAAATACCTCAATCGTGGCAATTCTTCCAGTGGCAGCAATCTTGTTCGTTGGAGCGGGCTTGCTAGGTGCTGGAACACTGAAGGATCTATCCCTTTCATTGTTTATTGGTTTGTTGGTCGGAACTTATTCATCACTCTTTATTGCTCCTGCAATTTTGACTGAGCTGCGCGAGAAAGAGCCTGCGATGCAGGCACTGGCCAAGCGTGTAGAAGCTCGTGGTGGCGCATCAACAACGACTACAACTGCTTCTACCGGTTCGGTATCGGTTGCAGAGCGTCGTGGTCCTCGTAACCAACCAAAGCGCAAAGGTCGTAAGTAGGGTCTTTTGTGGATACTTTGATAGCACCACTGATTAGTGCTCTCAAAGAGAACCATGCCTCTGTAAATGACGCCGAGATTTCGCGCGCATTTGAGGTCGCTCGCGATGCTCACGAAGGTCAGCTGCGCAAATCAGGTGAGCCATACATAACGCACCCAGTTGCCGTTGCTGAAATTCTGGCCAACTTGGGGCTCAATCCCGCAACCATCATTGCCGCATTACTACATGACACAGTTGAAGATACACAGTATTCATCAACGCAACTTCGCAGCGATTTTGGTGACGAAATTGCAAACCTGGTTGATGGTGTCACTAAGTTAGACAAATTGTCCTATGGACCAACAGCTGAAGCTGAAACCGTCCGCAAAATGGTCATTGCGATGTCGCGAGACATTCGCGTGCTCGTTATCAAGTTAGCTGACCGTTTACACAACGCTCGAACTTGGAAGTACGTTTCCCCAGAAAGCGCCCTGCGCAAAGCTCGAGAAACTCTCGACATTTATGCACCTTTGGCACATCGCCTTGGGATGAATGCCATGAAATGGGAACTTGAAGACCTTTCCTTTGAAGTTCTGGAACCAAAGAAGTTTGAAGAAATTTCACGCCTTGTGGCCGAACGTTCGCCATCTCGCGATAAATTGACTGAAGAAGTGATTTCATTAGTTAAAGAAGATTTACTGCGAGATGCAATAGCTGCAACTGTGACTGGAAGAAAAAAGCATTTCTTCTCGGTCTATCAAAAGATGGTGGTAAGAGGTCGTGACTTCAATGACATCTATGATCTAGTTGGAATTCGTGTTTTAGTTAATGACGTCCGTGATTGCTATGGAGTCCTTGGTTCTATCCATGCGCGTTGGAGTCCAGTACCAGGTCGCTTTAAGGATTACATCGCAATGCCTAAATTCAATCTGTATCAGTCGTTGCATACGACTGTTATCGGGCCAAACGGAAAAGCGATTGAAATTCAGATCAGAACGTACGATATGCACGCACGCGCCGAATTTGGTATCGCCGCGCATTGGAAGTACAAACAGGGTCCGGAAAACACGCAATCATCACCAGAAATGTTATGGCTGCGCCAGTTACATGAATGGCAAAAAGAAACCGAAGATCCTTCTGAATTTTTGGAAGCGCTGCGATTTGATTTAGGGTCACCAGAAGTTTTCGTCTTCACGCCAAAGGGCAGCGTTGTAGCTTTGCCAGGTGGCTCAACACCTGTCGACTTTGCTTTTTCAGTTCACACCGATGTCGGTCTAAGGTGCGCTGGAGCTAAGGTCAATGGCCGACTAGTGCCACTTGAATCTCGACTCAACAACGGAGATGTTGTGGAGATCGTCACGAACAAGAGTGAAAACGCCGGACCGAGCCGCGACTGGCTTAATTTTGTTAAGAGCCCTCGTGCACGATCAAAGATCAAGGCCTGGTTTAGCAAAGAGCGTCGTGAAGAAGCTATTGATGCCGGACGCGAATCGATTGCACGGCAGATGAGAAAAGCAGGCCTTCCTTTGCAGAAGATTTTCGCGGGTCATTCCTTACTGGAACTAGCACACGATCTTCGTTATTCGGATATCGATGGTTTGTATTCAGCGGTAGGTGATGGTCATGTTTCGGCAGCATCGGTTATCGAGAAACTCGTTGCATCAATGGGTGCTGAAGATTCACACCCAGAACCAACTATGGATGTGCTTCCAAATCGAGCTCCAACTACTAGACGATCCAGCAATGCAATTGATGTTGAAGGCGCTGATGATGTCCTGGTAAAGCTCGCTCGCTGTTGCACGCCAGTTCCAGGTGATTCGATAATGGGCTTTATTACCAAGGGGAGCGGGGTATCTATTCACCGTTCTGATTGCACAAATGCTGCAGATCTACAGAGCCACCAAGCCGATCGCGTTGTGAAGGTTAAATGGCGCACAGGTGCGGCCTCAATCTTCTTGGTAAATATTCAAGTAGAAGCTTTAGACCGGGCATCATTGTTAGCTGACGTAACAAGAACCTTGTCTGACCAACATGTAAATATCTTGAGTGCGGCTGTCAGTACATCAAAGGATCGGACCGCATTTTCACGGTTTACCTTTGAAATGGCAGATGCAACTCACCTGGACGCGGTTTTAGCAGCGGTACGCGGCATCGAAGGTGTTTACGATGTGTATCGAACAACTAACAACTAAAACTTGTTGTTAGTTAAATTCTGAAAGACCCTTTTCGGCCTCGGCTAGCCACACCTTACGTGCAGCAGCAGATTCAGCAGCTTCAGTTGCCTTCTTAGTGTTTCCAGATGCAGCGTATTTTGCGGCAGCCTTTTCATAGTTAGCAATCGATTCAGTTAACTGTGCAACCACTTCTTGAGCGCGCTTCTTTGCCGCTGGATCGGTCTTGCGCCAGATTTCAGCTTCGGCTTCCTTGATCGTGGATTCAACCTTCGCCACACGAGCATCAAGTGCTGCGCGCTTATCGCGATGAGTCATGCCGATCTTTTCCCAGGAGCGCAACAATTCATTGAGCGCCTTGCGAGCTTCCTTAACATCAGTGATTGGCAATAGGGCTTCGATTGCTGGAAGCAACTCTTCGCGCTTTGCAAGATTTGCAGCCATTGTCACATCACGCTTTTCTAGGTCAGCGTTCTTGGCGGTAAAGAATTGATCTTGCGCAGCTTTAAATCGTGCCCAAAGCTTTGCATCATCGCTCTTCTTGCCACGACCGGATGCTTTCCACTGATCCATAAGAACCTTGAATCGCTTAGCGGTCGGCACCCATTCGGTAGATGTCGCAAGTTTTTCTGCTTCTTCGACAATCTTCTTCTTGGCATCTGCCACAACTGATTGTGTCGCTTCTAATGAGGCAAAGTGAGTGCGTCGACGCTTATCGAACTTGTTGCGAGAAGATGAGAAACGCTTCCAAAGATCAGCATCGGTTTTCTTCTCTAACCGTGGCGCAGCTTTCCATTCATCAAGTAAAACCTTGAGACGATCGCCAGTTGATTTCCAACTTTCAGACAACGCAAGGCTTTCGGCCTCGGTAACGATTTTTTCTTTCTCAACAAGAATTTGTTCGCGACGAGCTGCTTTAGCTGCAGTTTCTGCAGCTTTCTTAGCTTCATATGCTTCGCGATGTCCTTCAATCAGTGGCTCAATCTGTTCAACCGATGCAGCCAAAGCTTCTAGATCGCCGACTCCGTTTAATTCCTTCACTTGCTCGCGCAGTTTCTTTACCGCTGCATATGCATCCGATGGAACCATGGCTCCACTCTTGATGCGTGCAGCAAGCAGTGCAACTTCAGCTGCAAGAACTTCGAACTTTCGAACAAAGTAAGCTAATGCTTCTTCGGCGCTCTTTCCTGGGTATGAACCCACAGCTTTTTCGCCGTGTGGTGTTCTAACAAAAACAGTTCCATCTTCTGCTACTCGACCAAATGCTGAAGGATCTCCGATTAACGCACTTGCAGCGCTAGCCTGTGGTGGGAAATTCATATCTGTCATGAGTGTGATCCTTTCAGCGCGTTACCTTGTTCAAGGCTCGCTATGTGTGGGTGCGATGCTTAGAAGATTTGGGCCCTCTAAGCGTGGGTCGAGTGTGGATTGGTAGGGCAAAAGGTACCCTGTCTCATGGTGTGAGCGTCAATCGCGCCAAAATTGAGCGTGAATGAGGGGGTGATGGGTTTGCTGATCGACTCATTTGCCGCCCCCATGTATGCCACCAATTGCTGGGTCTTGGCAAGTGAGCCAGGCAGTGAATGCGTCGTCATAGATCCAGGTATGCCGGATGTAAGTGCTGCCTTAGATGAAATTCTCAAGCGTCACAACTTAAAACCGGTTGCAGTTATTGCAACTCATGGACATTTGGATCACACCTTTTCAATCCAGCCAATCGCCGATGGTTACAACATTCCTACCTATATCCATAGCGAAGATCGCGCTTATTTATCTGCACCTGAAAAATTGCTAAGTGCTGAGTTCGCGGCAACCGTATCGGAGATGGATTTTGTTGATCCTGCCCAAGTTCTTGAGCTTCGCAATAATGATGTTATTGATTTAGTAGGACTTTCTTTTCGAGCTATTCATGCTCCCGGACACACTCGTGGATCATTGATGTTTGAAGTTTCTGATCAGGTATTGGTCAGCGGGGATGTCCTATTTGCTGGTTCGATAGGACGTACAGATTTACCAACAGGATCGGCCAAGGAGATGGAAGAGACATTGCGTAAAAAAGTTGTTCCGCTAGCTGATCATCTTGAGGTTTTGCCGGGTCATGGCCCGAGATCCTCGATGGCACATGAGAAGAAGACGAATCCATACCTCAAAAGTCTGGTGGGAAGATACTGATGGCTCAGCAAAAGATTTCAGCACCTAAAGGTGTCAGTGAATACACGCCACCGCGTTCTAGCTCTTTCGAATTTGTTCGTGAATCGTTGATCGCCCCTGCCCGCAACGCTGGATATCAATTAATTGAACTTCCTGTTTTTGAAGATACCGATTTGTTTAAGCGCGGAGTCGGGGAATCTACAGATGTTGTTTCTAAAGAGATGTACACATTTGAAGATCGTGGCGGCCGTTCAATCACCTTGCGCCCAGAAGGAACTGCAGGTGTTATGCGTTCAGTTATCGAACATGGTTTAGATCGAGGACAACTGCCGGTTAAAGTTTGGTACTCAGGTCAGTTCTTTAGAGCAGAACGTCCGCAGGCCGGTCGTTACCGCCAGTTCTATCAAGTTGGAATAGAAGCGATTGGTTTAGATGACCCAGCAATTGATGCAGAAGTAATTGCGATTGCAGATGCTGGTTTTAAGGCGCTTGGTTTAACGCAGTACCGACTCGAAATCACCTCGTTAGGTGATGCTCAATCAAGAGCAGCACACAGGGTTGATCTACTCAAGTTCATAGCAACTCTTGATTTAGATGAAGCGACGGCGCAACGGGCAGCAATAAATCCGCTTCGACTTTTTGATGACAAGCGTGAGGAAATGAAAAAGGCCATGGCCGATGCACCTTTGTTAATCAATTACCTCAGCGATTCTTCGCGGGCACATTTTGATCAAGTAATTGGATATTTGGATGCCTTGAAAGTTTCTTACACTCTCAATCCGCGAATGGTTCGAGGTTTGGATTACTACACGGGTACGACCTTTGAATTTGTTCACGAATTACTGGGCGCGCAATCTGGAATCGGTGGAGGCGGTCGCTATGACGGTCTTATGGAGCAATTAGGCGGTCAATCACTTTCGGGTATTGGTTTTGGTTTAGGCGTAGACCGCGCTTTGTTGGCCGCAGAGGCAGAAGGTGTTATTGGAGATGATGCCTTTGTTTCAGATCTATTCATCATTCCGCTTGGAGAAAACGCGAAAACCCATGCATTAACAATTGCAGCGTCTTTGCGTGCCAACGGCAAGAAAGTTGAAATTGCATTTGGAGACCGAGCCCTGAAGGGTGCAATGAAAGGGGCTGACAAGAGTGGGGCAATGCACGTTGTTGTCCTCGGAGATGCCGAGATTTCTAGCGGAACCGCGCTCTTGAAAGAGATGAAATCTGGCGTCGAAACCTCAGTTAAGATTGACTCATTGTTCGAAGCTCTCGAAAAGTAGAATTAGGAAGCAAAATGTTGCGTTCACATGAAGCTGGGTCATTGCGTAAATCCAACGCAGGACAGACCGTCACTCTGGCGGGCTGGGTTTCGCGCCGCCGCGATCATGGTGGAGTTGCCTTCATTGATTTACGTGATGCATCAGGGTCGGTACAAGTAGTAATCCGTGATGAAAAAGTAGCTGGTTCACTGCGCGCTGAATGGTGCTTATTGATCACCGGCGAAGTTGTTGCTCGTCCAGCGGGCAATGAAAATTCAAATATTCCAACTGGTGAAATCGAAGTAATGGGTGACACAGTAGTAGTGCTTTCAGAGGCCGCACCGCTTCCTTTTCCAGTTGATAGCGGCGATGACACCGACATTAATGAAGAAGTGCGTTTGCGCTATCGCTATCTAGATTTGCGACGTGAAAAGCCTGCACAGAATTTGCGACTTCGCTCTAAAGTCACCTCGACGATTCGTCGCGTGATGGAGGATGAAAAGTTTCTGGAAATCGAAACACCGTATTTGACTCGTTCTACACCCGAAGGTGCTCGTGACTTCTTAGTTCCAGTTCGCCTGCAACCAGGATCGTGGTACGCGCTTCCACAATCACCACAGCTTTTCAAGCAATTATTAATGGTTGCGGGAATGGAAAAGTATTACCAAATAGCACGTTGCTTCCGTGATGAGGATTTCCGCGCAGATCGTCAACCTGAGTTCACCCAATTAGATATTGAAATGTCGTTTATTGATCAAGAAGACATCTTGGCAGTTGCTGAAAAAATTGTTGCTCGAGTCTGGAAAGAAGCGGTCAATTACGACATTCCACTTCCGCTCAAGCGAATGACATATGCAGACGCGATGTCAGACTATGGGTCAGACAAACCAGATCTTCGTTTTGGAAACAAACTGGTAGATCTCACCGATTTTTTCGCAGCGACACCATTTAGAGTTTTCCAAGCACCGTACGTAGGCGCAGTGGTTATGCCCGGTGGGGCATCATCGGCTCGCCGCGAACTTGATGCTTGGCAGGATTGGGCCAAGGCACGCGGGGCTAAAGGTCTTGCGTACATTCTTGTTAATGAGGATGGAACTCTTGGCGGTCCGGTTTCAAAGAACATTTCCGAGCAGGAAACTGCCGGAATCGTTGCGGCATCTGGTGCACAACTAGGTGATGCGATCTTTTTTGCCGCAGGGGAGCGCTCGGCATCACTGAATCTTTTGGGTGCAGTTCGTTTAGAAATCGGTAAGCGTTGCAACTTGATTCCTGATGGTCAATGGGAATTTTTGTGGGTTGTGGATGCTCCAATGTTTGAGCCAACAGATAATGGTGGTTGGACTGCGGTTCATCATCCTTTCACTGGACCAAAACCAGAGTTTGCTTCAACGTTCAAATCAGATCCTGCATCTGCGTTGGCTTACGCCTATGACATCGTCCTTAATGGAACTGAATTAGGTGGTGGATCAATTCGTATCCATGATCGCAATATTCAAAAAGATGTTTTCTCTGTGATTGGCCTTAGCGATGAGGAAGCAGCTAGCAAGTTTGGTTTCTTGTTAGAAGCATTCAATTACGGACCGCCTCCACATGGTGGAATCGCTTTAGGTCTAGATCGTGTGTGTGCTTTGCTCACCGGCTCTGATTCAATTAGAGAAGTCATCGCCTTTCCAAAGACTGCAAGTGGCGGCGATCCATTAACGGGTGCACCAACTCCAATTACCCCTGCTCAGCGAAAAGAGAGCGGAATTGATTGGGTGCCACAAGCTAAAAACCCGCAGGGCAGTTAAGGGTTCAGGTAGGCTAACAACATGGGTCCAGGTGGAATTGCAACAATAATCGCGGCTTCTTCGCTAGCTGTTATCGCGATAGCCATTGCTTATGTGGTTATTCGAGTTGGTCGTTTGGTCGATGAAGCTAAGGCATCGCTTAAGGTGTTAACCGATGAGACCGCTCCGTTGATTGATGAAATCAACACGACGGTAACTTTGGTTAATGGTCCGCTGCATAGCATCAATCGTGTCAGCAAGAACATTGAAGAAATGAGTGACAAAGTTTCAGAAGCTACACAAAGTTTTATTAACAAGAATGGTTCTGCAGTAAAGGTTGCAGGCGCTCTTCTTTCAGCGGCTCAGTTGAACAAGGATCGCTCAAAGAAAAAGAAGAAGGCTGAGTGATCCTAACTAGTGGAATCCGCCGAGATCCGTTCGCGCTGGCTGCGCTTCTTTGAATCAGACAACCGTCAAGGGTTAACCCATACTGTTGTTCCGTCCGCATCACTGATTGCCGATGATCCAAATCTTCTGCTTGTTAATGCTGGAATGGTTCCGTTCAAGCCTTACTTTTTAGGTGAAGTAACGCCGCCATACAAGCGAGCGACCTCAGTTCAAAAATGTGTTCGCACCTTGGACATTGATGAAGTCGGAAAAACAACGCGCCATGCATCATTTTTCCAAATGTGCGGCAATTTTTCCTTTGGCGATTACTTTAAAGAGGGAGCGATTGCCCTTGCTTGGGAACTTTTAACCAGACCAATCGCAGATGGTGGTTATGGCTTTCCTGAAGAAAAGCTTTGGGTCACCGTTTATCTAGATGATGACGAAGCTGCTGATATCTGGCATAAGAAAATTGGCGTGCCAAAGGAACGTATTCAACGCCGCGATATGGCGGATAATTTTTGGTCAATGGGTGTTCCTGGACCTTGCGGTCCATGTTCGGAAATCTATTACGACCGTGGTCCTGCTTATGGAGTTGAAGGTGGGCCAATTGCCGACGAAAACCGTTACCTGGAAGTGTGGAATCTGGTTTTCATGCAGAATGAACGTGGCGCAGGTGGCGGAAAAGATGGTTACCCAATTCTTGGTGAACTTCCAGCAAAAAGTATTGATACTGGCTTAGGTCTTGAACGCACCGCAGCACTATTGCAGGGCGTCGAAAACATTTATGAAATTGATACCACGATCCAAATCCTCAACCGAGCTTCGGAGTTAACTGGAGTTAAGTACGGTACATCTGAGAAATCAGATGTCTCACTTCGTGTTATTGCAGACCATGCACGAACATCGGCCATGTTGATCGGTGACGGAGTTACGCCCGGCAATGAAGGCCGCGGATACGTCTTGCGCCGGATGATGCGACGCACGATTCGCAATATGCGCCTTTTGGGTTCTATGGATCCGGTTATGTCCGAACTAACGGTTGCTGCGATCGGTGCAATGGGTCCCCAGTACCCAGAACTTGTTTCAGATAAGAATCGTATTTTGGCGGTAAGTGCATCTGAAGAGGAAAGTTTCTTGCAAACTCTAAAGAGCGGTACGCAGATTTTTGATTTGTCATCTGCAGCGCTTAAGAAGAGCAAGAGTTCGGTCTTACCTGGTGAAGATGTTTTCAAACTTCACGATACATATGGATTCCCGTTTGATTTAACTCTAGAAATGGCTAGAGAAGAAGGTTTAAGCGTTGACGAAGATGGGTTCCGTCGTTTAATGAAGGAACAAAAGGATCGCGCTAAGGCTGATGCTAAGTCAAAGAAATCTGGTCACACGGATGTCTCGGTGTATCGATCTATTGCAGATAAGAATGGAAAAACAGAGTTCCTTGGTTACACGCAGGTAAGTTCTGAAGCTAAATTAACTGGAGTATTGGTTGATGGTGTTGGCGTAGCGTCGGCAACAGAAGGTGATGATGTAGAAATTATCTTGAACCGAACACCTTTCTATGCCGAGGGTGGTGGTCAGCTAGCTGACGGCGGCCGAATCACTTTTGCATCGGGCGCAGTTATTGAAATTGATGATGTTCAATCACCAGTGCCGGGAGTATCGGTGCACCGTGGTCGAGTAATCAATGGAACAGTAGAAGTCGGAGCCGATGCTCTGGCGGAAATCGATTCCGAAAGACGCGCGGCAATTTCTAGAGCCCATACTGCAACGCATATGGTTCATAAAGCATTTAGAGAAGTGCTGGGCGAAACAGCGACTCAAGCAGGTTCTGAAAATGCACCTGGTCGATTCCGTTTTGATTTCCCGGCAACTGGCGCGGTTTCGGCCTCAATTTTAAGCGATGTGGAATCACGCGTTAACACTTTGTTGCTAGAGAACTTAGAGGTAACAGCAGAAAGTATGTCCCAGGCCAAAGCCAAGGAAATTGGTGCGATGGCACTTTTTGGCGAAAAGTATGGTGACGTCGTTCGTGTTGTTAGCGTCGGAGACTGGGCCCGCGAACTCTGTGGTGGCACGCATGTTTCGCGCTCTGGTCAATTAGGTGTTGTAAAGCTTTTAGGTGAGTCATCTATTGGCGCTGGCGTTCGACGCGTTGAAGCACTTGTAGGAATCGATGCCTACAAGTTCCTAGCTCGTGAACACATTCTGCTCAATTCGCTGACTGAATTGATTAAAGGATCAAGAACTGAAGAGTTACCAGAACGTATTTCAGATATGTTGAACAAGATGAAGGAAATCGAAAAAGAGCTGGCCTCAGTTCGTTCTGCTCAGGCGCTTTCACAAGTTGGTGATCTTGCTAAGTCAGCAACAACAATAAACGGCCACACCTTCATCGGCTCTGTAATGACTGACGGGGTGTCAGGCGATGATCTTCGTAAGATTGCAATAGACCTTAGGTCGCAAAACTCAGATAGCGTTGTTGCGTTACTCAGCAACAACGATGGAAAACCCGTTCTTGTCGTTGCCGTTAGTGATCAAGCACGGGCAGCGGGCGTGAAGGCTGGGGCTCTAGTAAAAATTGGCTCGACCGTTCTAGGTGGTGGCGGTGGAGGTAAAGATGATTTTGCTCAGGGTGGAGGCACCGATGCATCAAAATCATTGGATGCAATTGCCGCGATCTCTCAATCACTTATTGGTTAGTTGATGCAACGAGGACGTCGAATCGCCTTTGATTATGGTGATGTCCGCATTGGGGTTGCAACTAGTGATGCTGATTCCATTATTTGCTCGCCGTTGACAACTCTCAAGGCAACCGACAAAAACTTAAACAAGAGTATTTCTCAGATTTTCGAAGAAATTTTGCCAGTTCAAATTTTTGTCGGACGTCCTGCATTATTAAGTGGCCAGGATGGTCTTGCTACCGAAAAGGCGATGCAATTCGCCGATCTTTTACGGGGAATTACCGATGTTGAAGTTTTAATGATTGATGAGCGTTTATCCACCGTAAGTGCAGCCAGAAACTTACGAGAATCCGGCAAAAATGCGAAGGATTCGAAGGCATCCATTGATATGGCCGCAGCGGTCTCAATTCTTGAGTTTGCGCTAGATCTCGAGAAGAGAAAATGATGCGCTCAGTAAAAAGAGTCGTGGCTGCCGGTTTAGTTATTTTCCTCTTTACTTTCTCCCTGTTTCTGGTGCGTTCTCAATCTGCCAGTACGCCAGATTTTGATGCAGTTGAATCGGTTCAAGGTATGCCGGAAGTTGTTATTGAGATTCCACAAGGGGCTACAGGCTCAGAGATTGCTTCGATTCTTTTCAAAGCCGGAGTAACAAAGTCTTCGGAAGCCTACTTTCGTGTTGCGGTAGGGGATTCGCGTTCTGAGAAAGTAGCACCTGGAAGTCACCGCTTAACTCTAGGAATTTCTGCACGTCAGGCACTAGAACAGCTTCTAGATCCTGATCGAATTCCAAATTTAATCAAAGTCGCTGAGGGGGCTTGGAAGAGTGAAGTTCAACAGGCTTTTGTCGAGTACGGTTTCAGCAAATCGCAGGTCAACAAAGCATTCTCTTCGCTCAAACTTCCTAAGGGCTTTACAAATAGTGAAGGTTTGATTTTTCCAGCTCAATATTCTTTCCCTGAAGGAACATCTGCCGAAATGGCCGCACAGGCCATGATTGATCGATTTAGTGCTGATTCTTACGGTCGTAAATTGCTTCAAGGAAATAAAGAATTTTCGGCACAACAGTTGTTGACCATTGCATCTATTGTTCAAGCTGAAAGCACCAATGAAGACTTTGCCAAGGTTGCGAGAGTGATTTACAACCGTCTAAAAATCGGAATGCCACTTCAAATGGATTCAACTGTCCATTTCATCATGCAAGCTCGCGGTGACATTTTCCTGAGCAAAAAATCTACGATGGTGAACTCGGCTTACAACACGTATAGAAAGTTTGGATTGCCGCCGGGACCAATCTGTAGCCCTGGAAGCGATGCGATGAAAGCGACCCTTGAACCTATCGAGGGAAATTGGCTTTACTTCATCACCGTCGCCCCTGGCGACACTAGATTCACTTCAGATTTTGATCAGTTCAATACCTGGAAGCTGGAATATACGAAGAATCGAAAGGCTGGTGTTTTCAAGTGATCAATGCAGCGGTTCTTGGTTCACCGATTACTCATTCATTGAGTCCGCTTCTTCATTCATTGGCCTACGAATATCTTGGTGTCCAAGCTCGATATGAAGCGGTCGAAGTTAAGTCTGGACAGTTTCAAGATTTTCTTAGCAAAACAGACAAGAATGCGCTGTCGCTAACGATGCCTTTGAAGGAAGAAGCGCTTTCTGTTTCGCATGTGATATCTGACATTGCACAGCGAATTACATCTGGCAATACTTTGTTACTAACTGATGGTGTTTGGAGCCTTACCAGTACCGACGTTGTTGGTTTTGATTTTTCACTCGATATGCACGGTGTTAAAGAAATCGAAACCGTGGTCATCATCGGAGCAGGAGCTACTGCCCGCGCAGCCGTTGCCTCAGTATCAAAAATTGCGAAATCGGTTTTGGTGGTGAGTCGAAACCCCGATCGAATAAATGCAATGAATCAAGCAAGCTGGGCCGATGTCACTTACTTGCCCTGGGAGCTAACAGAACAAATCAACATTGCGGATTTGGTCATCAATACGACGCCACAGAATGCTGCAGATTATTTTGTTAGAAATGTAAAAAACCCGCGTGGTGCATTCTTTGAAGTTTTGTACAACCCTTGGCCAACCGCCCTTTCGAAGGTCTGGGCACAATCGGAAAATCTGGTGATCGACGGGTTAGATCTTTTGATCCATCAAGGTATTTCTCAAGTTGAAATATTCGCTGGAGTTGCCGTAGATAGGCAAGAACTTTATGCACTCATGCGTAAAGCGGCTCTAACAAAGCTGGTTTAATCCACAGCGGGTTTTGATTTCTTGTGACATTACTACAGTGGCTACATGTGGCTGCCCTTCTTTTTATTCGCGCTTCCAATCTCATTGGCCGATGTCAGATCTTTTATCATTCCAAATGTTTACATCTTTTGGCTTAGTGTTCTGTGTTGTCCGTATATTTTGGTCAATGGCCTAGGTCGAATTACGGTTCTGATCTTTGCCTTCACACTTCTGGTTCTTCTTTATTTAGTCGGGTTGGGTATGGGCGATGTAAAACTTATTGCAATCATTGTGGTATATCTCAATTCCAGAATGCAGACCAATTTGATTGAATTAGCGGTTTCAATTCTCTTATGCGCAGGTTGCTATATATTCCTAAATACCCTGCGTAATCGTAAAATACCGAGCAAAGTCCCGTTGGCACCCAGCATCTTTGTGGGTCTGGCACTTTATTTGGCGACAAGTTAGCCCTCTGATCTGTCACAATATGAACATGCGTTGGTTAACTGCGGGTGAATCACATGGTCAAGCACTCAGTGCAATTGTCGAAGGTATTCCGGCATCTGTTTCAGTAACTACAGCCGATATTGATTACCATTTGCAGCGTCGACGCCTAGGAGTTGGACGCGGTGCGCGGCAGAATTTTGAGGCCGATAAAGTCACAATTCTTGGCGGTGTGCGTCTTGGTCTTACTCAGGGTGGTCCAATTGCAATTCAGGTTGGAAATTCTGAATGGCCGAAGTGGGAAAAGGTTATGTCAGCCGATCCCGTTCCAGAAGATGAAATCAAAGATCTAGCCCGCAATGCACCATTGACCAGACCACGTCCAGGTCACGCTGATCTTGTCGGGATGCAGAAATATAACTTTGATGATGCCCGGCCGATTTTAGAAAGAGCTAGCGCACGCGAAACTGCCGCTCGAGTTGCTTTGGGCGCTGTTGCACGAAACTTCTTGGAACAAAGCGTTGGAATAACTATCTTGAGCCATGTTCTGTCTATCGGGTCGGTACGTGTTCCGGATGATACGAAATTACCTAGTGCCACAGATATGAAACTGATTGATGAAGATCCGGTTCGTTGCGCGGATGCGCAATCAAGTCAAGCAATGATTGCCGAGATTGAAAAAGCACATCGCGATGGCGATACATTGGGCGGTGTTGTAGAAGTTTTGGCATTTAACATGCCACCAGGATTGGGATCGCATGTTCATTGGGATCGACGTCTTGATTCCAAATTAGCTGGTGCGGTCATGGGCATTCAGGCGATCAAAGGTGTTGAAATTGGAGATGGTTTCTTAACTGCAACTCGTCGTGGTTCGGTTGCACATGATGAAATAGAAAAGAATTCCAATGGCGCAATCGTTCGTCGTACCGACAGAGCTGGTGGTACCGAAGGCGGGATGTCCAATGGCGAGATTCTTCGAGTAAGAGCGGCGATGAAGCCAATTTCAACAGTTCCCAAGGCGTTAGACACAATCGATGTATCAACTGGCGAAGCAGCAAAAGCAATTAATCAGCGCTCTGATGTTTGCGCAGTACCTGCAGCGGGCGTTGTAGCAGAAGCCATGGTTGCACTTGTTCTTGCCGAAGCAGTTCTTGAAAAATTTGGTGGAGATTCGGTAACTGAGACTCGTCGCAATTTTGAGTCATACATGTCGAGTTTAAATTTTAAGTAATCAGCAATGAGTCGGATACTTTTGATTGGCCCACCTGGAGCAGGCAAAAGCACGGTCGGTGCTGCCTTAGCTTTGGAACTCGGCATTGATTTTATAGACACCGATCAGTTGATTGAAAAGGAAAGCGGAAAGACAATTACTGACATTTTTGTTGTCGATGGCGAGCCACATTTCCGAGCACTTGAAGTAGAGGCACTGAAAAAGGTGTTAACTTTTGAAAACAGTGTGATCAGTCTTGGAGGAGGGGCTCCAATTTCTGAAGAGGCACAAAAAGTAATTAAAAATTCGGAGTCGCACACGGTGTTCTTAGATGTCTCTTTGGCAACAGCCGCGCCGCGGGTAGGCTTTAATCGAGACCGCCCATTGCTCTTGGGAAATCCTCGCGCGCAATGGCAAGCGTTAAGCGATAAACGTCGTCCAATTTACGAGATGCTAGCCAATGACTGCATTAAGGTTGATGACATGGACGTCAGTCAAGTTGTAGCTCACATTAAAAAGAGTCTTTCATGAAGACTGTTTCAGTCAAGGCTGAGCGCGATTACACTGTTTCAATTGGCGGTGATTGGATTTCAGCACTGACACCGATGATCCAATCGAGAACTCGCGTTGCTGTGATTGTGTCTTCAACTTTTTCGCCAGATTTATCACCTTTACAAACACTTGACTGCGAACTGCATGTTTTCACCGTCGCAGATGGTGAAGAGGCAAAGAATCCAGCGACATTACTTTCGCTTTGGAATTGGCTTGGCGCAGCTGGTTTTACCCGCTCAGATTTACTTGTCGGTATCGGCGGGGGAGCAATGACCGATTTAACAGGCTTTGCGGCGGCCACGTGGTTGCGTGGAATCGATTGGATTGCGGTTCCTACTTCGCTGGCTGGGATGGTCGATGCTTCCGTTGGAGGAAAAACTGGCATCAACTCCGATTATGGTAAAAACTTAATTGGTTCATTCCACTCTCCAATTTCAGTGATCATTGATGTCGCTTTTTTGACAACACTTTCTGCTCGAGACATCTCGGCAGGTATGGCTGAAGTAATTAAGTGTGGTTTCATTTCAGACCCGCAGATTCTAGAAATCGCTGGCAGGTGTAACGCGCAAAATTTATTGTCTAATCAGGATCTATTGATAGATCTGATTTATCGGGCTGTCGCCGTGAAAGCATCGGTAGTCTCTGTTGATTTCAAGGAAAGTTTTGCACGTGAGGCTTTGAATTATGGGCATACCTTGGGCCATGCAATCGAGATACATGCCAAGTACCAATTGCGACACGGTGAAGCAGTAGCTGTGGGAATGGTTTTTGTCGCAGAACTAGCAGCCGCGCGCGGTTTGGTAGATAAGCAAACTGTTGCCCTACATCGGGACTTGCTGACTAGATACGATTTGCCAATAACTTTTGAACGAAATGCGTGGTCCAAGTTGGCTCCATTGCTAGCTCTTGATAAAAAAGCTCGAGGAAAAACCATTCGATTTGTTGTTTTGAACGCAATTGGCTCAACGGTACGCCTAGAAGATGTATCTTCCGCCGAACTTGATGCGGCTTATGAGATGATTGCTTCATGAAGATCTTGGTAATTAACGGACCTAATTTGTCTCGTTTAGATATTCGAGATTCTTCAATTTATGGGGACCTTAATTATTCCGAGCTCAAGAGTATGATCGAGATCGCAGCTACTAAGCATGGTTTCCAAGCTGATGTTCGACAAAGTGATGATGAAGCGACAATTATCGGCTGGCTACATGAGGCTGCTGACAACAACACCCCTGTGATTCTCAATCCTGCAGCCTTTACTCATTATTCCTATGCGATCCGGGATGCTGCAGAATTAGTTAAAGCACCACTTATCGAAGTCCATTTATCTAACCCGTTAAGCAGGGAAGAGTTCCGCCATACTTCAGTGATTTCTGGAGTAGCAAACGGAACAATCGGTGGTTTCGGTCCAAATTCTTATGTTTTGGCCATCATCGCGCTAGCAAATCTCGTTTCGAAGTAACAAAGCACACCCGTGGAACGGGTATCCTTGGGTCTTCGTAAAATTAACACAATCGATATAGAGCGGGTGGATTAGCTGTGGCAACAACAAATGATTTGAAAAACGGAATGACCCTGGATATTGAAGGACAGTTGTGGACGGTAGTTGAGTTCCAGCATGTGAAGCCAGGCAAGGGTCCGGCATTTGTGCGCACAAAGCTAAAGTCAGTCCTTAGCGGAAAAGTTGTCGACAAGACATATAACGCAGGCGTAAAGGTTGATGTAGCGATTCTTGAAAAGCGCGAGATGCAGTACCTCTACAAAGAGGGCGATGATTTTGTGTTTATGGATACAAAGACTTATGACCAAATGACGATTAGCGCTGCGACCGTAGGTGATGCGGCAAATTACATGTTGGAAAACACCGAAGCAATTGTTGCAGTAAATGAAGGCAACCCTTTGTACATCGAACTTGCTGCTTCAGTTCCATTGAAAATTACCTACACCGAACCAGGCATTCAAGGCGATCGATCATCAGGTGGTACTAAGCCAGCAACAGTTGAAACTGGAATCGAAATTCAAGTTCCATTGTTCATCAAGCAAGACGAAGTTGTTATGGTTGATACACGTGATGGGTCTTATCAGGGTCGCGCTAGCTAGTGTCAGCTCGTAGCAAGGCGCGAAAACAAGCGCTGGATCTTTTGTATGAAAGCGATATCCGTGGGACAGATCTGCTTGCTACCTTGCAATCCCGAGATATTGTTGAAGAAGGTCCGGATGCACGCCCGATCCGTGATTACACAAAAGAACTTGTCAATGGTGTTGCAGACAATCGCCGCAAAATAGATGAATTAATCACCACGTATGCCCAAGGTTGGGATATGGATCGCTTGCCGGCTGTTGACCGAAACATCCTGCGACTAGGAATTTATGAAATTTTATGGGCTAACAATGTTCCAATCAGTGTCGCAATTGATGAATCATTGGTACTTGCAAAAGAGCTTTCAAGTGATGAGTCATCAAAGTACATCCACGGAGTCTTAGGCCGTATTGCGAGTATAAAAGACACTATTTCAATTTAGCCAAGGCAAAGCTGTCGAGGAAATTGTTTGTTTGTTCATCAGAATAATTAGCGAAAATTTTCAGTAAATCAATATCGCTACCGCGTAGTGAAATAACCTGACCATTCCAATCATGACGCAGATGGGCTATTCGTTGGATGATTTTCAGCGCAGCATCGTTAGAATCATCAGGATTATTGGCAAGCTTGTTCACATCGATAATGACCCGGCCAGACCTGATTCCCTTTTCTGTCGGAGACATAAGTTCACTCACTGGTACTTGGTAGAGCTGGGCTATTTCAAGAAGTTTTTCTGCACTTATTGATCTGTCGCCTCGCTCATAAGAACCCAGGGCGATGGCCGAAATTGTTCCTTTGCTGAGTATCGAAACCTGACTCAGGGTTAACCCCTTGGAGATTCTGACCTTGCGTAACTGGGACTGAAGCTGGGACAACTGGTTTTCTATGTTCATGTGGGCAGGGTATTCACGCCCGACTCGAACGTTTTCGGATATCCACAGCCAAGGCTTATCGGTGCTAGTATCTCGCCTGCATCCTTTAACGACCCATCCAGAGAGGTGGGAAAGGAGATTCAAATGAGCGTAGCCCTGTCCGCACCTGACATTAAACGTGCGTTGACCCGCATTTCACACGAAATCCTGGAAAAGAATCAAGGTTCTCAATCCATTGTTCTGTTGGGTATTCCGACCCGCGGTGCACACCTTGCACAACGCATAGCCTCCATTATTTCTGAAATAGAAGGCTCAGAAGTTCCCTGTGGAACCCTAGATATAACTTTGTTTCGAGATGACTTGCGCCTTCGCGCACCTAAGGCAATCATGCCAACCAAGATTCCTACCTGTGGGATCGAAGGCAAAGATTTGATCCTTGTTGATGATGTTCTCTTTTCTGGACGAACTATTCGCGCGGCGTTAGATGCTTTAGGAGAAATTGGCCGTCCCCGTACAGTTCAATTAGCTGCCTTAGTAGACAGAGGCCATCGCGAGCTTCCTATAAAGGCGGATTTTGTTGGTAAGAATCTTCCAACATCAAAGAGTCAATCAGTCCGAGTGTTGTTGGGTGAGATCGATGGACGTGACGAAGTGAGCATCGAAGGAGCTGAGCAATAATGCGCCATCTCTTATCAATTGCTGATGTCAGCAAAGCCGAAGCCATTTCGATTCTAGATACGGCTCATGAATTAGCACGTGTTTCCGAAGGCGCGGTCAAGAAACTTCCAACTTTGCGAGGTCGAACCATTGTCAATCTCTTTGCAGAAGATTCGACGCGAACTCGTATTTCTTTTGAAGCAGCAGCCAAGAGACTTTCAGCAGATGTAATCAATTTTTCAGCTAAGGGATCCAGTGTCAGTAAGGGCGAATCACTCAAAGACACAGCGATGACACTTCAAGCTATGGGCGCTGATGCGGTTGTTATCCGACACTCTGCATCGGGTGCGGCGCAGCGTTTAGCTGATTCACAGTGGATGTCCGGAAGCGTTGTTAACGCAGGCGATGGTACCCATGAACATCCAAGTCAGGCGTTACTAGATGCATTTACAATTCGTAAACATTTAAGCTTAGGTAAAACAGATTTAGAAGGAATAAGTGTTGCAATTGTTGGCGACGTTCTACATTCCAGAGTTGCACGTTCAAATGTTTTACTTCTATCAAAACTTGGAGCAAAGGTAACTTTAGTTGCTCCACCAACTTTACTTCCGGTGGGCGTGGAAACCTGGCCATGCACAGTCTCATATGACCTTGACACAGTGGTTCCGTTTGTTGATGTCGTGATGATGTTGCGTGTGCAGCAAGAGCGTATGACTGATTTTTACTTCCCGAATGCGCGTGAATACTCTCGATATTTCGGTCTTAATATCGATCGAATGAAACTCATGAAACCTGGTTCGATCGTTATGCATCCAGGACCAATGAATAGGGGCCTAGAGATTTCAGCTGAAGTGGCAGATAGCGCTCGTTCAGTTATTACGGAACAGGTAACGAACGGAGTCAGCGTCAGAATGGCGATTTTGTACGTCCTTTTAACTGGTGGACCGTTGGAAGCGGGGAGTAACTAAATGAGCACAATCGATCTAGTTATCAAGGGCGGACAGCTTTCCGATGGTAGAAAAGTTGATGTTTGCATTACGGATGAAAAGATTGTGGAGCTCACACCAACATTTACTGGACAAGCTAGCAAAACGCTCACTGTTGACGGGTGCATCATCCTTCCTGGCTTAGTTGATTTACACACTCATCTACGCGAACCAGGCCGCGAAGATGCCGAGACGGTTTTAAGTGGTAGTCGCGCCGGTGCGAAAGGCGGATTTACTGCCTTATCAGCCATGGCCAATACATCACCAGTTGCAGATACCGCCGGCGTTGTTGAGCAGGTCTACCGATTGGGACAAGAAGCGGGATTGCTGGATGTATTTCCGATCGGTGCAGTAACTCAAGGATTGAAAGGACAAACGCTGTCCGAAATTGGAGCGATGGCAGATTCGGTTGCTCAGGTAAGAGTTTTTAGTGATGACGGTCATTGTGTATCAGATCCACTTGTCATGCGCAGAGCTTTGGAATACATCAAGAAATTTGGGGGAGTTATTGCTCAACATGCACAAGATCCCCGAATGACTGTTGGTTCTCAGATGAATGAAGGAGCAGTGTCTTCCCGTCTTGGTTTGAAGGGCTGGCCTGCAGTTGCAGAAGAGGCAATAATCGCGCGCGATGTTCTACTTGCTGATCATGTTCAATCAAGGTTGCATATTTGCCATTTAACAACTGCCGGTGGAGTTGAAATAATTCGCTGGGCTAAAGCCCGAGGCATAAATGTAACGGCCGAAGTTACGCCGCATCATCTCTTACTTACCGATGATTTAGCGTCTTCGTATGATCCAGTCTATAAAGTCAATCCACCGCTTAGAACGCAAGCAGATGTGCACGCTCTGCGCGAAGCTTTAGCCGATGGAACTATCGATATTGTCGCAACAGATCACGCACCACACCCATTGGAAGATAAAGAATGCGAGTGGCAGGAAGCGGCTTTTGGAATGCTGGGATTAGAAACAGCTCTTTCTATTGTTCAAAAGACAATGGTGGATACATCATTAATGAGTTGGGATCTTGTAGCAGAGCGAATGAGTCACGCCCCTGCACGAATAGGTGGATATCTTCAGCAAGGTCAAAAAATTGCGGTCGGAAGCGTTGCAAACTTAACTGTGATAAATCCAACGCAAAGTTGGCGGGTGGATCGGGACCTAGTTCTCTCCAACTCATCAAATACTCCCTACCATGGGCACGAACTACCAGGGGTGGTGATGCACACCTTCTTTAAAGGTAAGCAGACATTGAACAATGGTGCGATGACAGACAAGGAGAACATGTGATGGCTGCTGCATACCTTGTTCTAGATGATGGTCGAATCTTTGAAGGTTCCTCATGGGCTGCAACGGGTAAGACATTTGGAGAAGCGGTTTTCCAAACAGGTATGACTGGATACCAGGAAACCTTGACTGATCCGTCGTATCACAAACAAATCGTCATCATGACCGCTCCACACATCGGCAATACTGGTGTCAATGATTTAGATAATGAATCAGAAAAGATCTGGGTAGCAGGCTTTGTAGTGCGTAATCCTTCATCGCTCACATCTAACTGGCGCGCACAAAATGATCTTGAAGCTGAGCTCATTGAGCAGGGGATTGTTGGAATTCAAGGTGTAGACACACGTGCGATTACAAGACATTTACGCGACCGTGGAGCAATGCGTGTTGGAATTTTTTCTGGCTTAGATCTTTCACGTGAAGAGATGGTTGTAGAAGTTCGAAAGGCCGATCCTATGGCTGGGGCTTTTTTGGTCAAAGATGTATCAACGCCAAAGACATACATTGTCCCGGCTATCGGTGCCAAAAAATTTACTATTGCGGCACTTGATTTGGGTATCAAGGCGGCCACGCCTCGTGCATTGGCCGAGCGTGGGGTCGAAGTTCATGTGATGCCTTTTGATTCAACGGCCGAGCAAATTACCGCGATCAAACCGGATGGTGTTTTTCTGTCAAATGGCCCAGGAGATCCTTCAACCATGACCGATGTTGTTGAAGTTGTTCGAGAACTATTGCTCTCTGAGATTCCGATTTTTGGAATTTGTTTTGGCCACCAAATTTTGGGTCGTGCTCTCGGTTTTGAAACTTACAAGTTGCAGTTTGGCCACCGAGGAATCAACCAACCAGTTATGGATAAAAATACTGGCAAGGTTGAAATCACTGCACATAATCATGGCTTTGCCGTCAAAGCACCAACGGATTCTGAGTTTTCAACGGTATTTGGACGCGGTGAAGTTACACATACTTGTTTAAATGATGGCGTGGTAGAAGGTTTAGCCCTGCTAGATCGCCCGGCGTTTTCTGTGCAGTATCACCCAGAAGCAGCAGCGGGTCCGCATGATGCTTCCTATCTTTTTGACCGCTTCGTGGATCTGATGTCAAAGAAGGTGGTCGCTTAATGCCTCTAGATACTTCGATCAAAAGCGTTTTAGTAATTGGTAGTGGACCAATCGTGATTGGTCAGGCATGCGAATTTGATTACTCAGGAACACAAGCATGTCGAGTCCTTCGCGCCGAAGGAATTAGAGTGATTCTGGTTAATTCCAACCCAGCAACGATTATGACTGACCCAGAGTTTGCTGACGCCACTTACGTAGAGCCAATTACCCCCGAAATTATTGAACGAATCATCGCTCACGAAAAGCCAGATGCCGTGTTAGCTACATTAGGTGGTCAGACTGCACTTAATGCGGCGATCGGTTTGTATCAACGTGGAACTTTGGCAAAGTACGGAGTTCGATTGATCGGGGCAGATGTTGACGCGATCAATCGCGGAGAAAATCGCGAACTGTTTAGAGCGATTGTTGAAAAAGTGGGCGGCGAATCTGCAAAATCTCGGATTTGTCACACTATGGAAGAAATTCTGCAGGCTGTTGTCGAACTCAATTACCCGGTAGTTGTGCGTCCTTCATTCACCATGGGTGGATTGGGCTCGGGTATCGCCTTTGATGAGGCAGAACTCCGTCAGATTGCTGGGGCGGGTTTACGCCATAGTCCGACATCTGAGGTTTTGCTTGAAGAGTCAATAATCGGTTGGAAAGAGTATGAACTCGAAGTAATGCGCGACAACAAAGACAACGTAGTTATTGTCTGTTCGATCGAGAACCTAGATCCAATGGGTGTGCATACTGGTGATTCCATTACGGTTGCCCCAGCAATGACTTTGACAGATGTTGAGTATCAAAAACTTCGTGATCTATCGATGAACATCATTCGTGAAGTTGGCGTTGATACCGGTGGTTGTAACATCCAATTCGCGGTTAATCCGAAAAATGGACGCATTATTGTCATTGAAATGAACCCGAGAGTATCCAGATCAAGTGCACTTGCCTCAAAAGCAACTGGATTTCCGATCGCAAAGATTGCAACAAAGTTAGCTATCGGTTACACATTGGATGAAATAACAAATGACATTACCCAAGTAACACCTGCGTCCTTTGAGCCCACTTTAGATTATGTAGTTGTTAAGTTGCCACGGTTTGCTTTCGAAAAATTCGCTGATGCAGATCCTCGACTAACAACGACCATGAAGAGTGTCGGCGAAGCAATGGCTATTGGTCGCTCATTTTCAGAGGCTCTCATGAAAGCGTTGCGTTCCTTGGAACGAAAGGAAGCAATCTTTTCTTGGCCGACTGTAACTCCGGTTGAGCTAGAACAACTCATGCAGTCGATGAAAATCCCAACCGAATACCGGCTGCAGCAAGTTCAGAAGGCTATGTGGGCCGGAGCTTCGATTGAAGATGTTTTCGCTGCCACCAAGATTGATCCTTGGTATTTGCGTCAGATAGAATTAATCAACACTCAAGCTGGGCTCATCGCTCAACCAGGAGAATTGAGTGCTGAAATTCTTCGCACCGCCAAAACTCAGGGGTTTTCAGATTCCCAAATAGCGATATTGCGCGGGGTCAGCGAAGATGAGGTGCGTAAGGCGCGCCATCATCTTGGGATTAGGCCTGTATACAAAACAGTGGATACATGTGCTGCCGAATTCGAAGCTTTTACTCCTTATCACTATTCAAGCTATGAAGAAGAAACCGAAGTTCGTCCCAGAACAACCCCTGCTGTAATTATTCTGGGAAGTGGACCCAACCGAATCGGTCAAGGTATTGAATTTGATTACTCCTGTGTACATGCATCATTTACTTTGCGTGAAGCAGGCTATGAAACAATCATGATTAATTGCAATCCTGAAACGGTTTCTACAGATTACGACACAAGCAATCGTTTATATTTTGAGCCACTTACGCTTGAGGATGTTCTTGAAGTTGTACATGCCGAAACCGCCGCTGGTCCGGTTTTAGGTGTCATTACACAATTAGGTGGTCAGACACCTTTGGGATTGGCTGCGGGGCTAAAGGCCAACGGAGTAACGATCCTTGGCACATCTCCCGATTCGATCAACTTGGCTGAAGAACGTGGAGCTTTTGGAAACATTCTGGCCCAGCAAGGCTTACGTGCACCGGAATTCGGAATGGCTGCTTCACAACTGGAGGCAACAAAGATCGCACAAGAGATCGGTTATCCGGTACTTGTGCGTCCATCCTTTGTCTTGGGCGGACGCGGTATGGAGATTGTGTATGACGATGCCGCATTGGGTGGTTTCATCACACGTGCAACTGATATCACGCCGGACCATCCGGTCTTAGTCGATCGTTTCCTAGACAACGCAATCGAAATCGATGTGGATGCCCTCTTTGATGGGCATGAGCTCTTCTTAGGCGGAGTCATGGAACACATTGAAGAAGCTGGTATTCACAGTGGTGATAGCGCTTGTGTGCTTCCTTCGATGACTGTTACTGATGAACAACGTGCTGAAATTCGTTTGGCAACTGAAAAGATTGCTCGGGGCGTTGATGTTCGTGGGTTGATCAATATTCAATTCGCGATTGCAGAAAACACTTTGTATGTTCTAGAAGCAAATCCACGCGCATCCCGCACCGTACCGTTTGTAAGTAAAGCAACCGGAGTCCCGCTAGCAAAAGCTGCAGCACGAATCTCGGTCGGTCAGACAATCAAACAACTTCGCACAGAAGGAATTCTTCCCGGGGAAGGTGATGGGCAAGCACGTGGAATTTCCGTCAAGGAAGCGGTACTTCCTTGGAATCGATTCCGCCGAACTGATGGACGCGGCGTAGATGCTGTTCTTGGTCCTGAGATGCGTTCAACGGGTGAAGTTATGGGAATTTCGCCAACCTTTGGCGAAAGTTATGCCAAGAGTCAGATTGCAGCCTTTGGGCCACTGCCAAAATCTGGAACGGTGTTCATCTCTTTAGCCGATAAAGATAAAGCTACTGGTGTTGAGCCAGCCCTAGGCTTTTCTGAACTCGGGTTTCATATACTTGCAACCGATGGGACCGCAGAATTTTTGCGAACCAAGGGCATTGAATGCACGACGGTAAGAAAACATTCAGAAGGCACAGGTAATTTAGGTGAGAAAACAATCGTTGACATCATCAACGCGGGGGAGATTGACCTGGTGATCAATACGCCAGTAGGTCGTGGCACACGGGCAGATGGCTGGGCAATTCGTACCGCCGCTGTTCAGCGCTCGATTCCTTGCATTACGACAACGGCGGGCTTTAGCGCGGCAGTCGATGCGATTACCTTCCTGCAATCAAGTCCATTGAGCATCAAATCCCTTCAGGAATGGCTCGCGTAAATGTCACAGATCAATAAAAATGCTAAGCAAGTGCTTGCACCGATTCTTAGCAATAAGCGAGTTGGTCAGTATCACCAAATCATTATCAGTGTTGGAGATATTGCGGCTCAATGTAAACCAGGAAATTTTGTGGCAATAAGTGTCGGCGGAGATTCATCCCGAATGGTTTTGAGAAGAGCTTTTGCTATTTCTCGTGTTTCGATAAGTTCAACTGTTGGTGGAACTATGGAGTTGATAGTGGCCCCGCATGGGCAAGGAAGTAAGTGGTTGTGCGCCCAGACCGAAGGCGATGTTTTGGATTTAGTTGCGCCCCTTGGAACCGCATTTGGAATCCCTACTGAACCAGTCCCTGTTCTTTTGGTCGGTGGCGGTTATGGTTCTGCGCCGCTTTTTGGACTGGCAGAGATCTTGAATTCGCGCGGCTGTAGGGTCGACATGATTCTTGGCGCTAGTACGGGATCAAAGATTTACGCGCCTATGGAAGGCAAACGTTCTGTTAATTCAATGCGTATCTATACTGAAGATGGATCAATGGGTACGGCTGGTCGCGTCACAGACCCAATCGCAGAAATCATTAAGGATTTAAACGTTGCAGTAATTTATTCATGTGGGCCGATGCCAATGTTGGCAGCTATTACAAAAATTACAAATGAACTAGATGTTGTGCATCAGTGCGCAGTTGAGGAATCGATGGCATGTGGAATCGGTATCTGTATGACGTGCGTACTGCCAGTTGCCAATGATGATGGCTCCGTTTCTATGCTTCGCTCTTGCATCGATGGCCCGGTAATGGACGGCGCGAAAGTTCAATGGCAGCAAGTTGGTTCCCAACTATGACTACTTTAGATTTTTCAACAACTATTGGAAACGCCTGGTTTCCGGCACCAACATTTACAGCAAGTGGTTGTGCTAGTTCCGGACGTGAACTTGCTCAATTTTTTCCCTTGAAGGATATGGGGGGAGTCGTTACAAAATCTGTAATGTCCAAACCTCGTCCAGGTCGCCCTACGCCGCGTATGGCTGAAACTCCCAGCGGAATGCTCAATTCCATTGGTCTGCAAGGTCCCGGAATAGATGCTTTCCTCAGTAAAGATGTTCCATATTTGGTGGAGCAAAAGGCTCGTGTAATTGTTTCAATCGCCGGCGAAACTGTAGAAGAGTATTCAACCCTTGCTCGAAAAATCCGCTCCGTTTCAGGAATCAGTGCCATTGAAGTAAATATTTCATGTCCTAACGTTGAAAACCGAGGCTTGGTTTTTGCGTGTGACCCCGAAGCTTCTCGTAGAGTTATTGATGGAGTTCGCAGAACGATTGGTGGGGAGCTTCCGATAATCGCTAAGTTGTCACCAGATGTGACCGATTTAGTGTCGATAGCAAAAGGCGTCGTCGAAGCTGGCGCCGATGGTCTTGCGCTAATCAATACAGTTCTTGGAATGGTTATCAACCTTGACACTATGCGACCACATTTGGGTGGAAAAACCGGAGGCCTATCAGGTCCTGCTATCCGTCCGATAGCGGTTCGCGCGGTGTATCAAGTACACGCTGCACTGCCAAATACTCCGATTCTCGGAATGGGCGGGGTTGCAACAGGCAGGGATGCTCTCGAAATGATTCTTGCGGGTGCAAGTGGTGTATCTATTGGAACTGCAAGTTTTGGAAATCCAACTGCAATCATGTCAATCCAAAGTGAACTTAAACAGCTATTGCTCGATAGAGGGTTTACGTCTTTGAAACAAGCTATCGGTTATGCCCATCGCTCCGAGGAAGCACATTAAATGAGTAAAGCTCCGATCGTTTTGGCGGTGGACACACCTGAATTAGCAACAGCGGTGGCCTGGGTTAAAGCAACCCAGGATCACGTTTCGGTATTCAAATTAGGCCTTGAATTCTTTCTTACCTTTGGTTCCGAAGGCGTAAAAGCTATAAAGGCTGAAACAGATTCCGATATTTTTCTAGATCTTAAGTTGCACGATATCCCGCATACTGTGAGTGGTGCAGCAAAAGCTGTTGCAGATCTTTCGCCTAAGTTTCTAACAGTGCATGCATCAGGCGGTGTTGCGATGGTCAATGCTGCAGTCCAGGCAATGCCAGACACACACATCACAGGCGTGACTATCCTTACCTCGCTTTCAGAAAACGATGTTGCGCACATTGGTTTCAAGTTCGCTGCTCTTGAAGCTGCAACTGGTTTGGCTAAGGTTGCAATTGCCGGGGGTGCCAAGGCGATTGTTTGTTCTCCGTTAGAAATTTCAGCAGTTCGTACAGCGATCGGTGACGAACCAATCATTATTACGCCTGGGGTTCGCCCATTGGACATGGTTGGTACCGACGATCAGCAGAGAACTATGACTCCGGAAGCAGCAATAGCGGCAGGTGCGAATTTGGTTGTGATCGGTCGCCCGATCACACAGAGTTGGGCACAAGGCGCACAGGCACTCAAGGAACGTGCACAGGAAATTGGCTCACGCTTAATTTAATCTCCACTAGATTTATCCCATGGGAACACCGCCGCAATTGACTGCAGAGCAACGGGTTGCCGCTTTAGCGAAGGCATCAGCGTCAAGAAAACGCCGCGCCGATGTGAAGAGTCAAATCAAGAATGGTCAATTAAGTATCGATGATGTTCTCTCATTGGCATCAACGGATGAAGCAATCGGAAAAATGCGCGTCAAAGAATTGCTTGAATCTCTTGCTGGTGTTGGAAAAATTCGTGTGATTTCGTTAATGGAGCGCTTAAACATTTCGCCGACTCGAAGGATTCAGGGTTTGGGACGCCACCAACTGAAGGAACTTCGCAATGAATTCGTGAAGACAGATTCGGCAGTAATACCTGGCAAGCTGATCGTCTTATCCGGTCCTGGCGGTGTTGGTAAAAGCACCATTGCCAAGAAGCTGCGGGAAAAAGGTGAATTCTGGGTCAGTGTCAGTTATACAACTCGTAGCCCGCGGGTTAATGAGATTGATGGTCGAGACTATTTCTTTGTGAGTAACGAAGTTTTCTCGCAAATGATTTCAGAGGATAAGTTTCTTGAATGGGCAGAGTTTGCTGGTAATCGTTACGGAACGCCGCAACAGCAAGTTGAGGATGCGCTACGTCAGGGAAAAAATGTTCTCTTAGAAATCGAAATCGCTGGTGCCAAGCAGGTGAAGGCACATTTGCCACAATCTGTATTAGTTTTCCTAGAACCTCCAACATGGGAGGAGTTGGTTTCTCGTCTTGAGGGCCGTGGCACCGATGGCGAGGAAAGAAGGGCTGAAAGGTTGGAATTAGCCCAAGAGGAGCTGGCTGCAGCGGCATTCTTTGATGTGGTGCTCGTAAATGACCAGGTCGAGAGCGTTGTCCAGAAACTGATAGAGTTAGTCCAGAATTAAGACGAGAACGACACAAGATTGATCACAGAAGCGGGGATAACCATGGATGGCATTACTAATCCACCTATAGATGAACTTCTAGACAAGAGCGGCTCTAAGTACAGCTTGGTGCTTTACGCAGCAAAGCGCGCTCGTCAGATCAATGCTTATTACTCCCAGCTAGGTGAGGGACTTCTCGAATACGTTGGACCACTTGTTGAAACGCATGTCCACGAGAAGCCACTTTCAATCGCTCTTCGTGAAATCAACGAAGGTCTTCTAACGATCGAAAACCTCGAGCCAACAGCGTAGTTTTTTAATGACACTCCAAGGCCGCGAGGTCATTCTCGGAGTTGGTGGTGGAATCGCCGCCTACAAATCCTGTGAACTGCTTCGACGTTTACAAGATCGTGGCTATGTAATAACAGTTGTTCCTACTCCTGCATCACTAAATTTTGTTGGCGCAGCGACGTGGGAAGCTCTTTCATCTCGTCCAGTTCACACGCAAGTCTGGGAAAGTGTTCATACCGTTCCGCACATCGCTTTGGCTGAAAGGGCAGATTTCTTCCTGATTGCACCCGCAACGGCAGATTTGATCGCACGTCTTGCGATGGGAAGAGCCGATGATCTTTTAACAAATTTGGTCTTGGCATCTGATGTTCCGAAAATGATTGTTCCCGCCATGCATCCTTCGATGTGGCTGGATCCGGCAACGGTTGCAAATGTTAATACGCTGAAGCAACGTGGTTTCATTGTGATGGATCCTGAAGTTGGAAGACTCACCGGCAAAGATGTTGGCCCCGGAAGATTTCCTGAAACTTCAGCGATCATTTCTCGCTTTGATGAAGTTACCGGACAAGTTCAAGACCTCAAGGGTGTAAAGGTTTTGGTGACAGCCGGAGGTACACGAGAGGCTATTGACCCTGTTCGTTTCATCGGAAACAGATCATCAGGAAAACAGGGGATTGCGGTGGCAAATGCTGCCAAGAATCGTGGCGCGCAGGTTCAACTTATCGCGGCAAATTGTGATGTAACTGGACTTACGGGAATCGATGTCATAGAGGTAGAGACGACGTTGCAAATGCAAAATGCGTTGCGAGCCAATTTCACAGCATGCAACATTCTGGTTATGAGTGCGGCAGTAGCAGATGCCCGCCCAATGCAGGTGTCGGATCAAAAGATTAAAAAGTCATCACTTGAAAGCATTGAGCTACAACAAAACCCGGACTTGCTCGCAGAGATTGCACCAGAAAAGGGCGATCGCATTCTGGTTGGGTTCGCGGCCGAAACTGGGCAACATCTGCAAGAAGCTCGCAGAAAATTAGAGGCTAAGGGCTTAGATGTGATTTATGTAAACGATGTTTCTGGCGGGGCAATCTTTGGCCAGGACACAACTATGGGTACCATTCTCCTACGCAATGAAGCGGATATAGCGATCAAGGAAGTCTCCAAGGACGCTCTCAGTAATGTTCTTCTTGATCATGCCTTACGGCAGTTAGGTTAAAAACTATGTCAAAGCGTCTCTTTACCTCGGAATCAGTAACCGAAGGTCACCCAGACAAGATCGCAGATGCAATCTCCGATGCAGTTTTGGATTCATTGTTATCTCAGGACACTAAGAGCAGAGTTGCAGTTGAAACTCTTATAACAACCGGCCAAGTCCATGTCGCTGGTGAAGTAACCACTAACGGTTATGCAGATGTAATGGGAATTGTTCGAGATACGGTGCTCAACATTGGATATGACTCATCAGATAAAGGTTTCGATGGAAATAGTTGTGGTGTCTCCATTTCTATTGGTCAACAGTCACAGGATATTGCTCAGGGTGTAGATGATGCCTATGAGCACCGCGTTACTTCTGCGGCAGATCCGCTAGATCTTCAAGGTGCTGGTGACCAAGGTTTGATGTTTGGTTACGCATGTGATGACACGAAAGAATTAATGCCACTTCCAATTTGGTTGGCGCATGCTTTAGCTGCCCAGTTAACCAAGGTGCGCAAATCTGGAGAGCTTGCTTATCTTCGCCCAGATGGAAAGACCCAAGTAACAATCGAGTACGAAGGTGACCGTGCCGTCGCGCTCAACACCGTCGTAATTTCGAGTCAGCACGCAGAAGAAGTTGATGTCGCAAAGAAGCTGACTCCGGAAATCATCGAATACGTCATTAACCCAATTATTTCCACAATCGATCTGCCACAGAAGGATCTGCGCACTTTGATCAACCCAACTGGACGCTTTGTTATCGGCGGTCCGATGGGAGATGCTGGTTTAACTGGACGAAAGATTATCGTCGATACCTATGGTGGAATGGCCCGTCACGGCGGAGGAGCATTTAGTGGCAAGGATCCTTCTAAGGTGGATCGTTCTGCGGCTTATGCAATGCGTTGGGTTGCAAAGAATGTAGTTGCGGCCGGTCTTGCGCGTCGTTGTGAAGTTCAAGTTGCCTATGCAATTGGTAAGGCGCAGCCTGTTGGAGTTTTTGTTGAAACCTTTGGAACTGAAACTGTGCCGGTTGCAAAGATTCAAGAGGCCGTTCTTTCGGTCTTTGATCTACGACCAGCAGCGATTATCAGAGATCTAGATTTATTGCGTCCTATCTATTCATTGACAAGTGCATATGGTCACTTCGGTCGCGAACTACCTGAGTTTGCTTGGGAACGAACAGATCGCACCGCAGCACTTCAAAACGCAGTTAAGTAAACGGTGGCAGCACCTCGGCTATTTCGCTTAAGGTCCGAGGTTGCTGTAGCTCCCTCTGGCCCAGTTGCCGAGCGTCTTCCAATTGCACGGGTGCGCGTTGATACCGGGGTTTTTCACCTAGATCAGTTGTATGACTATGCAGTTCCCGAAAAGCTAAGTGCCTTGGTGCTGCCAGGAGTGCGCGTCCAATTACCTTTTGGTAATCGCGAAACCGAAGGAATTGTTGTCACGCGTGTTGCTAGCCCTGTAAAGGCAGGAGCGCTCAAGACAGTGACAAAAGTATTGTCGCCTCATAGTGTTGCAACGCCCGAAATCCTGGCCTTGATAGACATGGCTGCCCAATTTTATTGCTGCAATCCATGGGATCTTGTGCGCTCAGCGATTCCACCCAGAATAGCTAGCGTTGATAAAGAGTTTCCAGTGGCTCAGCTACCTGTTCAGTCGCATCACGGTAACAAAGCTAAGGTTTTCCAGAGTTTCCGACCATTTGTGGCATCTGATCAACAAATCCCAGAACTAGTAAATGGCTTCATTTCCATTGGTTCCGTTTTGATAGTTGCCCCAGATGAAAAGGATGTTGATAGATTAATTAACAGCCTGTCACAAAGGTATGACAATGTTTTACGGTTATCTAGTTCCTCAACTCGGGAAGAGCGTTATCGAAACTTCCTCTTAGCCATGAGATTACCAACATCGATTGTGGTCGGGACTAGAAGTGCCGTTTTTGCCCCAGTAAACAATCTTGCAGCAATAATTGTTTATAAAGAATCAGCGCCGGATCATTTCGATTTGCGTTCACCCGGTTGGAATACATCGACCATAGCTCGAATGCGATCGGAACTCGAAAGTGTTGGCTTAGTCTTTATCGGATTTACACCATCGGTTCGTGTCGCAGCTCAAATCGACCGAGGAGATACCAAGTTTTACAATCAAAAAACGCAGGTAAAGGCGTTGGCGTTTGCTCCATCTGATGGAACCTTGTTACCGGGTCGAATCTATGGAGAGATAAAGAAAGCTCTAAAGAACGGTCCAGTACTTTTCATCGCGCCACGTAAGGGTTATGGAAACGCACTTCTTTGTGCGCATTGCCGAAACGTTGCTTTGTGTAAGTGCGGCGGCCGACTGAGCGTTGCATCAAAAGCAATAGCGCCAACATGCGTACATTGCGGCACGGATTTTCCAACATGGAAGTGTTCATTCTGTGGACGAGACAAGCAGTACCTTGCAGGACGTGGAATCGAGCGAGCCGCAGAGGAAATCTCGCGAGCATTTCCAGGTTTCCCAGTTGTTGTCTCAGCAGGTGATGTCATTAAAGACAGTGTTGATTCCAAGCCGGCATTAGTTTTAGCAACCCCGGGAGCACAACCACATGTTGCTGGTGGTTATGCAGCAGTGGTTGTGCTGGATGCAATTCGTTTTTTTTCGCATACCGATGTAAATGGTCAAGAAAGAGCTAGAGAGTTGTTCTTCGAATCTGCATCGTTGCTCAATCCCGATGGCCAAGTTTTGCTTGTACTCGATGATTCTCATCCAATCACTGCAGCCCTTGCACGATGGAATATCGCGCCACTGTTGAAGCGAGAACTGGCAGAGCGGGCCGAACTCATGCTTCCACCATCAGTGATGTCTGCTGTAATGATTATGGAACAAGGTTCGGCGGTGGCAATCGTGTCAGGTTTGAGAAAAGCGTTTCAGGACGAACGATTGCCGTCCAGCACCCGAATCTTTGGACCAACAGTTTTGCCAAAGGGTCAAGCAAAGGTAGTGCTACATGTTTCACATGAACAGAGCTCGGAATTGTGGGCTGTTCTCCACGAGGTACAACGAAAACGTAGTATTTCGAAAAAGGATTTGATCACACTGAGAATCGATCCATATTCGCTCTAAGTAATTGGTAGACTCACCACATGTCTATTCAACAGATTCGCTACTTTGGAGACCCGGTGTTGACGACACCTGCTTCCCCAGTTGTGGATTTTGACAAGGAACTTCGAGTTCTAGTCAAAGACTTAACCGACACCATGCTCGATGCTCCTGGGGCAGGTCTGGCCGCGCCACAAATAGGCGTTCCCTTACGTGTCTTCGTATGGGATGTAGATGAAGCATTGGGACATTTGATTAATCCCACATTAACCCTAAGTCAAGAAATGCAAGAAGGGGAAGAAGGTTGTCTTTCTTTCCCCGAACTAAGGTATGAAACACCGCGAGCTATGCGAGCAGTTGCACAGGGCTTTAACATGTATGGCGAGCCAATTACAGTCGAAGGCACCGAATTCTTAGCGCGCGCTTTGCAACATGAGACTGATCATCTGAACGGAATTCTTTTCATCGACAAATTGTCTGCCGAAGATCGCAAGTTAGCAATGAAAGAAATTCGAGAGTCAGAGTGGTTTAATCTTGCAGCAGAACGTGGGCAATCATTTCAGGTAAAGGATTCACCACATTCGATTTTCGGACGGAACACTTAATGCGTATCGGAGTAGCAGCTACTCCGGAAGTTGCGATCCCGACCTTAGAGTGGTTGCTCGCTAGCGAGCACGATTTAGTTGTCGTGATTACGCAGCCAGACAAGCCAGCAGGGCGTGGACGCAACTTAAAACAAAGTGCGGTGGCTGATTGGGCAGTGGCTCAAGGGATTTCAGTCGTCAAGCCGGCGACTTCGGATGATCTCATCGGAGTAATCAACGAACTTGATTGTGTAGTCACGATTGGTTACGGCGTTCTCTTACCCCAACACATTTTGGACTTACCAAAGCATGGCTTCATAAACCTTCATTTTTCGCTGCTGCCGGCCTACCGTGGCGCAGCTCCGGCCCAAAGAGCTTTGCTCAACGGTGAGGAAATTACAGGAGTCTCGGTTTTCCAATTGGAAAAGGGCATGGATACCGGTCCGATTTATACAACGCGCGCTCTTTCTATTTCGCCAGAATGGCGCAGTTTCGAACTATTGCAAGCACTTGCTCAACTGGGACCATCCGCAGTAGGTGATGCTTTAGCGATGATTGCACAGAGCAAAGCACCATCACCTCAACAAGGAACAGCAAGCGTGGCCGCCAAGATTAGCAAGCAAGATGCCCAATTAAATTTTAATCAAAGCGCACAGACATTAGTAAATGCGATACGTGCATTTACTTTCGAGCCAGGTGCCTGGTGCAACTGGAAAAATGAACCTTTTAAAATCACTAAGGCACGATCAGTTGAATACCATGCGTTGAAGCCCGGGTATATTGCAGTTGACGGTCAAAAAGTCATAGTTGGTTGTGCAAACAACTCCGCAATAGAACTAATTTCGGTTGTTCCGGCTGGAAAAAAAGAGATGCCTGCAGCTGATTGGGCTCGTGGAGCACGATTACAGGGTGGAGAAAATTTTGGTTGAGGCACGCAGAAATACTTTCAAGTCGCCCAAACCCGAAGCTTCACGCCTACTGGCATTTGATTTACTTACCGAAGTTAATCGCAATGAGGGTTATTCGAATCTGTTGTTGCCGCAGGCACTTAGTTCCAGCACCTTAGATGAACGTGACAAATCGCTAGTCACAGAATTGCTCTACGGAACAATCCGTATGCAAGGTAAACATGATTGGGTACTTGCCCAAATTAGCGACCGACCATGGACTGAAGTAGACCCGGGAATAGTTGATCTCTGTCGACTAGGAGTTCATCAACTGCACGAAATGAGAGTTCCAGACCACGCCGCAGTTGCATCAACGGTTGAGGTTGCGCGAAAAAGATTAGGTGAGTCCAAGGCAAGTTTTGTTAACGCTTTACTGCGAAATGTGACGCGCACATCGCAGCAAGATTGGTTCGCACCGCTTCAGCAGTTTTCCGATCCAGTGGAACGATTATCGATTCAGTATTCGCACCCGACATGGATTGTTTCGGCCTACTTTGATCTTCTGAAAAATTGGCCTGAAGTCGAACAAGCTTTAGCCATCAACAATGAACCTGCAATCCCAACCTTGGTGTCATGGCCAGGTAAATCAACTCAACGAGACTTAGTTGAAATAGGGGCAGAACCAACCAGTTATTCCACCTACGGAGGGCATTGGAAAGGAAATCCGGGGGCATTAGATCTGATCAAATCCAGGAAGATCGGTGTACAGGACGAAGGCTCTCAACTAGTTGCCAGTGTTTTCGCCGCCGCTGCCAGTGGTTCTTCGTGGCTAGATATGTGTGCTGGCCCCGGAGGAAAAGCGGCTTTGCTTTCAAGTATCGCCCGTCAAAGAGGCATCACTTTTACTGCAAATGAAGTATCGGCTGTTCGTGCTGAACTTGTGCGCCAAGTAGTAAATGGAGATCGCGTACTAGTTGGCGATGGCCGCGAACTTGCAAACTCTGGCGAAAAATTTGATGCTATTTTGATTGATGCACCCTGCACAGGATTGGGTGCACTACGTCGACGTCCGGAAGTCCGTTGGCGTCGCACGCTTCAAGATTTACGAGAGTTAACGGCCCTGCAGCGAGAATTAATCCAATCTGCAGTATCGGCCCTTAATGTCGGGGGTGTCCTTGGCTATGCAACCTGTTCACCACATTTGGCCGAAACCTCGATCCAAGTTGCCGACATCAAGAAGAAATTTGCCAATATTGAACAAGTTCCTGTCGGATCATTTATGCCGACAAATCTAGAAGACGCAGAACGTGACGATGCAATGTCCTTATGGACTCACCGAGCAGGCACGGATGCGATGTATTTGGCCCTCTTTAAAAAGGTGAGCGAGTAAAATACCGGCATGATTAAAGAGATCAGAATTACCCCTAGCATCCTGAATGCCGATTTTTCTCGACTCAATGAAGAGATTGATTCCATAGCTCAGGTTTCTGATTTGCTTCATCTTGATGTCATGGATAATGTTTTTGTCCCTAACTTCACCTTTGATTTTGAAGCGGCGGCAAAGATCATCAAAGAATCGTCGCTGGCTGTCGATGCGCATTTAATGGTTGCAAACGTGGACTCGATCGCGGTCCAATATGCAGAGCTCGGCTGTGCATCGGTGACAATCCATGCCGAAGCCACGGAAAACATTCCACAAACTCTAAAAAACATCAGAACCGCTGGTGCTCGTGCGAGTTTAGGGATTAAGC